>Ga0180437_10008026_pt1 | contig 13552 bp, 8 predicted proteins | sample SS_ome_4_FD_132410 | JGI IMG/M metagenome (GOLD analysis project Ga0180437, IMG submission 132410) | Hypersaline lake sediment archaeal communities from the Salton Sea, California, USA - SS_3_D_1 metaG | ecosystem: Environmental > Aquatic > Non-marine Saline and Alkaline > Hypersaline > Sediment...
CAATTGAGCGAATAGAACTCACGGACCTCACCTTCTCGGGGGTCCTGCTGAATACGAGGCTTTCCGTCTTTTGTGACCGGCGCCAGCAAAAGCCCCTCGGCAGTATGCGCGGCACACACGGCTTCGAGCTCTGTCTCGTCTGCGCCAGGGAGGGTGTCTGCAAACAAAAAGCTTGCGCCGCCGCCCGGAAGCGCAGCCGGTGCCTCCAAAAGCTTGATCGTGATGTTTGCGTTTTGGTTGACCTCGCGCTCTAGCTGGTCAGCCGCAACATCGCCACCCGACGTCGTGAAAAAAGATCCGTTCTTAGTAACTGTCTGAGGAGTTGGCATGACTAAAGATCCTTGACCAGCTTAACGGTCATCGATGTGCCCTCAGGCAAAATGATCAAATCATCCCTACCTGATCGTCGCCAGATGATAATGCCAAGCTGCTCGTTGGTCGCCATCTGAACTTCGATGTTGGGCAAAATGCCGCTGGACTTACCATCTGTGCGATTTTCGTGATATGCGTATGTGACGCTTTGACTCCAGTACTCGACGAAATCACCGTTTGAATCAAACTTTGCCAGCCGCATCTCTGACTGTGTTCGTGCGCGGTTTGATTTTTCAAACTGCGACATCACCCGGAAACTGACATCATAGATGCCTGGGCGAAGAACCCTTACAAGGTTGGATCCGAGTGAAAAATATTCATTTTCGTAAAGTCCAGCGATATCGTTGAAGGGGACATACTCAGACTTTTTTCCATATACCACCTTGGTGTCCTTCTTGACTCCGACCGAGATAGAAGGAATAGCCTTGGCTGGATATACAACCGTGCTCCCAGCGTCGATAACCTGAATACGCCCAGAAGCCGAAGACGAAAATCGAACAACGATGCTGTTGCGTTCATCCTGAGGGTTGAAGATCGCGCTCGAGATGAAGGCGTCCTGAGGCGCCCCCTCAGGACCAATCACGCGCACGCCGACATCGATTCTGTTGAGGTTGTGATTGACGATGACCTCAGTCTCGTTCGTAAAATCTTCTTGGAACAGGAGAATCATTACTCGTCCCCCCTTTCACCCATTGTCCAAAATAGCCCAGAAAGCTCGACGCTCGTCACAAGCAAAATCGTCGCTGGGGATCCCGCACTGTCGAATTCAAGACGAATAAAGACTGGATCACCCTCGTAGAACTCAGAGATGTCCAGACCCGCAGCATCCGAACGATGGACCTTCCCCGCGACCACTTCCGGGATATCGAACGGACCGAAGACAGATGTCGAGACCGCTGTCGTGAGCGGCGTCGACGATTCCGGCCTTGGAATCGGAATCGTCGATCCTGAAGGATCTGCGATCGGGACACCGCTTGCCGGGATAACCGCTGCAGATACAATCAACTGAGGCGCGGTCGTCGAAGATGTCGTCCCTGTGATGTAATAAATCTCCAAGTCGAGCGTCGAGGATGTGTCAATCCCTCGGGGGAGCGAGGTCTGGAAATAGATCGCGTCGCCTGCTCCGTTGAAAATTGAGTTCTTAATCTGATGGTCCCACGCATTCGGAACAGCGCCTGTTCCAATCGGGAACGTGCCATTGACAACACCGCCCGACTCGCCAAACACATTTCCTGTGTTCAGGTTTGTTGCGCGCCACCGGGCGCGACCGAAAGCCTCTTGATAGCCGTCGGCGTTGAGCTCCGTTCGGTTCGAGCTCAACTTGAACTGCTGGAACACTGGAGAGGTGGAAGGCGCGCTGGTGATCCTGATACGCGCCCACTTTGCGGCAGTCGAGTTGATTGTTTTCGACGCCCAATTCCGGACAGGCTCATCCTGACCAAAGCGGATTTGCTCCGAGGAGCTAGACCGCAAAAACAAAGTGTCTGCATATCGCGCAAACGTGTTCGAGTTGATCGACATTGTCGCGATCTCGGTCCACGCTGCACCTGTCCAAACCTCAAAGACAAAAGATCCGGTTGTAACCCCGGTTTCAATCGCAGCCTTAATGCCCCGGAACTTTAGCTCCGCGCTGCTTGCATCCGTCAGGGTGTTCCCGATCAAAATCGTGTGGTTGATCGCGGTCCCCTGAAAGGCAAATGTACTTCCACCTGGAGACCTCGCCGCCGACGTCACATCGACAAAGTTCCCGCCATCTGTCGTTGAGGTCGCGGTCGCATCGGTCGTGAGAACGACCATTCCACGAATGTAAGAATCCCCCTCGCCCGCAACAAGCTCGGCGCCCTTTTCGGGAAGACCCACAGCAAGCTCGCCATAAAATCGGCTGCCTTCATCCCCTGCTCGATCGTCAACGATATTACCGATGATTGTGGCTGTAGCAAGATATTGGCTTGGTGCGTCAATTTCACCCTGCTCGATGTCGACGCTCGACGCAATGAAACGACCTGTTGTAATCCCCGGGTCGACAAGAAGAGGCGTCGTTGTCGGGTCAAGATCACCGCCAATCAGCGTCACATTCGCATCATCGCCGGTGATGTGAATCGAGTTTGTACCTTCGATGTCGAAACCCGAAGCTCGGAACGTTCCGTTTCCCGCGACCTGGACACCGTCGGTGCCCACAAGACAGCCAAATCCAAAAACCTCAACCGATGCATTTGCGGCAACGCGAATGCCGTTTGCGAGCGTTCCGCTTTGGATCGTTAGGTTATCGAGAGTAATGATCCCCGAGTCTCCGCAGATGGCGGAATCACAGGTCCCCGTAAGATACGAAATGTTCCGGCAAGTCATCGCGCCGGTTGTGCTATTCGTAATGCCACAACCAGATGCCCCGGCACCGACCATAGCCATATCCTGGACAGTTGAAGACGCCGTCCCTGCGGTCTTCTCAATCGCGCTCGTCGCATCCGTCGGAAGAACGACCGTAAACCCCTTAATGACCGATCCGTCGTCAAGGGAAACCCGCGTTCCTGTCGCCGCCCCTCCCGAAATCGTCGTTACATCCGGTCCGTTTCGCCCTCGGAGCGTGACTCCAGCTGGGATGGAAATAGATTCCGCATAAGTCCCTGGGCCAACAACAACCGCATCGCCCGAAGACGATGCCGCGAGCGCTGCAGCAATCGTCGTAAATGTTGTTACCGAGGTCGGCGTCTCAAGGGTCACATCGGACGTTCCGACCGCTGTTGTATTTTGCCAGTCCGCTGCACCGGTCGCTGAATCCGTGCAAATAAACGCCTGATTCGACGACGTGTTGATCCACACGCTGCCCGGCTCATAACTTTGTGTAACGTCGTCCCCCGGGCCCGGGTTCGTCGTTGCGGTTAAATTATGCCGAATTCTCGGCTGCCACGACTGCGTCGTGGAATTGTAAAATGCAACCTGACCTTCGACAGCTCCTGATTGAGCAATCTGCTTAAGTTTCGGCCGCGACATGGACTGATTTTACCTTTTTATTCGCCTTTAGTCTCGCCGAACAGCCTGAATGCGTAAGCTCTTAATGTTCCATTCGAGCGTCCTGGTTCCGCCAAGGCCACCGAACAGGATTCTTAGGGCCCAGGTGTCGGCACTCCAAAACCCTCTGCCTCTCTCTGAGACACGCAGCATCCCGTGGCTTTTTAGCGCAGCCCAAGAAGGAAAGGTAGACCCAACCGTGCCCCCAACAACCCTATTTTGCCAGACCGAAACAAGACCCATTCCCTCCCAAGACAAGCCCGCAAACTGACGGTCCGTGGTGAGCGGTCTCGTTTGCTCGGACCCAGAAGTTAAAAAGCTTCCAGACTCCCACTTGTTAATTTCCAAAGTTCCCGTAAGAGGGATTTGCATGCCCGAGCTATTGTAACCGTTAATTCCACTCCCCCTTAGCGAGGGGTCATTGTCAATGTAGAGACCGGCAATGTTGTCAGAGGTCGTGCCTGCAAGTGTGTACTCGATCAAAACTCGCATAGGCCAAGTAGGATTAAGATCAGCGTCAATCTGCTGAAGTCCTATCCTGTACTCAAATGCAGTGCCAGACGTTCCACTCGTGGAGCTATTGTCCCCGTTGACAGCAACCACAAGCCCTCTGCCGGTGCCGCCAGCCCCGTCCAAGGCCGCCTCGCCGCTTGCCCCAAGGGCAGATGAATTAACAACGTCAATATTAACCGAGCCGGTCAAAGGGTACGTTCCGTCTCCACCAGCTTTGTAATCGGTCGTCGCGGCCGTTGTAAAATTGTACGTAAAGAGAGATTCGTAGGTTCCGCCTGCGCCGCCACCTCCCCCAGAGGGTGTCTGCGGCTCCCATTTCTGTGTGGAATTATTCCAGGTAAGAACCTCGCCGTCAGAAGCGCCGTCCTGTGCTATTTGCTTCGGTCGAACCATATCTTCGTTTTCTGAATAAGAACAGGGAGGGGCCGCAGACACGACCCCTCCCGCCCCTATCCGACTATCACGACTCGTAGGTCACGACAAGGCCGTCGCTCGTATCGAGATCGACGGCGGTGCCGGTACCTGCAAGCCATGTGATGCTCGTTCCGCTCACGGTGTAGTCGAGACCTGCACCCTGGTCCTGCTGGATCCCATTGAGGTACACGACCACCGAGGCGTTCGAGATCGGCGTGCTGGCCAGAGTCGCCACAACCGTGTCGGTCGTGATTGTTCCGACCGGTGTGAACGGCTCTTGCTGCGGCGCGCCCGCGGTGTTTGTCGTGGCAAGGCGCGACCAGCTTGTGCCCGCGGCGCCTGCACCGTCACCGTTGCTGACGTAGACCTCGCCGGTCGAAACGCCATCGTCACGCATGAACAGCGAGCCGGGGTCGGCCGTAACCGTTCCGCCCGGAGCGATGGAGCCAGTGAACATCTGAACGGTTTCGCCCGTTGTCCCCTGGTTGGCCAGCTGCAGAACCGGATCGCTATCCGTGACACTCGCACCAGATCCGGTGCGAATGTTGACGAATCCGGGGTCTCCTGTGCCATCTCCAAGACCGGCCGTAATGTTGATGTTTCCACCATCCGAATCGGAACCCGATCCCGCGTTGCCGCCAGTCAGCGAAAGGACGCCAGGAATGTCACCTGTGCCCGCGCCGCCATTGCCACCACGAATTGTGACATCGCCGCCGTTCGCACCGGTCGAATCACCGCCCGCGATTGTCAACGTGCCTGCGTCGCCGTCCACCGTCGACCCAACGTTGATTTGAACGTCGCCGGACGAGCCGGTCAGTGCGGTCACATCACCAGAGGAGAACTCAGCCGAGGACGTGTTCCCGGTCGCGGAATCCTTGGTGTTCACGGTCAGGGCGTCGACCGATGCCACGGTCATTGCACCCGATGTGATCGTCTCGAGCGTCAGAGACCCACCAGTCGCCGCAACAAGAGAATCGCCGTTACCGGTCAGGTTGAACTCGTCGGCCGCAGTGATGTCGATGACACCAGAAGTTGTGGTCGACAGAGTCAGCCCGCCGCCCGCAACGGTGAAGTTCGAGGCCGCACCGGCATCGATCGTCACCGCATCGACAGAGTTGATATCAACGTTCCCCGAAGTAAACGTATTGAGCGAAAGATTGCCAGCGGTTGCGTTCAGGTCGGAGTTGCCATTACCACTGACACTAAACCCAGACCCCGAGGAAGCGATATCAATCGTCCCCGTGACATCCACATCGAGGCTCGCGCCATCAATATCGACAGCGGCAGCGGAAACAATATCCACGTCTCCCGAACCCACGGTCGTCAGAAGGAGGTTGCCCGAGTTCGAGGTGACCGAGGAGTTTCCGGTACCCGAAATGTCAAACGTCGAGCCCGCCACAATGCTGGCAACACCAGTCACGTCGACATCGAGGCTCGCACCATCAATATCGACCTGCCCAGCCGAGATAATGTCGACATCGCCCGACGTGACTGTAGTTAGTGTCAGGTTGCCGGTCGTCGTTTCAATCAACGAGTTGCCGACGCCAGAAACCGTAAACTCAGCTGCCGAGGAGGAGATGCCAATCGTGCTCGAGGTATCGACCGTCACCGGGCCGGACGCGTTGAGATCCAGAGCACCGCCAGAGGTGATGTCAATCTCGTTCGCGCCGGTCGTGCTTAGCTGGACCTGTGCGCCAGTCGATCCAATCGAAACCGCCTCGGTGCCGGTGATTGTGACATCACCTTCGAGAGCGCTCGTGGTGATCGTGTTGCCGCCTTCGTACGCCTCCTGAAGCGTAATCGAGCCGGTGCCGGATGTTGCAACAAGGCCCCAGTCGGTATCAAGCGTGCCCGTCTTGATATACAGCTGACCCGTCGTTCCGAGGGAATCCCGACGCTGGAACAGCGAGCCAAGCGGCGCTGCCTGACCCGCAGAACTCGGGTTCTTTTGACCGGTGAAGAACTCGACCGGCGCTGTGATTCCGAGGTTCGTGAATGCAAGCCACGGGAAGTCCTCCCCCGTGTCCGCGTTGACGTCGATCTTACCCGGGGTCCCCGTGCCAGTCGCGGCGCCAGTTGTGATGTTGAAATCACCACCATCTTGGTCAGTGCCAACGCCCGCTCCAGCTGTAACATTGACGTTATTGCCCGCGCTCGCCGAGCCATCGCCCGCGATGATGTTGATCGGCTCAGCAGCCGCACCGCCGAAGGCAGAAAGCAAGCTCAGGGTACCATCGGCACGAACCGTCGTGTTCCCCTCAGAGAACATCGTGGTCGAATCAGTCGAACCGATAAAGGTAGTCTCGGGAATGCCGTTACCACCGCCATCGACGCCGATCTCAATTCGGGAAGCATTGACCGTACCGATCGAGATCGCACCGTCACCATTGCCCGCTTCCCCAGGGCTGCCATCGCCTGCCTCGATCGAAACCGAGCCGCCGACGCCCGAGGTCGCGCCGTTCGAATCGCCTGCAATAATGTTGATCGAGCCGCCAAGCCCGATTGCAGTTGTGTTACCGCCAGACCCTGCTGTGATGTTGATCGTACCAGCCGACGCCCCAGCAACGCCAGTCGAGATATCAACATCGCCAGTGAATTCTCCGGTGCCGGACCCAAGAGACACATTACCAGAGCTCGCAGCGGATCCAGTCGACACACCCGAACCAAGTGTAAGATCTCCCGTTCCACCTGTTCCGCCGGTAGTATCGGTAGAACCCGTTTCAACCGTAACGGCGCCGGACGAAACAGTTCCGCCGCCGGTAATGTTACCACTTTGAAGAGTGACAGGGCCGGTGGCCGTCGCCGCAGTGGAGCCACGACTGATAAGGTCCAGCGATGAATCGCCAATGACCGTTGTGATGTTGCCCGCAAGCTCAGTTCGGTTTGGCGTAGACGGACCAGTAAAGCTATTGCCTCCGATGAAGATGCTGTTGGCGGTTGTAACACCGATCTGAATCTGACCATCATTGGCAAATAGCGCACCCGTCTCTGAGCCGGCGTCAATTAAAACATTTCCGCCGTTGTTGCCGGTCGCTGCGCCGCCATCACCTGCGGTAATGACAACGTTTCCGCCGAGACCGTCAGTTGTGGCGCTGCCCGCCTCAAACTGTAGATCTCCACCTGCGCCCAGCGTGCCACCGTCGCCACCGGTAATCGCAACTCCGCCGCCAGTAGCCGCAGAGCTCGATCCGGCCGTAATGCCCACCGGGGCTCCGGTACCCGCATCTCCTGTCAGGAGAATCGAGGTCGCTGCGGTAATATCAACCGACCCGTCCGAGTCAATGTCAACATCGCCAGAGGTGGTCGTGGCAAGCGTAAGGTCCGCGCCGGCAACCGTAAAGTTCGAGGCGGCACCTGCATCGAGGCTAATCGCCTCGGTACCCGAAACATCAAGAGCGCCAAACGCTCCGCTTGTGACAATCGTGTTTCCCGCCTCGTACGCGGTTTGAAGCGTATCCGACCCCGACGTTCCTGTGCGGACCTGCTCCCACGCGGTGTCGGGCGCGCCAGTCTTGATCCACATTTGACCGGTCGTGCCAGCGCCACCGCTGTCTCGATGCAGGATCGACCCCACCGGAGCCGGGACACCCGCAGCTGCGGTCGGGTCGATATCAGAGACAAAGACCTCGACCTGGTCCCCATCCGTACCAGTCGTGGTTAGCGTCAAAAGCGGATCTGCGCCGCCATTTGTCGAATCGAGCGTAATGCCGCCCGAGCCGGAGTCCAGGTTGACGCTAGTCGTCGTCGTGCCGTTACCAATGGTAATCGCACGGGCTGCCGCGCCAGTACCAATGTTAATCGCCTGCGCGTCCGCATCGTTGCCGATCGCAATTGCGCCGCCCGCCGAGTTGATCTCGACGCCGTCCGCGCCGTCAATCAGGGCCGAGCCCGAGGTTGCCGTCGAAAGCGAAAGATCGCCACCAGTCGCCGTGACGCTCGATGCCCCCGTTCCCGCAATCGAGAATGTGCTCGTGGCGGTCAGATCGTATGTGCCCGCAACGTCGACGTCCATGTTGGCGCCGGCGTTGATATCCAAAAGACCCGCGGACGTAAGATCTAGCTCGCCCGACGTCGTCGTCGAGATCGTAAGGTCTGCACTGTCGACTGTGAAGTTCGACGCCGCGTCAGCATCAAGCAAAATCCCGGATGTCGTATCAACATCCAGGTTCGCAGTCGTGATAACAAAATCTTCGGAGCCGGTGAATGTAACATTCCCCGTCGTCCCGTTCGTCGTCAGCGTCGGCCCATTGCTGTAGGCGTTTTGCAGTGTGACGTCGACCGCTGCCGTTTGGTCCGCGAACTGCGGCTGAACGGTGCAATCCTCGGGAAGGTTCTGAACCTCCGAGCGGGAGTTGTACACGTACTGCAGCGTCACCGCGCCGGTCGTCGTTGCGGCATCAAACCCGGTCGCTCCCGAATTGATGGTCACAAACGAAATCTGTGCGGAGGTCGCTGTCGAGGGGAAGGGGTCTCCGTCGACAGCAGTAGAAGCGACCTGGAATAGACCGAAGACCTGCTTGCCACCTTCGGTGTAAACCTCGCCCGTCGCCATGTCGATGAGCGTGATGAGGTTCTTCGGCTGAATCGCCACGCCCGCATCGCCCGGAACAACCGCGGATGTCGAGAACGTTCCGACGGCACCCGGAAGGGCAGCAACAACTGCGCCCTCGGTTGTCACCGAGCCGATCGCCATATTGAGCGAAGGGACTTCATTCGGCGGCCCGCTGTTATCGAGGACAACGCCGTCCACGCCAGACCCCACCGAGACATCCTCGATCAGGCGGGTGCTGCAAAGGCGCGTGGCGGTCGCAAGGTCGACGACGCCGGCGGTCGAAAGCGACCCGTACCAGAACTCGGACCCTGTCGGCGCAGCGCCGTGGATAATCTTGTTAATCTGCGATCGGATTCCGTTTAAATCGACATTGACGGTCGACGTAAGCGGTGTGGGCTGCAGTCCTACGCCCGATGCGAGCGTATCATCGTAGCTATCCGAGTTGAGAATTTGCTTTTGGCGAGGCTGGGCCATGGTTCAATCCGTTTTTTTGGGGTCTTCTTTTCTTTTTGAAACTCTACAGTGCGTATTGCGCTTCGAAGAAGTCTGTTGACTCCATTGGCGTGGCCGTTCCTGACCCAGCCAAATAATCAATCGTCGTGCCGGACACAGTGTACTCAAGTCCAGCGCCTTCGATAAGCCCCAATCCATTCAACTCCAAATCTAAAGAATTTGAAGCCGGGGTGAAGCTTAAGAAAAAGTTTGTATCAAGGCTCCCCGTGTTGACGGCAGGGATGAGCTCTTTGACGAATGTCGTACCCGACGATGTTGCCAGGGCCGCCCAGGACAAGCCGCCTAGGCTCACATAAAGAGTTTCATCCCCCGTCGCGCCATCGGTCCGCTGGAAGATGTCCCCCTTGTTTCCGAAGACAACGCCGTTCGGGTCGCCCGATCCATTTTGCAGGTTCTGGGCAAGAACATTGTTGACCATAACAATGTTGCCCGTCGAGCCGTCGACGCGGAAAAGGGATGCGCCCGCGGAGTCGGAAACAACAAAAATATCGCCGATCGTGGTCGGCGCATCTCGAAACTCAACGCGCCCCTGCGGCGCATTGACTAAAATTCTCGCCTGACCAGCAGGAGAGTTGTCGTACGCATCTTGAAGATCACCTCCACCCCCGCCGGGATCGAAAAGATTGATGTTCTCTTGAATGTGCCAGACAGCCATCGCGACTAGGGCGTGTACGCCGCTTGGGCGGACGAAAGGTCGTTAAAGGTGGCCACAAAAGAAATCGTGTTTGCGGATTTTGTGTACAAAAAGTACCACGCTCCGCGCAGGACAATCATAGCCTGATTGTCATTCGATTCCCAGGCTGGGAATCTTTGATGAACACAAGCTTCCCAAGTCATTATCCGTACACCTCCCAGTTGCCGGACCCGTCGCTGACAAACGTTGCTCCGGTTGTTCCAGCACCAATCGTAAACGGAGCCGCAAGCCCGTTAATCGTCTCCCCACCCTGCGTGAACACGTCAATCGGCGCGGGCGTGTCCTGCACAACACCCTTGATTCGAATCGGCCCGAGCCTGTGCGCCGCGAGGGGCAGGGTGATCGGGACTGAGGCTGGGCCCGCGTCGAGGACAAGCAGGTTTGTCTGCTGGGTGATCACAAATCCACCCGAAACAGAGAACACCGGCGCGCCCGGAGGAACCGAACCGTCCTGCGTGACCGTCACCGCGGCCGCACTTGTCAGGAAGTTGACCAGCGAGTTTGCCCCGATAATGGTGACCGTGTCGAAGTTGAACGCGCCCGTGCCCGACACAAAATCCCCGACCGCGCCGGGAACGCGACCAACCCGACACCGATCGAGCGAAACTGAGCCTGTTGCACCCGTTGAAATCTGCGTCGTAACGCTCGAGAATGTCGCGGAAACCTCTCCCGCTGTATCAATCTCACCAGTGATCGTCGAACCCGTCGCAAACAACCGACTGTCGTCCGTTGCGATGCTGATCGCGGTCGAGAACCCATCTCCGGACGGGACGCCCTGAACGTGAGTATCGTTCAAGTAGACAATGCCCAAATCGATGTCGAACAAGGTGCTTGTCGGTGGAAGCGTTCGGCTATCTTCAAGCCTGCACCGAACAAACGTGAGGATGTTCGCTCTCGTTGTTTCTCCAGCAACAACAGCGCTATCCACAAACACAAGCGGAGATGTAACAGCTAAGTCCGCATTGTTGCTGATTACACTGTTTTCAATTGCAAAATTTGTGAACACCCCAAGCGGGGGCGCTGTGCTAATAAAAATGACTTGAGAGCTGTCAGGGCTCACATCATTTCGAACGATATCGATACCTTGCCAGCGCGCATACCCTCCGCTTGCAGCCGCAAAGTCAACAGTCAAGACCCCCTGAAGAACAGTATTGCCCTGTGTGGTCCCCGGGTTTGTTACTGGCCCCCCTGTGTACACAGAAGCCGTGTTTGTCTCCTCGACTGTGTTTTGATCAATCGCGACAATATCAATATTTCCGCGGGTCATTGTCACGTCTTCAGTGTAGACGCCGGGACACACAAGAACCTTGGCGCGGGTTCCCACAGGAACTGCCAGTGCCGCGGCGTCGTAAGCTGCCTGAATCGATGTATATGGCGCCAGAGCGGGCGATGGAGCGACCAAAAAGATATCTAAGCACGTAACTGAAGAGCCGCCACCAAACTCATACGCCTCCCAAATTGGCCCAAGACCGGTGCGGAATGACGTGAAAACCGCGCCTCCGTCCGGAAGCGTGACTGATGCGGCAGGCAATCCAGTCCCAAGGCGAATGAACTCGCCGGGCTGCGCTGCAACAGTGACCGCCGTAGCATCCGTCGGCTTGATAAAAATCGGACCGGGCCGGGCTGCGGCAGAGGGAAGGGTGAGCGTTCCTGGCCCAGTCACCGCAACTTGATTTTGCGTCGAGATCTCGGCGGGGAGCGCAAGCTCCTGAATATAGTTTTCTTCCGGAAGCCCGACTGCTGTCACAACCGACAGCGTCGGTGCCCAGCTGGGCGTCTGCGCCCCAAGGAATAAAAATGGAGTCCCGAAGAAGCTGAACCCGTCGTGGAAAACAAAACCATCGCCCACAATAAATGGGGCCGCCGGCGGCGGCACCGTGGCCGCCACGCCGATCTTCACGGCAAGCATCTGCAAAAAACCAGACGGAGCAGATACCGTGAACGCGGTTGTCCCTGTCGTTTGAACAACCGACTCCGCGACAAGCATCGACCCCGCTGCGATCGTGTTTGTCCCTTGAATAAATGTATCTTCACAAACGACGTTTGCTGAGTCGCTGGAAACCGTAAAACAGTCAACAGGGCCGCCTCCAATTCGCCCCAGGCTTGACTGAGACGATTCAAATGCCCCCGTCGTCACGCCAATCGTCGATGCGACACCAATCGCGTCTGACGGATTGAGCACGCCCGCGCGAATGACCCGCATGCCTGATGTGTTAAACCCGTCAACACCCGTATTCGTCATCGAGATCGCAAGATCATCAACCGACTCAACGACGCAACTGTTCAACACAAAAAGTTGAAAGTTGATACCCTCAAACGAAATGCCGACCCCAGAGGCCGGCCGAATGTCAACACCTTGCCATTGAATAATAGTCTCTTCTGCCGTGGCGGCAGGCGTCAGGTCAATTGTCAGCGTTCCAACAAGAACTGTCTCTCCGATTGAAGTTTCGGGTGTTCGAGCCTGAGGATTGTTCGTAACCGCGACAATGTTAATCCCCGGAGTCGTTAACGTGACATCTTCCGTGTACGTCCCGGGACAAACGAGAACTTGGGCCGGATTGTTCGGACCAAACCCCATCGCCACTGCTGCGTCATACGCTGCTTGGATGGACGTAAACGCAGCCCCATCAGGGTCGTCCGAAACAGAAAACTCCGTCAGACACGCTGCGCCCTCATTACCGTTTCCACACGGCGGGCAACACCGATTGATACACGCCTGCAGGTAACCGTCCGCCGCCATGGTCCTCCGACGAATTATACGCCGGAGCGCATTACATACACAAGACTACGAATCCTTTTTGTCCAATTCCTCGCACTCCCAAATTCCCAAATAATCTTTTTTGCAATGTCTCTTGACCGCGCTCCACGCAATGGCAGCGGCGACGCCCTTGTTGTCATGCTCATCGAGCGCGACATCATAACGTTCAACCCAAAGTTTTTGAGCGCTTTTTGGCAGCGTGCCAAGCCGAGCCTTCTGTCGCTTTTCCCCCGCGCGGGCGATCCAATCTTTTTCTTCGCGTTCGATTTGCCCGCGAATCTTCTCGATTTGAGCTTGATCTTCGGACTGCTCGGCCTCAGCCAGCCTCTTGCGCAGCCGCGTCAGCCTTCTAGGCGCAGGGTTGTACTCAAGCGCGCTTTTTAATTTACGATCCATCAAAAAAAGAAGTTGGCGACAATTTCCCAGATCGCCGTCATGCCTGCGCCTGCGCCGGCGCCCACTCCTGCAAGCTTCGCTTTGCTCACAGCACTGTCTTTTTCGATCTTGCTAATGTCATCAGTCATCTCTTTAAAGTCTTCGAGAACTTTAATTATTTTCTTGTCCAGATCTTCGGACAGCTTTTCAATGTTTTCCGATGTTTTCTTAATTGATTCATGTAGATTGTTTTGCTCAACGCCAAGGCGAATAACCTCCGCGCGCATTTCTTCCAAAAGATTCAGTGTTTTTCCGTGCTGACGATCGAGCCGTTCGATCTCAGACAGAATTAAGC
>Ga0180437_10008027_pt1 | contig 13552 bp, 11 predicted proteins | sample SS_ome_4_FD_132410 | JGI IMG/M metagenome (GOLD analysis project Ga0180437, IMG submission 132410) | Hypersaline lake sediment archaeal communities from the Salton Sea, California, USA - SS_3_D_1 metaG | ecosystem: Environmental > Aquatic > Non-marine Saline and Alkaline > Hypersaline >...
CCCGTCCGGGGAGTGTTCATGCATTATGCGGCGAGAATGGCGCCGGCAAAAGTACACTTATGAAAGTTCTGGCGGGGCTGTATCCGCCGGACAGCGGCAGGATTTTTATTGACGGGTCGGAGAAGATTTTTCGCAACCCCGGTGAAGCATTAGATGTGGGGATTTCTATGCTCTATCAGGAGTTGAGCATGGCCGAGCACCTGACCGTGTATGAAAACATTTTTCTCGGCGATGAAATCCGCTCTCGTGTTCCTTTTGTTATCGACCGCAAGGCAATGATAGAGCGCACTGATGCCCTCTGCGAGCAATATGGTTTCTCGCTCGATGCCACTTCAACGATAAAATCACTTACGACAGGCCAATGCCAGATAGCAGAATTGCTCAAGGCTTTGATGAAAGAGGCGAGGATTATAGTAATGGATGAGCCGACGTCGTCGTTGTCTGAAACCGAGTCGGCGAGGCTCTTTGAGATTGTAAAGGATTTACGCGATAGAGGTCTGACGATAATCTATATTTCACACCGTATGGAGGAAGTAGTCGATTTGGCTGATGAGATAAGCGTACTGCGTGACGGGAAGCTTGTGGCGACAGGACCTGCATCCAGAATGAATATTGCGACCGTTGTCAGGCATATGGTTGGAAGGGAGTTGAAGGATTTTTATCCGGCAAGAGAAGTTGAAACTGGCGAGGTCTGTTTACAGGTCAGAGATTTATCAAGCAGTGAGGGTGTCGAGGGTGTAAGTTTTGATGTCAGAAAAGGTGAAATTGTTGGTATGGCGGGGCTTGTAGGTGCGGGAAGGACACAGGTGGCAAGAGCGATTTTCGGCGTTACTCCATTAACAGGCGGAGAGGTAATAATTGGCAAAAAGGCTGTAAAAATAAACAGTCCTTCCGATGCAATAAAGGCTGGTATAGCACTGCTGACCGAGGACCGCAAGCGAACCGGCCTTTGTACGAATCTTGCCTGCAGCTGGAATATGACTTTACCCAATTATGCCGGTATTGGTATGAAACTGTTACTGAGTTTGTCGAGGGAAAAAAAACTTTGCAGCTATTATGCCGATAAGGTATCTGTTAAATGGGCCGGGCCTGATACACCTGTAAGCTCTTTGTCCGGTGGTAATCAGCAGAAGATTCTTATTGCCCGATGGCTTATGGCCGATTCCGGGATTTTGATATTTGATGAGCCGACCAAAGGTATCGATGTCGGCGCTAAGAAAGAGGTATATACTTTATTGAATGAGCTGGCGGGACAGGGCAAGGCCATTATAATGATATCGTCGGAGCTGCCTGAGCTTTTTGGAGTTTGTGACAGGATGATAATTATGAGGCGCGGCCGTCTGGTCGGTGACATCGAAACCGGTAAGGCGTCGCCTGAAGAAGTAATGCATATAGCTGCAGTGGAGGAAAAATGAATAAATTTGCAAAACAACTACTGCCCTTCTGTTCGCTTGTGTTTATCATTTCACTGTGGACATTTCTCGAGCCGGATACTTTTCTCAGTCTCAGAAATTTTGAGAATGTCTTATCTCGCTCATCGATTAACGGTATTATGGCAGCGGGTATGACGTACGTGATAATAACAGCGGGTATCGACCTTTCGGTCGGTTCAATGCTCGCTATTTGTGGTATGGCAGGTTCCATTTCAATGCTTGTCTTCAGCGGTGCCTCGTGGGAGCAAATAAGCGGTGGGCAGTACATACCTTTAAGTGCCTCTGCAATGATAGTCGGCACACTGGCAAGTGTTGTTGCAGGTGGTTTATGCGGATTTGTAAATGGTATGCTGATAACCCACCTTAAGCTGGCCCCCTTTATTGTAACGCTGGGTACGATGAGTATTTTCAGGGGGTTGTCCTATCTGTCGAATGACGGCAAACCATTTGCAGTGCACGATTATTCGTGGCTTGACACCGGCAATATAGCCGGGATTCCGTCGGCGGTCGTTTTACTTTTCCTGGTATTAGTGGCTGCAGGGTTCGTGCTTAAATATACCAGGTTCGGGCGGTACACTTATGCAATCGGCTCGAACGTTGATACAGCATTCCACGCTGGAATTAGTGTCAAATCGGTATTGGTTGCGATTTATGCGATGACAGGGGCTTTTGTCGGGCTGGCTGCGATGATAGCGACCAGCAGGGCAAGTACCGCTCAGCCTACGGCGGGGCTGACACTGGAGCTTGACATTATCGCAGCCGTTATTATCGGTGGCTGTTCTCCGACAGGCGGACGCGGCTTTATGATGGGGACGGTGATTGGGGTTTTGCTGATTAGCTTTCTGCGAAATGGGCTGACTCTGCTGGATATCTCAACGAACGTGCAATTGGTAATAATTGGTGCTATTATCGTACTTGCCGTGACGGCGGACCAGATTGCAACAAGACGCGAAACGTAGGGATGTGCTGGTGTAAGTCCCAAATGATTGTAGCATTTCTGATTATACCTTTCAGGGTGCAGAATTTCGCGGAAATCAGGGTATTATCTGAAACCTGGTGATATTGACAGCTGTCGAGAAAAACCAGGTATAGAAAAAAGGCCGTGAATCCGAAACTCACGGCCTTTTGTTCTGCTTAGCGATCACAATTGCTGAACTACGGACAGCTTTCTAACCACTTATTGCCAAGTTTTGCCATGTCAATGAAGTTTACAGTTCCGTCGCAGTTCATATCTGGACATTCATCACAGCTTGTGTCCGGCGTAAAGATGTAGTCTTCAGTCTCACCATATGAATAACCGCCGACTTTACCGGAACCTCCGTTACCGACCATAGTTGTGAAACTACCACCCATCCATGGTGTCTCGGTAAGCATAATTCTCATCCAGATATCCTCGTCGTCTCCCGGATTCGGGTGCCAGGACATAAAGGAGGGTGTGGTCAGGTTATTCAGCCCTGCAGGAAGGCCGAACAGAATTTGATTCTGAACCGCCCATTCTGGCACCTGCTGCGTACCGCACTGGGCTGTATCATCCCAGTCACCGTCGCGGTTCCAGTCGAACCAGACGTTAACAAAGAGTTTACCGAATGCCGGATTGGTCACATTTACCTGATAGTTGAATGTGGTGTACTTGCAGTGCGGCAGATTGAGCGGCATATTTAAAACGCCGTCATCACCACCGACGAGCTGGCTGTCCTGGTCAGCGCTGTCTAACGGGGGGTCAATATTGGACAGTCCATCCTGGTCGGGCGGGAACACATCCGCCTCAAGCTCAAGACTGACTGTCTGGCCCAGATGTGCCGCGGCCAGAGGCTGCCAGTGAATAGGTCCGGGTGGAGGCGAACCAGCCACATAGACGGTCGGGAAGTTCGCATCCACGCCAGGATAGGCCGTCATTACGTTGCCCGAGCCGTTAGTGCTGTCCGGAGCGTCACCGAGGTCTGCCGATGGATCCGGATTGCAGGGATCACCCGTTGTGGTAATCTCAAAGGCCAGGTCAACAGACATCTCCGGTGGATAACACGGATGACCCGGTGGATATGTCATTTCCGTCCAAGGGCCGTCATGGGGGTCCTGTCCCCATACAGCATCGTCATTCCACTGATACTCCGGAAGAGTGGTCTTCCATCCGAAGGCCGCCTTTGGGTCACAGGGGTCGGCGTGCACGTCCAGCCAGTAAGTCACAGGATTATCTATATCACCTTTCTGCCAGAATATTTGTTCCTTACACAGGTAGAAATTATACTTCCAGCAAACTAGGTCGCTGTACTCTTCGTAGTCTTGAGTGTGTGGATCGAGCCAGCCTTCATGAATGTCCCCTTCAGCGAAGTACGGCTCAGCCGTGAATTCACCGGGGCCAAAGGTCTTGAGCCAGAGCAGTTCGTTAGGTTCAGACCATCCCATTTCGCCGGATGGGTTATCGCTGTGGATGCTGAGTGTGAATTTAACGGCAGTGGGGTCATCCCCGAAAGGCAGGATATCATTTTTCCACGAGCCATAAATGTGGATGTCGGTGATGGGATCCATAGAATTACACTCGAAGTCATCGGCCAGTACGAATTCGGTGGCATTAACATCAAAACCACAATACGATGTATCCGGTGGCTGGATCCATTTTACCTCGGGTTTCGGCCCCTCGACGCAGTTGCAGTCACCGGTAGGTGCCGGATTTGGTATCGAGGTGCTCATATTGTATGAATCCCAGGTATATACATCGCTTTGGAATTCGACACAGTAACCGGCAGCAAAAGGCAGATTAGCATACGCGCCGTAGATGCCTTTGACCTGTCCGTTGTTCTCTGTGTCCCCAAAATCAAGGACGCCTACCTTGATTTTACTGACTGTCATAGCAGCATTTTGGCTTACAGTTGTTCCGCCTGCAGGGCTGCCTGCCCAGGTAGTCCAGTTAACGGGTATGGCAGGTCCCCATCCGGTTCCTATCCAGGGTCTGACTTTGATTTGTTTAATAGTTCCCCAGGAACCAAACAGGCCGTTAGCTGCCGGTGATGTTGCTGAGTCAAGAGCCACATTCAGAGTATAGGAACTTGCGCCCTTGAGTATAACCCTGTACTGACCCGCATTGCCTTCCAGAGTACCCGTGCCCCAGTCGTAGCCGCCGAAGAACCAGCCATCTCCACCTAACGGAGTTGTCGAGTCGTAAATTGCAACGCCGGAACAATCAGGTGATTCGAGCGGGTCGCCCAACGCACCGGCCCCTCCGTTGACCTGGTTCCAGTAATCACCGTTCGGGGTCAGCGTCACACTAAACAAATCCCAGTATCCGAAGCCGCCGTAAGCTGTACCGCAGACAAATGTGCTCACTAAAACAAATGTAAAAATACAAGTTGAAATGTGTTTTTTCATGACAAAATCCTTTCCATAAAATTTTTCATCAACATTACCTCAATTTATATTTAACAAAACGGCAAAGCCGTTTAAGATACCGAGCTATAGAAACAGCATAAAAGCAATAGATTTACTAAATGAATAGTCCTTTTATACTTTTATCCTCCAGAAACCAAAGTAAGGGATTTGGAAATGCTGGAAATGCTTATATATGGAATCTGCCGAGGCAGTCTATTGGAAAAATATCCGAGTGAAATTGTACAAGTAAAGCAATCCCCCCTGCCAGGCACAACCGGTTCCCTAAGAAACACATCTGCAGAGAACATCTCCCTACTCCTGAACCCAATGAAAGGACACTAAATCGTAATTATATCTTCGAGAAAAGTCAAGTAAAATCCGGCCATTTTTATTTATTTTTTTGCTCATTGATGCTTCAGGGACTCAAACAGGCAAAAATCACTGCCGGATATTTGGTAATCTTGACGTCTGTTGAGCTGGATGTTAATATTATAGCGCAGTTTAATTCGGGAGAAAAAGATTATGGAGCTAAGAGGCGTAGTGCTTGCGGGCGGGACGGGGTCGAGGCTCAGGCCGCTGACCAAGGTAACCAACAAGCATTTGATGCCGGTTGGTCGCAAGCCGATGATATACTACCCCATTGAAAAGCTGACCTCGGCGGGGGTGACTGAGATATTGATTGTTACGGGCGTAGAGCATATGGGCGATGTTGTAAATCTTCTTGGTTCAGGAAAAGAATTCGGATGTCGTTTTACCTATAAGGTTCAGGACGAGGCGGGTGGGATTGCCCAGGCGCTGGGGCTTGCGGAGAATTTTGCTAACGGCGGCTCAGTGGCGGTATTGCTGGGAGATAACATATTCGAGGCGAATCTGCGTCCGTATATCCAGAGGTATCAATCGCAGGGTGAAGGGGCGAGGATTTTATTGAAACAGGTTGAAGAGCCGGGCAGGTTTGGAGTTGCGCGGATTTCGGAGACTCGTGTGCTGCAGATTGAGGAGAAACCGAAGCGGCCGAAGTCGGATTATGCGGTTACGGGTATATATTTTTATGATGTCGGGGTGTTCGAGATAATCAGGAGATTGAAGCCTTCGGGCAGAGGAGAGCTTGAGGTTACCGATATTAATAACGCCTATATCGCAAAGGGGCAGTTGGCGTACGATATTCTTGAAGGCTGGTGGACGGACGCCGGGACATTTGATTCGCTGGCGCGGGCAAACAAATTAGTTTTGGAAAGGTCTCCGAAATGAAAAACAAAGCGGCGCAATTGAAGAGAGTTTTTGCAGACGGCAATATCGTGGTTCGCAGTTCGGGAGGTTTGATTGAAGGTGTGGGGGTTCGCCGAGCGAGAGTTATGCCGGACGAGCGGGGCAGGCTCGGTGAGATAATGCGAGCCGATGATGACTGGTTCGAGAAGTTCGGCCAGGTCTATTTTACTTCTACATATCCCGGTGTGGTTAAGGCGTGGCATTATCACAAGAGGCAGACGGACCATTTTTATGTCGTCAGGGGGACGGTAAAAATCGGCCTTTATGACGGTCGTGATGACTCTGCGACGAAGGGGGTGGTTAACGAGATATACCTTGGTGAGCATTGTCCGGGATTGGTTCGGATACCGCCGGGTGTTCTGCACGGCTGGATGTGTGTTAGTAATTGCCAGGCATATATAGTCAACATAGTATCCGAGATGTATAACCACGCTGAGCCGGACGAGCACCGTACAGACCCGCACGAGAATGATATTCCCTATGACTGGTCGCGAAAAGATGGCTGATGGTGCTGCGATTTCAATACTGGGCGGAGAAGGGATGCTGGGTTCGGCGCTGTTTAGTGAGTGTCGGCGGGAAGGGGTTGAGGCACAGGTATTTGACCTGCCGGATTTCGACATTACCAACAAAGAGCATATCGAGGAGGTAGTTGGGAAATCTGGTGCGGTTATGAATTGTGCGGCCTACACTGATGTTGACAGAGCACAGAGCGAGATTGGCCGGGCTTACAAGGTTAATGCTGAGGCGGTGGGAGAGCTTGGTCGTGCGGCGGCAAAGTTTGGGGTGTGGGTTCTGCATATAAGTACGGACTTTGTTTTCGATGGTTTGAGTGCTCGACCATACGTCGAGGCCGACAGGTGCAATCCGATAAACGTTTATGGCAGGAGCAAGCTGGCGGGCGAAAAGCTTTTGATTGAAAGCGGCTGCGCCGGCTGTATAATGCGTATCGAATGGACGTATGGGCATAAAGGAAATAATTTTGTTACCGGGCTAATCGAGGCGGCGAGAAAAGGCAAGCCGCTGCGAGTAGTTGATGACCAGGTTGGCTCCCCTACTGCGGTAAGTGAAGTTGCCAAAGTAATCTGTAAGCTGTTTTCTATTCGGCCTGAAGGCGTATTTCATTTTGCAAGCAGGGGATACGTAAGCAGGTACGGGATGGCGGAGTTTATTTTCGGTAAGTTGAGAATGAAAGTTGATTTGCAAAGCTGCCCGAGCAGCGAATATCCAAGTACGGCGGAAAGGCCGTTGAACAGCAGGTTTGACTGTACTAAGATTCAAAGGCTCCTGGGTGAGCCGATTGAAAGGTGGGAGAAGCCGCTGGAGGAATTTATCAAACAATTATGAGAAGCTTACTTGTAACAGGCGGTGCCGGCTTTATCGGCAGTAACTTCGTGCGGATGGTTCTTTCCAGCTATCCCGATACGATGGTGGTGAACCTCGACAAGCTGACGTATGCGGGCAATCTGGAAAATCTGGAAGGATTCATTGGGCATAAGAATCACGTATTTGTCAGGGGTGATATCTGTAACGGCCGGTTGATTCAAAAACTGATTGCCGAGCACGATATCGATACGATAATCAACTTTGCCGCTGAAAGTCACGTGGACCGCTCGATAAATGAGCCGAAGGTATTTATAGAGACCAACGTTACCGGTACACTGACGCTTCTGGAGGCTGCCCGTGACAATCAGGTTGAGCGTTTTATTCAGATTTCTACAGACGAGGTATATGGTGCGCTTGGGGCGACGGGCAAGTTCAGCGAGCAGACTCCTCTCAGCCCCAATTCGCCGTATTCAGCGAGCAAGGCTGGGGCCGATTATATGGTCGAGGCATTCGGCCATACGTGGGGTTTGAATTACAATATTACCAGATGTTCGAATAATTACGGGCCTTACCAGTTTCCCGAAAAGATGATTCCATTAATGATTAACAATGCTTTGGATGACAGGGAGTTGCCGGTTTATGGTGATGGTCTTTACGTTCGCGACTGGCTTTATGTGGATGACCATTGTACAGCGGTGTGGGCGGTGCTGGAGAATGGTAAAAGCGGTCAGGTCTATAACATCGGCGGGTGCAATGAGAAGACAAACCTTGAGGTAATTGGATTGATTTTAGAGCGTCTGGGCAAAGATAAATCGTTAATAAGGCATGTTAAGGACCGTCCCGGCCACGACCGAAGGTATGCGATTGATGCCTCGAAGATAATGAGTGAGCTTGGCTGGCGGCCGTCGGTAACATTCGCCGATGGGATAAATAAAACTATTAAGTGGTATTTGAATAATCACAAATGGCTTAATAACGTATCCAGCGGCGAGTACCGCAAATACTACGAATCTATGTATTCCAACCGGTAGGGTTTTGACAGGGAATTCGATTGATGCATAACTTGCAGAAGGCTAAGGCGACAATATGCATAGCCAATTACAAGACGAAGGAGTTTACGCAGTTGTGTCTTCGCAGCATACGCAAGTTTACTCGTTACCCGTATGAGGTAGTGGTGGTGGATAATGACTCGCAGGATGAATCACTGGAGTATTTGAAGGATTTGGGATGGATAAGGCTTCTTGAACGGCGGCCCGAAGCCGGCGAGCAGGTGGGAGGTTATGCACACGGAGCCGCACTGGATATGGGGCTTGCTGATTGCCGGACGGAGTTTTTCTTATCGATGCATTCCGATACGTTCGTTCGGCGCCAGGGCTGGTTGAGCGAGCTGGTAAGTTACTTTAACAGTAATGAAAGGATAGCGTGTGTTGGTTCGGGCAAAGTTGAATTGACGCCGCGGTGGCGACAATTGCTGAAAAAAGCTACGGATTTGAGGACTTTTAAGCGCAAAGCGTTGAAGGAGCCGGACCCACTGGGCAAGCACAGGTATTATAATCGTACGATATGCTCTTTGTACAGGACCGAGATTTTACGGCGGGAGGGTTTGGCTTTTTTAATGGACAGGGATAAGGGTTTGACGGCGGGTAAGAAGCTGTATTTTGAACTGGCCGACAGGGGATACAAGACGGTGGAATTGCCGCCGAAGATAATGGGTAGCTACATCTATCATCTTGCCCATGCGACGCAGGCGATAAATCCTGAGGAGTTCAACCTGCGCCGAAAGACAATCAGAAAGTACAATCGGCTTGTTGATAAAGTGATGGGTTCGCCGGAGATTCGAGCGGTCCTGACGGATGATTCGCTGGATAAATAGGCTATAGTTGATGTTTATGAGTAGCGGTAAAAGATTTAGGAGTGATTTTGTGGATAGGCCGAGACGGATTTTTATTATCGGTAACTTCAAGGACGAATCGGCGCAATCGATAAGAATAGAACGGAGGCGGTGGCCGAAGGGTTTTATTCGGCTTGGACACGACGTCCAGCGCTTCAGCTACCGAAATATAATGCAGCAGGAGAGTTTTATTAAGAGCAAGCGGTTTGCCGTGAGGTTTGCGAAGAAGAGTGCTGATAAGGTTCTCTCGGAACAGCTAAGGGCGTATTGTCCCGATATAGTGCTGGTTTTGAATCCCAAGGATTTAGACTGTGAAAGTGTTCGGGCGATGCGTAAGGCGGCATCCGATGCCGTGTTCGTAGCGCGTGACAATGAGCCGTTTCCGCATACGCATCCCGAGCGATTGGCGTTGTGCGCACAGATGGATATAGTTTTATGTTCGAGTCCGGAAGAGTTTCTCGAGCCGTATCGACAGGCTGGCGCAAAACGGTGCTTCTTTTTACCCAATCCGTGCGACCCGGACATTCAGCGGCCTTATGATGTTGAGGACAAATGGAAATCCGACATTATGTTCGCAGGCAAATTAGGACACGAAAATCTCAGTGGTGATCCGGACAGGTACGAGCTTTTGAGACGTCTTTCAAAAACTTCCGGTGCGAAATTGTACGGCTGCTTCGGCCATCCGAAAATTGACGGTATCGAAGTTTTTTATGCGATAAGCGGCGCCAAGATAGCGTTGAGCATAAATATAGTTAATAATGTACGGCTTTATCATTCTGACCGTCTGATAAATTGCATTTCCTGTGGTACGTTTACGTTGGCAAAGAAGGTGCCGGGGTCTGAGCTGCTTTTTGAAGACAATGTTCATTTGAGATATTTCGATACGGCAGATGAGTTTTTCGAGCTTGCCGACTGGTATCTAAGGCACGACAAAGAAAGAGAAAAAATCGCCAGGGCAGGGATGGAAAGAGCACATCAGGAATTTAATTGTACAAAAATGGCTCGGCGTATGCTCGAAATACTCCAAAATGAAAATTGCCACGACCCGTACGCACAAAAAATATAACTGTTATACCAATCTCGTTTAATAATTGCGCTTTAATGCACCATAAGCGGCTTACTGATAATTAATTACAAAAACTAAACGCGCAACTTATTACCCTAAAGGGTATTAAACCTCTTGCCATTCCGTGAGAATTTTCTCCACAAGCCAAAGGTCAAAAGCACTGTTGATTTTAATACTTTCCTCCGGCAGCATTATAATATGACCGTTCCGTTCACCGGTCAGCCTCCCGCTGCGAATAACATCAGTCCGGCTAAGGTAAATTGCGCTGTTTTCCTTGTAAATTCCTTTACGCTCTATACGCATCCCGTCGTCGGGATTATTTATCGTCTCCAGTCCGTACCTGCCGTGGTGATAACAATGAGAAAGTTCCTGCTGTACCGAAACCACAGAATCAACGTCGAATATCATCATAGTGTTAATGGCTTTGTCAATATGGTGTCCCTTGCGCAGCGGCGTGTTAATATAAAGCGAACATACCGCCTCACAAACATAATTCTCCTCCGCCGCCATTTGCTCGAGAAGCTTTCTTAAAAGGTCCTTCATTTTCAACCTGGAATTATTGAAGCCCCCTTTTCTCCGTTTGGTCTCGACACCCCTGAACTTTGATGAATACTCCAGCACCTCCTCGTCCTCGGAGGAAACTACTACCCTGTCCAGCAACCGGCAGTTTTTTAAGCTCTCCAATGTATACCATAACAACGGCTTGCCCCCTAACTCGATAAACGGGTCATTCTGAGAGTACACGCTGTTACGTGTCACCGGTATGACACCGAGAACTCTTAAAATCCCCCCGGAGCGGTTCTTTTTTACAAACTGTTCCTTTATATGTCGCCTTGTCTCCAGTATCTTCTTCTGCTTGCTCGTCAGACTCGAAGGGTGTTGTCTGTAGTAAAATAAAGGCACATTCACGTTATAAGGATTGAATCTCTCTATAAATCTCAGCCATAACTCGTACCCGTCCTGACAAGAAAAAGATTCGATATAACCGCCAATCTGCATCAGAAGCTCTTTTCTAAGCATTGTGCATGCTCCGTGAGCCGGCAAATCCAGCAGCTCAACCTCCACAGCTATCTTCTTGCGGCGGACCAGGTGAAGAACCTCACCATCAGCGTCAACCTCGTAATAATCCGGATAAACAAGACCAACCTCAGGTTTGGTGTCCAGAATGTTCGAAAGTATCAAAAGTGCATTCTCATCAAGATAATCGTCTGCGTCCAGCCGCATAAGATAACTGCCGTTCGCCAGACGTAGCGCGATATTGTTGGTAACGTTGAGCCCCTTGTTCTCCTGCTCTATGATTCGTGTCCTGCGGTGCTGCTTATACTTTTGTAAAAGCTCGGATGTGTTGTCAGTTGACCCGTCGTCAATAATAATCAGCTCCCAGTCACCCATCGTCTGATTAAAAACGCTCTGAACCGCCTGGTCAAGATATCGGCCATAATTATAGCTCGGAATATATACCGTCACTTTGACCATCATAACTCCTCCTTGGTTAATTAAGCTGTATTCTCAGACAATATCGGCAAAATCACAGCAGCCTGGTAAAGAACACTCAGCTCTGGATGAGACCCGACAATCTTACAGGCCTTGTCCAGCCCCTCTTCGAGGCTATTGGCTGGTATAAATCCTAACTGCTCGCTGGTGGCACTGTCGATGTTCGGACAAACTAAAACTCCACTGGCCCGCTTGCTTATAATCCTGCCTATCGCCACCAGTGTATAGGCCAATAACTTTTGCTCGAATTCCCCAGATTGCACTTTTCGATAAAGCCCGTCGGGGTCATTGAACCCGTATTTAATAAAATCGGGAAACTGGGCCGCAACACCCTCGGGACACTCAGCACACAGAACAATCACACCATTGTCCCTGCAAACCAAATCTGCAGAACAAATGCCTTTTATGGCCTGGCGAAGATTGCTGTCTGCAGGCCAGGCCTCTGCTACCACTATATCAGATTTACTTCCAATCTCCACCCCGTACGCCTCGACACAGAGCTTGGCGGCCTCGCGGTGAACCCGCTCAAAATCGCCTGCAAAAATGCCATAGACTTTGTCACCGCCAAACAAAACTGTATTAACAATCATATCCAGCCCAACCACCCTGGCAAGCTTATCCGTTATTTTCCGAACACGATTCTCATAATTGCCGAGTATATTTCTCATCGGATAATCCAGGGCAAGCCAATGTGTATTCTCAATCGTGCTTTTCCCGGCAATCCCCGTCATTACCGTTTTCGCGCCTCCTGAAAATCCAGTCGTAGCATGCGGAACTATATTACCCACCGAAATCATAAAATCCGACTCCGCCGCCAGACGATTTACTGTCACCTCGAAACCAAGACCGCACTCGCCCAAAGAAACCAGTTGCTCCGGATCATTCCACCGGTGATTGACAATACGAAAGTTCCCGCAGATGTCTTTACCGAATTTCACCTCCATCTCTTCCATATTCATTAAACGATGCGAACCCAGCCCTACCAGGATTGTCACCTCCGCCGGAGATACTTCGGCTTCCTGCAATTCGTCAAAAATTACCGGAAGAATTTTCCTAACTGGAGTTGGCCGTGTAATGTCATCTGTTACAACAACCACCTTTTTGCACCCCTTCGCTCTCTGACGGATAGGAGGACATCCTATAGGATTCCGAATAGCCTCTCTCAAATCCCCGTCACTCAGGCCGCACCTCTCTATCTTCCGCGGGCCGTACTCACCAACAAGCCTGACACCCCGCAGCTTCGCCCTGAATCTACCATTGGAAAGTTTTATCTCCATTACGTCTCAAGCATATCGAGTGTTATCTGCTGCTCACGCGAGATGTCACAGCCAGCCTTTTTGCCAACCACGGAATCTATCATACTGGCATCAAGACCAGTTGCCGGACGTTTGGTGCCAAGCATTTCGAATTCAATCACTTCTCCTTTTTTTATAGGCACCTCAGCCACAATACTTCGCCTGGCGCTCGAAAAGGCCTTCCGCTCGCAATCAGCAACTCCCAGAACCCCATCCCCAAGAACTCTCTCTGTTATACGGATATTGTCAACCATCTTCCTCATCCCCGCCGGGTCAACAGAAAAAAAATGCCCCGACCCGACCATCGTTCGGTCCGATGTATAGTGCTTCTCGATTACTCTCGCTCCCAGTGCCACTGCGACCGAAGGAATCACCATGTTTTCCTCGGGCTCAGTATGGTCGCTCAGCCCCAGCAGAACCC
>Ga0180437_10008029_pt1 | contig 13550 bp, 2 predicted proteins | sample SS_ome_4_FD_132410 | JGI IMG/M metagenome (GOLD analysis project Ga0180437, IMG submission 132410) | Hypersaline lake sediment archaeal communities from the Salton Sea, California, USA - SS_3_D_1 metaG | ecosystem: Environmental > Aquatic > Non-marine Saline and Alkaline > Hypersaline > Sediment...
CCGCTTCCGGATCGGGACACTCGCCCAGCCAGACGTGGTTTCTGAAATCGAGGACGTACAGCTTCCGCCAGTTGTCCGGATGCAGGACGATATCTCGGATGTAGGTCCCGAGGGGCGCGCCGGTTTCCCACGACGGGATCTCGAAGAAATGCTGACCGGTATCGCGCCGCATCAGGAGCTTGCCGATCTGGACCGCGGCTGCTCCCACCCCGGTCGTACCCTTCACGCCGGCAAAGGCGATACGCGGCTTGTCGACCAGCGCGTCCGCGTCGTCGCGCTCCCGGCCGCCGTAGACCAGCGCCGTGACCGGCCCGACCTTGGCGTTGAGATCGGGCTCCCAACTGAAGAAGCCGGCCCACACGGGTGAACCGTTCTGCAGCGTCACGTCGTCGCCCGGGTCGCCGCCGATCAGCCAGTCGGGATCCTCTTCGTAGAGATAGCTGGTTCCGATCATCAACAGGCTGGGATCGATCTGGTTTAAGACCCACTGCGTGGTGAAGGAGACGGTGTTGTCGAAGGTCCAGATTTCCTCGTCGTCGAACAACAGCCCGGCCCCGTTGACCTCCAGGTCGCGGAAGTCGCCCTCGTCGTCCAGGTCGGTAAACGCCTGGAACTGGCCCAGGTTCTGCGAGCTGCCGTACTTGATGCTCTGGCCTTCGACGGTCGCCGCCTGAACGATCTGGCCGTCGCCCTGGATCAGATGCGTCCAGGTGTAGTTGTTCGGGCCGTCCTGGCGCGAGACGCCGTTGTCCTGGGCGCCGCCGATGATCACGTCGTTGACCGAGTCGTAGGCCACGGAGGTGAACTCGGTCAGCCGCAGGTTGCCGTTGAGCGAGACCCATTGTCGCGGGTCGGCGGTGGTGAGATTCGGATTTTCCAACCGGTAGATGCCGCCGTCGTCGACCTGGATGATGTTGTCGTTGGTGTCGAAGATCATGTTCCGCGAGTCGGCGTGAGGGCCGGTCCCCGGCAAGGGGCCGTCGTCGTCGGGATCGGCGGCGGCGTCGGTCACCGGCGCCCATGTGGTGGAGGTTCCGGCCAGTGCGCCGCGGAAGATACGGCCGGTATAGTTCGTCGCCCCGGCCGCGTTGGGCCATTCGCCGTCCTGCATTGGTTGGAGGTCTCCGCCGACGAAGACCACGTTCGGATCGGTGCGGTCGGCCAGCATGGAGAAGTGTTTGTTGGCCTGCCCGCCGTGGCTGATGCCGCCGTCTTCGTCGCCCGGCCGCCCCAGGTCCAGCCAGGCATCGCCGCTGTTCTCCGACCGGTAAACGTTCGACACCCGCTCCTTGCCTACCGCCTTCACCAGGTCGCCGCCGGAGAAGGCCTTGCTCACGCCCGAGTACAGCGTAATCGTATTGGCGGCGCGGTCGATCGATTCGATCGTGCGCACCTCCTCGTCCGCGGTGCCCGGCTTGAAGGTGACGTTGTCGCCCACTTCGAATTCGATGGCCGAGTTGAGGTGGATCTCCGTATCGTCCTGAGCGGCCGCCTGCGAGAGGGTCGAACGCGCCTCGCGGACCACGCCGGCGTAGATCGGCCGCTGGCTGGTGTCGGGATCTTGCGCCTCGCTGATCGAGAGGCGGATCCGCAGCGCGTCGGTGAGATCCATCGCGCCGTTGACCGCGTCGAACGTCTCGCCCCCGTTGGTGCTGCGGTAGACGCCCTGGCCCGGCACGCCCACGAAGACCCGCGAGGGATCGAGCGGGTCGACGGCCATCTCGAAGATGCCCCAGGCATAGGGCAACGTCGAAGCCGCCGGGGTATAGGTCAGATCGAGCGTCAGTCCGCTGCCGCTGCCGGTCACGGTTGTCGTTGCCAACGGGTTCGGGTCCTGGGCCGCGTACGATCCTTGATGCAGCAGCGTGACTGCGATCGCCCCGCCGCTGCCGTCGACCGCAACGATTTGCACGCGGGCGGGATCGGCGCTGGCGCCTACGGTCACCACGTCGTCGACCGCATAGCCGCCTCCCGCGGCCGAAATCGCCACCGTGGCGGCCTTGTGGCCGGTGATGTACTCGAACGTCTCGCCCGTGTCCGTGCTGCGATAGAGGCCCGCACGGGTCGCCACCAGCCAGGTGGCGCCGTTGACAAACAGGCCGTAGATCGGGTTGGCCTCGAACTCCGGCTTGCGGATCAGCGTCCACGTCATGCTGCCGTCGTCGGCCTCGACGCCCTTGAGCAGCCCGGTGGCCAGACCGTAGTCGTACCAGCTACTGCTCTTGCCGGTGGCGGCGTACACCGTCTTCTTGGTCGCGTCCGCGTGATCGAACGCCAGCGCCGAGATCGACAGCGACGGGAACTGGTCGGTTTGCGGCGTCCAACTGATGCCCCCGTCGTCGGTCCGCCAGACGCCGCCGTTGACCGAGCCGACGTACATCGTGTCGGGCCGGTTGGGATCGACCAGCACCGTTTGGATGGCGCCGGACACCGGCTTGTTCTCGATCCCGGCGATCAGCCCATTCTGCATCGGTCCCGGCCCCTGTTCGCGCCATTGGGGCTGGGCCGCCGCCTCCACGGTGGCGCGGGAAATCGCTTCGACGTTGCTGATGTCGCCCGGCGCGATGCCGTGCAGGTCGAACAGCAGATCGGCGCCGGCGCCGCCGTCGACGGTAATTGTACCGGTGAAGGCCGCACCGAGCGACTCGAACAGGATCTGATCGTTGCCGCCGGCCCCGTCGACCGCGATGGTGGTGATCTCCGCCACGGGCGCCGTGTAGGTGGGCTTCCCCGTGGCCTCGGCGTTCTCGAAGAACTGCACAAACAGGCCGCTCGCGTCGGGGCGGATCAACCACACGTCGGTGTCGGGACCGCCGGTGAGGTTCACCGTCTGGCCGCCGGCCCAATCGAGCGTCAGCCGGTCCACGTAGACCTCGAACGGGAAAAAGTTCGAAGCGGGCGTGGCACCCGCCAGATCGCCGGTCGAATCGGAATTGTCGCCCCAGGTGGCGAACGCCATGCCGCCGAAGGCCGCGATGCCCGTGTAATCGCCGAAGTCCATCCCGTCCGGATCGCCGCGGTCTTCGTCCGAGGGGCCGTCGCTGACCAGCACGTTGGGCAGGAACGTGGCTCCGCCGTCGACGCTGGCCGAAGCGTAATACTGGACCTCCGTATTCGGATTGCCGTTGCCGTCGTCGATGTTGCCCGCTCCGCCGGCCGCACCGAAGTCGTTGCGGGCGTCGTACCAGGAGAGCCACACCGCGCCGTTGGTCTGGTCGACCGCCAGGTTCTGGAAGAACTGGCTGTTGACCCCGGCATCGTCGTTGACCTGCACCGGGGCGGTCCAGGTGGTGCCGTTGTCGTCCGAGCTGCGCACGAAGATGTCGAAGTCGTCGCTCTCCTGCGGATCCTCATCGGCATAGGCAATATACAGCCGTCCGTCGTGCGTGCCGCCGCTGCGGTCGTACATCACGTAGGGGCTGGCGAAGGCGGTGCGTTCCGGCGTGGCCGGGATGGCGTCGAATCCGCCCACGTTGCTCGTCGTCACCGTCGTGTCGGCACCCATGACGATGCCGCCGGTCAGTCCGTCCAGGTCGCGATCGAACTGGATGTTGGCGGGTCCGTTTCCGCCCGAGGGGCTCATCCAGGTGACCACCAGTTCGCCGTTGGGCCCGACCGCCGGCACCGAATAATTGTTCCCGTCGGCGCCGCCGCCGTCGTTGACGCGGACCACCGGCTCGAAGGCCCCCACGTTGCCCAGCCCGCCGATCGTGGCTCCCGTGACGAAAATCCGCTGGTTGCCGGCGACGGTGCTGTTGGTGTACGAAACCCAGACCGCCAGATTATCCGGATTCGCCGCATCCGGGCCCACCGCGATCCACGGCTTGTCGACGTCCTCGCCGTGGGCGATGCGGCGGAAATCGGTGTAGCTGGCGCCGCCGTCGGTGCTGCGGGCGTACATGATGTCGTGGTCGTCGCCGGTCGGCGGGCGACGCATGTAGACGATGTGCGTGTTGCCGAAATCGTCGACCGCCACGGCGCCGTCGAAGCGGTCGGTGCTGTCGCGGCCGTCCTGAGTCATGGTGATCGGCATCACCGTCCAGCTATCGCCCGCGTCGCGGCTGTATGCAGTAAACTCCGACGTACGCAACGCGGTTCCCGCGGCCCCGTACCCTCCGTTGGAAAGCACCGTCAGGTTGCACGGGTGGATGGGATCGACCGCAATGTGGACCTCGTTCTGATTGAACGGGGCCTGGCTCACGTTGACGTCGACCCCGGCGACCAGCGAGGCGGCGCCGTGAAAGACGGGATTGATCGACAACAGGCAGCGGTGTTCGAGAGGCTCAAACACCAAGCGCTTACGGCAATCGTGGTTCCCGTACTTCCGTCGGGAAACCATCGGTTCTCGCCTCAGACCTGTGCGAGACGTGTGCGCGCACGTTCCTCGTTTTGTTGACATGATTGTCTCCCGCCGTTGCTCTCGATGAGATGAACAAGCCCGGGCTCCCGGATGGAGGCCAGTGCCGATGGACGTCCTGTCCGTTTTCGAATGCAAATCCCCGCCGGCCTCTTGACTCGGGCGAGCGTGCCGCTTCCTGCTCCAGACAACCGCTCTCAGCCCCCGACTCGACCGGTGCCCCTTGACGGCCGAGAATCCCCATCGGTAGCGATTGTACCAGTTTTGCGGGCGTGTTGAATCGATGGGAGGGCTTCTAACTGAGAAAAAACGCATCTAACCCGGGGTCGAGGAGTATTCCGCCCGGCGGAATGGGGCCACGAAGCGGTTAACCATGGCCCACCTGGAGAGTCGATTGGAGCGGCAAGCTCATCGGCCGCACGGACGGTGCCACGACGGCCTGCGGTCGACGCAAGTCGCTGCCAGTTCGCGAGTTGCGAGATCACACTGAAGTCTTCCGCAGATAAGACAAGGCTTTTCGCGTCGCGGGGTCGAGGCGAAAAGCGGATTGGACGAAGTGTTTTGCGGCGGAGGGAGGTGCTCGGTCAGGTGAGTGGTGGCCGAGCGAGGATTTGGGAAAAGGGCGGTCGATTTGCCGTACTTCATCGCATCAGGATGGCCGTGATCCGGCAGTCTGTCGGCAAACCGCTCACCTCCGGCAGCCCCAGTTCACGTTTGTATACCTTCGACTGGGCATGTGAATTGCCACCGTGCGGCTTTTACTGCGTGCACTCCGGGGAACGAACGTGTTCCGAGACGCTCGGATTGTGACTGCAGTGTGGAAACGCCCGCCTGCTATTGAGTCTTCACCGGATCGGCGGGACGGCCGGGCAGCCGCTTGGGGTGTTTCTTGATCCGCTTCATGACCTCTTTGATGGCCCGCTCAAGCTGGAGATCGCGACCCTGCAAGACGGATTTCGGGTCGTTCTCGATCTCGATGTCAGGGTCGACGCCGCGGCCTTCGATGATCCAACGACCGTCCGGTGCGTTGGTGGCCGACAGTGGAACGTAAACCTGGCCGCCGTCCAGCAGCGGGCCGCGGCTGGAGATCCCCACCACGCCGCCCCACGACCGCTTGCCGATCAGCGGGCCCAATCCGGCCTGGCGGAATCGGTAGGGAAAGATGTCGCCGTCGGAGGCCGAAGTCTGGTTGAGGATGCAGACCATCTGGCCGTGGAAGACCGTTTCGGGATACGTGCCCGGCTCGTCACTGGTGCTGCCGAACCTGGTCCCCAGCAGCTTGTTGTCCAGCCGCTCGATAATCCACTGCGAGACGTTGCCGCCCCCATTCGACCGCACGTCTACGATCAAACCCTCTTTGCGAATCTGGGGATAGAACCACTTGATAAACTCGTAAATGCCGTCGGCGCCCATGTCGGGCAAGTGGAGGTAGGCGACCCGGCCCTTGGTGGCCTTGGTGACTTTTGCCAGGTTGCCTTCAACCCAGTCGAGATAGATCAGGGAATCCTCGCCGGAAACCGGGCGGTAGGTCACTTCACGGCTACCTTTTAGAGTCGGCTTTTCGTTGACGGTCAAGGTGACCGGATCGGTCTCGTGGCGCAACAGTCGATACGGGTTGTCGTTGCCGTGAAGCGGCTCGCCGTCGACGGCCAACACGTACTCGCCCTCCGAGATCGCGACCCCCACCTCGTTCAGCGGCGCCCGGTACTTCGGTTCTTCATTCTCGCCGCGGAAGATCTTGGCGATGCGGTACCGGCCGCTCTTCTCGTCCAGTTCCAGACGGGCGCCGGGCAGGCCTACTCGAGGACGATCGGGGATCTCGAAATCGCCGCCCTGGATGTAGGCGTGGCCCACGTTTAGTTCCGCGATCATCTCGCTGATCACGTAGTTCAGGTCGCTGCGGTGCGCCACGTGGGGCAGCCACGCCCGGTATCGTTTGCCGATCGCTTCCCAGTCGTAGCCGTGCATGTTCTTCACGTAGAAGAAATCCCGATAGCGGCGCCACACCTCGTCGAAGATCTGGGCCCATTCCTCGGCCGGAACGCGGTCGACCATCAGTCCCGCGGTAGAGATCGTTTTCTTCTCCTTTGACTTCGGGTTGACGTCCATCAGGTGGTACACACCTTTCTGGCGGACGAGCACCTTGGAGCCGTAGCGGGAGACGGCGTAGCCGGCCACGTCTTCGGCCAGGGTGGAAGCCTTGCGCTGCTTGAGATCGAAGACCTTCAACTCCGGCTTGGCGTAGCTCTCGCGGCCGTAAAAGGAAGCGCCCCGGTCGACAAACAGGAACATGCCCTCGACGGCCGACAGTCCGCTGCGATTCTCAGCCTCCACGGGAACCCGAATGACTCGGTCGGCAAGGCCCTGAAAATCGATCTTCACGTACGGCTTCTGCTGGTCGTTCTCGGAATCCTCGCTTTCGTCCGCGGGTTCGTCGCCATCGTCTTGGGTCTTGCCGGAATCGTTCTCTTGCTTGTCTTGGTCCTTCGCCGTCGCATCGTCTTGCGGTTTTTGATCGTCTTCCTTGGCGATCGCCACTTCGTCGCTCTGCGGTGCGAAGGGGTCCGGCACGTTCTTTCGCAGCGCGAGTGCGAAGATCCCCTCCTGCCGGTTGCCGGCGAAGTTCCATTCCACGGAGCTGATCTGCGGTGCGAACTGCCGCGTTGCTCGAAAGAAGAGGTAGTTGCCCTCCGGGTCCCAGGCGGGGCCGTACTCGTCGGCGTAGGGGCCGGTGATCCGGCGCAGCTTGCCGTCGGAAAGGCTCCAGATGTAGATCGAACTGAACCGCGACGCGTCGCGGAGCGAAAAGGCCAGGTGGCCGCCATGGGGCGACCAGGCGTAGTCGCGCAACGAACCTCGTTTCTCGTCGGCAATCTCGATCACGCTTCGGTCCGCAACGTTCAGCACGTAGAGCTTGCCATCCTTGTCCGAAAAGGCCAACCGTTTACCGTCCGGCGACCACTCGGGAGCATAGAGCATCCCCTTGAACCGGGTCGTCAATTGCCGAGGCTTGCCGGAGCCGTCCTGGTTGACGAGGTAAACCTGGTCCTCGCCGCTGCGGTCGGAGATGAAAGCGATCCGGGCACCGTCGGGTGACCAGCGGGCCCACTTGTCGTGGGCGCCGGAGGAGTTGGTCAGGTTGCGCGTAGGACCCTTCTCGACCGGCACCGTGAAGACGTCGCCGCGGGCAACCAGCAATGCCCGTTCGCCCTTGGGGCTCAACGCGAAATCCTCGATGTTCTTCGCGGCCGAGTAGCGCGACGGCCGCATGGCCAGCCCGTCGTGAGGAACCGTAATGGACAGTCTCCGGTCCTTCCGGCCGGCGACGTCGTAGACCTGCAACTGGCCGTTGAGTTCGTAGACGATCTTGCTGCGATTGTCGGAACTGGCCCAGCGGACGTCCCAGCGATCGTGTCGGGTGATCTGCGTCACCCGATCCTCCGCCGGATCGTAACGGAAGAGGTTCAGCGTTCCCGTGCGGTCCGACACGAACCAGAGCGTGTCCGCAATCCACATCGGATCCCGTTCGGTGCGCTGGCTGGGCGCGACCGGCCGCCGGTCGAAGGTTTTCAGATCGAAGATATAGAGGTCCTGCGCCCAGCCGCCCTGGTAGCGTTTCCAGGTGCGAAAGTCGCGGAACAGCGGGCTGTAGAGGATCTGCTTTCCGTCCGGCGAGAAGTCGCCGGCGCCGGCGGTGGGCATGGGAAGTTTCACCGGCAGGCCGCCCCCGACCGGCACCGTGTACAGTGACGTGTTGACCGTGCCCCCGTTGGCATCGCGCCAGGAAAGAAACAACACGGCCCGGCCGTCGGGAGTCCAGCCGTAAACCTGGTGGTCGTATCCCCAGCGAGGCGCCAAGGGACCACGGGCCGGATAGTATGTGAGCTGCTTCGGTACGCCACCTTCCACCGGGATGACGTATACCTGCTCATCGCCGTCATACTGTCCCGTGAAGGCGATCTGCTTCCCGTCCGGCGAGAACTTGGGGAATAACTCTTGTCCCGGATGGGCCGTCACGCGCGTGGCCGTTCCGCCATCGGCCGATGCACCCCACAGATCGCCGCCGTAGCAGAAGACCACTTGCTCGCCGTGGATATCCGGAAAACGGAGCAGCTTCGTCTGCGCGGAAGCGGCAGGAAGCAGTACGAGTATCTGCGCGAACGCGACGCTGCGGATCAAGGCGGCCTGGCAACGGCTCATCACCGGTGTTCCTTTCTCTAGCGGTCAAATCGGTTCGTGGCGTGGCGGGCGGTGCTGCCATCGGAGCCGCGCGGCCCGCGCAAAACCCGGCATCTAACGCCAATTCTCCAACCTTCTAGCATAGTCAACAGGGAGTCGCGGTTCAACGCTCCGCCCGCCGCGGTGGCCGCCGTTGACTACGTGGCAGGTGTCGGGTAGACGTAGGGAGCCTGGAGACCTAAAGGAATGGCAAGCCACCAATAGGCCAGCAGGAACAGGCTCCAGGTCACCAGCAGCACCACCGAGTAGGGAAGCATCATCGCGGTGACCGTGCCGATTCCCGTGCTCTTGACATACCGCTGGCAGAACACGACCACCAGCGGGAAATACGGCATCATGGGGGTGATGATGTTCGTGCACGAATCGCCGACGCGATAAGCGGCCTGGGTCAATTCGGGCGACAGACCGACCAGCATCAGCATGGGGACGAAGATGGGAGCCAGCATGGCCCACTTCGCCGAAGCCGATCCGATCAGCAGATTGACCGTCGCCACCAGCAGGATCACGCCCACGATCGTCACGGCAGGTGCGGCGCCGATCTCTCTGAGAAAGGTGGCCCCCTTGATGGCGATCAGCACCCCGATATTGGAATCGCGAAATGCGGCGATAAACAGGGCGGCGAAGAAAACCAGCACCAGATAATAGGCCATCGTCTCCATGGAACGGCTCATCCCCTTGACCACGTCGCGGTGCGATTTGAACTTGCCCGACACGAAGCCGTGAACCACACCGGGCAGCACAAAGAGCAGGAAGATCAAGGGGACGATGGCAGCCATCAGCGGTGCGCGAGGTTTGATGGAGGTCAGCGACCCGTCGGGGGCTCGCAGCGCGGAGTTTGTCGGCCAGGCCCAGAACACCAGGAGAACAATCGCGATCAGGATGGTCGCCAGGCCGCACCACATGCCGACCTTGTTGCGCGTGCTGAGCCTGTCCATTTGCGGCATTTCGTCGGGATCGCCGTCGATCTTAGTGGCGCGCAGCCGCGGTTCGACAATGACGTCCGTTAAGAACCAGCCCACGCCGATAATCAGCAAGGACGAGGCGCCGGTAAAGAAGATGTTGCATAGCGGGTTGACGGTCTGTTCGGCGTCGATCAACATCGCGGCCGGCTGCGTGATGCCCGACAAGAGGGGATCGATGCCGGAGGGGATGAAGTTGGCGCTGAATCCGCCCGACACGCCCGCGAACGCCGCGGCAATCCCGGCCAAGGGATGTCTGCCCGCGGCATAGAAAATCACGCCACCCAGCGGAATCACCAGCACGTAGCCGGCATCGGCCGCCGTATGGCTGATGATGGCGACCAGGAGCAACATCGGGGTGAGCAGTTTCTTCGGCGTGAGTTTGAGCAAGCTTTTCAGGCAGGCGTTGATGAACCCGGAATGCTCGGCCACGCCCACGCCCAACAGCGCGACCAGCACGACGCCCAGCGGGGGGAATGCGACGAACTCGTTCACCATCCCGGCCAGGAATTGTGCGAAGTAGTCGAGCGACAGCAAGTTGACGACTTTCAGGGGTTCCTGGGTGCCGGGAACCAACTCCGTAAACGTGACCGAGGAGAGCCATCGCGAGAGAATCCAGGTGAGGAGCATCCCGATCAAGAACAGCACGGCAGGATCGGGCAGCTTATTGCCCACCTTCTCGATGCGGTTGAGCGTTCGTACCAGAATGCCCGCCGATTTGTCGTTGACGTTCTTGAGGGGCGAGTCGGAATGTCTTTCGGCCATCGATGATCCTCGTTCGAAAGGTTGCATGGTTGCCACGCAGGCCAAGGGGCCGCCGCCTTACACGTGGTGACCGCAGAAGACGCGACGGCGAACCGTTGCGCCTCCCTCAAAGCACTGCTCCCTTCATTTATACAGGTCAGTCACCGGCACGTCACCCGCTTTCGCGATTCCGTCGCAAGGACCGAGTCCTCGTCGTCCTTGATGGTCCCAAGTATCTTGCCGACGATCTGCACACTGGCTTCGCTCCAGACACCGGCGGAGACAGGCATGCCTTCTTTGTGGGGGAATACGCCGTCTCAGACTCCGAGGGACAACTCAGAAACAACTTCCGCATTTGGGAGGGGGACAGTCCCATTTTCGCGGTGCGAACATCGGGACAGTCCCCAACTTGTTTTTGCGTCGTTCCCTGGATCGAAGGCCAGCGGTAGCAGATCGCCCAACGTCGTCACATCGAGCCGGCAAGCACCCTCGACCTGTTTCTATCTTGCTGTGAGCCGGCGCGTTGGGACCCGGCGGCCGCACGCTGCTTGGCGGCGATCACACGCGGCGAGACGGCCATCGACACGCTGCCCTGCTGGGATGACGACCGACCGGATCCGGCCGAGTGGAAGAGCCGGCGTGGGACCTCCGTCCTGAGTTGCTCGGCACCAATCTCCCCGACGGCCTGATCAAGTTCTTCGAGAGGGTGCTGAACTGCCAGGTCGAGCATTTGACCAAAACGAACTCCGGCCCGGGATGTTTGCCCTAAAAACCCAGCCAATACAAGGTCCCGAATCAACAGGACCGTAAACATAGGGCGCATAGCAAAGGTGAGGTAGCTGGGGCCATGGGCCAAATAAGGAATGTCAGGTAATGTATTCCCCCCGTAACGTGTGAATTGGCTAATTTTCCGTCACAGGTTGAAGCACCCATGATAGTCGCTATATTACGGCTATCGTTGGTTACCCACGTTCGGTTGTTCGAAGCGGCTGTGCCTGCTTCGTCTGCCTGGCACGGCCGCCTACTGACTAGGAGGACGTTGCTATGTGGAACCGTCTCGTTTCCCGACTTCTCTCGTCGCGCGGACACACCATCGGCCTCTCTTCGCAAGGGGGCCGGAACACTCGGAACCGGCGCCACCACGCTCGCCATCGTTTGCGCGCCGAACCGTTGGAGCCTCGCCTGATGCTGGCCGCCGGATTGCTCGGCGAGTACTTCAACGAGATCGATCTGACGTCGCTGGCCGACACGCGCGTGGATCCGGTCGTCAACTTTCCCCAAGACTGGGGCGCCGCGCCTCCCGGCACCGCGGTCATCGCCGACGACAACTATTCGGAGCGCTGGACCGGCTTCGTCAACATCGAGCAGGCCGGCGACTGGACGTTCTACACCACCAGCAACGATGGCGTGCGCCTGTGGGTCAACGACGTTCAGGTGATCACCAACTGGAATCAGCACGTGGTCACCGAAGACAGCGCCGTGGTCAACCTGAGCGCAGGCTGGTATCCGCTGCGCCTGGAACATTTTCAGCAGGACGGTACGGCCGAGATTACGCTCTCATTCTCAGGGCCGGGCCAGGCGAAGACCATCATCCCCTCGACGCACCTGAACACGGAGAATCCGCAGGGTGGCGACCCCATTGCCGATGCGGGCCCCGATAAAACGGTCGTGCTGCCCGACAACGACGTAACGCTCAACGGCAGCGGGACGGATGACGGCACGATCGTGTCGTACCAGTGGAATCAGGACAGCGGGCCGGGCTCGGCGACTCTCAGCGGCGCATCGACGCCGAACCTGACGGCGAGCAACCTGGTCGAGGGAACCTACGTGTTCAGCCTCACCGTCACCGACGACGAAAGCAACACCGATACCGACAGCGCCACCGTCAGCGTGGTCCCGCAGGGCGGCGGTGGCGTGGTCTCGGGCGATCAGATGAAATGGCACAAAGTGACCATCACCTTCGACGGGCCCCAAACCAGCGAAACGGCCAGCCCGAACCCCTTCACCGACTACCGGCTCAGCGTGACCTTCAACCACGCGGGCACGGGCGCCACCTACGTGGTGCCGGGTTACTACGCCGCCGACGGCAACGCGGCGAACACCAGTGCCGGCAGCGGCAACAAATGGCGCGCGCATTTTGCGCCGAGCGAGACGGGCGCGTGGACTTGGACGGCCTCGTTCCGCACGGGAAGCAACGTCGCGGTCGACGAGAGCCCCACCGCGGGCAGCAGCGCCGGCTACTTCGACGGCGCGGCGGGGACCCTGAACGTCGCCGACACGGACAAGGATCCCAACGGCCGCGACCTCCGCGGCAAGGGATTGCTGGAGTACGTGGGCGGGCACTACCTGCAACTGGCCGAGACGGGCGAGTACTTCCTGAAGCAGGGGGCCGACGCGCCGGAGAACTTCCTGGCCTACTCGGACTTCGACGGGCCGTTCGCCAGCGATGGACACAATGACAATCTGGTCAAAGACTGGGCGCCGCACGTGGGCGACTGGAACTCGGGCGATCCGTCCTGGGCCGGCGGCAAGGGAAAAGGCATCATCGGCGCGATCAACTACCTTGCCAGCGAAGGCATGAACGCCTTCAGCTTCATTCCCATGAACATCAACGGTGACGATCAGAACGTCTTTCCCTATCTGAACTACAACGAACGGCTGCGGATGGACGTGTCGCGGCTCGACCAGTGGGAGGTGGTCTTTGAGCACGGCGACCACCAAGGCATGTTCATGCACTTCAAGACGCAGGAGACCGAGAACGAGCTGCTGCTGGACGGCGGAAATCTCGGCACCCAGCGCAAGCTGTACTACCGCGAGCTGATCGCCCGTTTCGGGCATCACCTGGCGTTGAACTGGAACCTGGGCGAAGAGATCAACGATGCCAGCACCGCCCAGAAACAGGCCTGGGCCCAATACTTCCACGATCACGACCCCTACCAGCACCACATCGTGATCCACAACGGCGCCGATCACTACGACCTGTTGGGCAGCGCCTCGCAGTTGACCGGTTTTTCGCTGCAAACCAACCAGGCCGATTTCAGCAACGTGCATTCGAGCGTCAAGAACTACCTCGACCGATCCGACAACGCCGGCAAGCCGTGGGCCGTGGCCTGCGACGAACCGGGCGATGCCAGCCACGCGTTGCGCCCGGACTACGATGCGGGCACCTCGCACGTCGACGGACGCAAGAACGGCATCTGGGGGACCTTCATGGCCGGAGGCTGGGGCAACGAGTGGTACTTCGGCTACCA
>Ga0180437_10008030_pt1 | contig 13550 bp, 10 predicted proteins | sample SS_ome_4_FD_132410 | JGI IMG/M metagenome (GOLD analysis project Ga0180437, IMG submission 132410) | Hypersaline lake sediment archaeal communities from the Salton Sea, California, USA - SS_3_D_1 metaG | ecosystem: Environmental > Aquatic > Non-marine Saline and Alkaline > Hypersaline >...
AAGCGACGATTATATGGGCTCTACAATTAAGCAGAGCTTTTTGGATGTCATTGCGAGTGAGTAGAGCTTTTTGGATGTCATTGCGAGCGAAGCGCGTCAATCTTATCCTATTGTCATTGCGAGAGAAGCGTGGCAATCTTATCCTATTGTCATTGCGAGAGAAGCGCGGCAATCTCTTTGGGGAAAATGTTTTTCTTTTAATGAGAGTGTTTTATTTCGTTTGCGATGACATTTTCTTATTATGAGATTGCCACGCTTCGCTCGCAATGACAATAAAGGAATATCGTAGAATTATTGAACGAGGAGGCCTATCCCTCATTTTTAACAAAAGGACTGAGGGGACTGTCTTCTTATTTTAGAAAAAGCAACTTATCTCTTTATTAAATGAAGAGTGTGACGTCGGCTTGCTGAGCCTGCTCGATAAAAGACGCAACCCCCACGCACTTACCGACTTCGTCGATCATTGTATCTTTGGGAATTTCCATAACTGTCATGCTCATCTGGCAACCAATCATTCTGACTCCTAGGTCTATTGCAGTCTGCCTCAGTTCTGCTAATGTGGGGACATTCTTTGCCTTCATCATCTTCTTGAACATCCAGCGTCCGATTCCTCCAAAATTCATTTTGCTCGGGCCGGCCCGGTTGATGTCTCCTCCGTAGAAAAGACCGAGCAAGCGTCCCAGCAAACTCTTCCCGGTTCTCTTTTTTTTCTTCAGTGCCCGGAGTCCCCAGAAAGTGAAGAACATGGTCACATCCATGTTTGAGGCGGCAGCGCCAGTGGCGATGGTGAACGCTGCGAATAATTTATCCATATCGCCGCTGAAGACGACCATGGCAAGTTTTTTCTTTTTTTCCTCTGGCATCTGAAAAAATATCTCCCTGATTAAAGTTTGCGGTTGATGGCCGCTTTAATGGTCTTAGACTTGGTGGATAAGGCCTCTTGAAGCACTTCGCTGATCAGATCAAATGCCTTGATTATCTTGGGATTGGCAATCGAGTAGTAGACATTGATCCCGTCCCGCCGGTCTGAGACGATTCCCTTTGTCCTTAAAATGGCCAGGTGTTGCGAAAGGTTGGCCTGAGATATCCCCGTTTTTTTCACCAGTTCGTTGACAGTCATCTCTTTTTGGCGGAGATTATCGAGGATTTCCTGCCTTTTGGGATTCGACAGAGTCTTGCAGACATCAGAATGGATGGTGTAAAAATCTTTTCTTTTCATTTGAGTCATCCCGTTTCTCGATTTTATTTCATTACAATATTCGAATATATAAATTTTAATCCATTGTTCGTGTTTTTTCAAGACAAATAAAGAGATTGAAAAAGTGAACAGATAAAGAAAGGGGACAGGCCCCTTTTTTGAAGAGTATGGAATCAGGTCTTATTCTAAGGAAACACGGGAAGAAAAATGGATAAAAGTCACATTTCCAGACAATATGGCCTGATCCCAAAGGGACAGTTCCAAAGAAAGGGGACAGGCCCCTTTAATTGACCTCGCCCTAATTTTCAGGGTAGAGGAGGGAATTCAGTAGGAATTTGTATGTGCCGTGGGATTGAGCGCGGAACTGACAGCGGATTCCGATAAGAATGATGTGACCATTTTTATATTTCGTATCGACGACTGCGGCCTTTCGGGCGAGGACGTCTTCACCAAGAAGCCATCCGCTCAAAAGGATGTTTTCTTCAGGATAGCTAGCCACGACTTTTCTGTCCCACTCTGCCGGGGGAATCCTGGTGTTGAGGGCTAAGCTGCGAGAGAACATAGCTGCCGCCTCTTTTGGCATTCCATAACCGATGGGTGATGTGTTGTCCACTTGAATTTTTAATAGAGAGGTCGGGCAGAAGAATGTGCTGCGATCGACCCTTTCAAGAGCATTGCTCACTGGAGCCTTGAATTCCTTGAAGACCAGGCTGCAAGCGTCGTTGAGAGTAACGAGTGTCCCTCCCTTTTCTACAAAGCTCTTGAGGGCTTCCACCCCTTCTTTGCCGATACCTCCATCATAGGGAGGAGGCATTTCTGTGAAAAACCTGGCCCACCGTGAAGTAGGACTGGGTTTTCCTTGTATGATCATATCTGCATCTTCACTGGCAAAGACGATCACGTCGTATTTCGCCTTCAAGTCGACTTTCTCCTCTTTTTTGCCCTTCTTTATGGGTTTGAAGTTTTCATTGTGCAGGATTTCGTAAGGAACATCCAGGTCGTCAAAAACATACCTTGTCCACCCCTCATCCATGTTCGACATCCAGGATTGATAGAGTCCAACCCTTGGATTTTTCAGGGGCGAAGCGGGGATATTTGAAATGCTGTCGAGCCCGAAGGCTTGGCCGTGCCATTTCTTCAGCAAGTCAGGAATGAGTTTCTGGACTGCTGAAGTATTTTTGACGATGAAACTTCCGGGAGAGGCTGTGAATTTTTCCGTCTTGATAGTTTCTTTTGACCGGAACATCTCGGCTTTATTCTTAAGAAGTGAGAAAGCGATTGAATAGGACGCATTCATCCGGCAGTCCAGAACGATGTAGTCTGATGAAGACCCTGTCGATGCTGTTTGAAGAGAACCATAAGGCGCTTTGTCCAGTTTTTCCGATTTAACTTCAAAGGGGTGGTCGACTCTGTCGCATGTCACTCCCATTTGCAGCGGAAGAGTCCAGCCGGCATTGTCGTACGGAGGAACAGGTGGGCCTCCGGGATACTGCCGGATATCCGGATACTTTTGTTTTTCGAGAAGCGCTTGCGCATAGGGCTTGTAGGGCTGGGACATCTTGACCACAAAAGAGCCAGCCGGGTAGACCTTGCCTTCAGCAATGAATTCCTGTTTGGCTTGAAGGACTTCAACTCCACCGAACATCAGGATGTCCAGCATCCGAAGTGTCGTTGGATAGTCCCGCTGCTTGCCGGGGATAACAAAGGCAAAAGGTTCGCCTTTTTCTCTTACTTCGATCGAATTCTTGTACATGCTGTAAAAGTTATGCAGAAAATCTTCTCTGTGAAGATGAGCTGTTTTGATCAAGCTCAGAGAAAGAACGAGCTCGTAATCCACAATGTCTCTGAGTCTCCACCATCCTCCCGGCCAGGGATCCGGAAATTCAAGGCGTTTTTCGTAATAAGATTGGGGAACTTCTGTGGGTTCGATATGGATAGGAGAAGCGACATTCACCGAGGCCATTTCGCTGAGCAATCCCACGACATTGTGGAGCCAGGATGTATCATCACAGGCGCCGATCCACCATGCTGTATAGCTTCTTCCATGAACAACTCCTTTGAATCCATTCTTTTGCAGGTCATAGGCCATGTTGGCGCCGCAAAGGCTTACGCCTCGCCAGAGCAAGGGTTGGACATTGGGAATAGGAGGATTCATGAAAGGAGGGACAAAAAGCCGAGCGCCGGTCGAGCCCATCTGGTGTTCATCGATATGAACCTGAGGAAGCCAGTCGTGATACAGGACCTGCGTCACAGCCTTTGTTTCAGGGAGGTTAAACATGAACCAGTCGCGGTTGTTGTCGTGCCCGGCGTAATGGTGGTAAAGCCAGGGCATGCGTCCGCCTTCGTGTTTAGTGCCCACGTATTTTCTGTACCACTCTGTGACCATCTGATGTCCGTCAGGATTTGATGTGGGGACAATCAGAACGATCACATCGTTCAGGACTTTCTCGGCATCATACGGAGTCTTTCCGGCTGCAAGTTTATAAGCCAGTTCCATCGACATTTGCGAGGCAGCCACTTCTGTCGCATGCTGGCTGCACGTAATAAGCACGATGGCTTTTCCTTCTTGTGCGAGCTTTTTGGCTTCTTCAGGAGATGTCACACGAGGGTCCCTGAGCTTTTTCACGATCTTCCGGTAAGTATCCAGCTGACTCATATTCTCCTTGGAAGTGATGACGGCCATGATCATCGGCTTTTTCAACGTTGTAGTGCCGATCTCAATGACCTTGACTCTGTCTGATTCCTGGTCGAGCTTCTTGAAATAGGCCTGTATCTGGTCATAATCAGCCAGCTTGCGGTCCGCACCCACTTTATGCCCCAGAAATTCTTCCGGAGGAGTCTGTGGATATATAAAGCAGGGCAGTAGTAATAAAACAAATAAAAGCGTTAAAGATTTTAATTCTCTTCTGTATTTAAGCATCTAGACCTCCTGAATTTTGATAGATTTTTTCTATCACCTGCATTTTTTCCTGTCAAGAAAAAAGTCTTGTTGGTGAGGAACCCAGGCACGCCCGTTTGAAGGAAGGAGCGAACGAGGATCCATCTACGAGGGATGAAAAAATGAGAATGTGGATAGATAGCATGTTAGAAAAAGAAAGATAATGTGGTTGCTTTTGGTTCTGGCCAGTCATTATAGATAAAGCGAACTCCTATCCTGGACGCAGACGATATAAAACAACTGAAGTTTTAAAGACCTGATCCCAATTGACTGATCCCAATTGACCAATTGATCAAAACGATATTCTATCCTGAGCGCTGGTGATCTAAAATAAAATTACTGAAGTTATTAAGGCCTGACCCCATCGACATCCCATTGACAAATTTCAACGATAGAGATAGGATTTTTCTTGTTCCTTCGACAAGGTTGATTGAGGTGTTTTTATTATTGGATGGTCAGTTTGGAACAAAGAAGTAATAAAAGGAATAGAAAAGACGGACCGTGCTAGACGGGGAGCTAGCGGTGCCCTGTTGCCCACCATCCGCTACAGTGGGGTCGAATTCCCTGTCGAGGCTATGCTTTGTCTGGACAGTGTCTGTGTAAGTGGTGTTGAGGGTTTGGGCCCTGCGCAAAGAGCTCTTTGTGAATTCCGTCAGGACCGGGAGGTAGCAGCGGTAACAGAGCGGTCTCTTGTGCTGCAGGTCAGCCTGGCCTGAGCTAACTGCATGGATAACGCAGGGAGGGTCTGGTCGGAGCAGGGTGCACGGTCCTTTTTTATCTCTTTCTTAAACTTGAATTTACGCATTTACACCAAAATTTAATTTAACAGCCTTTTCTGGTTCCCATAAAATTTTAATAGAGGCTTATTTCTGCTCTAAAGCGTTCTCCACCGCTTTCATTAGACACTTGCTGGTGGTTGTGGCTCCTGTAATTGTATCCACGTTCGCATTGTTTTTTCTCTTGATCCGAGGAATCACACCTTCCGCAAATCGGGCATATGGACTTTCCCGGTTTGATAATATTTTAATATTTTCGATTTTATGGTTGGTGACCTCAACTTCCACTCTATATGTGAATCCTCCCATAGTGCTTTTCCCAAAGTAAATGCCATCTCTGAGTGGGGACAGGTCGCTATCAGCAATCCTCATGCTTCTGTATCTGCTGAGTGAAATGCTTTGCATCGAGAGAGATAAAAGAGCGAAGACTGTGAGTGTCGCGACAATGATGAGTGTGGTTTTTCTTTTAATTTGAAAGAGTGGCTTTCGCTGGCCCCAGGGCTTGATGACCGATACCAGGATTAAGACGAAAAAAACAACCATTCCCACAGTGTTGAAGAGGAACCCTTGGCGGCTGTAGTCAAGATACTGGCTTCGAGCACCTTCAAAGAAGAACTTTCCATCGGCTAGCGCTGCGGAGCCGTTGATCGCTGGCCCTATCCATATCCAGATCATCACAAAAAGAATCAGAACGGCAGTCCATTTGAAGATGATCCAGTAGTGTTTGACAAATCCCCATTTTGTGAAGAGTGAGTAGAGCAAGCCAGTGAATATTATTCCGTAGAAGGAGTAATTCACTGCAGTGTTGAATAAATGGAATACTGAGAGGTCGATGAGGAATAGATTTTCATCTGCTCCGAGCTGTCGCTTTAAAATTTGCAGGGTCAATATTGAAAGTAGTCCACCGGTTGAAAAGGTCACACATGTTATGTGGATCCATTTGAGTATCCTTTGAGTTTTGGCCGACAAGAGAAATGCTATTTTAGACATGGCGTTATGACTTTCCTAGCCTAACATCCCATCCGCTTCTCTTATTCTTTTTCTTATAGAGACTCCATAAGGACAGGCCTTTTCGCATTCGCCGCAGTCTGTACAGGCAAAAGCTGTCTGTGCGGGCTTCAGCCGGGAATAGGCCTCTTTGGCCCTGCTGGTTTTGTTATAGCCTTCATAATAGGCTAGATACCTGAGGATGGATGTTGTATCGATCCGGGAGGGGCAGTTCCTTTGACAGCGCCCACACATATGACAGTAGTCTTTTGAGTTCTCGACGACATAACGGAAAAGGTTTCGTCTTTCCATCTCAGTGAGAGGTTTTCCGATTACTCCCAGGTCTTCTTCCAGTTCCTCGAATGTCAGCATTTCGATGACGGCTGCGGAAATATCTTTGTTTTCCAGTACCCACTTGAGCATAGCTTGGTAAAGCGTAGTCGTGCCAGTTCTGTATTTATCAAGGTTTTGCCTTCTTCCTCCGATTTTCAAGGTTTTCATGGCGATGATTCCGACATCTTTTGATTTGGCCAATGAGATAAGACGCCGAATCCCGCAGGCTTCCAGATAGTCGTCATAAGTTTGGACTTCTTTATCTGATTCCTGGATATCAAAGACGTTATAACCGAGTTGAATCACGTCATACAGACCGCACTCGACAGCCTTCTTCACGATCTCATTGTGATTTGAATGGCAGGACAGACCTCTGAACCTGTATTTTCCCTGTTTTTTGAGTGTCTCGAAGGCGCTGAGAACTCTTTCATCGTCCAGGTGTTCCGCGTTTTCTGCCCCATGGATGAGAAGGACATCCAGATAATCAGTATCCAGCCTTCTAAGGCTTCCTTCGACAGAGCTTATGATGGACTTTTCATTCCATTTCTGTCTGAGATGGAATTTTGTTCCCACATGGACTTTATCTCTTCCAACTTCTTTGAGGAGCCGGCCGATCTGCCGCTCGCTGTTGCCGTTCTGGTAGCTGTGGGATGAGTCTATGTAATTGACGCCTCTTTCGAACGCTTGATGGAGGATCGGCCACTCTGGGATAGGGCTTCCTCCGAGTGAAATCTCAGAGATTAGGAGATTTGTCCGTCCCAGCCTGCGGTAGAACATCTGGCCTTTTTTCACACGTTGACCTGGCTTCTGGCTTCCTGTATGAGGCATTACGGACGCGAGTGAGGCTGAGAAAGTTCCCAACAGTATATTCCGTATGAAGGTTCGTCTTCCGGGAAGTGCACTGTTGCCGTGTTTGTTATCAGTCATTCCAATTCACTCTCTTTCAGTCTTCCAGGATTCCAAGATTGGTTAACAGACTCTTGATGTCCTCTTTTCCCTTTTCACCAAGGGGAAGGAGGGGTAGTCGAGGCGGGCCTCCAGAATACCCGAGAAGGTTCAAGGCGTACTTGATTCCCGGAATGCCGTACGTCTGAATCAGGGCTTTATTCAGGGGTATCAGGTCGAGTTGGAGCTTGAGCGCTTCTTCGAGTTTCTTCTCCAAGAACAGGTTGTAAAGCTTGACACAATGAGCCGGAGCCACTGAAGCTAAAGCGAGGATCCCTCCCTGGGCGCCGAGAAGAAGGCCCTGGAGGAAAAGACTCCCGGCCCCTAGTAGGATACTGAACTGAGGAGAGATATGGGGAATGGCCTCTCCAAGGATTGTTAGATTCCCCGAGCTGTCTTTGATCCCAGTGATATTGTGATGCTTGGAGAGTTCGATGAGAAGCTCGGCATCCACAGAAATGCCTGTGAAACGAGGAATGTTATAGATGATCACAGGAACCTGGGATTTCTCTGCAATGGTGAGATAGTGTGTCATCAGAGCTTTCCGGTCGAGTAGAGATTTATAATAGCTGGGCGTGCGAACCAGCGCCGCTTCTATGCCGAACCCGGCCATCCTTTTCGTGAATTCGATAGTCGCTTGGGTGGATTCTCTGGCGGTACCGACAATTATTTTTTTTCCTTGAGAGGCCGATTCTTTGGCAGCTTGAACGAGTTTTTCCGATTCTTCATCGGAAAGATAGACGCTTTCTCCGGTTGAGCCTAGGATGACATAACCCGCCAGGTTTATCTTGTTGTATTTTTGAATATTCTCCTTGAGTTTTTTGGGTGAGATCGTATCTCCGATAAAAGGCGTGGACAGTGCGGCGAAAACGCCCTTAAAGTCTGAGTGCATTTTTCTGTCTCCTCAAGTTCTAATCAAAGCAATCCAGCGATTTTTTCCAAAAGAATGAAAACTGTTATAAACGCAATAAATGTTTTGCCAATGTCATTGCGAGCCCAAAGGCGTGGCAATCTCTTTCTCTGAATGATTTTGGACGAGATTGCTTCATTTCACTCGCAATGACATATTATTTAATGTGGTCACATTAGCAGCATAAGTTTTATTGATTTTCAATCTTTTTCAATTCTTTATCATCGAATCCGAAATAATGTGCGATTTCGTGGACAACAACCTCTTTGACTTTCTTTTTTATTTCTTCTTCTGTGGAGCAGATTTTTTCTATCGGTTTCTGGTAGATGGTGATCACATCAGGAGGCACATTTCCATAAAAGGGTCCTCGGTATTTATAAGGAATGCCATGGTAATGACCTAAGATCAGGCTGAAAGGCGAGCCTCCCAATCGCATGTAGACTTCTCTTGAGGGATTCTCCTCGACGATCACGGTGATGTTTTGGAGGCGTTCTTTAAATTTTTTCGGAAGGTCAGCCAGGGCCTCTTCGACGAGCTCTTCAAACTTCTCTCTCTCCATTGAATTCACTATCTCGAATATTTTCTCTTATTTTTCGATGCCTTCTCTTGCCTTCACTCCTTTTTTGTAATAATGCTTTTTCTCCTTCATTTCAGTGACCAGGTCCGCCCTTTTTATGAATGTCGCCGGAGCGTACCTTCCTGTCAGGATGACTTCCACCCCTTCGGGTTTCTGGCTCAAGAATTCAAGAACTTCTTTTTCTGTCAGGAGTTTAAAGTAAACGGCCACATTGATCTCATCCAGAATAATGATTCTATATTTTAGTGAGAGCATGGCTTCCAGGCATCTTTTCAGCCCTCTTTTGGCTTTTTGAATATCCTCTTTATCTGGATCTTTTGTCACATGAATGAATCCCTTGCGGCCGAACTGTTCGATAGTGATGTACGGCGCAAGGAGTTTCGCCGAGAGAAGCTCTCCGTACATCTGACCTTTGAGGAACTGGCCGATGTAAACCCGCAGTTTATGGCCGGCTGCCCGGAGTGCCAGCCCCAGAGCGGCGGTTGTTTTTCCCTTCCCGGATCCTGTATAGACCTGGATGTAGCCTCTGCGTTTGATCTTTTCTATCATCGTAACCAATATATTTTAAACCCCTGTATGAGTCAACTTGAGAATTTTAAATTAATATGACTTGTGCTATAATCTGCGGCATGTTAGACCCGAAATATGTATTAGAAAACGCTGAATTTATCATAAAAAAAACAAAATCCCGGGGTCTGGAGGTCGACCTCGAGGATTTTAAAAAACTCTTTCAAAAGAAGAAAAAACAACTGGCAAAAACGGAGAATCTGCGTTTTGAACGCAATAAAGCCTCTCAACGCGTAGCCCAGATGAAAAAGGAAGGGAAAGATTCGTCCAAGATCATCTCGGAGATGAAAAAAGTCTCTGATGAGATCAAGAGTCTGGAAGAAAAGTTGAAAGAGATTGATGAGGAGCTGAAGAGGATTTTACTGGGAATCCCCAATGTTCCTCACGAATCTGTACCTGAAGGCAAGAGTTCAGCAGAGAATGTCGAAGTGCGGGCGTTCGGAAAAAAACCTGATTTTTCATTTCCTGTCAGGGCTCACTGGGAAATCGGCAAAAAGCTGGGTATCCTGGATTTTGAGAGGGCCGCTAAGATCGCCGGCTCAAGATTTTCCGTCTATTTTGGTTCTGGCGCAAGACTGGAGAGGGCTCTGATCAATTTTATGCTGGACATCCATACACGCGAGAAAGGCTATAAAGAAGTGATCCCTCCTTTTATAGCCAATGAAAAGAGTTTGATCGGAACAGGAAACCTGCCGAAGTTCGAGAACGATCTCTTCAAACTTCGGGGATATCAATGGTACATGATACCCACCGCAGAGGTTCCTCTGACGAACCTGTATCAAGAGGAAATCATTAAGGCTGAATCTCTGCCCCTCAGATTCGTGGCCTATACGCCTTGCTTCAGACGGGAAGCGGGCTCCTACGGCAAGGATATAAGAGGACTGATCCGCCAGCATCAATTCAATAAGGTTGAGTTGATGAGTTTTTCCTTGCCGGAGAATTCCTACGATGAACTGGAAAGAATGACTCTTGATGCTGAGGAGGTTCTCAAAAGACTCGGGTTGCATTACCGCGTCGTTGTTCTCTGTACTGCGGACCTGGGTTTTGCTGGGGCCAAGACTTATGACCTGGAACTCTGGATGCCGTTTCAGAAAAAATATCTGGAGATTTCTTCATGCACCAACTGTGAAGATTTTCAGGCGAGAAGAGCTGACATTCGCCTGAAAAGAGAAGGAAAATCCAAAACAGAATACATTCATACACTGAACGGCTCCGGTGTGGCTCTGGGAAGGACGGTGAGCGCCATCCTGGAAAGCTATCAAAACAAGGATGGTACGGTCACCATTCCCGATGCTCTGCAGCCTTACATGGACGGGCTGGAAAAAATAGTCTAAAGACTTCAATCCAGAACTTGCCAACAAGAGATTCTTAAGAGAAAATATACACTTCTCCGGAGGGATGGCCGAGTGGCTGAAGGCGGCGGTCTTGAAAATCGCTTCCCGGGCAACCGGGACGGGGGTTCGAATCCCTCTCCCTCCGCCATTCCCTTTGATGGGGTCAGACCTTAGTAACTTCAGTAATTTTGAATAATGAGGTTAGGACTAATCGGGATTTCAGACTTTAAGTCCTGATTACAGTCACTGGACAATGAATGGGCAACATCTGACAACTATTACTGAAGTTACTAAGGTCTGACCCCATATGGGAGCGATGGGACTGATCAGCTTTAAATTTTGATTCTGTAGAGAAAAGTGATAGAATAACACCAAACTCTGACTCGCGATGGAGAGGTGCTGGAGTGGTCGATCAGGGTCGCCTGCTAAGCGACTGTCTCGATTAAAGTCGGGACCGTGGGTTCGAATCCCACCCTCTCCGCCATTTTTCTTGCCTCCCCGTTTTGCTCCCAGATTTAACTAAAAAAGGAAAGCACTCCTTCAATCTATTTAAAGATCAAACACGACTATTTAGATATCAAACCCGAACTCATCATTCCAATAAGAGTGCATACAAAATTCTTCTTTCCAGCCGTTCAGCGCATTTTTATTGATTTAATACTGCCTGTTATATTATTGTAAGGAGGATGATTTTGGCAGCCCTATCTTTATCAAAAGAAACAGAGGAGGGAACATGAAAACAGCAAAATTTTTCGGCGCAGTGATTTGTTTAATAATCCTTTTGGGCATGAACAGCCAGGCCTGGGCTGAAGGGACATTTACCCTGGAAGAGATCCTGAGTCCGCCTTATCCCTGGGGCCTGGTCTCAGCCAAGAACACTGACCGTATTGCCTGGGTTTTCTATTCGAAAGGAGAAAGGAATGTCTGGACCGCTGCGGCTCCCGATTTCAAGCCTGTCAACCTGACGGGCTTTGTCAGGGACGAAGTGTTTGAAATCCCAGACGTCTATATCACCGACGACGGAAAGACAGTAGTCTTTGTCAAAGGCGGCCGGCCCAACGATGAAGGTTGGGTCACAAATTCACGGAGCGACCCGGATGGAATGGAGCAGGCCATCTGGGCGGTCAGAACCGATACAGGTCAACTGTGGAGAGTTGCACCCGGGAGTAATCCTGTCCTGTCTCCTGATGGACGCTGGCTGCTGCTTGTCAATGAAGGATTGATCTACCGCGCGCCTTTAACCCCTCCATCCAATCCCGAGGCTATTCCAGAACCAGAGCTTCTTTTCAGAGCGGCCGGGCAGAATGGTTCTCCCCAATGGTCTCCGGACAGCACCCGAGTCGCCTTTGTCACCCGGCGAAACGATCATAGCTTCATCGGAGTGTTTGACATCGGACAGAGAAAAATCACCTGGATTGCACCCAATGTTGACCGGGACAGTAATCCCCTCTGGTCCGCCGATGGCACAAAAATCGTTTTCCAGCGTAGACCGGGCTTGCAGTACGGCGCAACTGCATTCAGGGGATTCCGGGGCCGCGGGCCGACAACAGACGTCACGCTCTTGTTGGCCGACGCCGTAGAAGGGACTGCGAAAGAAATCTGGCGGTTCCCTAAGGATGAGCCCCTGTTTTATTCCGTTCGGAACTTTGAGCTTACAGCTGACGGCCGCATCCTTTTCACAGCTGAACACGAGAACTGGAACCATGTGTATTCCATGCCGCTTTCAGGGGAGGATCCTGTGGACCTCACACCAGGAGAGGCCTTTGTTGAACAACTCGGGCTCTCCAGTGATGGAAAAACATTGTTTTTCAGCAGCAACCTGGCTGATATCCACGGACGACACATCTGGAAGGTGCCCACGGACGGCAGCGGCAAAGCAAAACAACTGACCAAAGGCGCCACAATCGCCACCTATCCTGTGGCGCTGTCTTCAGGGGAAAAAGTGGCCTTTCTGTATGCGACAGCCGTCCATCCCACTTCTGTTGCCACAGTTCCGGCCAAGGGCGGAAAGATTGAAGTGGTTGCACCGGAAACACTGCCGGCGGAATACCCTATGGACGAACTGGTCATTCCGGAGCTCGTGATTGTTAAAGCCCCGGATGGGCTGGAGATTCCCTGCCAGCTTTTTCTTCCCAAAGGAGCCAAGCCAGGCGATAAGCGTCCCGGGGTGGTTTATACGCATGGCGGTCCCATCCGCCAGATGCTTCTGGGCTGGCACTACATGGAATTCTACTCAGAGGCCTATGGGATCAACCAGTATTTTGCCAATAAGGGATATGTGGTGATCTCCATAAACTACCGCAGCGGCATTGGCTTCGGCCGCTCCTTCCGCAGCGCTCCCAACACTGGTATGCGCGGCGCATCCGAATACCAGGATGTATTGGCCGGCGCCAAGTATCTCCAGAGCCGGCCCGAGGTTGATGCTGAACGGATTGGCAAGTGGGGTCTCTCTTACGGCGGTCTGTTGACAGCCATGGCTCTGGCCCGAAATTCCGACATTTTCAAGGTGGGCGTGGATATGGCAGGTGTCCATGACTGGTCCGTGCTGCGGGGGAGAAATCTCCCTGAAGCCCAAAGCAAACTCGCCCAGGAATCGTCGCCCGTAGGCAGCCTCGACACCTGGACTTCGCCCGTGCTCTTCATCCACGGCGATGATGACCGAAACGTTCCTTTCCAGCAGACCACAGACATCGTTCAGAAGCTCCGCGCCAAGGGTGATGTGCACATCGAACTCATGATCGCACCAGACGAACCTCACGAATTCATGCTGTTCAAGAATCGCATGGAAGCCTACAACCGGACTTTCGAATTCATTAATCGCTTTATCGGCAAATGATTTAAAGGGGACGTTCCCCCAGGTACCACCTTAGAAATTGGAGAACGTCCCCATTTTACATTTTACTGAAAAAGAGAAGCACGTCTTCAATTTCTTCCTGGGTAAGTTCGGTTCCATCCTGTGGAGAATCGACGATGCGGAAATTGAAA
>Ga0180437_10008031_pt1 | contig 13549 bp, 10 predicted proteins | sample SS_ome_4_FD_132410 | JGI IMG/M metagenome (GOLD analysis project Ga0180437, IMG submission 132410) | Hypersaline lake sediment archaeal communities from the Salton Sea, California, USA - SS_3_D_1 metaG | ecosystem: Environmental > Aquatic > Non-marine Saline and Alkaline > Hypersaline >...
AGGCCGGCGGGCTTGAGATAATGCTCTGGACGATTGGGGGCGCTGTTGGCGCGGATGATCTGGAGCAGTTCCTGCTCCAGGTCGAACATCGGCGTGCCGGTGAGGACCTCCAGCGCGGCGTTGACGCGCTCGTCGCGTCCCAGCACCCGTGCCCACTGGCGCAGCGAGATCGGGTGGCCGTGTTGCTCCAGCGCCCACTCCAGCTTCTCGGCCAGCCACCATTCGGCGGCCTCGCGGAACTCGGCGTCGTAGTCCGGCGGGATCCAGCGCCGCTTGTAGAGCGGATCCTCCAGCAGGGCGACGTCGGGGTTGGACTGGATGATGGCGATGCGGGCCTCGGTGAGGGGCCGCAGGCTCTCCGGCACGGGCTGCGGTTGGTATCCCTCGGGCCAGTCGCCCTCGTATCCCTTGCCGGCGACCTCGAAGGGCCGCTGGCCCAGCTCCAGCCGGGCGGCCTCGTACTCGGCGCGGGAGAGGTAGTCCTCGGCCAGCGGGGGTTTCGACTTGAGCAGGCCGTACATATCGTAGGCCACCCAGTCCATCTCCTCCTGGAGGAAGATCATGCGGGCGCGGATGTCCTCACGTAGTTCGATTAGTTTATCTCGAGAGTTGCGCAATTCGTGTGTGCTAGCAGAAAACTCAGGCACGTCCGGATGCCGAGGGATGTAACCGTCCAGTTGGGCATTCCACACGTGGTAGGCCTCGCCGTCTCGTTCGAACAGCTTGCGCATAGTCAGACCAGAAAACTGATTTGTCAAGCTAGTCGTTTCTTTGGCTAGAGCCAGCATACAAGAACGAGTGGGAGTGTCAGTGCCATAGTTGTGAGGGATGGGAGTCATAGCTAAATAGTTACCAGCGTAAACATACCGATCACGTACGGGATCGTCTCCTGTCCCTTTGTTATAACAGACTTGCTTGAGAAAGAAACATACAAATGCGGTGTTCAGCAAGGCAGTCAGACACAAATGTGCTGGATTTTCCTGGTCCTTTAGTTTGATAACAGGTGCTGTCCTAGCGTAAATCCTGCCCTGCGGATGATAAACGAAATGATTATGGGTGGCAATTTCAGCGAAAGCAATGGTGCGAGGAATTGAGGCTTTGGATATTGGAAATTGATGATACTCATACCAAGGTCTTCCATCGATCTTGAAGGTACTTCCGCCAAACGTTGGTCGCTGCTCTAAATGTGTTTGGTAAAGGTCAAGAAACCCTCTCTCGGGAGAGTCATCTTCGAATTTGACAAGCGAGAAGTCATCATGATAGGGATAGATAGCCTGGGTCGTTGCAAGAGCTTTCCAATCTCGAATGTCTACACCTGCCAAAATGGGACGAAAATGGCCCGAGCGGATTCCAAATCGGCGAAGGCTGTCTGCCGGATGTAGGTATACATCGTCAAGACTGATGATCACACTAAAGCCAACAGAGGTTTCCAATAGATGCTCCAACGGACAGGCCGCCTTAGCGGTAACTCGTTCCAACAACCGGGTAGCTGGACCTCCGAATTGCCAAGGATGACATTTTAGTAGTTCTCGAGGACGCGCAGCCACATCAATGAACTCACTTCGATATCCATCCCCTTCAGTGTAACCGCGCAACACACTCTGCCACACTTGTCCACGAGTTGGATCTCCTGGGGTGCCTGGCTCCCCTTTCATATTGGAAAATAGCAACACCGTCTTATCTGATGGCGGCTGGTTGCAGGCGAAAAGAAGCAACGTTGGCGTCCCATGCCCAGGGATATAGGCCCCACTCAGATCGACCACCGCGCCTAGGTCGTACTTGGACAATACCTCCTCAATCAGTTTCTTGCCAAACAGGCGGTTGGCGAATGCGTTGGAGGTGATTAGCCCTACTTGTCCCCCTACAACCGCCAAATGGAGAAACCGTTCGATGAAAGGGGCAGCGAGACTGAATTTGCGATAGGCCGCAATGTAGTGCTCGCGGTAGAAATCGCGCTTCACCTTGCTTTTTTCCGTGATGTAGGGTGGGTTGCCCACCACTACATCATATCGATTGCGCAGCACGGGGAGGGCGCGCTTGATGGCCTCAGGCTGACCCAATACCTGGCCCGTGGCATTCCCATCCTGCAGGCTGGCCACCATCAGCTTCTCGTACGGGATCAGACTGTCGATCGTCACCAGGTTGAAGTGCAGGTCGCGGAAATCGCGCAACGAGGTCGGATGGGCGTAGTCGCAGGCTGCTAACAGCAGGCGGAAGCGGGCCAGGGCGGTCGCGTAGGGGTTGATGTCGCAGCCGAAGAGGTGTTGCTCGACGACGGTGCGGGCGATCTTTGCGCGCTGGGCTGCTGAGAGGGAGGCGTGGGACGTGAAACGTGAAACGTGTTGCGTGTTGCGTGTTGCGTGCTCCCCGCTCAGCTCCTCGGCCTCGTACCGCTCGACGAACATCCAGAAGGCGTCGACCAGGAAGTGGCCGCTCCCGGCGGTCGGGTCGAGCAGCGTCACTTCGCGGAAGTCCTTCTCCTCGAATCGCTTGAGGAGCGTGTGTTCCAGGATGAACTGGGAGATGAAGTGGGGCGTCTGCAGGAGCGCGTACCGGTCGCGGATCTCGGCGTCCAGCTCCTGGTACAGGTCGCCGATGAAGCGGGTCTGGAACCCCTCGTCGGCCCGCGCCGGGTCGGGACGGAAGTCGAAGCGCAGCCAGTGGCCACCCCGGTCCGGGTCGGGCCGCCGCCACACGTCGTCCAGGAAGCGCTGCACCGGTTCGTCGTCCGGCAGCACCAGGTCGTAGTCGGTGGGGCCGAACAGGTCGGGCAGCAGGTGCGCCGCGTCCCAGAAGCACCACTGGACGTAGTGCGCGGCGCCCAGGTTGCGCGTCAGTTGGTCCCACATCCGCTGCCCGTCGGTGTTGCGGATGCGGGTCGCGCCCAGCAAATCCCGGTCCTCCAGCACCCGCAGGAAGAGCAGGCGCAGGATGAACTGGATGGCCGCCTGGCGGCACCAGCGATCGAGCCAGGTGGTGAACGGTTCGTCCACCCCCTCGTGGGCGTAGGCCTCCTGCAGCCGTGCCAGGCGGTGGGCGGCGTCCTCGATGCGGCGGCGGATGCTCTCGGCCAGCCGCCCCTTCCACTGCTGAAGGGTGTTGCGCAGTTCGTAATAGCGGTCGAGGTCCATAGGTCTAATGCCTAATGCCTACTGCGTGATCCGTGAAACGTACCGATTGGCGGGCGACGGACGGGCCGTCTGTGTGGCCACTGTGCGAGTCCTCGCTGCGCTCATAACAACCGATCCTGGACGACACCTGGAGGCTCAGGCGGTGCGCCGTCGGGCGCAGGCACCACCTCGTAAGCCGCCGAGCCGGCGCCGGTCTGCGGCAGGCAGCCGTGGATCAGGAGCGTCTGGCCCTGAATGGAACCCCCGGCGGCGACCACGCACAGCCCGCGCTCGCTGGCGTCGTACAGCGCCTGTGCCACGTCGATCCCGTAGCGCACCGCCAGGTTGAGGTTGCCCACGACCAACGGTCGCCGGGGGGCGACCCGCCCGGCCACCTCGGCCAGCCAGTCGCGGGCCAGCATCTGGCCGATGGAGAGCGTCCCCTTGCGCTCCAGCGCCACGTGGTCGTCCCAGCCGTCGGCCTCGAATTGGGCCAGCAGCTCGCAGTCGAAGTCCACGTACTCGGCGTCGAGCGCCTCGGCGATCCGGCGCGCGTCGTGGTGGGCCGTCTCCAGCGGCAGCGCCACGAGCACCAGGTTGCGGGCGTGGTGGTGGGTCGCGCGCTCGCGCAAGAGGTCGAACAGTTGTGTCAGTGTCAGGCGGTGATCAGTCATAGCGTATTGCCTCCACGACGTTGGCCACGGGATCGGGGCCGCGGAAGGTGACTTGCTTTTCGGAACCAAAGAAGTCGGTCACTACCAGTGCCGCCCGTTCCGCCTCCTCCACCGCGAAGCGGGCGTAGGCCGGCCGGGTGCAGTAGGCGATCCGCGTCCACGATCCGTTCATCACGTAGTCCAGCGAACGCGAGGTCCAGCCCTGCTTGGAGAACTCCAGCGCCAGCGAGAACCAGAAGGCGCGCAGGTCGGGCTCGTAGAAGTGGGCGAAGAAGCGCTTGGCAAAACGATCTCCGGGCACCGGACGGGCCTCCAGCAGGCCAAACTTGGTCAGGTGGGCGGTGATGTGGTTGCGGGTCTTGACCACCGTGCTGTTGGTGGTGGTGTTCAGCCTGCCGTCGAGGAAGTCCATCCAGGCATCCAATCCGATGCTGGCGTCCTCGGGCCGGGCCAGAGACCGCTCTCCGGCCTCCGCGTGGGGCAGCACCACGTGTTGGATGGCATCCCAGACCAGCGGCGTCGTGCGCAGGTATTGGGCGAAGAGGATGTCGCGCCTGGCGCGCCCGTCGAGCCGCGGCGTGGTGAGCAGCGTCAGCAGCGGCGTGGGCACGAAGCGGTCGCCCTCGGCCTGCAGGAACTTGCGCCGGACGGCGCGCACGATCTCCTGGCGGCGCCGTCGCGAGGCCTGGGGCAGCCGGAACAGGGCCTCGTCCTGCCATGCGGCGACGCTCTCGAACTCGCGGGTCAGGTCGATGAGCGTCAGCGCTTCGTCCACGTCGATCGACTTGGTGAGCGGGCCGTACCGTTGAGCGGACCGGCCGGCCGGTGGGTCGGTCGGTTTCATAGCCATAGGGGATGCTCCCCGTTCTGGTGCAGGATGCGCAGGTCCCGGTGGCCGTGGAGGTCGCGCCGCCCTACGACGGCGTGATAGGTTTCTCCGGCTTTGAGCGTGTGCGCCAGGTCCGCGTCGTCTTGCCGGATGGGCAGCGCGGTGCGCGGCGGTGCGCCCAATTCCCAGGCAATCAGGCCGGCCAGCAGCATCTCCTGTGGCGTCCCGCAGATCACCGTGAAATTCTCCCAGAAGTAGACCGTCGCGTCCGGACGTTGGCAGAGTGCGTAGGCCAGCCAGCCGCCCGTCCCGGGCAGTTCCAGCCAGCGCTCGTGCGGTTCGGGCGATGGGAGCGCGACCAGCGCCGGCTCGGCCGGCAGGTCGACTTTCAGGAAAGCCGCCTGTCTGCGCAGGTACGCGTCGCGAGGCAGGTCGACCCACGCCAGCGCTTCCCGGATCCAGCGCCCGGCGTCCTCGGGCGATTGGCGGAACAGGACCCAATCCGGCCACGCGGGCCACCAGGCGCGCGGGTCGAAAGGAAGTGGCATCGTCGCGCCGGCATCCTGGATCGCGAGCGCGACCAGGTCCGCCGCGGTCAGCTCGTTGTGGAAGGTCTCCCACACCGCCACGCCGGTACCGCTGAAGCGGGATGGCAGTTGGCGCCGGGCTTCTGCGCGCACGATGGCGCGCAAGCTGCACTGGAGGAATTGGTGAATGGCGTTGTCTTCGACAGTCGTGGCTAGCATAGACATCTGGGTGACGATGGCATACCAAAACACCCGCCGTGCCTTGGCAGGGGCGGGCCTCACGGGGTCGTGTCTTCGCCAGGGCGCTCTCCACTGCCTTGGCCACCGCCTCAGGCCGGCCGAGACCGGCGGGCCCGTTGCATCACTAGTATACTCCTCTTTCGTTTCTGTGCAAGTCAGGGTTTCAAGCGTGTGACGGGTTGGTTACGAGAGGGTATGCCCTGTTTTGTGTCTCGATCCTGTGTCTGGATTGGTTGGTGGCATCGTGAGGCTGCTGACACTTGCGCCAAGGGGATGGGCAAATCACGGTCAAGCCCCCTTGACTCAAGGTACAGGTATGCCGAAATTTCTGACATACCTGGCGAGTTGAAGCCCCTCCACGATCTCCACCTCCGGCGTGCGGCCACAAAATCGCCGGCAGGCTGTGGTTAACCCACCGGTGGTGACCAGGATGCCCTTTGCGATCGTCGGATCGGATGAGATGACACCGGCCAGTTCACGCGCCACCTTGACACCGACGTTGCTCTTGTATCGCTTGCATTGAATGGCGACGCGCTCCGGGCCACCCTGTGTGTTCTTCCAGGCCAGGACGTCGATCCCGCCGTCGCTGCTCTTCGAGGTCACTTGTGTGTGGGGGTACCCCAGATACTTGAAGAGTTCGCCCACAAGCTGTTCGAACTCGAAAGGGTCGACCGCCTGGAGCTTCTCAAGCGTCTCTTCGAGGCTCAACGGCGTGCCCGTTGCTTCCGATCGGGTTTCCGCTTGCTCACCCTGTGCGCCGGCATCTATGTCAAGTATGCCAAACCATTCCTCGTCGGTGATCGTCTTCTCCAGTTCGTCCGCGGATAGGCTGTCCACGATTTCTTCGAACAGCCTCTTTTTTCCCTCAAGAAGTTTGAAAATGCGCTCGTCGATCGTGTCGCTCATCCAGAACTCGTAGATGTTCACGCAGGATGCTTTCTGGCCAGGGCGATGGACGCGGTCCTCCGCTTGCCACTTCAGCGCGGGATTCCACCAATGGTCGAAGTGCACGACGTAGCTGGCCTCGGTGAGCGTAAGACCGACCCCTCCGCTCTTGATCGTAGCCAGGAGCACGTGGATGTCGGGATTATGCCTGAACTGCTCGATTTCGGCGTCACGGGTCGCTCTGCTCTGCCCTCCGACCACCTGGGTCACGCCAAACGGCTCCAACAGCGGTGCTAGTTTGGCAATTCCTTCTTCTACGTACTGAGAGAAGATGATGATTTTGCTATCGTTTGCTGCGATTTCTTCAACGATGTCCTTCAAGGCGTCGGTCTTTGGACTGCTCGTCTTGCCAGGTGCGAAATTGCAGATTTGCTTCAATTTCTGGATGGCCGCAAAGATGTGGATGCGTGAGATTCCTTCTCCGCGCCTGTGCCGGTTGACGAAATCCCCCTTGATCTGTGCTTCCAGTTTTCTGTAGGCCCGACGCTGCGCGGGAGCCAGATCCAGCCACATCTCCTGCCGATCCTTGTCGGGTAAATCCGGCAGGACGTCTTTTTTCCGCCGCCGCAGGAAATGAGGGCTCATTTTCTCTTGTATATCGCCCGGTGAATCGTCGTCGTCCATCAGGCCGGGCTTCAGAAACCGGAAGATGGATACGATATCCTCGGGTTTGTTCTCCATCGGCGTGCCGGAGAGGCCCCAGCGCCACTGGGGTGCCAGCCTGCGCAATGCCTGCGCCCGCTTGCTGGAGGCGTTCTTCACGTACTGGATCTCGTCAGCGACGACCATGTCGAACCGTCGCCGCATTCGTTTTGGCATATGGCCATTTTGGACGTCGCTGCGCAGCGTGTCATACGTGGTCAGATATACGTGGGCCGGGGTGACCCAGTCGATTCGAAGCTTTGCAGATGGCCCGTGGGCGATTGTGACGGACAGCTCTGGCGCCCATTCCATCAGGTGGCGATCCCAGCTCCGAAGTACGCTGACTGGGCAGACGACCAGTGCGCGATGAATCTGGGCCCGGCGGAACAGGATCCGCATGGCAACCGACGCCATCACGGTCTTGCCCGTCCCCATCTCGTCGCCGAGCAACGCACTGGTGTGCTCCAACAAGAAGTGCACGCCAGGATGCTGGAAGGGATACAGGGGGTGTGGCAGGAACACGGGCTTCGCTGCCCCCAGGTCCAAAGGTGGCTGTAGGATCGGGAGGATGATGTCCCAGAATGAGGGCTGAGGCTTATGGTGGGGCTTCTTTCTCTCTTGTCCTATTCGGCGCTCGTCCTCCCGTTCATCTGATTCTGGGAGTTGGGGCCTTGTTCGTGCGTCTCCCTGCCTGGCTTGGGCGGGCGTTTCCTCGGTCCGCGCCTGGCGCGTACCATAGTGCTTTCCATCGACGTCCGTCCAGCCCAGTGGCTCGAACAGCCCGTCGAATAGGTCGACTAGGGTTTGGGAAGGCTGTGTGGATTGACTCGGGAGGTCGATTTCCTCGTACGTGACTTCACTGAGCAGGGCGAGAGAGAGATCGAGACCCTGCCCTTCCAACAGTTCGATCTCGTGCACGCGCCCATCCTGGGCCGGCATTGCCTGATCGGCGAGTATGTGCAGCCATTCGGGACTGATTGTGCAGGGAATACGGATGGCTTCGGATCGCGCCTCGAATTGAGAAGATAGGGATAATTCGACACGCGACGGCTCAAGCATCTGGCAGGCAAACCTGATCCGCTCGCTGCCTTTGTAGAAGTGTGGCTTGAGTGGCGCCAGGTTCTTGGCTAAACGGGATCGGAACGACGTGGCGGGCATGGCGTCAGTCTACTCGTGCTTGTCGCCTACCTTCTGGGCGTGTGCCTGGTCCAGTGCGAGGCGGACACGTTCGAAAGGCTCTAGCAGGTCTCTCTGCTCGTTGAACAGCGGAATGAGCTGTGAACGAACGGCCGCTTCCTCTGTCTCGAATCGGGGATGGGTTCTCAATGTGACCGATGGGGCGGTGCCATCTTGGCCGGATAGGGCGAGCAGGACCACAGGTACTTTGACATTGGGGCGTATCTCCAGAAAACGTTCGTCCTCAACCAGTGCAAGGTCAATGCTTTCCTTGGTCGCGGTAACCAACGGCGTGCCAATGAGGTCGACAAACACGTAGCTGTCGAGTGTCTTGCCGTACAGCACCCGCTGGTACTCGTTGGGGCGGATGGGGCTGGTACAGCGGAATTCTATGGGGCGTGTCTTGTCATCTGTGACCAGTGAACCGCCTCGAATTGCCTGTCCTTGCTCGAAGTACTTGACGGTTAGAAACATCAGATTCATGCCTTCAGCCACTTTATCTATCTCCTGATCACACTTACTGCTGCATCGTGCGCTCAATGGTATTCGTCTGCCGGATCTTGTCAGCCACGTTGTGATGTCGTTACTGATGACGCGTGCGAGGTATCTTGAACACGTTGTGTTGTCTGTGAAGGAACTCCTGGCGGCCCGTTTGTAAAGGTGTGGGTAGCCGATAATAAGACCCGCGCCCTCGATCTGCTCGTCGACCACGGCGGTTCGGGGTGGCAGGGAGGCCTGTCGCCCCGGCCACCTGGCGCGCAAAAGGGCGACTTGCCGCCGCCCCTTCCTGTAGCCGTCTGCCTGTGAGCACGCTTGCGAGCGGTCGATTTTGCCGAATCGCGTCGCACTATTATCGTAGCGCGTGTATGTTCATATTGTGTGAAAATCGTGTGAAAGATTTGTTAGGGTGTTCTTCTTTATCGGGCCGTCGGCAAGACTTGGTCATGAGTGATGGAAAGGGCAGACTGGGCTTCTCTCAGGCCGTGTGAATCTCATTGCCTGGCAGCCAGGGTCCACCGGCGGGCCATTGTCGGTCAAAGGTCTGTTCTGCCGCAAGTGCCTGGAGCACAGGCTGGAGAAACCCTGCAACTATACGAATGGCGTCTTGCAGTGTAGCCGGTGCTTCCCGTTCCGCGAGGCGATGTCGCTGGATGAATGCGGTCCACTGTGCTACCTTCTCTGGATCGCGAGCGAATCCTTCGCTGAACGCGACCGGCGTCGGGGAAAGATGCGTCCGGCGATAGCGAAAGGTCTCCTGGATTGCCTGGGCCAGGAGAGATCCTTCAAAATCGAAATGGGTGGCCAGCAGCCATACGTCGTAGAAGTCCTTCATCCGGCTGTTGATCTCCCCCAGGTAGACTATGATCTGGTACTTCTCAGCGATCGCGCTCTCGCGGCTGTAGCCCCGCAATTCGGCCGGTGGGAAGTCCAGGATGGTTGGCAGACGCACGAGAGAAGGGCCAGGCACCAGTGGATCACCAAAGCCGACGTCGACCTGCATCGGCACACGCGCGTTTCCCAGGTAGGCAGTGAAGCGCACGCGTACACCCTGGTAGTCGGCTGCCTCGGTGATCCGCTCACCGGCAACGCTCTCGGCATCGAAGGTCAGCCCATCCTCCGGCACCGGCTCTTGGCAGACTGCCCGGATTGTGGATACGACGTGATCGATCGTGTTATCCAGATGTCCCAACAGGTCGATATCGCGGGTAGGCCGTGGAAACGGGGATCGCCAGGCAGTGAACATCAGTGCTCCCTTGAGCACAAACTGATGGCAATAGGGTGAGTGCCCCAATCGGTACAGGAAGCGCTCCAGTGCAAAGTATTGCAGCACCTCGTTGAAGGGGCGTCTTTCTGCCCTCGCATAGTTCAGCAATCTCTGGTGCACCGACGCAGCTACGTTTGGGCTCAAAGCAGGGCCTCCAGGTAGGGTCTCATCACGTCTTCAACCCGGCAGATGCGGGCGTATGCCAGCAGCCGGCTCACGTCGAAGCGCGGGTGTTGTTGGTAGAGCTTGAGGGCTTCGAGCGCGACGTCCAGCCCGATCTTGCGGCGATACTTGAAGATGTCGGCCACGCTCTTTTCCGGGCAGTAGATGCGAACGGGGACGTCGTCGATCTCGTGGGTCTCTACCCCCTCGCTCCAGGCCTGGCCGGAGAACCAGAAGACGCGCAGCGGGGGATGGTCCAGGCGAGGTCTTGCGGCGCCACGTTGCAGCGCGATGTCCACGGCGTGGGGAATCTGGGTGGTCAGCTCGTGGAATGCCAGGGCGGATATCAGGCACACCACGGCCTGGGGGGCTTTGAGGGCGACGATGACCAGGTCCGGGTTGGACAGGGGAGGGAGCTCGGCCAGGCGATAGAGCCCTCGGCTGAGTCGTTCCAGCACGCCCGAATCGCGCATGGCGTACAGGGTGCGCGGGTGGATGCCCAGGCGCAGCGCCTCGGCGGTGCGCAGGATGCCTCCGTGCCTTCGGAACAGGGCTATCGCGTCTTCGACAGACTTGCCAGGTGCCATCGTTGCCAGCTTTGGATATAAATACCTGCATTTATTGATATTTGTTCATAATTATATCAAATAACTCAGGCCTGTCAAACCTGGTGATGCCCCTGGGTGGCAGTGGTACCGGTTGTGCACTTTCTTGGGTTGGGCTTGTTGATCATCCCCCTTGCGACGGCCAATGCGGAGATCGTGGGGGACCCGTTGGCTGGTTTCTTCGCCAGCCCGTGTGCGGCCGAGCCACTGAAATTCAGCGACAGTGGGGTAGCTGAACTGTGTGCGCTCGGCGTCGATACCATCGCCGCAGGTATGTCGGTACAGTTCAGCGATAGCGGCGTGCACGGATTCCTCGCCGCGCGTGCAGTGGAGATCGTCGCCGCCGACGTTCCTCCCTACACCGGTATGGCCAGCTTCCATGCGGTGGAGGATGCAGCGGCTGGGTTGATGAAGTAACGGCACCTGTAGAAAGCAGGATAGGTGTTCAACTACGTCTTGGTCGCAAGGCAAGTGTGAGGCCGCACCAACCCTGAGGTTGGTGCGGCTTTCGGTGTGCCAGCTTGTTGATGCGAACGCCCCGTTCTGCTTCGAACACCCTGTCCCCTGGGTGGCACCGGAAGCGGCGATTGCTCAGGCCAGGTGCCAGGCACTTACAGGGCGGCGTGCGCTGGAAGGTGTTCGTCAACACAAGCTGGTTTTGCTTTCCGAGGTTCGGAGGAAGTGCCTGGCACCTAAGTCAGCTCAGATCTCGTTCCCCGCTGCGTCGGGCCGTCTGGGAAACCACTCTTGTAAGGTGTGAACGAAGCATCGGAAGGCAGGGTCTGTGCAGCCTCGCAAGCCCACCCGGCTGGCCAGGTCCAGGTAGATGGCCGATGAACGGGGCTTGCGGGTGTGTCGCAGGGCGGCTTCCATCGCTCCCTTTGGGTCGGGTGGCTTGGTCGCGCCGTCCGGCCAGTGGCCGTTGGCGGACAGCCACTCTCGCAGAGGAGGACGGTGCCCGGCCCACCCGAGGCATCCATCTACAGAGGGGGAGTCGCTCCACACCCAAGCCTCCAACTCTGGCCCCAGGACGACCACCCTGGCCTGGTCCGCCCAGCCATTGCGCGCCAGGTTCAGTTGCACCCGGGCGACCAGCTCCGCAGCCGGCCTGCGCTCCTGACCGCTGCCGTGGTGATCGAAAAGTACCATGGCGAATCGATAATCGTGTGAAAAAGGACGCAGGAAATCGTGGGCCTCGTTGAGGCAACCAGGATCCCGGCGGGGATGGACGAACAGATCCCATTCCACAGGCTGGATCTCCAGGGCCTGGGGACGCCCAAGCAATCCTCTGACGGTGTATTCCATGTTCTTGTCGGCGACTAGTATCACCAGATCCTTCATCCCAACACCCCGCTGGCAAACAGGGTGCCCAGGTCGGTTTCGCCGCGCCATTTCTGCAGACGGGGGTGCTCGGAGCCGGGCACGATGTCGGTGGCACCTTCGTCAGTGCGAGCGAAGCACAGTACCTGGTCGGGTTCGGCCAGGCTGAGGACCACGGGGGAGTGGGTGGCCAGCAGGACCTGCGCCCCGTAGACCGAGGAGAGCGATTGGAAGACCGTCTCCACCGCCCGCGGATGGATGCCGTTCTCCGGTTCCTCTACCAGGTATACGCCTTCCAGGTCCGGGATGTAGGCCAGAATGGTCAGGGCCAGCATGCGCAGCGTCCCGTCGGAGACCAGCCAGGAAGGAACGTGCAGCCCGGTCCCGTAGTCCAGCACCAGGTATCGGTGGCGGTCCTCCTCCCGCTCGACCGTGCGGATTCCCCTCAGATCCGGCAGGGCGGTGCGGACGTGGTCGATCCAGTCCTCCAGCCGGTGTGGTGCCCGCTCCTCCAGGTCCCAGATCACCCACGGGAGGTTGGAGCCGTCGGATAGAAAGCGGCGCGGGCTGCCAGGGGGGCTGGGGCGGCGCAGGGCCGCGCTGTTCAGCGCCAGTCGTTGTACGCCCTCCAGCAGCAGGCGGCGGAACCAGATGGAAACCGGGAACTTCTCCTCGTCCTCGGGCAGGTTGGCCAGGGCGGAGCGACGTGGTCCCAGCCGGAAGAGGTTGTTCCAGCCGGATGTCTCGGACTGAAAGTAGTCGTTGCCCGATTCCGGGACCTTGTACAGTACCTTTCGCCACCCGGCGGGCGTTCTCGTTCGGGGCGGACGGACAATTTCGCTGGGTGGCGAGGGAGGCATGGGGAAGAGAGAGCGCTGGTGGGTGGGCGGCCTGGTCGCTGCGACCGGTTCCGACCGTAGCCACAGATTCTCACCCTGCAGGCTGATCTCGCCCAAATCCGGGTGGATGCCGACCCGGACCTCATAGCGCACGCGGGTGTGCCGCCCGTTCGTGTGCCGCAGGTCCTCCGGAATCGCTGCCTCGACGGCCAGCTCGAAGGCCTCGCCCTGGCGCATCCATACCAGGTCGCGGACGTCCGGCACGCGAGCGGCAACGGCGTCGGCTACGCCTTCCTTCGCCTGGATCGCGTCCGCCAGAAAGGCCACGGTGTCCAGAAAGGCCGACTTACCGCTGGCGTTGGGACCGATCAGTACCTGGAAGGGAGCCAGTGATTGTCGAATGTAACGCAGACAAACGAAATTCAGGGCCTCTATTTGTACGATCATCCGCCTGCTCCTCGCGGAACCGCTCATGGGAAAAACCGGTTTCTGACTGCTGGACCCCGTCATTATATCCCGAACAGGTCAAGCGTCAACTGGATGGTGTCAAATTGTCTCTGGTTCGGCGGAAGTGCCTGGCACCGGAGCCGGCTCAGATCTCGTCCCACGCCACGTCGGGGCGCAGGCGCTGGCCCGCCTGCAGCAGGTCGGCGATCCGGTCGCGGCGCTCCAGGTACTGGACCAGCTCCCGCGCTTTGTTCGCCTTCCCCTGCGC
>Ga0180437_10008032_pt1 | contig 13548 bp, 7 predicted proteins | sample SS_ome_4_FD_132410 | JGI IMG/M metagenome (GOLD analysis project Ga0180437, IMG submission 132410) | Hypersaline lake sediment archaeal communities from the Salton Sea, California, USA - SS_3_D_1 metaG | ecosystem: Environmental > Aquatic > Non-marine Saline and Alkaline > Hypersaline > Sediment...
GACGATTATCAAATGGACGGTAATCTGGCAGTTGGTGAGGTACCAGACGATTTAAAGGATTGCGTCCAGGTGGCTGTGGACGGCTGCCCGGTGGAAATTATTCATATCGAGACTTAACTAGTGATTGAACGAAAAGTCCCTAAAATGTCATTCTGAGGCGATTTTTGCCGAAGAATCTCTTTACGTCAACATACTTATAAACAGAATGCTACCGCTTAGAGATTCTTCGTCGAATGAAAATCTCGAAGATCAGGCAGGTAAACATCGAAGTCCCACCTGTCGCTCCGCTTTGAACTATCGATAAAACCGGGAGTGCGACGCCTTTATGCGTCGCCAGGCAATGCATAAAGGCATTGCACTCCATGCTGTTGGGAGTTCTCGCATTGGTTAAAAAAAAGGATAATAATATCATCAATAAAGACATTATAAAAGTCGGCTATCAAAAATCGCTTGAGATGCTCAAAGCCTGCCGCACAAAATACGGATTCCTGGCGAGCGTCACGGAAAGAGATAATTATCGTCGGATTTGGGGACGAGATGGCTGTATTACCGGCCTGGCGGCTTTATTAACCGATGATGCAGATTTGATTGAAGGATGCCGCTGCACCTTAGAAACGCTGGCCAGGTATCAAGGACCGCATGGGGAAATTCCGAGTAATGTTGATCCGGATCTGGGACGAATTAGTTACGGGGGGATGACGGGAAGAGTTGATTCGGACTTATGGTTCCTGATCTGCATCAGTCAATACTGGCAAAGAACCGGTGATGATTTTTTTCTGAAAAGCATGATAAATGTGATTGAAAAAGTGCGGTTTCTGCTGGGCGCGTGGGAATTTAATAACCGGGGCTTTTTATATGTTCCGATTACGGGAGATTGGGCGGATGAGTACATTCACGAAGGGTATGTGCTTTATGACCAGATTCTCTATTTTCAGGCGCAGCGAGAGATGTGCAAAATTCATAAACATATTCATCATTCGGCTGATCACACGTTAATTGATCGGACTGTCAGATTAAAGCATTTGATTCGAAATAATTTCTGGTTTCCGGATCATGATGAATTACCCGACCACGTTTATCATGAAATATTATATAAAAAAGGAAAACGCGCCGCCCAACGTTTTTCCGATCGCTATTGGGCGCCTTTTTTCTCGCCCTCCGGATATGGTTATCGCTTTGATATGATGGCAAATATACTGGTGTCAATTTTTGGTGTAGCCGCGAAGGAACAAGCTGAAAAAGTTGATGCTTATATCCAGCAAGAAATTTTACAGGACGATGTGGTGCTTTTACCCGCTTTTTACCCGGTGATTACACCAAAGGATGAAGACTGGGAAGATTTACAAATGACATTTTCCTATACTTTTAAAAATTTGCCAAATGAGTCCCATAATGGGGGATTGTGGCCGCTGGTAACCGGTTTGTATGCCGCTGATTTAGCGTACCGCGGCAAGCAGGATTTAGCACGGAAGTATTTGACTGGCGTGCATCGGGCGAATGCCCGCCATATCGATGGTGCCGATTGGCGTTTTTCTGAATTTTTGCACGGAGCAACCCACGAACCTGGCGGCACTCCGAAAATGGCCTGGAGTGCTGCTGCCGCCATCATTGCCCACGCTGCATTAAACGGAAAAGGGATCATTGGTTGATGCCTGATTCTCCTCATCCATTTTACAATTTCTTTAAATCTTATTTACTCTCCTTATTTCAAAAGCACTAATTTTCACGAACAAACTACCACTCTGCTGGCTGTCAGCGTAGTAAGTCGGTAGAAATAAATACCGATTTTAGTGCTTGAATGTTGGTTTTATTTCATTGAAATATAGTATGTTTGTATCAGTAGGAGTTTGGGGGAATCCACCGACTTCGATCAATGTCTCGAAATAGGGTGGCATTTTATTATACTTTTTGAGGAATGAATTTTCCAGCTTTTTAAGGAAATTAATATTGGTAAAGTTTGTTACGGCTCCTGTTCGGATAATAAAATTGAAGCCAGAGAAAATATAAATTGTATTATTCCCTTTTGGATTGGGCATTTTTACAATTACAGCATGCTCTATACGATATTTTTCATAGGGAGTGATGTAATCTTGCCGATAAGAAATAAGAGAATCTTCCTTTGAATTTTTAAGAAAAAAATAATTGGTTCTATTATTTGATGATGATTTTGGAGGGAATTCCGCATCACCAAAATAGAGATAATCAAAACTGGTCAGCTCAAAGAGACTCTGTAATACGTTTAATGATTGAGGTGGTCCGATATATATAACGTTATTATCCGCCAAATCACGCCATGTGAGTTCTGAAGAAAGCTTATATTGTATTTTTTTCCCGGTTGTTTGTAAAGGGGGTATCAATCGCATAAGATTCGGGATTACACAGTGACCAATTATACTAAAATGTTCCAGGTAAATAGATTTTTTATTATAGAATGGATATTTATTAAGCTCTTCTGCAGATTGAACTTCGAAGTCCTGGATTCTGCGGGTACGTTTTAAATCCTCGTTGTATTCTCGAAAGCAAAAACCATCGGCAAATACCAATAGAATTGGCGAATTTGATTTTTCGATATCATTCCACACAGGGTGGTCTATAACTTCATTCATTTTAGATTGATTAATCTGAATGCGCTGGACAAAGATAATAATAATAATGAGAGATAATAAAAGTATTGAGAATCCAGAATAAATATATTTGAGATTTTTTTGAGGAATTGATGAAGCGCTTGATTCATTTAAAATAAATTTGACCTGATAATGTCCTTTAGGGATTATTAGCCGGTACTTATCATTGATACCTTCGTTACTATAATAGTTTGATAATTTTTTCCTCAGTTGATACATTGATGAACGCACCGTGGTACTATCAATATCTGCAACGTGTCCGCCCTTGCTGAATACATCACTGGCAATGGTTACCTCTTTTAGTGTTTCCCCATCTATATGAGCATTAACCAGATATTTCAATAATTGTTTTAATCGTTCAGATGCTTCAAACTCTTTGCTTTGTATGATGCTCTCAACAATTTTCAATTTTTGAGCTTGTTCCATAATTACCTTTATATCTGATTAGAAAAAATGAAGTTTGCAATTATCTGCAACAAAAACAATATAGAAGATGAAAAAGCAAACAGGTGAAATCACCGTTTTTCACTGTTGTGATTTTTAATATAGAAAAAATATTTCAAATTGTCAATAGCTATGTTACCAGGTTGAAACACATCAGTTGATATTTGTTAGTGTATTAACCTGAACCTTTTCGAAGTCATGAAATTGGGGAAGTGGAATTTTTGAACATTTTTGTTATCGTGAAATCACGGTTTGTGGCGGTTTGCAACTTGAAATTATGTTAATTTATTTTAAACTTCATGTAAGTTCATCCTTCTTACTTAAATTAAGCGGTTGGTTGTTAAATCCAAATCACTAACTGCTGATTTTAAATCACATTAATAATTTTAATTGATGAAAGGAGAGTTGCAATGAAAACTTTACTGTTTTTATTTGGTATCGTATTATTTGCTGGATTTTCATTTGCTCAGGATGGAATCTGGATTCTCAATGATTTTGAGGGTGAGGAAGATTATAATGAGCTTTTTTCAACCTGGGTTACACCTATTCAATCTGTTCCCCATTCTGATGTAAAATTTTCTTATGTGGATGATGCCTACCATGGAAACAAATCCCTCCGAATCGATTGGATAATGGCCTGTGGAAATCCTGACTGGGGTGGTGCCATTAAATGCAAATTGTTTAATCAGGATACGACTAAGATGTGGGATTGGTCGGAATTTGAATATGTCAAATTTTACTTTAAAGTGATTGCGCCACCAGATCCATTTAGTGACGGAGATCCCGTCGCTGATCAGAACCGTTTCCGAGTGGTTCTTTTTGAGGCAAGTGAAATTGAAGGTGCAGAAAAAATTACCGGTGATAATAATCATGATTTTTCAATTGATGCAGCAGCCGGTATGGAATATTATTTTTACTACCTGGAATCTTTCGGCTATACCATTTTAGAAGAAAGTGACTGGCAAGAAGTAACCATACCATTGGTTCAGGCAACAGCGCAAACGGAGGAAGGCTTTTATGCACCAAGCTGGATGCCGAATGGGGATAAACAACTTGATTTATCGGTAATTGCTGCCTATTGTTGGGAAATCTCCGGTATTGCACGCCAATTACATGATCCCACTAATCCCGATAGTTCGGGTGCCTGGACTTGTTCTATGCTATTAGATTATGTTCACCTCACAGGCGGACCAACAGCAGTTGAAGGGGATGCTGCTGTCACTGTCAACGATTTTAGATTGCACCAAAATTTTCCCAACCCGTTTAATCCGGTTACAACAATTAATTATGAAATTGGCAACACTCAAAATGTTACACTTTCGATCTACAATTTACTCGGCCAGGAAATACGAACCTTGGTCGATGCAAGACAGCCGGCCGGAAGTCACTCTGCCACCTGGAATGGTCTTGATAACTCTGGTTCAATGGTGGAAAGCGGTATATACCTGTATAAATTGCAGGCCGGTAATGAGATCTTAACGAACAAAATGATACTAATGAAATAGGATCACTGAATTTTTCATTTAACCTGTTGTTTGAAAAAAATAATTTTGCTGATGTAACCATTTATATCTCCTTATGATAGGTCGGGTTTTTTTGATCCACTTAATGGTTGTCAAGAATGAATTGGTAAATTGTTCAATTCCTGCAGGGGATGCGTTGGGCGAGCTGAAACCGGGTGCAGATTTGAAATTCAAATCGTGCATACTTAAAATAAATACGATACAAGAGTAATTGTCTCTTGGGATTGGTTCAAAATTCCAGGCTTTAACTATACCGATTTATGGAGCAGGAAAACCCGACTTTTATATTATATACGGTTACCAAATATTTGAAATCATAACCTATTAAAAGTACTAGGCAGACCTTAAATTCATTAATACTAGATGTTCCTTTCGGCACAAATTAATGATATTCTATCAAGGAGGACAAATGGTGAACCGAAGTAAAAATGTTCAACAAAAAATATTGAATATAACTAAAATGGTTTATCAAATGAAGAAAGTGGTCATTGTCAATTTTTTGTTCTTGATGCTATGTGGTATTGTCTCCATGCTTTTTCAATGCTCCTCCCCTTTAAAAAAGGTCTATTTTGTGTCTCCACATGGAAATGACTCAAATCCGGGAACCAAAAAAGCGCCATTTGCCTCTTTTGGAAAAGCAATCAAAGCCCTTTCGACAGTTTATCGCAATGGTTATTCCGGAGATGTTACTGTATATTTTAGAGAAGGAATATATACATTTGATAAAACAGTAATTATCGGACCCGCTGATGTTCCTCATGATGACTCCTCAAAGATTCTATTTTCAGCATATAAAAACGAAAGACCTGTGTTTTCTGCCGGCAAAAGGATAAACACCTGGGAGAAAGTTGACGAATTACCAGAGGGTTTTGTTGATGCGGCTAAAGGAAAGCTTTGGGTGACAACTATTAATGAGTGCAAGGATGGAATGTTTCAATTCAAGGTTCTTTTTAATGGAGAGAAACATCTTTCCAGGGCGCGCTCCCAAGGATATCTTCCCGCGAGCAAAAATGAGGATGGAAAGACTATCGGAAAACGCCAGCTCCACTACCCCGAGGGAAGTATTAAGAAATGGGATAACCTTCGCGATGTAGAGATAGTTGTTCGACCTGCTACATTTTGGCTGGTAAACATCCTGCCAATAGCATCTGTAGATGAAGAGAAGAATATTGCCTATACCTCCGTAGATGCCACCTATCCCATGACCTGCATGTACTGGGTTTATGATGATATTCCTGAAACATTTTGGGTGGAGAATGTGCCAGAAGCACTTGACGAGCCGGGAGAATGGATCCTTAATTCAAAAACCGGGAAATTGTACTTGTGGCCGGAGGGTGAGGAGCCGGGTGAAAATATGTATTACCCTTTGCTTCAAGAGCTGATACATGTTAAAGGCAACGATCAAACAGAAGAGATCATTCGCAACATTACCTTCAAAGGGATAACTTTTTGTCATGGAGAAAGAGATACGTGGGAAAAAGATGACATCGGGCTGCAGCATGATTGGGAAATGTATGATGAATCAAATGCCATGCTCAGATTTCAAAATGTTGAGAACTGCTATGTTGACAACTGTGTTTTTAGAACAAGCGGTGGAACCGGTATCCGCTTTGATTTTCAGGCGCTTAACAACAAAGTAATAAATAATAAACTATATAATCTTGGTGCTACAGGAATTTTGTTCTGCGGTTATGGTCCTGGCGGCAACGATGTGAATAAGCAGAATGAAATCGTTAATAACGAGATCCATAATTGTGGCCTTCAATATTGGCATTCACCAGCCATCTTCATTTCTCAGAGTGGTGAAAATCGTATTGCCCATAACCTGATTTATAATCTCCCCTATAATGGGATTGTTTTAAGCGGTGTTCGTCCCCATTTTTTCGAAAAGAAAAAGCCTGGCAGAGAGCTTACCGGAACCATTCAATTTGACGAAATTGGTGAATTGAAAAACTGGTACGATATGATCCCCTATTTGTATGCCAGGAATAACATTGTCGAATATAATGAAATACATAATGTTATGGAAAAACTGAGCGATGGCAATGGTATTTATATGTCCGCTACTGGCCCCGGAAATATCATCAGAAGAAACTACCTCCACGATATCCTCCATTATGGTGCCCATGGTATCATCAGAGCAGACGATTTTACTTTTGATGCAACGATCACGGAAAACATCATATACAGGTTCTGTAATGAGGGAATCGAGATTAAGCATCCAAACATAGTAACGAATAACTATGTGATTAACCATGTTGATTGCAATACCCCCTGGGGCAGAGAGCTTGACAAAAATAAATATATACACATTGCGCCGTTTGGGAACATGCATGGAACCGTAATCAAACGCAACATTTTTTATCATAAAGGTAAACAGACTGCATTTTATTTTTTATATAATGGTTTTTTCCGCCTGGAAGTAGAAAAAGAACCTGAATTAACGGATTGCATCATTGACAGTAATCTCTATTATTCTGCTGCAGATTTGTCATTTTGTGAATCCTATTTACAGGATCTGCAGGATAGAGGTCTGGCACAACACGGTATTGCTGCGGACCCTTTATTTGAGGCAGTAGAAGAAAACAATTTCAGATTAAAGAAAAATTCACCAGCGCTTAAACTGGGTATTAAGCAAATCGATTTGCAAAAAATTGGTCTATTGCAAAATAATTACAAATGAGAACAATATGAAATCGATACCTTTTGTAGTGATGTTCGCATCACTGGCTGCTTTATTGATATCGGTGATGACGGAATCACTTTAAATTCCGGAAGTGCTTGGAACAGGAGTCAGGTGCTAAGACCATCTGAAAACATCATCATCTCTGATTGTATTGTTAAACATGCTCCTGGGGGTGTGGTGGTCGGGACTGCGATTGCAGGATACATCAGGAGTAGCCATCAATAATTGTGTGTTTGATGGTACAAGACCGGGGATCAGGCTGAAAATTATGCCCGGTATGACCAGTGTGATAGTTCGCAATTTCAACCACTGGAAAATTAAACTGGTAGCTAAGGAAACTGAAAATGAAAATTTTAAAATTACTGGTTTATGTCGTTTTACTCGTCTTTTGTTTCTGCAGAAAAAGCGATAATCACTACACTCAGCCGGTACCTAAACACAGCGGTTTTAAAATGAATGGCTGGTTTGTTTGGGGTGGCTCAGCCATTAAAGTTGATGATGTATATCATTTATTCGCTTCCCGTTGGCCTGACAGTACCGGGTTCCCCAGTGGATATATGCAGCACTCGGAAATTGTACGGGCGACATCAACGAATCCCTTAGGACCCTATAATTTTCAGGAAATTGTAATTGGGGAACGTGAGCCTGAGTATTGGGATTCGGAGATGGCCCATAATCCGTCGATTTATAAAACCGGTAATACCTATGTGTTGTATTATAATGCAATATCAAAAAGTGGCGGGTACCGTCAGGTTGGATATGCTACCACTCAAAATGTTGAGGGCCCGTGGAAACGATGTGAGGAGGCCATTGATTTTGGTATGGATGCAAATAATCCGGCGGCTTTCTTTGAATCCGATGGAAGTGTCAAATTAATGTGGCGAGACCGCAATTTACGGACTTACCTGGCAACAGCACCATCCTTTGTTGGTCCTTACACAATCCAAAATGACAATGTATGGTCAGAAAGTAAGATTGAGGATTTTTATCTGTTTAAACAAAATGGTCAATATTATATGGTGTGCGAAGATAATGCGGGAGCTGTCAGTGGTCATGTCAGATGGGGCGTCCGTTTTGTTTCTAATAACGGGATCTATAATTGGCAACCGGTCGAATCACCTATTTTTTATGATCATACGATTTGCTGGACTGATGGTTCTGTTCTCCAGTGTGAACGAAGAGAGCGACCTCAACTATTGATTGATGAAAATGGTAATGTTACGCATTTGTTTACAAGTGTTCTTTTTGAAGGGAAAACCTGGAATCAGGTCGTACCATTGCGGTTTTGCGCCTGGAAATGAAATTTATATTTAGATCTAAGAGGGTATTTAAGGTCAAAGATGAGAAAAGTGAAATTAATATATTGTGTTGTGATTTTCTGTTTGGTTTTTTTGAACGGAACAGTTCATACTGCGGAAACTGCCTTTCAGAAGCGGATTCCGCTGAAGACCAATGAAAAATGGTGGGGCGGAGCCGTTGTTGACGGTCCATTAATGCCGTTCGGCGATTTTCAGTATTCACTCGAGCTGCTTGGCGATCACACCGGCAATCAATCACAACCTCTACTGATATCCAATTTTGGACGCTATGTATGGTGCGAAGATCCGATTCATATCGCATTTAAACAGGATGAGTTAATCGTTACCTCAAAGTTTAGCGAAATAATCCGGGGCAGGAATGGCTCAACGCTTCGGGAGGCGTTTCAGTTTGTGAGTCGAAAATATTTCCCGGCTTCTGGCATTTTACCGGATTCCCTCCTTTTCATCCGGCCACAATACAACACATGGATAGAATTGATGTACGATCAAAATCAGGTGGATATTCTGAAATATGCCAACGCGATTATTGATAATGGATTCCCACCGGGTATACTAATGATTGATGATAACTGGCAGGAAGATTATGGTGTCTGGGAGTTTAAGGCTGAGAAGTTTCCGGATCCCAAAGCAATGATCGATCAATTACATAATCTGGGATTTCGGGTTATGCTGTGGGTATGTCCGTTTGTCAGCGCTGATTCACGCGAATATCGCGAGCTCGAAGAAAAACAAGTGTTGATTCAGGAAAATACAGAACAGCGTTTACCGGCAATCATTCGCTGGTGGAACGGCGCCAGCGCAGTGCTGGATTTGACGAATCCCAAAGCCGAACAATGGTTTGTTGAAACTTTAAATCATTTGCAGGAAAAATACGGAGTGGATGGATTTAAACTGGATGCGGGTGACGCGCATTTTTATGAGGGTGATATTAAGTCATTCAAAGAAGTGCATTCGAATGCGCATTCTGAATTATTTGCACGGATTGGGCTGCACTTTCCGCTAAATGAGTATCGCGCCTGCTGGAAAATGGGTGGCCAACCACTGGCGCAACGGCTTCGTGATAAATCCTGCAATTGGGATGATTTGCGCAAGTTGATACCGGGTATCATTGTCCAGGGTTTGGTTGGGTATGCTTTTACTTGCCCGGATATGATTGGTGGCGGTCAATATCGATCTTTTTTAGATTTGGATAAAATTGATCAGGAACTAGTGGTGCGTTCGGCGCAATGTCATGCTTTGATGCCGATGATGCAATTCTCGGTAGCGCCTTGGCGAGTGTTAGATGAAAAACACCTCAGTATTGCACGCAATATGGCGAAATTACATGCTGAATTCGGTCCCCTTATATTAAAATTAGCACAACAATCGGCATTGACAGGTGAGCCGATTGTCAGACATATAGAATATGTTTTTCCAGAACAGGGATTTGAAAAAGTAAATGATCAGTTTATGCTCAGCGATTCCATTCTCGTGGCACCGGTATTAACGCAGTATGCCACTAAAAGGAATGTTCGTTTTCCAGAAGGAAGATGGCAGGGCGACGATGGTAAAATCGTGAACGGTCCTGCTATTCTTGAAATTGATGCACCACTGGAGCGACTGCCCTGGTTTATCCTAAAAGAATAACTAAAATGGAATGGCCTTGAAGAAGTCTGGTCAAAAGAGCGCAAAACGTGGGAATATAATGATGAAAGGCGAGGAGTATGAATTATAGATCCTCATTGTTTTTCACTTTTATGTTTGTTTTTAATATTTTTTCGATTTGTGATAAAGGAGATTCTTTCATCACAACGAATTTTAAATTTGTTAAAAAGCAATATGGAGACTGGATTACGGTTCATTATGATACCACAAAACATCCCAATTTTACGAATGAATCAGGGGAATGGGTCACAAGTGATCGAAGAACCTGGACAAGTGGTTTTTTTGCCGGGTGCCTGTGGAAAGTATATGAATACTCGGGTGAAACAAAATGGCGGGAATTCGCCGAGGCCTGGACGACTGATTTGGACAGTGAAAAGTATAATAGCGCGAATTATGATCTGGGATTCCGCCTTTTTTGCAGTTACGGTAACGGATATCGCTTGACGCAAAATGATGAATATAAAAAGGTTATTTTAAGCGCTGCTGATAGTCTGGCCAAGCGATTTAACAGTGAAATTGGGATGCTTAAATCATGGGATGAGCCTAGGTGGGAATATCCGGTTGTCATTGATAATATGATGAATCTCGAATTACTTTTCTGGGCTTCTAAAAATGGCGGTTTAAAACAATTGTATGATATTGCGGTCAAGCATGCAAACAATGTGATAAAACACCACATTCGTGACGATGGCAGCACTTATCAAGTCGTCGACTTTAATCAGGATGGCTCATTAAAATGGAGAGGTACCCGACAAGGCTATTCTGATGAATCTACCTGGGCCCGGGGACAGGCAAGCGCGATTTATGGTTTTATCGTTACCTACCGTGAAACACGCAATGAAATTTATCTCAAAACCGCCAGAAAATTGGCAGATTATTTTATTGACAATCTACCTGATGATTACATTCCCTATTCTGATTTTGATTCACCGAAAATTCCAGATTGTGAAAAAGACGTGTCTGCTGCCGCCATTGCAAGTTGTGCTCTGCAGGAATTAGATAAATATGTTCCTGAGCAGCGCTATAAAAAATGTGCACTTAAAATTTTGAAATCATTATCATCTTCTTCTTATTTAGCTGAAGGAACGAACTATGAATCGATCCTGCGACGAGCCAGTCGTTTCCATAATGACAGTGAGAAGGGGTTGATTTACGCAGATTATTATTTTCTCGATTCATTACTTCGGCTGGCAAAAATTGAAAGATAAAAAGTAGCCGGGAATAGTGTTGATTCATGGCGGGAAGGAGCCGCAAGAAGAGATTGGATTCTGTCGGGGACGCTACGGTTATGCGGTTATTTCCATAGATTTGGGAGGGCGTTTCCTTTTTATGAATAAGCCAGGTTAGCAATTGCGATTGTAAATCAGTTCACTTTGTATTTATATCGAGGAGGGCCACAAAATGAAGAAAAAACAAATACTAATTATCTTAATCATTCTCTTGGTTATTGGGTCTGTGTTTGATAGTGGTATAGTGATAGCGGGTACTACCGGTAAAATTGCTGGTAGAATCACAGATGCAGAGAGTGGTGAACCATTGCCTGGAGCTAATATCATCATTGAAGGTACGTTGATCGGTGCTGCGGCAGATGCAGATGGTTATTATGTAATCATTAATATCCCCCCAGGCGTTTATTCACTCCGAGCTACGATGATGGGGTATAAGGAGACAAGAATAGAAGCCGTACGTACTCGTATCGATTTAACCACAACCATTAACTTTAGGCTTAGTGCAACTGTTTTAGATGTAGGTGAATCAGTAACAGTTGTTGCTGAACGTCCTTTGGTACAATTGGACATGACTTACTCACTTTCTTCAGTTAGTTCTGATGACATACAGAGTTTGCCGGTACAAAACGTGAACGATGTAATGGAATTACAAGCTGGTGTTGTTAATGCCGGTGGTCTTCACATTCGCGGTGGTCGTTCTGGTGAAATTGCATATTGGGTCGATGGAGTTGCCGCAACCGATGTATTCTCGGGCGGAATGGGGGTAACCGTTGAAAATTCTGCTGTTGAGGAATTACAGGTTGTTAGTGGTACATACAACGCCGAATACGGTCAGGCAATGTCTGGTATTATTAATATTATCACCAAAGAAGGTGGCAGGGATTACCATGGCGAGATTAAAACTTATGTAGGTGATTATATAACGGGTTCAAGCTTATATGATGTCTGGGAAAGTGTTGCGTATGATACAGCTAATGGTGAAGTCGTTGAAAGTCGGGAAAATCCGCTGAGCAAATTCAATCCGATTTATAACGGTGAGTTCAGTTTAAGTGGCCCAATCCCATTGACAGGCGATAAATTAAGTTTTTTTATGAATGGTCGTTATTTTTCGCGCGAAGGGCATCTCTATGGACGCAACTGGTATACGCCGCAGGGACTGCCCGGAGATAGCGTCTTGGTACCAATGAATCCTCTTGAACAATATTCTACTCAAGCAAAATTAACATATAAACCAAATGGCAGTTTGAAGTTTGGATATAATTTTTTTTATAATCGTTATCAGCGCGATAGGACGTGCAACAGATTATATAAATATAATCCTTATGGAGTGCCACTCCAAAAAGGGGGTGGTATGACTCATATTTTTACTATCAATCATGTACTTTCACCATCTACTTTTTACGAATTACGCGTAAATCGATTTTACAATGAGTATAAATCATATCTACATGAAGATCCTCTTGCTCGACCCGACTGGAAAGTAATTGTACTTGCCGATTCATTAAATCCGGAGGTTGAATTATTCCTTAATAATGAAGAAGATGCGGCGGCATTTGAAGAATACAAACAATTAGGTCGTAAGTTCCGATATACGGTTGATCCCAATAATCCTGACGGCTATGTGCATCCGGATTCTTCACGTGATCCGGCCAGTTATAGTTATTACCGAGCTGGAAATATCTTGAATCATAATTCCAGAAGTACGGCCTATTGGGTTGGAAAATTTGATTTAACCAGCCAGATTAATAAATCTCATCAGCTAAAATTTGGAATTGAGATTCGTTTTCATGAAATAAAGATGGATAATTTCAACCTTCAGGAAGCACGAGAAGCAGGTAAAGATGAAGCTATTGTCCCTTTTACTCCACTCGTTCCTCCAACATCTTCAATTTTCCATGACAAATACACCAGAAAACCGCGTGAATTTTCTGCATATCTCCAGGATAAGTTGGAGTATAAAGATGTCAATTTCAATATTGGGTTAAGATTTGATTATTTTGATCCAAACCATGTTGTTCCGGCTGATCCAACTGATCCCAATATTCATGATCCTTTTAAATATGAACATATCTACAAAAA
>Ga0180437_10008034_pt1 | contig 13547 bp, 9 predicted proteins | sample SS_ome_4_FD_132410 | JGI IMG/M metagenome (GOLD analysis project Ga0180437, IMG submission 132410) | Hypersaline lake sediment archaeal communities from the Salton Sea, California, USA - SS_3_D_1 metaG | ecosystem: Environmental > Aquatic > Non-marine Saline and Alkaline > Hypersaline > Sediment...
CGGTCTCTTTCCGCGTCAACCGGCTTTCCCTTAACCGAGAGCCGGACCGGCCCGCTCTCGGATCGCAAATATCGGTAGAGATCTCCCGGCAGCGGCCGCCCCTCGGCCCAGCCGGGAATCCTGAGCTTTAAGGTAAAGCGCTGTCTTCGTTCCGGAAGGAGGATGATTCTCACGTTACCTTCCCAAGGATATCCGGTCTCCATGACGATTCCCACATCTTGCCCCCGAACAGGTACCTCCGCCCGGCCGCCGATATAAAGACCGACATAGATCTCATCCGCTGTGGAGGCATACTGATAGCCCGGCAGAGACGGGAGGAAGCGGGCGATATTGGAGGGGCAGCATGCCACCCTGAACCAGGGGGACCGTTCGTGCTGACCATCGGATTGAAGCGGATTTCCGTAGAAAAAGGTATCTCCCCGCAGCGAAACTCCGCTCAGGATGCCGTTGTAGAGACCCCGCTCCACCACGTCCATGTACTTCCCTTCCCCCGTCATCAGGAACATCCGATGGTTCCACATGACATTGGCGACCGAGGCGCAGGTCTCGCAGTAGGCGGTATGGTTGGGAAGCTCGAAGGGCTCGCCGAATCCTTCATTCCCGGCCCGGGAACCGATCCCCCCCGTGATGTAAAGCTTGCTTCCGACGATGTTTTCCCAGATGCGGAGGACGGCTTTCATCATGGACGGATCGCCGGTGAGAGCCGCGACATCCGCCATGGCGGCATACATATAGGCGGCCCGTACCGCATGTCCCTCGGCCACGGTCTGCTCGGTCACGGGGAGGTGGTCCTGGCTGTAGGGCCCGTATAATCCTCCCTGGCCGTCGGGACCCCTTTTCCCGGGCCTTCCCCGCTGCTCCAGGAAGAATCTGGCCTGATCGAGGTACTTTGTCTCACCGGTGACCCGGTAAAGCCTGGACAGGCCGATCTCGATCTCCTGATGACCGGGGGGGTCGGTGCGTCTTCCCGGCCCGAACGTTTCGCACACCAGATCGGCCGCCCGCTGCGCGGTATCCAGGAAACTCCTCAATCCCGTGGCCTGAAAATGAGCCGCCGCCGCTTCGAACATATGCCCCATGCAGTAGAGCTCATGCATCCGGCCGACATCCGTCCAGCGTAGCTCGGGCCTACGTTCCGGAGCCGAATAGAAGGTGTAGAGATAGCCGTCATCCCACTGGGAACCGGCGACGATCCGGATCAAATCCTCCAGCTTTTCGCGAAGGGAGGCATCTTCGGCCGTCTGAAGGGTGTAGGCAGCGCCCTCCATGACCTTGTAGACATCCGAATCCCGGCTGTAACGCCAGTCATAAACCTGAAGATCATCAGACGGATCCGGAGTGAACCGGCTGACGTGTCCGGACTCCTCGATCCGGCGGAATGCGGCGTGAAGAGTCACGCGGCGGTGGGTTTCAAGACGGGGGAGCCAGAATCCGTCATTGAAGTCTACCTGGGGGAAAGGAACCGGCCTAATGGGATAATCCCGGGGGAGGACCCGCGACTCGCGGCCTGAATTTGAGGTGCATGCGGCCGTCGACCATGCCACCAGCAAAGAAAGGACCGCGGCCGATATTCTGGACATTCTGTTCGGGGCTGATGTTTTGAAGCCATACATGATACAGATTATAGCCTGCCACCCGCCTTTTTCAACACGTGATGGTGCGTCCCGATCAGAGACTTGGGGAGCGGGTGGGAAACCGGCCCGAGATCATTCGTGGCGCAGAGAGTCCACCGGGCTGGCATGGGCGGCCTTCAACGACTGCCGGCCCACGGCCAGGAGCGCCACCAGCAGGGTCAGAAGAGCGGTCACGACAAACACACCGGCATCGAGGTTCACCGGATAGGGAAAATTCTCCAGCCATTTGTGCATGGAATAAAAGGCGACGGGCCATGCCAAAACATTGGCGATCGCGATCAGGGTGACAAATTTCCGGACCAGGAGGACCACGATAGAACCCTCGGATGAGCCCATCACCTTTCGGATGCCTATCTCTTTGGTGCGGCGTTGGGCGGTAAAGGAGGCCAGCCCCAACAGGCCGAGGCATCCGATGGCGACCGCCAACCCGGCGAAAACTCGGTACAGGCCGCCGAGTCTCTGTTCCGACCGATGCTGGCCGTCGTAAAACGCATCCAGATAAAACGCATAATAGGGATGATTGGGGAAATATTCCTTCCACTTCTGTTCGACCGCCGCCGCGGTGCCGGCAGGATCATCCGTCTGCAGCCTGAGCGACAGCCGGCGCGCCCGGTTCTCGATGGGTCCCTCCGTGCCAACGTATTGGATAAATGTGGGATCGACCCGTGAGTACAAAGACCTCTGGTGAATGTCCCGAAACACCCCGATCACGATTTTCCGGACCGGATTGTCCCCCGCCGGGATTTCGATCATTTTTCCTACGGGATCATCCCATTCCAATTCACGAGCCGCGGTCTCGTTGATCATCACGGCATCTGCGGCATCGGTGGTGATCAGCCGGGAGAATCCTCGCCCCTCGACGACCTCGACCTCTAGTGTATCCAGGAAACCATGATCGACCAGGAAGTTGTCCATCAAAAACACCTGATCCCGGCCGAGTCCTTCGGGATAGACACCGGAGTTGAACAAATACATTTCACCGGGGACCATGGAAGAGGCGCCGGCCCCCTTCACTCCATCGATCTTGAGCAGCTCGTTTTTGAAAGATTCCAGGGCGATTCTCACCTCGTCGTTCTGCAGGGCGACCACATAAAGGTTCCTCTTTTCGAATCCGAGGTCCTTGTTCTGCATGTATTTCTGCTGCTTGAAGATGACCATCGCGCCGATGATCAAGACCGTGGTGACGGCGAACTGGAACACCACCAGGGCGGAACGAAGCAATCCCCCCCTTCCCCCTAGATGGAGATTGCCTTTCAAGGCGGCGACGGGCTGGAATGACGACAGAAATAGCGCCGGATAGCTGCCGGCCGCAAATCCCACCAAAAGAATGATGCCGACCAGGCCGGCGGCGAAGGCCGGCATCTGCAGGAAATCGAGGGTAATATCCCGGCCGGAGAGGGCCCGGAATTGCGGGAGCAATAGCCGAGACGCAAATACCGCCAGAAAGGAGGACAAAAAAGTAAAAATGAGGGATTCACCCAGGAATTGAGCCGTCAGCTCTCGTCTATTCGCTCCCAAGACTTTGCGCAAACCGACTTCCTTGCCGCGGCCGGCGGCACGGGCGGTGGCCAGGTTCATGAAGTTGATGCATGCCATGAGCAGTATCACGGCCGCGATCGCGGCGAGGGTAAAGATGATCCGGATGTCGCTGTTGGCTCCCAGTTCAGCCAGTAGATGGGAATGGAGATGGATGCTTCTCAAGGGCTGAAGAAAGGTCTCCAGTTCCGCCCCCATTTCCTTGAGCATCGGGCCGAGATATTAGGCATTGAATTCCTCGATTTTACGCTCGAATTGTTGAGGATCGGTGTTCGGCCGCAACAGAAGATAGGTCGGGAAGCTCCCCCCGCGCCAGGATCCGATGCGCGGATCGTATTTGATGAAAGTCGAGAACGAAGCCAGTACCGTGAAGGTGAAATGGGAATTGGGTGGAGGATCTTTGACCACCCCCGTCACCTGATAATCGAATTTATTGTCCCAGTTCACCACCTTTCCCATGGGATTTTCTTCGCCGAAATATTTTCGCGCGGTGCTTTCGGTGACGACCATGGTGAAGGGAGCCTCGAGGGCTGTATCCGGATCACCCGCTATCAGTTCGAATGAAAACACATTGAACACCGACTGATCGGCATAAAATACATTCTCCTGGAAGAAGTGCCGGTCCCGGTAATTGAAGGCCCTTTTTACTGTGGGGCTGAACCGCACCGCATCGATCACCTCGGGGAAGTCGCGGATCATGGTGGGGCCGACCGGTGCCGGCGACCTTGCGTACCGGGAGGTTTTTCCTGCAATGGTCCGTGTGGAGGCGATCCGATGGATGCGATCGGCGTTTTTATGGTATCCGTCGTAAGACAGCTCATATCCGATGTAAGCCAGGAGAAGCAGGCAGCACGTGACTCCCAGAGCCAGGCCGAACAGGTTGATCAGCGAGTAGGATTTCTGTTTGACTAAATTGCGGTATGCGATCTTGATGGTATGCTTGAGCATGCGTGTCCTCCCTGAGATTTCCGGCTCCCTGCCTCAGTTCCATACGTCCCCACCTTAAATGAGTTCACAGCAAATTTCAAACGAGAGAAGGAAAAAATGGGGACTGTCCCCATTTTTCCTCCATTTTCCTTTTGCTCTTGAGGAAACCTGCCGTATCCGCTATCGTATCTACATGAGGAGACGATCGTGCTGATCAGCTATATCAAGACCGCATTGCGGAATCTCAGAAAATATAAGGGCTACTCCTTTATCAACATCATCGGCCTGGCGGTCGGCATCGCCTGCTGCATCCTGATCCTGATGTGGGTACGGGACGAATTAAGCTTCGACGGATTTCATACCAAGGCCGACCGGCTCTTCCGCGTGGTCGAACAACAGATCTACAAGGGAGGAGAACTGTTTCCGGTGGCGGTGACTCCGGCACCGCTGGGCCCGGCGCTCAAGGAAGAGATCCCCGAGATCGCCGACACCTGCCGCTACACTACCGCCCCGCGCTTCCTGGTCCGGTACGGCGACCACCGGTTTTACGAGAGCGGGCTGGGCATGGCCGATCCGTCGTTTTTCACCATGTTCAGCTTCCGGCTGATCAAGGGCGAACCGGAAAACGTGTTTTCCGTGTTCAACTCGATCGTGATCACTGAGAGCATAGCGGAGAAATATTTCGGTGAGGAAGATCCGATCGGGAAAGTCATCCGTTTGGAGAACATGTTCGACCTGATCATATCCGGGATCTTGCAGGATGTTCCGGCCAACTCCCACCTGCAGTTCGATTTCGTGATGCCTTTCAAGCTGCTGGAATTCGGCGGCCAGAGGCTGGACCAATGGGGCAACAATTCCTACTTCACCTATGTGGAACTGACCGAAGCGGCCGAACCGGACGCCGCCGGGGAAAAGATCCGGCACTTCCTCACCAGGCACCTTCCCGAATCCACCACCACCCTTCACCTACAGCCGCTGACTCGGATCCACCTCCATTCCGACTATGTGGCCGATGTGGCCGGCCATGGCGATATCCGCTACATCTACATCTTCACCCTGGTCGCCCTTTTCGTTTTGGTCATCGCCGGCATCAATTTCGTGAACCTCGCCACCGCCCGTTCCGGCAACCGGGCCCGGGAAGTGGGCATGCGCAAGGTGACGGGGGCGCGCCGGGTGGACATCATCCGCCAGTTCCTGGGCGAATCTGTGATCTATGCGCTGCTCGCCTTCGTCCTGGCCTTGGGTCTGGTCTATCTCCTGCTTCCCGCCTTCAACAATCTCGCTGCGAAATCCCTTTCACTCTCGATAGGGAGCAGCTGGATCTTCTTTCTCGGTCTGATGGGCATGGCGGCGTTGACCGGGCTGGGCGCCGGCATCTATCCGGCGCTCTTCCTGTCGGGATTCAGTCCCGTCCGGGTGCTGCGGGCCTCGATCGCCACCGGACCCAGGGGGCGCATCTTCCGGCGCGTGCTGGTCGTGGTCCAGTTCGCGCTCTCGATCGGTCTCATCATCGCCAGTGTGGTGGTCCGCGGGCAGCTGGAATTCATCCGCAGCAAGAAGCTCGGCTTTGACCGGGAGCACGTGGTGTACATGCGCTTCGGGGTCCAGACGGCCCGCTTCTACGAAGCGTTCAAGACCGAGGCCTTGACCGATCCGGCCGTGCTGGGGGTCACCTCCGCCGGCCAGCTTCCCACCTTTATCCTGAACTCCACCTCTGATGTGACTTGGCCCGGCAAGGATCCCAACGACGATATCCTGTTTCACAACACGACCGTGACCCACGATTACTTCACCACCATGCGGATGGAGATGGCGGAAGGCCGGGAGTTTTCGCGGGAATTCCCCACCGACGAAAAGCAGGCATATATCCTCAATGAGGCGGCCGCCAAGGTCATGGGCGAGGATTCACCGGTGGGAAAGGGCTTGACCATGTGGGATAATCCCGGGACGGTGATCGGGATCGTGAAAGATTTTCATTTCAAGTCGCTCAACACCCGGGTCGAACCCCTGGTGATCCGGCTGCGGCCCGCCGAGCCTTACAGCTATCTCCTGGTCCGGATCAGCGGCGAAAACCTGGCGGGCAGCCTGAGGCATCTGACCCAGGCTTGGGACCGGGTATCGCCCGAGTTTCCTTTCGATTATGCGTTTTTGGACGAGTCTTTTGATCGTCTCTATCGGGCCGAGCAGCGCATGGGAACCCTGTTCGGCGCCTTCACCGTCCTGGCCATCGTGATCGCCTGCCTGGGGCTGTTGGGCCTGGCTTCCTTCATGGCCGAACGGCGCACGCGAGAGATCGGTATCCGCAAAGTCCTGGGGGCGACGGTGTCCAATATCGTGTTGCTTCTCTCGCGGGAGTTCGTGATCCTGGTGGCGGTGGCGAACCTCATCGCCTGGCCGACCGCATGGTATGTTATGCACCGCTGGCTGCAGAACTATGCTTACCATGCGCCCCTCAGCCTGCTGGTGTTTGTGGGCGCGGCCCTTGCCGCGCTCTTGATTGCGCTCCTGACGGTAAGTTTCCAGGCGGTACGCGCCGCCACGGCCGATCCGGTGGATTCCCTCCGCTATGAATGAATCGACTTTTCCTATGGCTTCCTTTTCAGCTCTTCCCGGGCCTTGGCCACAATGTCGGCCACATCGTTGAGCAGGATCGGGGTGTTGTAGACGATCCCGTCCTTTATCGTCCACTTCACGCCGCCGCGATGGATGAGCTTTCCATCCTTGACATCAAGCACGCCGGTCGGATAGAGGTACTTGAGGTTCTGGAGCGGGTTCTCGTCGAGGAGGATCAGGTCGGCCAGGAATCCCTCGCGCACCCGGCCCAATTTGTCCTCCATGCCCAGGATCTTGGCGTTGTTGCCGGTGGCGCACTGGATCACATCGATGGGATGAAACCCGGCCTCCTGCAGCAGTTCGAGTTCGCTGAGGTAGCTGAAGCCGTACAGTGTGTAGATGAAGCCCGCGTCGTCGGCCGCACCGACCAGGCCGCCTTTATTCGCGAAATCACGCACGGCTTTCATCCAGATCCGATAGTTTTCCTTCCAGTAGATTTCGTCTTCGGTCGACCAGTTCCATGTGAACGCGCCGTGGCGGGCCGGATTGGGCTTGAAGTATTCCTCCAGGGCCGGGTGCAGGTAGTCCCTGAACCAGGGCTGGTTCCTGGCCCGCATCATGTCGCGGCAGGCCTCATAGGTGCTGAAGGTCGGCACCCAGGCCACGCCCTTCTCCACCAGCGTGGACAGGACCCGATCGAGCTTCTGGGGATCGGCCTCCCGCCACAGGTGGCCCGCCCAGCGGAAGCGGTCGCTCTCGTTGCTGTAATTATAGGTCAGCGGGAAGTTCTGCGAACCGTGGAGCGCGGCGTCCGGCACGCCGTACCAGTGCTCGATGGTCGTCACACCCAATTCGGCGATGTCCCAGGCGTCCGTCTCCTCGACCCCCACGTGGCTGGCCACCCTGAGGCCCAGTTTCTTGGCTTCGCCGACGATCGCCTGCATGATATCGCGGTCCAACCCGAAGATCTTGACGCCGTCCCCGCCCTGTTGCTTGATGCGTCGGACGGCCTCACGGCCTTCCTCCGGCGTCCGCCCGGATGCGGTCATGTAGAGGAAGATGCGGGGCGCGGCGATGCTGTTATCCCTGCTCTTGCGACGTTCTTCGATGGTCTTTGTGTAATCGCTTCCGACGTCACGGACGGAAGTGATGCCGCAGCCCAGCCAGATCTTGTATTCGTATTCAAAGGGCTGATCGATGCCGGCGCGTTCATCCTGGAGATGGACGTGGTTGTTGATCAGTCCGGGCAGGAGATACATGCCGGTGCCGTCGAGAACGTGCTCCTCGTCCTGGTAGGCGCCCGGCCGCGTGTTCGCGCCCCTGACAGACACAATCCTGTTGCCTGCGAGGATGACGTCCTGGGGGCCGCGGGGCGGCGTCCCCTTGCCGTCGATGACGACGACGTTACGGATGACGAGCCGTTCGTAACGCTTGCCGTGCTCGATGCCCCGGTCGTCCGGTGAGGGGCTCGATGCCGCACCGAGCAAAACCGCCAGGACCGTCAGCGACGTGATGCATATTAAAAATCTTCTCATGACGCCTCCTTTTTCCAGTGTTGAGTGTGCCGTCCCCCGGATTCCCGTCCAGGAGGACCAAACCGCGGGATGAGGCCGTTCTTGTCTCATTTATTCATACTAAAAATCCGGCCCGATATCCAGCTAAAACACGGATTTCCGTGATTCCGGCATCTCAAGCGGAGAGATAAGAAAATCCATGAGTATCACGTGGCGATATAATTCATAAAGAAAGGACCCGGCACTTATAAGGTCTAACTTTCGCGTCTATTGACAGGCCTAAATGTTTCCCTTCGGTTCCGACTTAAAGAGCTAGATTCTCTGTGTTTCATTACAGTTGTCTTTTTTCTCCGGATGGGAGATCATCTTCACCAGATACAGGAAGAAAAGATGATGACCCGGTTTTTTCCACCCATAGGATTTTTTTATGGAATGTCGCAGGTCAAATAATTTAGAATCTGTAAAAAATGGATATCCTGATGCAACAAGATCTAGTAAGACGTATCATGGAGGGCGGGAACCGGCTTCGCGGGTGGAGAGAAATCCGGGATGTTTAAAAAAAAAGATCCAAATTATTTGGAACTGAAATGATCTTTGGTGTTCTCGGCGCATTGGGAATATTCGTTCTGGGATTTTCCGGATATTTCATCAGCGATCTGCTGGCCCGTAGAAATAACCTGGAGGAAGAAACGAACTTTGCAGCGGCCGCAGGCTTCGGATTTTTGGTAAATTTCCTGGATACTTTAGGCATAGGGAGTTTTGCTCCCCTGACCGCCTTGTTGAGGGGTTTTAAACAGATCCAGGATAGGGTCATTCCCGGCACACTGAATGTGTCCTGCACCCTGCCGGTGGCCGCCGAAGCCTTCATCTTCATCACTGTCATTGAAGTCGACGCGGCGACTTTGATTGTAATGATTGCGGCGGCCGTGTGCGGCGCCGTGGTCGGAGCCGGCATGGTGGCCGGAATGCCGGAAAAGAAGATCCGCCTGATTATGGGCCTGGCCTTGTTGACGACCGCCTTTTTGATGTTCTCCGGGCAAATGGGGTGGATTGCGGGATTGGGAAGGGGCGAGGCCATCGGTCTGCGCGGGCCGAGACTTCTCATCGCCGTCATGGTCAACTTTTTCCTGGGCGCCTTCAATGCCGCAGGTATCGGCTTATACGCTCCCTGTATGGCTTTGGTCTATATCCTCGGGATGTCTCCCCGGGTGGCTTTCCCCATCATGATGGGTTCGGCGGCATTCCTGATGCCTCCGGCGTCCATTCGCTTCATAAAGGCCGGAGCTTATAACCGGAAAGCGTCTTTAGCGATAACGACCACAGGCATCGTAGGCGTCATGATCGCGGCGTTCATCGTCAAGTCCTTGCCTTTGACAACGTTGACCTGGCTCGTCATTGCCGTCATTGTGTACACGGCTGCGGCCCTTCTACTGAGCGCCTTCAGCAGCAATCATGGCGGCCGAACATGAGCCCCGCGATCCCGGCCGATGCATTTGCCTATTTAACCTGACCTATTCACAAAATATAGCGCTCTCCCTGAGGTTATGCAACCTCACCCTGAAAAAATCAAAGTCTATCACCGCCTATTAAGGCCGAAAAGCACCACTTTGGGCTGAAATAGGACTGAAATGAAGGCACCCATCTCTCTTTCGGGAGGTAGGTGTTTTTCTATTTAAAATTCAAAAAAGGAGATGTAAATGAAAAAAGATCTCAAGAATGACAGATCTACTCCCAAAAATTAAAAAGAAGCTAGAAGAGGCGAAAAAGAGATCCTTCGACAGTGAAAAAGAAGAAAGTGCGATATTTTATGATGGACATTTCTTTGGTCAAGTTCCAGTAGATTTATTGAGAGATCCGAAGATTAAACTCCAGGCCAAAGCTGTCTATGCATTGCTACACTCATACAGTCAACCAAAAAAGCTCGTGTCAAATCCGCAGACCTTCGTATCCCAGATGAGGGTGGCAGCCGATGCAGGCATGAGCGTTGATCGGCTAAGAGGCAGCGCTGATTGGTCCAAATTCCAGGCTGGATACTACGTTTTCGGCGTATAAAGATACTGCGATTTCGTAGTACGAATAAGATAATATTAAAAAGACAAGAGATATGTATATATACGAGCATAGCGAGTATATATACATCCTCGCAAGCGGAAAAGCTTTCGCTTTTCCCTTTCTGCGAAGAAGGCCTTCGGCCTTTAGAATATTCTTCCCTTACGGCAGAGGGGAAATTTTCTTCTACCTCCCTTTCGGCTCGAAGAGGCCGAGAAAGGGTCGGCGGGACCGAGGGGCGAAGCGAAGCTGAGCCGAGGTCTCCCGACTCTTTCGGAGCGAACAATAGTCCGCTTCTGTGCCTTGAAAATGGTCCCCTGCTGGGGAGTGATTCCTTTTTGCGAAGATCTGTTCTAAGGGCTGATCTGATATGTAGCATACCTTCTCCTGCTCTGTTGTGATTTCGCTGTGTAGCGGGGCTTAGAACAATGCATATGTGTTGGGAAATGCTTGTACTGTGGGGAGTTTAAATGGAATGTGTTGGTGTTTTGGATAACATAGACTGCCTGATATTTTTGTTGACTTGAGTGGCGCTATGATATTTAATTATCATCACTTAAGGGAATGTATCAATGTAAAAGGAGGTTTTCTATGAGAAGTAAATCTATCGTCTTTCTATTGGGTTTTGTGTTTTGTTTTTGTGTCTTATCTGCTGTGGCTTCGGGTGAGGAGGGAACGCCTAAGCTTTACTTTGTTCAAGAATTTGTGGTCAAGCCCAATAAAGTTGCAGATTTTGAAACAAATATGAAAGAGACGGCATCTATCTATACAAAGCACAATTTATCCTATCCATATTATGTTATTGGTATGAATAGCTATCAATATGCAGCATTATTCCCAATTAAAAAATATGGAGATGTTGACGAGATGTATATGGCAGTATTCGAAATCTTCGATAAGGTGGGAAAGGAAAAAATCAAAGAAATGCATAAACAACATGGGGATACGATAGAACATCAGAGATCCTATTTCATCCGATTCTCTCCTGAATTATCTTATGCATCCAAAAACCCTAGATTTGAGCCTGAGGAAGCTAATTTCATGTATATTCCACACTTATATGTTAAACCTGGAAAAGAAAGCGAATTTGAAGAAATCTGCAAAGAATGGGTTGCCCTGGATACGAGTGTAAATAGGGCTGATAGTTATGAATTGTTTGTAGGGGATATTGGCACAGAGATGCCTTTTTATTTTTGGGTTGCAAGAGCAAAAAGTGCTGCTGATTTCTATAAGCAACAAGAAGTATATGGCTCGAAAGGTGGAGAAAAAATCATGGATTTGTGGAAGAGAACAATGGCTTTATGCAGAAAATATGATGAGAAATCGGGCATGTACCGTCCAGACCTGTCTTATATCCCCAAAGAAAAATGATTACTTAACTTAAAAGGAGGTAAGAATGAAAAAACTATCTATGATTTTGCCTTTGGTATTGGTACTTTGTTTTACTTTTGGCTGCCAGAAGGCTGAAGAGGTGGCTGAAGAGCCTGGAGTTGTACCATTATCTGATGAGGATGTTGCTGCTATTAAAGCAATAGGTCCTACCATGGATAAAGTCGCTCTTGCTGGAGACTGGAAAGGAATAGCTGCTTTGTGTACCGAGGATATGATGCTAATGGCTCCAAACGGACCTTCACTCCAGGGACGCTCTGCATTATTGGAAATGCTTGAGTCCTCAGGGATGATGATTACAGAGCATGTTATCGAATTCGAAGAGGTTGACGGCTATGGAGACATCGCCTACGCTAGAGGCAATTACGTTGAAGCATTTAGTGTTGAAGGTGTTGAAGAACCGTTTATGGATGAGGGTAAGGTGGTTGGGATTTTTCGTAAACAGTCTGACGGTTCTTGGCTAATAGCAATTTGGATTTATAACTCAGACTTGCCATTATCTGAGTGATTTATACCGCTTTTAGGATACGAAAAAAAGCGTAGGAAACATGAAAAAACTTTGCATGATTCTACCATTGGCTCTGATTCTATGCTTTATGGTCGGCTGCCAGGACAAGGAAGCAATGGCAGAGCTTGAAGCGATGAAAGCCCAGGCAGAGGTTGAGGCAAGGAATATGGAGTTGGTAAAAGGTTATATTGAGGAACTCAATAAAGGAAACAGTGAGGTCTTTGCTGGATTGTTAGCACCTGACTACAAGTTCTACTCACCATCAGTTAATCCTAAACCGTTATCCCGAGAAGAAACATTGGGACAGCTCAAGATGATTTTTCAAGGATTCCCTGACGCCAATTATAATATTAAAGGGCTGTTCGCTTCGGGGGATAGAGTTTTTAACTGGAATGTATTTACTGGTACTCATGAGGGAGAATTTATGGGTATACCAGCAACTGGGAAAAAAATTGAGACCAGCTCAATCCTCATCTATCATTTTGACAATGGTATGATTGTTGAAGAGAGGGAAGAGTTTGATATGTTAGGAGCAATGATGCAACTCGGCATGGAGCTGAAGCCGAAGGAAGAGAAGTAGGGTATTATTGTTGCTGAATAAACGAAACGAATTTGCCTATTAAAGTTCCCTAAACTAATCCAAACAAACAGCCTGAAAACAACACCTCCCTAATCCTGGAAGAGAGTGCAGATCGAGGCGAGATCTAAGGCCCTCTTTTATCCTAGCGCTATTCTCTCTAAATAGCGCAGATGATCTCTTTACCTCTGGAGCGAAAATATTCCTCAGTCCGTCACAGTCGTAAGGCTGTTTTTCTCTCTTCGTTGCAACAGGGGTAGAACAAAATATTTGTAGCGAAGTAGAATAGATTGGCTTATCGTTTTATTAGGCTACAATGAGCAGATCACCAAAGGATGAGAATGAAGGCCGAAAAATAGATCCAGACTTCACCTCACGCAACTGGCTGATTCTTACTCGTATTGCTCGGCTGGGCTATTCGCCGAAAGAGGCTAATCAAATTATGCGAAAGATTGAAGCTGGGAAAATAACCCTCAAGGATGTTAAGCAGAAATGATCCTTAGAGTAACAATAAGAGATCGCCTTCCCTGGAGTAGATCTATTACTGCTGAGTGTGAGTTTGAGGCTATGAAAGAGGCCTTAGGGAAGGCAAGGGCATTTTTTAAGCAGGCTGTATCAACGTTACCTGACACTCAATGTCCAAAAAGAAAAAACGGGCATTACAATCCCTACCCGCCCCCGTTATCCTTAGCTAGAGATTATTTTTTCTTACAAATAAATAAGATCTCCGGAAGCATTAGTGTAATGTATCATAAATAACTTGACTAATTAGAATCTTCTTGCTATCATGGGCTAGTCCGGAAGGAGGCAGCCCATGAGAACAGGAAGACCAAGAAAACCCATTGTGCTTTCCAAAGAAG
>Ga0180437_10008036_pt1 | contig 13542 bp, 14 predicted proteins | sample SS_ome_4_FD_132410 | JGI IMG/M metagenome (GOLD analysis project Ga0180437, IMG submission 132410) | Hypersaline lake sediment archaeal communities from the Salton Sea, California, USA - SS_3_D_1 metaG | ecosystem: Environmental > Aquatic > Non-marine Saline and Alkaline > Hypersaline >...
ATAGTTCCACCGTCAATATCTGCAATTGTATGAGTTCCAAAAACATTCCTGTTTGTTCCAACGGTTCCAACCGTTCCATCAGTAAGAAGTGCATAATAATACCCGCCACGTAAATGCCCTATTGTTGCTCCGCTTGCATTAAGTCTTGAATAAGCATATAAAGCATTAAGGTGGTCGTTTTGGTCTGAAGATGTTCCTGCTGTAACAGTAACCTCAGAATCAAGGCCATAATATGTAGATGATATATCAAGGGTGGTATTTGTTGCATATAAAAGTCTGGATGTTGATGCTGTTGTACCTATTCCAAGCCTGGCAACATTATCAACTTCATTGCTGTTCACATCAAGAACATCATTAAAAACAATATCAGATCCGCTGCCGTCAATGGTGTTGGTATAAAGGGTGCTTCCTACTGTCACTGTGCCTGTTACATCCAGATTCCCGTTCGAACTGTCAAGTGACATTCTTACTGCATTTACAGAATCTACATCACGCCAATAGAACGTACCACCGCAATCCATATAAACGCTTTGGCCCGCTGCTGTGGCAACATTGAAATATGTGGTTGGTGTTATTTTTATCCAGGTATCACCTGAAATGGTGGCACTTGCTTCAAAGTTCATATCACCTATATCAGTAATATCGTGATTTGACATTATAATATTACCGTTAAAATATGTACCCCCTGAAGCATACATATTCATACGGTTCGGGGTGCTGGCATGGCTTCCACCATACAGTTCAAATCTTGCACCCGAATTATACGCATTACCACCAGAGATAAAGAAATAGCTTGTATCAACCGGCTTTCTGATCACAAGGTAATTGTGTATAAGATTATCAGCAGAACCCTGTAAATAATATGTTGCACCCTCAAGAAATAACTGGTGCCCATTTAAAGATATATCATCCTCAATTTCTATAACAGATCCGCTGCCATCTATCGCATTTGTATATATCGTTCCCGCCACGGTCAAATCGTTCACGTTGTCAATATCGTTGCTGTCCATATCCAGCGCAGCATCCATCACATGGCCTGCAACACTCCAATCCAGATTGTCAAGGCCTGAATGGTCAACTTCCCCGGGCACTACCGAAAGCGTGCGATCTGCAGCAATAGTACCGCCCCCAGAAAGCCCCGTACCCGCTATAATGGATACGCTTGCATGGTTTATATGCTCATTAGCCACAAACCCGGTAAGGTTGTCATGGTTCACCAGGTCATCACCGGAAACTTCATGCGTGCTGGCATGTTCAAAGTTGGTTATGTTTATCCTGGCTACCTTCTTTTTACCGCTTTCTTCGTTCTGACCTTCAAAAAAGGCATCTATCTGAAGCTTGGTATAATACTGCGCCTGGATGGATGCTGCCACCGCATCTGCACCGGCCGTAATAGATGTTTCGGCTGCTGCGGGATCTGCGGTGGTTTCCTGGGGCACTTCGCTGGTGCCGTCTGTTTTCAGGTATTCAGGATATATATATACCCGTATCCACTTATTTCTATCTTCACCATCTTCAAGTATCCATTCACCGGCTTCGGTAATATGGATACCCGGCCCCCAGGTGCTTGACCCGGGTGCCTTGTATGAAAGGGTTTTGCCGTCTGTGCCGGTGTTGCGCAGTTCTCCGGTGCCCCGCTCATTCTTGCCCGCTGCGGTAATAACACGCACGCCAAATACAGTGCGCGTGGCATCCAGATGTACGTTCTCACTGCCTGCCTTCTGCACACGCAGTGCATCACCGTGTTCACCCGGCCGTACCATCAGCCTAAACTCCACGTAATTTTGTTGGTAACCTGCGAATATGAAGCACTGAAATCAGGCGCATCAGGCACACGCCTTATATATATATCCGTTATGGTGATCGGTGTGCCTTCATTATCAAGCACATCATACGGCACCGCCTGGAATTCATATGTGGTCTTGTCATTCAGTTTTGGGCTTTCAAAGGTGTGTTCCCATATGGCTTCATCATGCACCACTTTGCCCAGATCTGCCCAGCTGCCCCCTTCTTCACGGTACTGCACCACGTATTCTTTAACATCGGTGGACAGTGACCGTATGAAATACAGGGTATATACTGCCGGGTAGCCTTCTGGGGCGTTGGCAATCGGGTCAAAGTTTTCATAGGCGGTGTCAATGCACGCTATTATAGCCTGTTCACCGTAATCCAGCCTGAACCCGCAGCTGTTCTCCCTGGTGGTGCGGATAAATGAACCGTTCTGATACCAGTGATAATACGGATGCGCAAAGATGGAATCGGCAACCGCAAGCAGTGTTTCACCGATTTCTTCAAAGGTCAGTATTACGTCACGATACGGGGCATGGCTTATGCCTGAAAGACGTTTTATCGCCTTTTTTCCGGTTTTTCTTTTTGGCTTTGGTGTTTCCTGTATTGTGTCCAGCCAGCCAGATTCTGTGGGCCATGCCAATGGTCATACCTCCATGCCTATTCAGGATCTTCTACAGTGCCGTCACCTGCGGGCGTTTCTTCTTCTTTCGGTTCTTCATACGGTTCTTCAAGCAGCAGGCACACCTGCCCTGCCACTATCTGCGGATATGTTTTGGTTGCAAGTTCGCATATTTCTTCTATTTCCGTATCTGCCAACTGTATAAGCTGGTCATCGGAATCTTCAGCGCGTTCTATGCGCCTGCACAGTTTTGCGCGTGATTTGCTTTCTGCGCGCTTGATCTTCCGTTTTCCGGTCTTTTCGTCAATATCGTCATGGTTCAGTGAAGCCCACATTGCAGCACCTATGGTAAGTTCATCATTGTTCGTTTCAAGATACTTGGCTCTGCATTCAGGGCACAGACCTATGGTCTGATCCTTGACCGCTTCACCGCCACGTTTCCGTATAATGGTATCCACTTTGAATTGTTTTACCTTTTCAACCATCTTTCCTGCCTCCTATTGTGTTAATACGCATATAAGATCTATGAAGCACCTTACCTTCCAGGTGCCACTTTCCTTTACTTTATCACGCCTCAGACCCTGGGGCGGTGTGCCAACTTCCCGTATCTGTATATTGCTGTATGTGGTGTTCCATGAACTGGAATCATACACCAGGTCAACAACTTCACTTGCCAGGGCTTCTATGGCTGCAACGAATGTTTCTATTTCGGCCTGTGTGCCGAATTTACCAATGGTAAGGGGAAATGTCACGCCCGCTTTGCCGGTTTTCAAAGATGCGGTACCGTCATGCCCCATTATTGACCAGATCTCCACGCCTTCACGCAGCCCTTCAGGGGGCGTGCCAAGGATTATATCAAATTCAACACCGCCAATAGAATGGGCCATGTTATTTTTCCTTTTCTGCTGGTGCCAGGTTGCCTACTCCCGGCACTATCTTCTGGTTCAGTTCTTTCAGTTCCTTGTTTACGGCTCTCATTTCATCACGTATATCGTTCAGGGCGTTCACATCAAGCACCCCGCCACCCATCATGGATGTTTTCAGGCTTTCAAATTCAAGAGCCAATGCTTCACCGCGTTCTGTCAAGGTCGCACGCCTGTTGGCCCGTCTTTTCATTTCTGCTTCACGTTCAATGGCAAATTTGTTATATTCCACATCATACTTCTGCTTGATCTGTTCGTATTCCTTCACCAGGGGCTGCCTGTATTCCTTGCGCCCGGTCTGGGAAGGCATGAATAGTGACAGCAGGCCATACCGGTCATATTCGGGATCTGTTTCTATTTCTTCCGTGGTGCGCAGCTTGGCTTCTGTCCAGGTCTTTATGTCCACACGCGGGATCTGGCCAGGCTCAAACGTGGGCATGATATCTGCCAGACCGCCCATCCGCTTCATGGCAAGAAATTTGGCCATCTGATCAAGGCTGCGCTGTTCGGCTTTGCGCATTTCAGATTTGCCTTCTTCTGTGGTGGGGAATTTTATTTCCCGTTCTATTTCAGCCTGAAATACATCAAACACGCGCTGATAGGCCATCTGGGGTATCTCAGCTTCTGCCTGCGCACGTTTCATGCCCAGCAGGCCTTCCTGCCCACCCATCTGCCGTATACGGCCCCCTGCCCCGCGCATCCACTCAAGCGCACCAGTGGTTTCACCGGTTACCGGGTCAACTATATCACGCAATAATGCAGATAAAGCCCGCTGTTCGCGTTTTTCGGTTATGCCGAACTGCTGAAATTGCATTGTACCGGTTATACCAGCCTGCTTTAAGGCTGCTATACGGCCCATGAACGTGCCTTCCTGGCCGGTCTGGGCCAGAAGTTCCTGCATACGGGCTTCACGCTGCGGTGCGAACAGGCCTGATCTGGCGCGTTCTGTCATAGTACCCAGCATACTTGGATCTTTAAATACCTGTGATAGCTTGGCCATCATGGTGAACCCGGCTTCTACCCCTCCCTCACGCGCTGAAAAGCCCGGCAAGCCCATAGGAACGGCTTTTGCTATCTCCGTGGGGTCTAAGCTGGATACTTCGCCTGTGCCGTACAGAAGGCGTGCTGCACGTTCTGCACCGGTACCCAGGCCCATCAGTGTGCTTATGGCTCTACCTGATTCAACCTTTGGTACCCCTGCAAGGCTTGACAGCCTGCCTGCAGCTTTAAAGGCCGTTACACCGCCCTGAAGGGTGCCTGTCTGTGCCTGAAGGCTCTGAAGCACCTGAAACGCATCTGCGGGGCCGAATCCAACGCTTATGCCCGTCTGCAGGGCCAGTTCCTTTGCGGTACCGGCCATGCCCGGTGCCTGCATCATGGCCAGGGCGGTAACTTCACGCCCTGCCTGGGCTGATTTCAAGGCTATCTGATCCATCGTATTACGCCACTTTTCAAGGCGTTCAAGCACCAGGTTCAGGGCACCAGCCACCCCCGTGACAAGCCCCAGGCCAGCTGCAATGGATTTTAGCCCACCCAATACCTCTTTATTGGCTTTATCCCAGCCTTTACCATGCTTTTCGGATGTTTCTTTGCTCTTGCGGTATATTTTATCTACTTCTTTTCTTGCTGCATCACCGAACCTGCGCACTGCCTGAAGGGCTTTATATTCATCTGCGGTCATTGTAACGCGGAGATCAGCCATTATTCTGCCCTAATACCGGAAATGCCCCACCACCCGCAAGAAACATGTCGGTGATTGACGGTGCGTAATTGGGTACCAATCCGATCTGCCATAAGTTATACGTTGCCTTGTTCAAAACTTTTTTTTTAAAGACGGGTAGTCTATCGCTGCAAGCGCGCACTGTGTTGCTACGTCCTTATCAATCAAACCCATCACCGATATTTCCGGTGCGGATATCCTGTAATTGATCTGAATGCCTATAGAAGCCAGTTCACATTCATCTGGCACCGTTATCTTGCCCGCTATTTCTGCGGATGCACTGTTGTTCTTTTCAACGGCATCCTTCAGGGCTTCCATCTTTTCAAGGAATATATTAAAGAAATTCACCGATTTATTGAAATATACTTCATGCAGCGGTTCCATTTCACCTGCAACCCATTTGGTGCCGTCAAATACCATCTTGAAGTTCAGGGGGGTTTTCATCAGGTTTTCACCGGTGATGAACCGCGCCACGGGGATCTGCCACTTGTTCTTATCGCCCATTTCAACTTCATGCCCGGTTATCATGGCTTCACGGGCAAAATATGAAGGCTTGGGCGGTTCTTTGGGCAGGCCTATCCACAGGTTTTCACGGCCGGGATACTGTGTCCAGTTCACATCCTGAATGCCGGTAAGGTTCTGACCCCCTGGATATGAAAAAAGGCACCCTGTTCTGCCTTCTGGGCCGGTGCCGGGTGCTATATCTGGTGCCCTTCCAAAGGCATATTCCAGGTTCAGCTTTTTCGGGTCGTTTATTATATCCTGTGTTACGGTATTGTGCAGATCCGTAAAATAAAGAAGCCGTGACATATGATCCCCTTCATGGTCTTTTAGAATTCCTCAATGGTAAGTGTGACCGTGGCCTGGTAGGCCGTGCCACCGTCACGCGGGGCCATCAATACGCCAAGCAGCTGATCTTTGTGCAGGGTATAGGCATCTTCATAATCCCATACTTCAAGCAGCCCGTTCCTGGCATTCACTTCAAAGCTGTCAAGGGGATCTGTTTCATACGTTGTAGGCTCAACACCGCCTGAAGTTATGCAATCTTCACCCGCTGTTACGATAGAAGCCCGTGATTCGGTATCCACCTTGTTAGGTGTTACCGCGCTGGCATACGTGCCTGCGCCACCCGCTGATACACTGGCAACGCGCTTCAGCTGAATACCTATCTGCGCATCCGCAGGCGTGTCATCCGCAAAAGCCACCTTCATGCGCAGCAGCTTGAAGCGGTACCCTACCGTGTTGGCATTGTACGCAGCCAGAACCGTTTTGAAAATATCTACCGTGCTGCCAAGGGAAATGTCATTGCACTGTATGGTAAATTTCATTGTTCATATCTCCTATGTAATTTGTGAAGCCGTATTTATCGCCATCTGGGCCACGCCTCCCGGTGAATCCCAGGGCATTATGTTCAGTTCTATGTTTTTCGGGTCACCGTCAATGGCACCCACATCCACCCGGCACTTGCCAAGGGTGAATTTAATATGTTCTGCGGTGCCGTCCGGTACAAAGCTGCTGCCTTCAGCGCGCTTTTTAGCGTATACCGTCACCTGTGAAGCGGTGTAATATGCCCCTTCTTCGGTCAGCGTGGATGTGATATCTATGTGATTGGTGACCACCTGGATGGTGGGTGTGAACGTATCAAGTGATACGTGCGTGGGGTATATGTCCGAATCTGCGCTGCGGTTGGTCGTAGGGTTGGCCCCGAAGTTCACGGTTACCTGGCTTTTACCCTGCACTTCGGTACCGTTCAGATCTACCTTGCCCATGGTAAAAAGGGCATCCACATCAGGGTTGATCCCTGAAGGCAGATCTGCGGTTTCGCTGAATACAAATGGATGTGTTGAACCGTCTGCCGAAAGCGCGATAATAGAAGCGGTAAGGATCGCATCACCCTGATTGGGCATTGACAGCGATACCGGGAACAGGGTACCGTTGCCGATCAGGATTGACATGTGCTCACTTGAATCATAGGCTTCACGGGAAGCATGATTCTTATACTTCTGGAAATACAGCTTTACACCGTCACCAGAACCGCCATTGTCAATATCCAGTTCTTCAATGCCCACCGCATCAAAGAATTCTTTCAGATCAAATGATGTGAACTGGCCTATGGGGCTGCCTGTGCGCAGAAAGCCGAATGATGCATATTTCGCACCGGATGAACGTGCAAGAGCACTGACAAGCTGCGAATCTGCCATCAGGGTCTGCACATTCACATATACGGGCGTTCCACCCTGCCCCGTTTCGGTATCCAGAACTACAGGCCAATTGGTAAAAAGTTTGCTAAGCATTTATATTCCCTTTCTATTTAGTGCTGAATCTGGCACTTCTCTGTTCAATTTTTATGTTCTTTTCTATATTCCTATCAAGCACCGCTTCCAGCTGATCACGGTCATTGCTTGATATCTTTGTTAATTCTTCAGCCATGTACGGTGATGCGAACCCTGCGGGGCGCATCTTTACATATGAAGGTAGACCCCGCAGATGCACAACAACACCGCCTGCGGTGGGGCGCAGATCTCGCACACGCTCCGCAGCGCGTTTTAAAGCCCCGGTAAATACCAAAGGCCTGTTTTCACCTTTTCCTTTTTTCTTATTTTTTTTCCTTCTTTTATATTCGGTTGTGCGTTCCTGGTAATTGTATTCCCTTGCACCGGCCCTTGTAAAATGTTTGCGTAATATCACCCGGTGCCAATACCGCCCTGTTTCAAACCATGAACGCTTCAGGATCTTGCGCCACGTTTTGCGCTGCAGTATCTTTGGCTTGTTCACGGTAAATTTAATGGTCGGTATATGCACGTTATATGCCTTCTATCATGGTCATGAATTTTGCTTCACAATATTCACCCAATACCTGGCCGTCATCAGATTCGGCATCATATACATACGGGCCTTCAAGGTAGTTCCATTCATTAAAAGAAAGGTACCCGCCTGTTTCAGAAAGGGCTTCTATGTCGCTTAAAACACCGTCAATATCATTCTGAAAGTCTATCAGGGCTTCCTGTATGCTGTCATTTGCTGCTTTTTCTGCCCTGAATAGCCATTCAATGCCCGAACCTTCCCGGTATATCCAGTTGCCGTTGCCTTCACGCCTGCGCCCGAATTCTTCACTTAGGTTTACAATAAGGCACGGTACAGTGGCATCACCGGGGGCCATGCCGTAATGAACACGTAATCTGGCTGCTTCTACACTTGCTGTTTGTGTCCATGTCTGGAAATTGGAACTTGCTGCTGCTGATTCACGCGCATAATACATGGGCAATGACATGCTGCCTGTTGGAGTTGGTGTAGGCATTATTCACCGCCCCTTATGCGCTTGCCGCCAATAAAACGCTGATCAAATGTGATCACTTCCATGGTGCTGCTTGATATGTCCTGTGCCTGTATCGCATTTACAGCCCATGTGGCACCGCCCCTGGTGAATTTATCGCGTGTATCTGGGCTTGCAGCATCGGTTTTGGATATTTCCACCACTGCCACGGCAACTTTGCGCAGGTTATCTTTTATATAGCGTTCTTCAACGCCTGTATCATCCCATACCACCGTTACAGTGGCATCTGACCCCCCATAGGGCGTGTAGGTCACTTCTTCGGCAAGTTCATCCGTATTTAAAATAACATCATCAAGATCGGATTTCATGTTATCCTGAAAGGTTGACATTATTTATCTTTATCCTTTGCGGTTTTTTTCTTCTTTTCTGATTCCGGTGTTTCTGTGCTTTTGTTTTCATCGGTTCCTTCCCCGTCATCGGGGTTTTCATCACCGGTATCTTCCGGTTCATCTTCTTTGCCAACGGTTATAGCTTGAAGTTCACCGCGCTTGATAGCCTTTTCTATGTCGTTTGCCGTTATACCGCTTGCGGTCTGCCCGGTGATCATGGTGAAATGCTCTTTGCGCATCTTACCACCAATTAACCGTTCTCTGGTCGTCTGGATCTTTACTTTTGTCATGGTCGGTGCCTCCTGAATGTTAAAGAATGGGGGCGCGCAAAACCGCGCCCCCATTTGTGTTTACCGTGCTGCGGTCTAAGACAGCGTACTCTTGGAAGCGTACTGCCAGAACCCATAACCCGCGTTCCTGCACGCTTCTGCGCTGAACAGGTGTGCGCTGTTATGGAATTCATATTCCGAGCCTTCAGCCAGTGCGGTCATTTCCACATCAACCTCATTCTGACGAATGAAGGCCTTTGCGGGGCTGTCCGTCCTGACCACTGCGAACTTGGTTGTCCAGTCTGCAAAGCGCGGTGACATCAAAGAAGTCACGCTGAATTCATCCGTGATCAGAAGGTTGTCACGGCTTCCTGATCCGGTGTCAAGGCGTTTGTCCTTGATCGCCTGCTTTGCAGCAAGGCCAATGTTATTGGCCCCGGTGATCACGGTGAACTGCTGGGCGTTCTCATTGAGATATTCGCCCTGGTCATCCTTGTAGTTCTGCATGTATGCGATCACGCCAAGGATTGCCTTTGACATTTCATCCGGTGTGGGAGCGGTGGCCGTTGTAACGTCCAACTGCGTTACTTCCGTTGCGGTAAGCAGGTTCTTCTGTGTACCGCTGTCACCCTCTGAATGGTCAGTGTCAAAGAACGCCTGCCCGTCATAGCATAGATCCGTTTCGCCTGCTATGATCAGATCGGCAAGCAGTTTCCACCAGTGCGCTTTAACGCGGGTGGCAAGCTCCCTGACCCTGACAAGGATCTGGCCGGTCTTGTCCCTTCTGCGGTCTGCCTTGTCTATCTTCAGGGTCGCTTCGTATTCTTCATTTGTGATCGTGTAGTCAGACACGTTCAGTTCTTTGGCCTGTTTCCCACCGTGTTTTTTCCGCATCTGCGGTACCTGGCCAAGCCATTTATACGTTTCTTTTTCCTGGTCGGATTCTATCAGCTGGGAAAGGCTGTCAATCCATGCAAGCCCCAGATCCTGGTCAAGGGCAGCATAGAAACTGCCAATGATCCCCTTTGTTGTGATTCCTTTTAATGCACCCATGATTATCTCCTGTTACTGTAGTGTATAATAAAGATCTTTAAACACCGGCAAAAGCCGTGCTGTTTAGATAGATCTCTGTGAAACGGCCTGGCAATGCACCACGCAGGTGGTACCTGATACCCAGCGGTGTACCTTGCCCACGGTGCTGTTGGATGTGCTTGACAGCGTGAATGTGTCATCGTCTGAAGCATATACCGTGCTGTCAACGTCCGTGACCGCGCTGGCACCCGTGACGGCTACCACGATAAAGAATTCAGATAGAACGTTCACATACTTCGCACCGGCTGCACCGGCCGAATTGTCGCACTGATCTGTGCAGATGCCCCAGAAGGAATCACCTGCAACCAGCGGGCGTGCATATCCGCTTCCGTTGTCACCCACCAGGGCACCGCAATAGATGATATCTGCAGCTATCACCGGAAGGCTGTTCTGGATCTGCTGGTCAACGTTTTCAAATTTCCGTGCTTTGTCAGCAGCTAATGTAGTCATGTTCTTCTCCTTGTGTTTTAGGAATAAATATTACTGGTTTCTTTGATATTCGGTTTTCCGTTTTCCTTTTGCTCTATGCCTGGGCTTTGCCCGTTATTACTGACACTTTTCCTTTGTTCGCTGCCTTGCAGTAGGCAACATAGTCAGCTTCTTCTTCAAATTCGTCATTGCACCCGTTGTGGTTCTGTTCCCACTGCGCCTTGAAAAGGGCTTCACCCTCAAGGCCTGCGAATTTGTCCTTGTTCGCATCGGGGTCTGGATTTGCACCCGGGTCACCGGGATCAGACAGCTTCTGAACTTCCATCTTGATGGATTTCAGTTTCTGCGTGGCTTCTTCCACCGTGCTGCCGTCTGCTATAAGGCCCGCTGCGCTTTCGGGAAGGCCGAATGTCGCGCATTCGGTCAGGATACCGCTGCAGCGTTCCCGTTCTTCTTTTGCGCCTTCATTTTTCTTGGCTGTGAAGGTATCTTCATCGGGTTTTACTTCGCCCTGGATCTGCTCCACAAGATCTGCCCTGTTTTCCTTCAGTGCTTCAAGGGTAATATCACCATATTCCATTTCATGCTCCTTTTCTGATAGTACGTTTATTTCAAGTTCTATATCTTCAACTGATCCATTCAGCATAGAAGATGAAGTATTTTCGTCTGCGCCCAATGCGCACACGGATACTTCACGTAGTGTTGTTTTCCTGAATACCGCGCCCGGCCCTGACAGTTCGTAGCCGTTCACTTTGACGGTTTCGCCTTTTTCAACGAATTCCACTTCCGTGGGCGGTACAAATACGGAAGCCTGCCACGGGAAGCCTTCTTCGGCAAGATCCATAACATCTTTTGCATCTTCCGTTACATCTGAAAAATACCCCATTGCAAGCAGGCCAAGCTTGGGATCTATCTTAAACCCGTCTGTCCAGCCAACAATGCGGTCTGTATCGTGTGCCCTGAATACAGGTTTATCCTCACGGCCTATTGAAAGGCCGTCAAGATCCACCGCAAGATTGCCCCAATACCAGTGCTGCATGATACCCCCGCTGTTGGCCTGTATCTGGAAGCGGTTTTTATCGCCTTCCTTCTTCGCAGCAACGAATTTTACGGGTACCGTACCCATCAGCTTCAAGGCAGATGCGGGAACTTTGCGGGTTTCTTTCTTCAGTTCCTTCTGCATGGGCATATTGATATGATTTTCACCGTTTCCTTCTGTAAAGGTTATATTATCGGCTTTTATGTCCGTTATCGTGAAATCTGCATATTTGTGCTTTTTCAGCCAGTTTTTCACGCCTTTTTTATCCCATTTGTCACCGCTGAAGGTCATTGCCTGGATCTGCGGGCCGTTCTCACAGAACAGCCATTTTATCTTTACATCTACAGGAATACCAAGTTTTTCATCACCAAATTTAGTTACACTTCTTTCATGGGGGGTGTCGGAAGCAAGTAATTTAACATGGTAATTAGTTTTCATTTTGGTTTCCTTCTGTTATAGGTACTGAATTGTTCTGTTCTACGGATTTGATCAGCTTCTTTTCACGGCCACGCTGTGTTATGGTATCTTCATAGTTCTTACCCTGGGATTTGGTTGAGTCGTCAATTGTTCCCAGATAATTGTTGACCGCTTCCACATGGGCTTTTACTTCTTTCAGCGGGTCTACCCATTGCCTGCCCTGGGGTATCCACACCGTGCGTGTCCATTCTTCACGCATTTCATAAAAGTTGTTTATGGATACATCACCTGAAAGGTATGCCTGTTCCTGAACCATACCCCACACGGGGCGGTTCATCTTGAAGTTCAGCCATTCCTGGCGCACCTGGAAGTATCGCCACGCTTCAAGCAGTGCCATGCGCCCTGATGTATAGGTAGTTCCTGAAAAATCCTTTGCCATCACTTCATAAGGCATACCAAGTGCTGCAAACGCTTCACGCTGCAGCCGTTCCATGAATTCATAGGATTTGTCAGCCTGCTTGTCAGGCTCAATGGTCGTTATGTCCTCACCAGGGCCAAGGTATTTGACCATGCCCGGCTCCATTTCCTCTATGCGCTGGCCTGATGCGTTGGTCGTATTGGCTGCGCCACGGGAAGCACCATATGGATCGGTAGTTGTTACCAGCATGGAAAAGCACGCACGCACGCGCTTGGCCACTATTTCCGCTTCACGGTATTCACCGTAATCACGCAGCAGCATCAATATGGGAGTAAGGAACGGCACGCCACGGCTTTGACCCGGCCGTTTAACAAAATACAGGTGCAGTATATTGGGATTGCCGAACCTGTCAAACGGTTCAACTGATATGTATTCTTGAGAATCAGGGCTGTAGAATTTGCCAGAACTGCCGGGATGGCTTTTTCTTATCCAATACCGGATGGGCTGGTTGCGCTTCCCGTATTCAACACCGCCCCTTATGTTCACGCCTTCTGCACGGCCCAGATCACCGGGCGTGTCAAGGCGGTCGCTTTCTATGGATTGCAGATACAGCTTGTATCTGCCCCGGCCGTCCTGGTACCTGCGGATCAGGAATATTGCTTCACCGTTTTCCAGTATCTGCCGGTCAGCAAGGGTTTGAAGTTCGTAAAAGTCTGATATCTGGGAAGCATCGGCATAGGGCACCCACTTTTCCCAGGCGTGTTCCTGTTCACGCTGCACTGTCTGCGCTTGTGTATCGCTTATGCCCAGCATGATATTGTTCAGGCGTGATTGCGGGCGTATGCCTGTGCCTATATCGCCAAGGGTCATGGCTTCTATCACCGCTGATGCTATCGGGTCATTACGCACCATATCCCTGGAACGTTCACGCAGGGTATCAAGTTCGGGTATAAGGTCTGAATCTGCGCTGTTATCTGTTCCTATCCAGCTGCCGTTCGGCCGGGCTGAAGAAGCACCGCTGTATGAACTGAACATGTGTTCGCTGGCAAACCGGTACGCTTCGCGGGCATATGCCATACGCGGTGAAAAGATACGGATGAAATTATCAAGCCCCCGTGCCAGGCGGTCTGTAAGCTTCTTTTTCGGTCTGAATTTTTTGCGC
>Ga0180437_10008037_pt1 | contig 13539 bp, 12 predicted proteins | sample SS_ome_4_FD_132410 | JGI IMG/M metagenome (GOLD analysis project Ga0180437, IMG submission 132410) | Hypersaline lake sediment archaeal communities from the Salton Sea, California, USA - SS_3_D_1 metaG | ecosystem: Environmental > Aquatic > Non-marine Saline and Alkaline > Hypersaline >...
CATCGTGCTGAACTACATGTTCCACCTGTTCAAGTACATCATGGGCGACCTGCGGGTGTACCCCGAGAACATGGAGAAGAACCTGGACGTGACCAAGGGGCTGGTGTTCTCGCAGAAGGTGATGATAGCGCTCATCGACAAGGGGCTTACTCGACAAGAAGCGTACAAGATAGTGCAGCGCAACGCGATGAAGTCGTGGAAGGAGAGAGTGAGCTTCTTCGACCTGCTGATCAAGGACCCGGAACTGACCAGGCACCTGACGAAGAAGGAGCTGGAGGAAATATTCGACTACAACTTCTTCCTGCGCCACGTGGACGAGATATTCAAGCGCCTGAAGCTGGGGTAAGAGGATGAAGGCCGCGAGGCTCGTTCTACTGTCGGTCGCTGGCACATTGCTGTCGATCGCTCTGGCCTGCGGCGGTGCCGCCCCGGCAGCGGAGCCAACTCCGACGCCCACGCCCGCCATCACGGCGATCCACCAGGGTAATATCACCTTCGTCGAGGCCTTCTGCACCCGCGTGATAGACGGCGACACCATCGATGTTATCATCAACGGCACGGAGTACAGGGTGCGGTACATCGGCATCGACACGCCGGAGCTGGACGACGAGCGTCCCGAGTACCGCGCGCTGGCGGAGGAGGCGAAGCAGGCCAATATACGGCTCGTCGAGGGCAAGAACGTCAGCCTGCAGAAAGACGTGTCGGAGACCGACCGCTACGGCAGGCTGCTGCGCTACGTGTTTGACGGCACCACTTTCGTCAACCTGGTGCTGGTCGCCGATGGGCACGCTTGGGCGGTGAGCTACCCTCCGGACACGATGTACGATTCGCTGTTTGCGGAGTTGCAAACGGCGGCGCAAGCGGATAAACTGGGCGTATGGCAGCTCCCGTAACGGGAGTGAGCGAGGTGCTATATGGCCCGCAAGCTTAAAGAAGCCTTCGGTGAGGAGCCGTGGTTCGCAGAGGTGACGTCCGACATCGACCACAAATACATGGCCATCGAGCAGCGCCTGGTGCAGACGTTCCGCTACGTGCAGCTGCACAGCGACAACGGCGATGCCTTTTCCTACGAGTTCAATCACATCCTGCGGGACAGCAGTAACGCGCTGACATCCGCGCTGGATAAGATGATAAGGAGATCGAGGCACCCCAACAAGGTGGACCTGGATTTCGATGATTTCCGCAATTTCCTCAACTCTAACATCCCCTATCTCTACCGCCGCTCGGTGACGCCGTTGCCGGTGTCCCACCTGCTGATGCTTCCCTTCCGCGTGTTGCATAAATCGGGGGCGGTACCCGGATGGTGGAACAGTTACGACCGCATCAGGCACAGCGAGACGCATAACCACAAGGAGGGGAACATGAGGAACGCGGTGAACGCCGTGGCCGCCCTGGCCATCATCCGCGACGATATGGGCGTTGTCGCCTCCGGGTTCCTGTTCGACAACGTGGGGGTGGAGCACCCGCCGGACGCCATAGAGCTGGACCGGTTGCTGTTCCCCGAGTTCTAGCCGGCGGCAGGCGGCAGCCGTTACGGTATCTTTATTCAATCTGGATTGGAGGGATTAGTGGAGCTTTTATTCGAAACCGACATGCCTGACATTCTGTACAAGGGCAAGGTGCGCGACACCTACGATCTGGGCGACAGCTTGCTGATGATCGCCACCGACCGTATCTCCGCCTTCGACTCGGTGCTGCCCTGCGGCATCCCGGACAAGGGAGCGGTGCTCAACCAGATGTCGGCCTTCTGGTTCGATAAGACGGCGCATATCGTGCCCCACCACATGATAAGGATGGTGGACGATGTGGAATGGCTAAACCGGACCTACGGCAGGTCGTTCTCCGAGACCGTCGCATGGCGCTCCATGGTGGTGCAGAAGGCCGAGCGCATCGACATCGAGTGTGTGGTGCGGGGGTACATCTCGGGCTCGGCGTGGGCCGAGTACCAGGAGAAGGGCACCGTCTGCGGGGTCAATCTGCCCGAGGGACTGGTGGATAGCGAGGAGCTGCCGCAGCCGATATTTACCCCGACCACCAAGGCGGATTCGGGCCACGATGAGCCGATCACCATGCGCGAGATGAAGAATCTCATCGGTGAGCCGCGGGCGGCGGAGCTGATGCAGAAGAGCATGACACTGTACCGCTACGCCCGCGATTACGCTCTGGAGCGCGGCATCATCATCGCCGACACTAAGATGGAGTTCGGGGTGGTCGATGGGCAGGTGATACTGATCGACGAGCTGCTGACCCCCGACTCCAGCCGCTTCTGGGATGCCGCACTGTATAAGGCGGGTAAGTCGCAGGACAGCTTCGATAAGCAGCCGGTGCGGGACTGGCTGGTGCAGGCCGGCTGGGACAAGGAGCCGCCGGCGCCGATGCTGCCCGAGGACGTCATCGCGAAGACCACCGCCCGTTACCGCGAGGCGTTCCGCAGGCTCACCGGCAGGGAACTGGTGGGATGAAAGTGGTCAATCGAGGCGACGTCATCCCGTTCATCACCAAGGACTCGTCGGAGATACGGGAGATACTGGCGCCGGCCGACTCGGGCATCAGGAAACAGAGCCTGGCGGAGGCGAGGTTAGCGCCGGGCAGGAGCACCGACGAGCATTTCCACCCGCAGACTGAGGAGATATACTACATCCTCCGAGGGTGGGGCAGGATCAGGATAGAGGATGAGGAGCGGGAGGTGGGTCCCGGCGACGGTATCGCCATCCTCCCCGGGCACCGGCACAGGATATGGAACATCGGCGGATCGCCGCTGGTGTTCCTCTGCTGCTGCTCCCCAGCCTACAGCCACGACGATACTGTCATCACCGAGTAGTCGCCCTCGATCGCGACCTATCGCCCCCTTTCTTCTTCGGAGACCGCTTGCCCGGCGCGAACAGCAGGAGCATGCTGGGCAGGGCGAACAGCGCCATCAGCAGAGAAAGTACGATCATGATGGCGGTCAGCATGCCGAAGGTGGCGAATATGGGCATGGGGGCGAAGGCGATCACGGCGAAACCGACCGCGGTGGTCAGGGCGGTGTAGAACAGGGCGAAGCCAGTGGTGCGTGCGGTGCGGGCGATGGCTATCCGTTTATAGGATCTCTTGGCCATCTCCTGCCGGTAGCGCTCGGTGAAGTGGACCGAGAAGTCGATGCCCACGCCGATGGCGATTGCGGCGATGGTGGCGGTGAGGGCGTTGAGGTAATAGCCGGCCGCGTACATGAACCCGTACAGCCAGCAGGCGACCAGCAGCACCGGGATGATGGTCATTATAGCGAACCGCAACGAGCGGAAGACCACCACCAGCAGCAGCAGCACCACGGCGGCGGAGATGATTAGGGACTTGGTCAGCGAGTTGGCGATGGCGTCGAACTGTACCAGACGCACGTAACCGGTGCCGGTGAGGCCGTAGGAATCGATGCCCGTCACGCCGTCTAAGGTCGCATCCAGATCATCGTTGATCTCGTTGGATGAGGCCCTGACGACCTCCTGCTCACGCGTGCCGGGGACGCCGATGGTTATCAGGGTGGCATAGGCGCCCCCGCCGTCGTCGAGGCGGACGAACGCCTCCGCTATACGCTGCGGGCTGTATATCAGCGTGTCCTTGTCCCGGGGGACGCCGCTATCGATCACATAATCGTAGACGGCTTCGAGCTGCGTCCGGGTGTCCGGTATCAGGTCGTTATCGGCATCGGTTAGCTTTATGCCGGAGGCCTGCTCTATCTGCGCTGCGGCATAATCCACCTTAAGGATCACCCCCAGCATATCGAGCAGGAAGACTGACGGGTCGGGGGAGTTGTCGATGGGGCTTCTAGCTACGTGCCGGTTGTCGTCCAGCTCCTCGATGAACGACAGCATGGCGTCAAGCGCCTCCGGGCGGGTGAGGTCCCCCTCGATGTAGATCATCGCCGGCTCACCGCCGGTCTCGGCCATGTGCTCGTCGACCTTGTCCAGACCGGTCACGAAATCGGAGGCGGGGTCCAGAGCATCCTCGGCATCCATCCGCGTTTCCACATTGATCCAGCCCCACGCGGCGAAGACGGTCACGATGAGGATGAGGGGGATGGTGATGAACCACAAATTGCTGGTCCCGGAGATGAGCCGCCCCAGCCACGCCCCGCGGGGTCGCGACCCGTCGCTCGTGGCACTCTTTTTAGTACTTTGCCCTCTGCGGGCTTGGTACTGCATCACCACGGCGGGTACGAAGAAGCCGAGGATGATCAGCGAGGCGAATATGGCGAATGAGGCAGCGACGGCGAAGCCGATGACGGACTCTATGCCGGAGGAAGCGTTGGAACTGAATGCCACCACGGTGGTCAGCATGGCCAGCACCAGGGCCCGGCTCACCATGTGGCTGGAGCTGCCGAGAGCTGCGGCGGGTGGTTTACCCTTCTCTGCCTCCTCGCGGTACCTGAACAGGGCCTGGATGGCATAGTCCACTCCCAGCACCACGATGGCTATCGGGACAATCAGGTCCAGGGTCAGCGAACCCTTGAGCCCCACCAGGTTGGAGAAGCCCTTGAGCCAGATGATGAGCATGCCCAGCCCGGCGGTGGTGACCAGCGTGATGAACCAGGAGCGGAAGATGAACAGTATCAGGATGCTGATGAGGGCCATGGCGATGGCGGTGAGGATGGCGGCGATGCCGCTCTCGTCCTCTATCTCCAGATTGAGATCGATGCCGATGCCCCACAGTTCGTATTCCTTCTCGTCGCCGCGCAGCACGTCCTGAACCGCCCTTCCGAAATGCTCTAGGACGATGTCTCCGGAGTAGTCCATGCCCGCGGTCCGGGGGTAGTCCTCTCGCACCTTCGCCTCGTCCGCCATGACGAAGAAGATTAGCGCCGGGGAGGTCCAGCCGTCGCTGCCGCACTCGGCCTTGACCGATAGATCGTCGCGGAACCCCTCGGTGGCGGTGTCGCCGAGAAGGGAGGCTATGGCCTGCTTCACTTGGGCATCTGTGGCGTTCGACAGTTCCACGCTGCCGCCGCTGCTGAGGAGGAGGGCCGAATTGACCGCATCGGCCAGGCTGTACACCCCCTCGACAGTTACCCCCGCCGTCTCCAGGTATCGATCGTAGAGGAAGGGGGCCAGCGCGCTTTCCCGCAGCTCCTGTTCCCGACGGTACAGCTCGTAGAGGCTGTCCCGCGTCAGGATGTCGCCGTCCCCGGCCTCGGCGATGAAAGGCATCCAGAACACCTCCGAGGGGAAGGTGTCGTCGACTTTATCGTAGAGCTGGACTACCGGGTCTCCGGTGGGGTTATCGCTGGCGTTCTCCGCGGGGGCCATGTGGAGCAGCGGGATGATGAACCATGCGGTGATGAGGAGGGTGCCCATTATCACCAGCGAGGGGTACCGCTCCAGGGTGTTGCTGATCCAGCCGTAGAGGCCGGGCCTCTTTCCGCTGTCCATGCTCATAGTGGCATTGATTGTATGACCGATTGCCTATTCTGGCGGTGACGACAGGCTATCGGACCAGCTCGAAACAGCATGTCGCGATGCGGCGCATCAGCCTTCGATCATGCCTTTGGTGCTGGGCACCCTGCCGGCGATCCGGGGATCGAGCCTGGTGGCGTCGCCCAAAGCCCTTCCCAGCGCCTTGAAGACGGCCTCCGCCTTGTGGTGGTCATCGGTGCCGTAGAACACCTGCGCGTGGAGGTTCATCTTGGCTTCGAGGGCAAAGGTCTCCAGGAAGTGCCTCACCACGTCGCTCTCGAGATCGCCGATCTTCTTGCGCTTGAACGTCACATCCAGCACCGCATATCCCCTGCCGGAGATATCAACCACCGCCATCGCCATCGCCTCATCCATAGGCACGATGGCGTGGCCCATGCGGGTTATGCCCTTTTTGCCGCCCAGTGCCTTGTTCAGCGCCTGTCCCAGCGCTATGGCGACATCCTCCACCAGGTGGTGCTGGTCCCATCCCGTGGCCTTAATCTTTATGTCAAACAGGCCGTGATGGGCGATGTGGCTCAGCATGTGTTCGAACATCTTGCTGCCGGCCTGGATATCGAACTTGCCGCTGCCGTCGAGGGTTAAGGCTATGCTTACCTGTGTCTCCCCGGTCTCGCGGCTGATTGTGGACGTTCTTTTCTGTGCCATGGCTATCCCCTTTCGCTGGTTCGGTGAGCGATATCCTTCAGGGCTGTTATAAGCGCATCGGTGTGTTCCGGCTTGCCCACGCTGATCCGCAGCGAGTTCCGCAGCCGCTGGCTGTCGAAGTAGCGGATGAAGATGCCCCTCTTCTGCAGCATGTCATGAATCGTTTTGGCGTTCCCTTTGGTGACCTCGCAGAGGATGAAATTGGACTGTGTGGGGAACGGCTTAAGCCAATCGAGCGCACTTAGCTTCTCGAAGAGCCGCTCCCGTTCGGACAGTATCTTGTCCACGGTGCCCCGCAGGTAGTCGATATCGGCAAGCGACGCCAGCAGCGCCACCTGGGCGGCGATGTTGATATTATACGGTTGCTTGATGGTCAGTAATTTTTCCGCCAACCGGGTCGCGAAGATGCCATAGCCGATACGGAGGCCGGCCAGCCCGGCCCACTTGCTCAGGCTGCGCAGGACGATGAGGTTGTCATGTTCGGTGATATGTGGGGCCATGGTCACGCCGCTGAATTCGTAATATGCCTCGTCCACCACCACCACCCTGCCGGTCTCCAGCAGTTCCATTATATCGCTGGCCGGTGTAAGGTTGCCGCTGGGGTTATTGGGCGAAGTGACGAAGATCACTTTAGTATTATCGCTTACAGCCTTCTTCACCCCGGAGATGTCGACGGCATAGGACTTGTCGCGAGGCACATCGACGATATTGCCGCCGCAGATATCGGTGCAGAAGGGGTACATCCCGAAGGTGGGAGGGCAGTTGATCACCTCGTCACCGGGCTCGATGAAGAGGCGCAAAATGAGGTCGATGAGCTCGTCGCTGCCGGCGCCGGCCACGACGTGTTGGGGGTCGATGCCGACGTATGCGGACAGCGCCTTGCGCACCTCACGCTGCTCCGGGTCGGGGTAAATGTGATAGCGGGGGTAGTCGGCGAGGAACTGCCGCACCGCGGGCGAGCAGCCGTATGGGTTCTCGTTGCCGTCCAGCTTGATGACCTCGCTGACCCCTGCCCGCTGGCCGATGATCTCGGGCGGCTCTATGGGCTGGTACGCCTTGAGCCCCTGCAGGTTCCGGCGTATCATCCGCCCGATATCCCCGCTGCCGGCACTCATCGCTCGTCGCCTTTCTTGAACCTCAGCTCCGCAGCGCGGGCATGGGCGGTGAGCCCCTCCATCCTGGCGATGGCAGCGGCCGCCGGCCCCAGCGTCCGCGAGTCGTCGTCGCTGAGGGCAACAACGCTGGTAGTCTTGAGGAAGTCGTTCACCCCCAGCGGCGAACTGAAGCGGGCGCTGCCGCCGGTGGGCATCACGTGGCTGGGACCGGCGTTGTAGTCGCCGAGCACCTCCGGGGAGCTCTCGCCGATAAAGATGCCGCCGGCGTTGCGGATATCCTCGATGTGCGATGACGCATCGCGTACCATCAGCGCCATATGCTCCGGAGCGTAGATGTTCACCAGCTCTATCGCCTGCTCCATGTCATCGACCACTATTATACAGCCGCGCGCGTCCAGCGAGCGGCGGGCGATCTCGGCACGCTCCAGCGAGGCAAGCCGGGATTCCACCTCTTTGTTCACCTGTGCCGCCAGATCGGGGGAGGTGGTTATCATTATCGCGGCGGAGAGGGCGTCGTGTTCCGCCTGAGCCAGCAGGTCGGCGGCGCAGCAGCGGGGGGAGGCTGAATCATCGGCCACGATCACGGTCTCGGTGGGGCCGTAGATACCGTCGATGGCCACCTCGCCGAAGACCGCCTTCTTGGCCAGGCTGACGAAAATGTTACCCGGCCCGCAGATCATGTCCACCCTGGGGACGGATCGCGTGCCGAAGGCGAGGGCGGCGATAGCCTGGGCGCCGCCCATCTTGAACGAAAGATCCACCCCGGCGATGTCGGCAGCCACCAGCGTAGAGGGCGGCACCTCGCCGTCCTTCCCCGGGGGGGTAGCCATCACTACCTCGCCCACCCCTGCCACCCGCGCCGGTATGGCCGACATCAGCACGGTGGAAGGGTAGCTGGCGGTGCCGCCGGGGACGTATACGCCGACGCGTTCCAGCGGGCGCACCAGTTGCCCCAGTCCCTGCTCCATGAAACCCTTCACGCTGTGCAGCAGCTGGATCTGATGGAACACACGTATCTGTTCGGCGGCGATGTTGAGGGCATCGACAAGTGCGGGATCGACCCGGTCATACGCCCGGCGGAATTCCGACTCGGGTATACTGAGCGATTTCAGTTTGACCTTATCGATCCTGCCGGTGAAGTCCATAACCGCGTCATCGCCCTTATCGCGGACCTCAGCGATTATCCGATTCACCACCTCGGTGGGGGTCAGATCCCGGCCGAATGTATCTTCAATCCGTTGCTGCACCTCGGGGGGGAGCTGGTCAAACGTGACGCCGCCCCTTTGCAACGCCGACTTTCCGGCCTCGAAGCCGTTAACTATCTTCATTCAGGTACTCCCCGACCGCCGCAGCGGAACGCTCTATGGCCTTTTCTCTGAAGGCGTGGAGACGCTGCGGGGTGACATATTCGATGGCCCAGTTAAGCTTGGCGGGTATGGATTCCAGGAAAGGTTCCAGTTCCTCCACGCCGACCTTCTCTCTGGAGATGAGGAAATGCTGGGCGAACAGGCGGAAATCACCCAGGGTTACCTCCCGTGCCGTGGTGGCGCAGACGAAGCTAAGCCAATCCCTGATGGCGCCGTTGTCGATGAAATCGATGGCTACCTCCGGTTCCCACCTGCAGAGTTGGGCACGGATTAGCTCCAGCTTATCCCTGTCCTGGCGCTCCCAGCGGTCGGTCTCGTACTGCAGCAGGCGGTCGAGCGTGTTGGCCTCGATGTCACCGCCCAGAGGGGAAGTGCTCCCGAAGAAAGGGCGGTATATGTCGAGGGTCCATATCTCGTCGGTGATGAGGTGGCAGAGGTAGCCGGCGATGAAGGATCTGGTTGCCGCGTCGATGTCGTTGCCGCTGGCAAGGTCGGGGTTGGCCTTAAAGATGGAGCTGGCCCCGCTCTCGCATTCGCTGGCCTGCAGATCGAAGAAGTGGGTATCGCTGCGGGAAACACTGCTGACAAAGTGAGCGTCGGGAGAGATGGAACCGCCGAGGTATGACCCCATCTGCGAGCCGAGGACGGGATGGCCCACCCGGTCGGCCGCATCCTTGGCGATGCTCAGGTGAAGGTAAATTAACGGCATGTTGTAGCCTATTTAATACCCCTTTTGATAGCGTTGATCGTCCGTTCGACGGCGGTCTGTTTATCCGGATCAGACAGCATGTCGCGGTGGCCGACGAGGCACGCGGTGGATTCCAGGACAGTGTCGATGATCTTCAGGTTGTGTCGGGACAGGGTCTCGCCTGTCTCGGTGTTCTCAATGAGCAGGTCGGCGTCATCCGGCACGAAGGCCTCGCTGGCGCCCCAGGTGGGGATTATCGTGCAGCGCCCCAGGTGGTGATCGATGGCATAGCTGTCGGCTATGTTTACATACTCCGACGCTATCCTGATGCGGGGCAGCAGCCCCTGCCGCACCATGTCCTGCAGGTCATCGATGCCTCTGATATTGGAGTCGCCGCTGACCACCACCACCAGCCTCACCGCACCGAAGCCGAGCTTGGCGATTTCCACCGCCGGGCTGGAGGGGAAGCGGCAGAGATGATCCCGGAGCCAGTCCTCGCCGGTGACCGCCAGGTCGAAGTTGCCGTTGGCCACCTGCAGGGGCATGTCCTGGGGACGGATAACCTTGACTGTCACATCGGGCAGGCCGATCTGCGGGCGGCGGGTTGTCCCCTTGCCGGTATATCCCCGCAACTCTATCTGCGCCCTGTCGAAGAAACCGGAGGCCGTTTTCGACAGGTGGCCGTCGGGGATGGCGAGGCGGATAGCGTCCCTTCCATTGGACATCTCGTTGGTCGTTGTCCTTCCATCGGCAGGCGGAGGAGTGTCGGGTTCTTCTCCGGTCTCAAGCGGCTGCAGGCATGCCAGCAATTCGCTGAGGTCGGACTTTGCCAGGCCATTCCTGTTGGCGATCAGACACGCACGTGAGGTGAGGACCTTGGCCACCGGTACCAGGCCGCTGTCGGCGAAGCTGCCTGCAGACGTCTCGCTTATTATCGCTATGTCGGCGCTCTCCGGCGGGTAGACCTCGCCCCCGCCCACTATGGGGAGGACGCTGAACCGCCTCATCCTCTGTTTCAGGGCGAACGATTCTGCCAGATTGGGATATTCGCTGACGATGCGGACACGGCCGAAGCGATCGTCGATCTCGCCAATCGTTGAGACCCCGGTCCGGCCGCTGACGACAGCATACAGGTCGCACCGCCCGTAGCCCAGGCTCCTCACCGTCATCAGGTCGCCGCTGGGGTATTTGGACAGCAGTTCCTTGACCCAGTCCAGCCCGCATATACCCAGGTCGTAGTTGCCTATGGCTACCTGAATCGGGATGTCTCTCTCCTGGAACACCCTGGAACGGAGCTGGGGGAATCGGGTGCACTTCGGGTTATAGGAGCGCGACCTGCTGTCGTACCCGTCGATGCACACCCCTGCCCTCTCCAACATGGCCGCGGTGTCGTTCAGTAACCGGCCTTTGGGCAGCGCCAGTTTCACTCTGCTGCCCCCAAAGCCTTCAGCAACTCGTCGGCGGATTTCAATTCGCTCTCTTTCCCCGCTGGCCGGTCCAACAGCCGCAAGCGGTTGTCACCCAGTATGGTGATGACCCACCGGTAGCCGCCGGCGTCGCTCCCTCCGTGTTCGAGCGACGCTATATGGCCCGCCTCCCTCAGGGAACGCGCAATGGCTGAGCAGGATCTCTGGCATTCGACGCTGTTATCCCCGGCTTGAACCAGCATCCTCGGCATATCCGGTTCACCTGTCTGGAGCAGATCGATTATCTGACCCGCGAACAGGGCGAAGCCGGATGCGGGCACATGCGGGCCGCCCACCAGAGAGATCAGGTCATCGTACCTGCCGCCCCCACCTATCCGTTTGCCGGCGATATGGAACTGGAACATGGCCCCGGTATAGTATTCGAAACCCATGCCGGAGGCGACATCGATGTGGTACGGGCACTGCGCCGCATCGAGGCATTCAGCTATCTGCGTCATGTCGTTCAGAGCATGCTCGAGCCGGGTGAGGTTGTCCCCGAGGAGGGCCTTGATATTCTGGATGAAGCCGGGCGAGTTCCCCTTTACCTCCAGCAGGAACGATATGGCCTTTTTAAGCTCGGCGTTCCCGGTGTCGACCTCCCCCAGGGCCTTGATATTCCCCTCCAGCACCTGGTCGAATATATGGGTCTGCTCCGCGGCGTCCACTCCCAGTTCAGCGATCAGCGCCTTTATCAAGCCGGCATGCGACAGCCTGATCTCAGGTTGCCCCAGCCCCAGCTCGTTGAGCACCTCCGCTGCCAGCATGACGAGCTCGGCATCGGCCGAGGGCTGGCTGGGCCCGATGAGCTCGACGCCGCACTGCCAACGCTCCCGGCGCTCCTTCCCCGTTTCCTCGAAGGCGAATATGTTACTTACATAGGAAAGGCGGCAGGTCTTGAGCCCGGACAGATTCTCGGAGTACAGCCTGGCGACAGGGATGGTGCCCTCCGGCCGCAGCACCACGCGCTCGCCGCTCCAGCCATCCCAGTCGAGGAATGAATACACCCGCCCCAGCATGCCCGGCGTGAGCGTGCCGACGGCGGTGAACAGGTGCAGGTATTCCAGGGTCGGCGTCCGCACCTCCTCATACCCCCACCGCGATGAGCATCGGCGGAATACCTCCTCCACCCGGCGGAATTTAGCCATGTCTTCGGGGAGAAGGTCGCGCATCCCTTTACAGCGGTCGGTCTTCATTCTCTCAGTCCCTGTGAAGCTTAGGCTATTCTACACTAATCGTCCAGCGCCATCAACAATTCGGCTCGATTGCAAAAAGGCATCTGCGTGAATATAATGGCGCTATGCTTGCGAAGAGGATGCCAGCAGCCGCCTTTTCCCGGTTTTTGTGGCTGGTGCTGATAGCGCTGGGGCTGCTCCACTCGTTCGCCGCCGGCGGGGCGTTGGCGGAATCGCCCAGGATAGCGGTGCTGACAGTCGAAGGCGCCATCAACCCGGTGGTGGCCGGCTATATCGAGCGGGGGATAGAACAGGCCGAGGGGATGGACGCTGTGGCCTGCATCGTCCAGATGGACACCCCCGGCGGGCTCGACAGCTCGATGCGCGATATCGTGCAGAGCATCATGGAGGCCGATGTGCCGGTGGCGGTCTACGTCCCCACCGGGGCTAGGGCGGCATCGGCGGGGGCCTTCATCACCCTGTCGGCCCACGTCGCGGCGATGGCGCCGGGGACCGCTGTCGGGGCGGCGCACCCGGTGGCCCTGGGAGAGGACGGCATGGACGAGACCATGGCGCAGAAGGTGGTGAACGACGCTGTGGCCTATATCAGGGATATCGCCGAGGCCAACGGCCGCAATGCCTCCTGGGCGGAGCAGGCGGTGAGGGAGAGCCGGTCGAGTTCATCCGCGGAGGCGCTGGCGCTGGGGGTCATCGATATCGTGGCCAGTGACCTGGATGACCTGATGATGCAGCTCGACGGCAGGGAGGTCACGCTGTCCAGCGGGGAGACTATTACCATTCAGACCAGCGGTGTCGAGATCGAGCATCTGGACATGGGGGCACTGGAGCGCTTCCTGCTGGCAATCACCGACCCCAATATCGCCTACATCCTGCTGAGCATCGGCATGCTGGGCATCACGCTGGAGCTGTTCAACCCGGGGGGCATATTCCCCGGCGTGATCGGCGGCATCTGCCTGCTCCTCGCCTTCTACTCGCTGGGGGTTCTGCCGGTGAATTATGCCGGCCTGCTGCTGGTGCTGCTGGGGTTCGCTCTCTTTGTGGCCGAGGTGTTCACCACCACCAACGGGTTGCTCTCCGCCGGAGGGATCGCATGCTTTGTCGTTGGCTCGGTGATCCTGATGAGCAACCCGCTGTTCAATATCAACCGGGGCCTTATCATCGGGGTGGCCCTGGCGTTCGCCGCCTTCTTCGTTTTGGTCATCGCCTCGGTGGTGCGCACCAACCGCAGGAAGCAGCAGACGGGGCGGGAGGCGATGGTCGGCATGACGGCGGTGGCCAGGAGTTCCCTCGATCCTACGGGGACCGTGTTCGTGCACGGGGAGCGCTGGGAGGCCACGCTGGATGAAGGGAAGGCCGAGGAGGGAGAGGAGGTGATCATCACCGGTATCGAAGGTCTGCATCTGACGGTAACCAGAAAAAAAGACGGAGGAGAATAGATTATGGGGAGTGTTATTATAGCTGCCGTTGTGGTGATCATACTGCTGAGCTTGCTGCCGGCGGCGGTAAAGGTAGTTTATCAGTACGAGGCCGGTGTGGTGTTCCGCCTGGGGCGGCTGGAGAAGACCCGGGCGCCGGGTTTGCGCTTCATCATCCCCTTCATCGACCGCATGCGCAAGGTGGA
>Ga0180437_10008038_pt1 | contig 13539 bp, 13 predicted proteins | sample SS_ome_4_FD_132410 | JGI IMG/M metagenome (GOLD analysis project Ga0180437, IMG submission 132410) | Hypersaline lake sediment archaeal communities from the Salton Sea, California, USA - SS_3_D_1 metaG | ecosystem: Environmental > Aquatic > Non-marine Saline and Alkaline > Hypersaline >...
ACACGTATTACCGTATCCTACAATGAAGCATTCTTCACAGCTTGCATTTGATAAATCATTAACATGTCCAAAGACAAAATTACGTTGACCTCCAGACATATCATTTTGCCAACCAATACAATGAGCTTCTTGTCCTGTGGTATTATCATATCCAACAACAAGTTTCTTATCAGCTAAAGTATTATTCATTTCAAGCCATCCAGTTATTTGAATAGGCTCTGATTCACCATTAGGATCTATTACAATACCTCCATTTGTGCCATTTAATGTAATATTGGCTGGATTACTTGCATCATATGTTTCTTGTAATGTATCTACAACAGCAGCACCACCTAATGGCCATTCTACACCATTAGAATCTAAAAAGTATAATCCATTATCACTACTTTTAACATATATTTTACCAAAACCCGCTAATAAAGCAGGAGTTGCAGTTTCTTTTAAAGCTATTGTAGCATCTTGATCTATTACAAATACATCATCAGGAACTACAGCATTAGTTGGTGTTAATCTTACTACCATTCTACCATCTGCATTTGTTGCTGTTTGATTACTTACAGCTTCAAATTGTAAAATACCATTAACTTCATAAGCATTATTATCATTGTATGATATACCATAAATACCACCAATATTATCATCACCTTGAACAGCTGTAGGTGTAGCTTCGTTTCCTCTTGTTCTAACTAATGCATAAATAGGTTGTTCATTAGCATCTTGATGTTTTACTGCCATAAATTGAGCTAATTTAGTTGCAGTTTCACTACCTATAACTAAACCGAGTTCTGCTGGTCCAGTTTCTGTTGTAGAAACACTTGTTAAATCTGAATTAATACCTATTGAATTATTAGCTTCTAATCCTGATCTTTTTTGATTTGGATATAAATTAGAATCTAAAGCTAACCATGGTCCACCACCTGCTCCTCCTGTAATTAAATGTTCTACTTGAACATCATCTTTGTAGTATAATTTATTATCAGCTTTTTTATAGACATCACCAAAATTAGGTTCAACTAGTTTAGATCCATCTTTTTCATTTAAAGAAATAACGCCATCCACAATTGAGTTATTTACTCTAGTATCAAGGTATGGTTTATATTTATTTTGGTATAATTGATTTAATGACATTGTTATTTATATTATTTCTGGAATTTTAATTAATAATAAAAATTATCGCTTGTCAGTTATAAAGAAACTGCAAAATGGTTTCCACTTAGTTTTAAAATAAAAAAAAAAATAACGCACTTCGCCATTTTTAATAAGTAATTTTACTCATTGGTTAAGTGTATATGAGAGGATAATAGGTCTAACCCATCCTGTGGCTCCTGATCCAGAAAACACTGCTGGTTGATTATTTGCAGGGTTAATTATATTAAATTGTAATTGGCCTGATCCATTTATAATACAAGCTCCTAAGACTCTTGTTGCATTATCTTCAACCATTACGGTAAATTCAGCTAATCCAGATCCACTTGGAACTAAACTTGCTGGAAAATCAGTTGAAATAATAGCAGCAGCAGCTGATGCAACTGGATTATGTTGATTTAATTTTAAAATACAAACATTTCCTATAATATTTGCTTCATATGATGATGATCCAACAACACCACCACTCCAAGTAATATTACCTGTTTCAGTTCTACCTACATTAGAGCCATCTATTTTAAGATTATTCACACGAATATCACACCAATTTTTTTGAACATCTTGGTATAATTGATTAAAACTCATTGTTAATAATTTGAATGTTATTTATATTAAAGCTGTAAAGTTTTAAAAACTTATATATTTACAAAAAAATAATTTATTATAAATTTTTACAAAGTAAATTTCTCGCTGCTGGCTAAAAAACGTTGTCCACTTAATCTAAATAATATTCAAATATAGATGAACCAGTAATACCTGTATTTGCAGCATTAGTAAATTTAGCACTATTACTAGATAAAATTCTTAAACCACCTCCTGCAACAAAGAAATCAATATGCCCCACTACTTCTATTGCATTATCTAAAACAACTAGAGGACTACTAGTAGTAGTAGTAGTGGGAATAAATTCAGATGGAAAATTATTAGCATAAATCCAATCATTTGAAGTAGATGTTTCAATTACATTTCCTAAAATAACTTTAATAATATTAGCTATTCTAATAATTTTACAATTACAGGTTGCTGTTATCGCCCCTGTTAAATTTAATACTACATCAGTTTCTTGAAAATTAATAGTTCCATTATTTAATTCTAGAACACCATCTACTGTTAAATTATTTACACGCACATTACACCATGGTCGCTCGAATCCATTATCATATAATTGATTTAATGACATTTTTACAAAGTAAATTTAGTTATATTTATATTAATATTATTAAAAAAAATATTCGGGTAGAACTACTTTATAAAAGACTATAAGTAATATTTAAATCTGTTAATAATCCACAAGATCCACTTCCTGTAAAAGATCCACCTGCTACACCTACCCCTATTTGTAATTGAGCATCTATTTCTACAATACCTAAAGCAGCTGTAGTATTATCTTCTACAACCGCTATATGTCTAAAAGGATCAGCTCCATTAGGTCGTAAATTTACTGGAAAATTTGATGACTGTAAAATAGCAGGAGCTGTTGAAGTATCTACTACATTTTCTAAATTTAAATTTACTACATTTCCTATTTTTACAGCTTTATAAGCAATAGTTCCAGTCCAGGGACCTGTCATATTTAAGTTTCCAGTAAATTCTTCATAATTAAATGTATATGGTCCAGCTAAATTAACTAAATTACCACCAAATTCAATATCTCCATTAGTAGCTGAAATATTACCATTAGTAGCAATAATATTACCATTTTCTAATGATACATCACTATCACATTTAAGATTATTCACACGAATATCACACCAACTTTTTTGAACATCTTGGTATAATTGATTAAAACTCATTTTATTTATATATTATTAAAAAAAATATTATTATAAAGTTTTTATTATTTTAATTTCTACTTCTCATTTTTAATTTTTTTCTATTGACTCTAGCACCTCCTACAAAGCCACGGCCATCGAGGTAATCACCACCTTGATACCCCATTGCTTTTAACATGTCTTCAGCTTCTTGTCTGGTATAGCCAAGTCCAACTAATTTAGCTAATGGGTCGATCGCCTTTCCGAACTCTCTTAATGCATTTGCGGCACGTGGAGCTGGAATTGATAATATATCGGTTGCAACTGGGCCAACTTTTCTAACAAATTGTGCTGCTTGTTTTAATTTTGGATGATGTTTGACAATAAATTTACTAGCTTTTTTAAGACCAGATAAGAAATTACCACCACTTAAATCTCCATCATAATGAACTTGATCCATTTCTGGAGAATTTATTACATCTTGTTTACTAATTACTCCAATTTGTGAAATTGATCTATTTTGAGCTATACTAAATGTTCCCTCTGAAACTACGACGGTATATAAATCGAAGTTAATAGCTTCATCTTGATTTACATTGGTTATATCGATGTTATAAAATAAATTATAGGTCCCTAAAAGACCTGGTGCTTCCATGGAACTTAACCCAACATCTTTTCCGAAATCGATACAAAAGACTGATCCGGTATGTCTATTCCATTGATCCCAACTAGAATGTAAACCATTTCTAACTGAAGTTTGATATAATTGTTGTGTTGTTGCATTGGAAAATAAACCATTTTTATTATTAAAACTTACTTGTAATTTATCAATTCTAGCAAAAGTATCTGTAGTAGCAAATGTTCTATCAGCATTTCTACGTCTTGCATAAATATAAACACGTTTTGGAATTGAATTTAATTGAATATTATTACTAGGGTTATTATTTGAGGCTGTATTTGCTGCTACAGAGCCTAAATTTGTAATATATCTATCAATGTTGTAATAAGGATAAACGATATCATCTGAAATGTTTGGCATATCTAATAAATCTGGAGTAATATATGTGAATAAAAGTGAAGGATTACCATTTAATGAGACATTAATATTAGTAATATTTTCACCAGCAGAACTATGAGACCATAAAGCTGCACCTAAATCACTTTCTAAATTTGCAATTAAATCGAATGTTTGAACTCCAATAAAACCTTTATCATGAGAATATCTTTCCCACATTAATGGATTTAAAAATAATGGTTCACAGATTTCAACCTCAACAGTAGCAGTAGAACCATCATCAGAAATAACATTTACACCAGAAAAACCACCTCTTGGTGTTTCAAAACCATTTTCACCATAATTTGCTAAACAATTTTTAGCTGATCCAAAAGTTAAATAATCATTATAATTTTGGTATGCATCGAGCATATGCGGGGTGGTTCCATAATCAAATTCTTTGGCATCTCTATCTGTATTATAGTGAATTAATGCGTGAAAATAGTCAGATAATTCAGTTGAGACGGTTGTGTTATTTATTGTTATTCTTAATGAATTTAAACATCTTGAAACTGGAAATGATCTTAAAGCATCATTTGAACCAATTTGTAATAAAGTAGAACCTACACTTGTTCCTGTAAATTCCATTGTAAATTTAAGTTTTAAGTAGATTCTTCTATCAACAACCACTGCTGGTGATGGGGGGGGCGCTGAAAAATTAAGAGTTGTAATGGATGATGTTGAACTAATAACTTCTTTATATGAAACGTCTTCACCTGGCTTAGCAATTATATATTTTTGATTTTGTTCGTCAAAATCTAAACGGCCATCTTGCATGACGACAGATTGCATTTTTTCGTAAGCTAAACTCATCTTTATTAAATGTTTATATAAATAGAAATAAAAAAAATAAAAATATATTTTAAATAAACTGTAATTTACCAAGCTAATGAATCTTTTCTAACAAATAAAATCTTCATATTTAAATTTTCGCCCGGTTCTAAATACATTTCTCTTAAATTATCATATTTATCTAAATAATAAATTTGAAAGTCTATTTTTCTTATATCATTTGCACTATTTAAGTCTTGTAATCTATATGGTCCTGTTGGGAAGAATTCAAATCTAGACAAAGTTTCTGATGGATTTAAACCCATTTGAGGAGCAAAATCTGTTAATATTGCTAAATTATTAGATGATCCATCTTGATTATTAGAAGAAATATATTCTCTTTGAACTGGCAAGTTATTTGATACTATTATTAGTTTTCTTAAATCATACCATAAATGAAGTTGACTAAAATCTGGACCCATTTGATAATAATTAACTCCACCAATTGTTGTTGTATTATTATAATTATCTTTTACAGTAATCTCTACATCTTTATCATTTGGATCATTATAACTATTAAAGAAAATTTCAGTTGGTCTAAAGAATTGATATAATTCCCAATTCATATGAAGTTCAACACCTTGAACAGGATATTGAGTTTGAACATTAATACCTAATAATTGAGTTGCTCTATTAAAAGTAAATAATGGAGGAGAAGCTTGTAATGCTAAATCTAATGCACCCCCAATACCCCCATTAACAGCTATCATAGCATTATATGCAGTTTGATATGCTGTATTTATTAAGTCTAAAAATTGTTGATATTGATAAATTGGTAATAATGTATCAGTTATAGAAGTATTCGTAGAAGTTGGAACATAAATTAAATAAGCTTGATAATCAACACCTAAATATGTTAAAGTTATTCTATAATCTAAAGTATAAGTTCCTGGAAATAAATTATGTAAACAATAAAATGTAGGAATATTTTCAGCTGGTATATCAAAACGAGCTACTGTAATATAATAATCAGCAGCATCTCCGCTTAATACTGGTGTATTTTTAGTTTCCTCATATTTCATTAATATTCTACTATTTGCTTCTATTGGATTTCTAATTTCTACATTATAGAAAATATTATCAGCTGCATCTTTATAGTTTGTGTGATGTTTTATGATTTGAGACATTTATAATCTTTTATATATTAATATAATAAAAATGAATTATTCATTAAATAAAAATGAAGTTGAAAAAATAGCTGGTAAAAAAATAAATATGATAAGATACCAAGATTTATTAAATATTGATGATATCGATGAATTATTTTATAATAAAACAAAAAAAATAAGTAAACCAATAGATAGTTGTTTAATTCACTTTCAACATTCTCATAATAATAGTGTAATCTCTGGCCACTGGTGTATTATTACAAGAAATAAAAATAATTTATACTTTTTCGATTCATATGGTAATTTTCCAGACGATCAGTTAGAACATATCGATTCTCAATATAATGAATTAGTTGGTCAAGGATTTCCTTTCTTATCTAAATTAATGCATAATTGTCCTTATAATTTACATTATAATCCTTATAGACTTCAATCATTAGAAAATAATAGTTCAACATGCGGTAGATATGCTGGTTTATTTTCAAGGCATTTTAAAGAGTTTAAAGATATTGATGATTTTTCTAAAGAACTTCTTAAGTATAAAAAAAAAGGATTTGATATAGATGAGTTAGTTGTGAAATTAACTAATAAATATTTAAGCGGATAAATCAACGCTTTTCAGCCTTATTATACCTTATAAGCTCCAAAACTATATAAAACATGCATTGGATAAGTTTTATTTAAACAAACCCACCTTGAAGGTAAATTTAATATTTTTTTAAGATCTTTTTTATCTGAAATACCACAATATTGTTTTAAACAGTATTTAATACCATGTGATGATCCTGATTTTGGAAAGAAAACAATACTAGTAGCCTCATTTAATAAAACACGAGTTGCTTTATAATTTGTTATTTGATGACTAGTGCAAATACAAGTAGTATGATAAGATCTCGCAACTTCTAAAATATCATCACGTAAATGTTGAATATAAGCTAGTAATTGTTTGTCCGCAATTGTATCTATATCATCAAAAACTACCGCTGAATCTCTTAATTCATCTAAAGTAATTGGATCATCTAATAAATCTTCATCTATCATTATTCTCATAGGTTTTAACTTATCTAATACTGGATCTTCTGGCTTTCTAGAAAATAATATTATTGGATTATCTGGATATGCTTTTTTATATTGTTTTAAATAATTAGCAGCATATGTGCTTTTGCCCGAACCACTCGGTCCAGCTATATAAATACATTCTCTATCAAGATCAGTATTAGGATATTGTTGCATTAACCCATAATCAATATTTACTTCATTAAAGAACTCTTCTTCCTCATCTTCAGATTCTGAATCACTATCACTTATATAATCTGGATTTTTAAAATCTTCTTTTTTTTCATTTTTTAAAAATAACTCTTTTTTGTTTCTTTTCTTACCTGCCCCTTTACCACTAATAACACCAATTTTTGTTCCGTTTTTTAAAGAAAACATTATTTATTATTATTGAATATTATGATCTTAATATGTTTTTCACAAATTTAGAAAAAACTTTATTTTATATATTAACTATTATAATTATTTTTATTATTATTATATAAACCAACTATGAATCAAAATTTAGCTTTTGGCACTTATGATCAAATTAAAAGAAGATTATTAAAAGTAGCAAATGAATATGATCAAAATGCAGCAGATGCTAGAACTTTAAATAGAATATCAAAACAGTTCGATCATGGAACAAATCAATTTACTATTCACCAATTAGTTAATCAAGATGAATTTCATGAAAGATATGAAGAAATGATAGAAAATTTAGCTGAAGAACCAAATGATATTAGATTTATCGGAGGACAAAATGCTCATGATGATTATAAAGATCGATTACAAGAAGAATATAAAGAAGTTCCTAATAATTGGATAGATTTTCTTGCTGAAGTTAGAAAAAATCCAGAAGAATATGGTGTTGATAGAAATAAAAATATTATGAAACAAGCTAGTAAAATTTATAGAGAATTAAAAGGAATGCAACCTAAAGTATCTGTTTCAGCTGGAAAACGTAAAAATATGATGAAATATAAGGATTTTGTTAAACATGTTAGTAATAATAAAAAAGCATATAATATCGATAAAGATAAAAACTTTATTAAACAAGTAAGTAAATTATGGAAAGATTATAAATTAGATATAAATGCAGGTGGAAATGGTAAATTAGCAAGTAATACAGCTGAAGAATATAGTGAACCTAGATCTGATGAATTATTCTCTGGGGTTTCTGAAGATGATTTAATTGAAGAACAAATAAAAGAAATGGAAAAAGTAGAAAAAAAACAAAAATCAATGAAAAAAGCAAAAAAACTTGAAAAACAAAAAGATAAATTTATTAGACAAAAATTAACTACTGCTAAAGAAGATAGACAAAAATTAAAAAAAGAAGCTGAAAAAAAATTAAAACAAAAGAAACAAAATAAAATTAATAGATTAAAAACTAAAAGAGCTAATAGAAGAAAATTATTAAATGATTTAACTAAAGAAGATAAAAAAGTTATAGAAAACTTTGATAATATGAATTTAAATAATATTGAACATGATGAAAAAGTCGCTTTAAAAGAATACAAAGAAATTGTTGAAGATATAGCTAAAGAGGAGTCTATACCAGCTAGTAAAATTGCAGATAGTCATCGTAAATTATCAAAAAAGAAATCAAAACCTAAACAAAATTTACGAAAAGAATTGCGTGTGATGACCAAATTATTATAAATAATTTTAATTTAATTTTTTTTTGGATTGTTTTATATAGCATTATGATTTTATTAACTTGGGAATGTTAATTATGTAAATCACGAAAGATAATGTTATATATCAAAAAATAAGAGGTATTACTTTGTCCGTTATTAATATTTAAACTGATAAGTTTAACAACTTATTTATATATTAGTTGCAGATCTTTCATTTGTTGTCCCATATGTCTTAATTATATATATCTCTTTTTTTTTATTATTATTTTTTTATTCACTCCATTATATAATATTAATTAGTAATGATAATATTAGTATTGTTTGCATTAATCAATTTAAATGAATTATTCGACATAGAAACTTGAAAGTTTTACAAAAAAATTATAATTAATATTATATACACATAGATCCGCCTTATTTTGCCTTTTTTAATTATTTAGTATTTTTATATATAATAACGTTATTTATTTAAATAAGTTATCCCATTTTTTTTTCATTTTTATTCTGTAATTTCTATAGAACTATCTAATATATTATTTTGATTAATTTTCTTTCTATATTTACAAAGTTTTATCATCATCCTATATAATAGGAATGTAGCTATAACCATTAAACTAATACAATTAATTGTTTTTATTATTTCATCCAAAATCATTTTTATTATATTATATAGAGAAAATGAATAGTTATTATATTTTAACCAAATTAGATGTTTCTAAAAATAAAGTTGATATTGTTGATGTATTAGAAACTTCAGTATTATCAGTTGATAAAATGCATACTACTGTATCAAATATGGAAGAAGAAGATTTACAAATAAAAATTATTAATGAAAATAGAATAGAATGTTTTGAAGTAAGTGGATATTGGTCAAAGGTTGAAACATTAAAATTTGTATTTCAAATTAATATGTTTACAGAAGGTGCACAAGATGCTGATCAAAAAAATTAAAATTGTATTATTTATATTATATATTTAATCAAGATTAAAATTTTCTGGGTTGTTTATAACATCTATTTCTTTTTTTGCTATAATTTGTTCGATGGTTAAATAAATATCAGGTGTTGTAAGAATTGAATGTAATACTTTACATTTTTCTTCATCTAATTGTTGAATACATTCTTTACATTTTGTTTTATATTTTTTAGTTCCTCTTGGTCTTCCGGTAGATTTTCCACCTTTTTTAACATATTCTTTATAATATGTTTTACCATTAGCTCCTTTATAAGGGTATCTCATAATTTGATTATCCATTAGATAGTATATATTAATATAAAAATAAATTCCTAAATAAAAAAAAATAAAAATGATTATCTAATAAAATAAATTTGATCAAGATATTGAGCTCTAGAAATTGCAGTATATATCATATTAAGATCAAATTGAGATTTAAGATGTATAAATATTTTATCACTAATAGTTTCACCTTGTATTTGATGAATAGTAAAACAATGTCTAATTTCACTTTTAGTATTTGGGGGGGTATCTGATATTACTATTTCACCATTATTACCATTTGAAGTATTAGATAATAATAAATATTTTTCTTCACTAAATTTACCTCTAAACATATCAGTATAATATTGTGTATGATTATTACTTATTTTAAAACTATGATCACACCAATTCTTTTTACATTTTCCACATGTTCTTCTTGGAGCTAATATATAATCATTTATAGAATATATATTTTTTAATTCTTCAGGAGTAATTATTCTATCTTTATATTCTTTAATTATTAATTTATAGATAGATTTTAAATTTTTATTATTTGTAATAGCTTCTCTATTTATATCTAATATTTTTTTTAATTCTGGACATTTACATCTATAGTTAACATCAAATTCTCTAATATTGTTAAACATATTAATAGTAATAGATTCACCTTCAATACATTGTAATTGATATTTTAAATCTCCACAAAATATTATTTTACTATAAGGATACATATTAATAATTTTATCATAGAAAAATTTGGAAATCATAGATATTTCATCAACAATAATAACTGCTGGATATGGTCCTTTAACAATATCTGAAAAACAATTAGTATTAGTTAATTTTTGTAAAGTGCAACCTTTAATATCATAATCATTAATTTTACTATTAACTAATTTATGTGATACAGTAGAATAAATAATATTACTAACAGTTTGTTCTAGAATAGCTGTATGTGTTTTTCCTGTTCCTCCAGCTCCAGAATATAAAGTAATATGGTTTGTAGTTAATTCATCATTTTTAAATTCTATATTATGTGGATCTTTAAAATAATAACGCCAACCTCCAGTATTATTATTAAAATTTCCTTGTTTTATTCTAAATGTAGGAGTTAATTCTACATTATCTTGACAATGATAAATACCATCTAATTCGACTCTAATTACATTTTTAGGATTAATTTTAAATACTTGATTTAGTATAGAAATTCTTGAATAAGCATAAATAAATCCTGAAATATGAGCGGTATGATTTATTTTATTACGATTAAGTTTAAGAACACCTTCAGATTTAGATGAATAATATTGAAATGTATTACCATAATTATATTTCATTTGTTTTGATAATTGTTTATCACATTTAAAATAAAATGAATCATCTTTTCTAATCATATGTAATCTTCCAGCATGTATTTTATAACCACCATTATTAATTAAATTACAATCTTCAGGACAATCATAATAATCAAAATGTAAAGGATTAACTCCATAAGCACCATAATGAATATTAAATCTAATACCTAAGTCATAATAATATTCTAATTCAATAGATGGATATACAAAATATTTAGTATCACTATTTTTGCTAAGATCATCTAATATTGGGTCTTTGTGTCGACGCGAATGATAACCAATACCTAATTCTTCAAGATGATTTATAATATTTTCATCACATTTATCAATATTCATTTCAGATATTAAATAATATCCAATATTTTGTTTAATAAAATTAATATCATTTGGAACTTTTCTAAAGTCGGTAATAATACCAGGAAATCCTTTATAATATTTATTATTTTTAAATTGAGTATATGATTTAGTTTGATCAATATGATATTTATGTTCTTTTTTAGTCATATAATCAACACATTGTGAAACATAACATCCTGATAATATAAATTCAGATAAATCTTTTTGATCAGTATAATTAATTTTACATTTATCGATATTAAAATGTTTATTAAAATTATTAATTGCAATAGTTTTTTCATCTCTTAATATGTATGAATCTGATTCAGTGTATATAGCAATAATTTTATCTTTTGATCGTTTATAACAATAATACTGACCAGACATAGTAATTTCTTTATAATATTTATTCATATCTTCAGGACTAACTTCAATAGGATTATTATTTAATAAAACTTCAACATGATTAAATTTAGTATTTATAAATTGATATTTACCTCTAACATGTGTTTTTGATTTAACTTCAATTATTTGGTTTAATGAAACATCAAGAATAGAAATAGAAATACCTAAATGATCACAAATATATTGTAAATCAGATTTAGGAACACCATTAATATATTTTTGTTGTAATTTATTAATTTTATTTAATTTAGTTTGATAATTTTTAATAGTTTTAGGATTAGATAAAATTTCCATTCTAGCTATTATATCATTTTCTATAGGTGTTAATAAACAATTTTTATAACCCTCTTGGAAGAATTGAATGACATCTTCACCAGCTATATTATTTGGTCTCATTATAATAATACGTTGGTCATCATCATAATCTTCATCTTCTCTAATTTGAGTAAAAACATTATTATGAGTATAAGTTCCATAATATAAAGGTTGTATGTTATTAGTATACCATTGATTAGTAAAATTTTCTGGAATATTAAATATATTATCATTAATAATATTATCTCTATCACTATGTATAATTCTAATTTCTCCTGTAATATTATTATCTCTTAAATAATTTCTAACTAATACTGGATTTTGTTGATTATCTGGAATATCATCAATAACGATTTCTCCAAGTAAGTTTTCATCAACAATAACTTGATTTTGTGCATTTTGTAAATTATTTACTTGGTCTTCCCAAAATTGAACTGAGCCACTTGGCCATTTTATTTCACTTTCATTTTCATTATATCCAAGCTCAATTGCTTGTTGTCTTAATTCTGCTCTTAATTTATTTGACATTCTATATAATAATAGATAAAGTTTTTTTATTATATTAATATTATCTAAATACCTAAATGAAAATAGTTGATATATTAAAGTTGAAAAAAAAATAAAAATTATGATATGGATTTATTTTTGTATTAATATATGGATTTATTTTTGTATTAATATATGGATTTATTGTTGTATTAATATCCAGAACCACAATTGCAATTAGTGATACCACAAAATGGACATTCATCAATTTGATCTAAATTATCTCGTATATAGGGATTAAAGAACTTATTTTGTAAATATGGTTTAACATCTATATAACATTTATCACATTGTTCTTTTCTGATATAATGATCACAAAGTTCAGATCCTCCTATAGAATTTTCTTTACATTCTCTACATCTTGTTCTTCTTTTATTATGATCACAAATAGAACCACCTCCTATACCTAATTGTTTACATTCTCTACATCTATCCTTTCGTTTATTATGTTCACATTTATATTTTTTTTTATACTCTCGACTATAAATTCTTCGTTTTTCTCTACATTGATTACATTGTTTATAATATTCACCTGATCTACTTTTCTCAAAATTAGATTCTATTGGTAATGATACTTTACATCTTGTGCATTTTCTTTTTTGGTTATCGTTGTCCATAATTGGTTATATAATAATATATAATCTAAACCTTAAATGAAATAGTGTTTTGTTCTAAAGAAATATAATCTTTTTCTTCAAATACTTTTGCCATTTTTTTATATTAAATCAAAAAAATTCTTTGATATTTATAATTTGGTCGTGGATAAATATGTTATAAGTTGTATTTACCAAAAACAAA
>Ga0180437_10008039_pt1 | contig 13539 bp, 8 predicted proteins | sample SS_ome_4_FD_132410 | JGI IMG/M metagenome (GOLD analysis project Ga0180437, IMG submission 132410) | Hypersaline lake sediment archaeal communities from the Salton Sea, California, USA - SS_3_D_1 metaG | ecosystem: Environmental > Aquatic > Non-marine Saline and Alkaline > Hypersaline > Sediment...
GCAAACGTATGGTCGGCCGCGGGGATTTCGCGCCGTAATTCGGGTTCGAGCGCCTCGATAAGGCGCACGTCTGGGAAACACTCGGCGGTCGCGCACCAGGTCTCGAGATCCTCGCTGCGAACGGTGGCAAGTTCCCTGAGCAGGAGCTGAATTGTGGCCTCGCCCCCGACTTCTTCGAGGATCCCATAGCTGTAAATCCTCTGGCTATTGTCCAGTTCGCTCCACCGGGCAATAATTCCCTCTTCAGCAAGGGCCCCGAACTTCTCGAGCGCTTTCATGGCGCTCTCGCAGACGAAATCGCCCTTCGGGTCGGCTAAACATTCGATGAGCGCCGGTATGAATTCAGGATATCCGAGGTCGCCCATCATCCTCGCGAGGTGTATCTCGCCGCAGGTGCCGTCTCCATCGATCAATTGCTCGAGCGCGCTTCGAACCGCTTCCTCTCTAGGGAACGTTCGCACACGCGCAAGCAACGCGTCATATCCCGGCGCGGTGCTTAGATCCAAACCGATAAGCCGCAGCACCTCGTCCAAGGATAGATCCCGATAGGTGCAGTCCTTCTTCACGTAGCTTGCCGCGGCCAGCGCCAGCGCGAGAAACGTGAGAAACCGCCGGTGTTCTTTTCGGACCTTATCCTTGACGGCCTCAATGACGGGTAAGAGGCGCAATCCCGGCTCATAGCGCCGACGACTGCAAATATCGTGGACGAGCCTCATAGTCTCCGGAAGCGCCTTTTGCGGGTCGGTGACGGCAAGCCGCTCGAGTTCCGCCAACGGGGCGTCTTCCTCGAACAGAGGTGCAAGCGACACCAGATCCTGGGCTCCGTTGTGAGCGTCGAGTTCGACGAGCAACTCGAAAAGAGGCAATCCGTTCGTTATAAGCGAGTAGACTGCATCGAGATCGTAGGCCATATTGTCCGGCGTATCGGGATCGGTGACGAGATCCTCGAATATTCTCTGAAATCCCTCCGGATCGTGGTTCCAAGTAAATGTGACGATTGCTTTGAAACTCGCCGCGTGCGTCATTTCAGACACGCCGCTTTCTTCGAGACGGTTCACGAGTTCTTGTGCGAGATCGGCGCCGTCGGCCGTTCGAAGACTGCCCAGCGACACCAACACCGCCGACGTCTTCTCGACGCTCTCTTGCTCGGACTCGAGGTAGGCGCGGAACAATTCAGCCGCCGACTCAGGCGCCAGTTCCGCGATGATGGGGGCCGCCTCGCGCGCCGCCGCGCGGCGCCATTCGGGTCCGAAGTTCGCTGATTTCGGGGATTTGGCTCACCGCATGACTCCATCTTCGTGTTTACGCCCGCTGCGCCCAGAAAGCCGCCACAGTATTGCACGGGCAGGCCAGGGTTTCAAACACTCGCGTGCCGTAATCGCCGGGCAAGTAGACGTCAAGCGCGCCCTGGGTAGTCGGTGCAGGTGTTTGCTGAATGCCCTTAGGCACCGGTGCGATGGTCGCGAAGAAGCAGGGACACGTCTCGCTCCCCCGCATGAGGAGCGCCGCAGGCGGACTCGCTTGCGTCAGTCCCTGCTTTTCGCTCGTGCATATCCGGCGGTCAGGGGCGTGGTGAGATGCCCCCGCAGGTTTCCCGGCGTCATCGAGGCGTCTTTGCGGATGCGGGGATAAGGGCCAGGGCTTGGTCGAGGGCTTTTGCGGCTTCCTCATACTGTCCGCTCTCCATGTACCCCTGGGCTCGACTTGCGTTGGACTGAACAGACCTGCGCCAGTGAGGCATCGAGACGCCCTCGAAAACGTAGTCGCGAAAAGCGGGAACGAGCACGGTCGATAGTTCCTCGAGTTTATCGTGGGCCTTGTAGAACGCGGCGGGCCGGTCGGGATGGCGTTCGCGACGCCGTGGCAGCGGCGGGAATGGCGCGTGCGGCTCTGTTTGATACCAATAGACGACGCTTGTGTAGTCATTGGGTTTGTCGTTCGCATGGCCGTGCTCGACGGTCATCCGAATCGATTTTGCGAACCGGATTGGATCCTGCACGTACCACCGATACATGGCGTTTTTCCCGAACGTCGGTATCCCGCGCTTGTTCTCGACGAGCAGGAAACCGGAGTAAAGGCCGGCGTACTCGGTGTCGGGCCCGGCGCCGCCGCCGAAAATCTCCTCGGAACCCGTGCCGGGCATCGAGGGCGGCCACGTGTCGCCGTCGATAAAGATCATATCGTCGCCTTCGCCCCACCAGCCGCCGAAGGTGTTGTCGACTTGAAGGAACAGGCCGGCAACGTGGCCTTTGCCTTCTGCCTCGAGGATAACGTAGTTACCTTTCCCGTCTGGATTAGCCTCGAAGGGCCCTTGATTGTCGTGCGGCGACTTTGGCCTGACGGAAGGCGTGGTAGGATTCTCTCTGCGCCACTGGGCGTGGAACCGCCCGACGTCGTCCGGCAACGGCGCACCGTATTGCTCATAGTTGATGTGATACCACAGCCCGCCGAAGCGCCCGCCGAAATAGCCGTTGCTTTCGTTGCAGACTTCGATACGGGCGCCGTTCGAGAACGGCATCGGGAAATAGCAGGTCAATCCGTTGTTCCCGCCCTGGCCGAGCTGAATCGCCATCATGTACGAGCTGAACCGGCGCACGATGCAGTTGCTGATACAGAAGAAGTCTCCAAGAGGCACCTCGACGCTCGGCGTCTTCTCGCCGTCCCAGTACATCCGTAAGACGGCGTCTCGGTAATCGAGTGGATCGGGATCGATGGTGGTTATGTAGAAGCTCGTGATCATACCCGCGCCTTCGATATTCGCCAAAAGCGCCGTCTCGCGCGGGCCGATGGTTATACAGTCGGTGTTTCGGCCCCGCTGATCCCAACTCGACGCGCGCTTGCTCTTCGCGTCCTTGACTCGCACGAGGCCGGGCAGAGGGGACGGCTGGCCGGGGGGCGAGTCGAGCGCCGCTTGGGGGATATCATGTGCGGGCTTGTCGCGGTTGCTGTGGATTGATGGCGCTGGCGCTGCGTCACCGGCATCCGGCGGCGTATCGTGCGCGACCTCACCGCGGCAGGCGCCACCGGCAGGCAGAACCAGCAGCACAAGGCTCAGCATACTTCTGACGAAACAACGCATCGCAACACCCTCCCTCATGAGCCGCGAGGTCACCGTGCCCGTTTGAAGACATTTCCCATGGCCCAGGCGCCAGCACGCACAGCCCGCCACCTGGGAAAAATCATACATAGCACAAACGATTGCAGCGGCGCAATTGCAACGAGCCCCTGTGCATGAGGACCCGTGCCGGGAGTCCTCTTTCAGAGCCGGAACAAGGCATTGTTTCTGTTTGCCAGACTTCAGTACGAAAGAAAACTTTCATCGGTATGCATGATATGCTACGATGAATAGGAGACGGTTCGCTTGCGGATTCCAGAGGCCGACGTCCCCCGCAAGAGAAATGACAACTCCGTTGCCGAAGTCCGGACACGCAGAGACGTGGGAACACCGTGCCAATCCACGAAACGTTCTACTCGGAGAGCCAAGGGCTGACGGTCGTGATGACAAGTGCTAGGCACACTTTTCAGACTGCCGGCCGCCAGTACGCAGGTCCTTGGGGTTCGTATGATAAGAAGTGAAAAAAAAAGACCAATCTGGGCGCCACGCGTACGACAGGACAGAATCCGCAGGCTTTACGAGACGGACGCGAAGGGCATCTACGACGCCGGACTTATCGATGACGTTGGCTACTCGCTTCTGGCCCGTTGCCAGAGTTTCATTGCGGCAAACGAGGCGATCCAGGGGATAGCTGTGTGCCCCTGCTGTGACAGGCGCGTTAAGCATGCTAAGCGCAGAGAGGAGCTGCTGCACTGCGACAACTGCGGTTGGGAGTTGACTTGGGGCGAATATTTCAAGACCATTCAACACAAGCAACTCAGCGGCGCCGAGCCGGTGCTCAAGCAGTTTCGGGAGTTCGTGAAGGGATTCGCGACGGCTCGGACGTCACGAGAAAAAGTGTTCCTCATAGACCGGCTTCTCCACGGGTTCCATTGGTATTACAAGACAAACGGCCCGACGCGTCCAGTGGCAGTGAGTCTGATTGAAGGACGCATGCGGGAAGTGGTCGCGTTTCTGGACAGTCTCAGCTATAGCGAAAAAAGCACGCCCGGCACAACACAGCACTTCGAGGAATGGGACAAGAACATCGAGGTGAACCGGGAATGGTATCCTTCGCGAGGAGAACCGAGGCGCGGACCTCCGGACCTACCGATCCGGACACGCCACGCGCCTGACGCGCATTGCGCGAGTGTCGACGAATGAATACGGATTATTTGACCCTAACCAAGCAGTATTATGCAGCATGGCTCGGCGTGGCGCCGTCGTTTTTGGACAGGAAGGGCGTGTTTCCCGTTTTCAATTCGGAGCGCGATGAACGACAACGTGGCCATAGCGCGCGGATCGACCTATATTGCTTTGTCTCACAGGGAACGGCAATTATCTCGTATGGACAACGGTTGCAGAAAGATATCGGGCGCGTCGAATCGTGTTTTCGGCAAGAAAAGGCTCTCGAGGACACTAAAGCATCGCTGAGTGAATGCCTGGGCGTCCGGCCGGGTCATTCGTACAAGTATTACTTCCGAGAGTTGCGGCAGGGTCTGAATACCACACTGGCGCGGCAACTGACGCGAAATGACTACGGAGATTTCCTGCATTTCCACCGAAGTCTATACCCGGATGGGGACCAGGAATCCTGGCTTGAGGAGTACTTCAACGCGATAGCGGACAAAGGCTACGTTCACGGCGTCTATGTTGACGAACGGCTCGTCAGTGCCACAGACGCACCTGACATGCCCTACATGGCCGACGTAATCGTGGAGATCGGGGTAAACACCCTGCCCGAATTCCGCCGTCGCGGTCATGCAAAGGCTGTGGTCGGCGCATCCCTGAAGCATTTGGTGAATACGGAGAAAGTGCCGATATGGTCCTGCGGAGCCGCAAATACTGCGTCCCAAGAACTTGCAGAAAGCGTGGGCTACGTGAAATTCGCCGACGTGATCGGGGTCACGCTCCAGTCCTGAGCTTCGTAGGATGATGGGCTGCCCAGCCTTGCTTCACGTGCCTTATAGTGGGTCTGTTTTTGGCTGACGCTAAACCAGCGGCTGCAGTTGACAACAAACGGCTGCTTTCTTATTGCTTGGTCAGTCCAACCGGCGGCTGCGGGCTTGTGGCGCCAAAGAAGGGGGAAGAGCCTTGCTGAACCATGTTCCCCGTCTCGCTTTATTGAAACTCCTTTTGCTGTCTTTTGGGTATGCTCAAGCCCAAGAGCTGTGGGTGTCCTCGGAGCACTATGGCGCGTTCCACGTACTCGTGGCTGGCACGGCTTCGCAGTCGGAGCAGCTCGCGGCCAAGGAGTTCAAGGCTTATTGGGCGAAAACCACCGGCCATGACATCAAGGTCTCGGATACACCGTCTGCCGAGGGTCCGAATGTCTGGATCGGCCGGGACGGTCTCCCGCAGCAGTTGTTGAGGTCGCTCGACCTCGAGGGACTCGGGACGGACGGACTGGTCATTCGCACGTTTCCCGCCAGCGAGACCTCTGGGCCTCAACTCGTTATTGTCGGCGGCCGCGAGCGTGGGACCATGTACGGGGTATACGAATTCTTCGAGCGGTACATGGGCGTTCGCTGGATTACGCCGGAGCTCACCCACATTCCCGAGGCGCCGCCGGAATCCATTCCCGAGATTGACTATCGGTTTGTCCCGCCATTTCTGCGTCGGTCCGGTTTTTCGTACTACGGCTACGAGCGCGGCCCCGCGCGCGACTTCATGCGGATTCAGCGGTTGTCGGGCTACCCGCAATTTGGGGGGCCCTTTGTGCACTCGAGTTTCATTCTGCTCCCGCCGGAGAAGTATTTCGCCGAGCATCCCGAGTTCTATTCGGAGATCGACGGCGAACGGCGTGCGCCCGTGGGCATTGCCAACTACCTCGACCCGGCCGTAATGGCGCGCCATCCGGACAAAGTCTCGCAGCTCTGCTACAGTAACCCCGACGTAGCGGCCGCGCTGGTCGCCGTGCTTGAGCCGATGATGCGCGCCCAGCCCGACAAACGGATCTGGAGCGTCTCGCAGAACGACTATGGCGGCAACTGCAAATGCGCGGAATGCAACGCCATTGACGAGCGGGAAGGAACGCCGATGGGTTCGTTGTTGACAGGTATCAACCGCGTCGCCGATGCCATCAAAGACGAGTTTCCCAACAACTACATCGACACGCTGGCGTACACGTACACGCGCAGGCCGCCGAAGCACATCAGGCCTCGCGACAACGTAATCATTAGTCTGTGCAACATCGAGTGCGACATGGCCCGGCCGATGACGGATCGCAAGTCCCGCATCAACCGCGCATTCGCAAAGGATATCAAGGGCTGGGCCAAGATTGCGCCGAATCTCTATTTCTGGGACTACCCCGACACCGCCTATAACGTCCTTACGCCGTTTCCAAATTTCCACACGATGCAGGCCAACATGCGGTTTTGGAAAAAGCATGGGTTCAAAGGGGCCTTTCTGTGCGGTTCGGGGGGGACGCCGGTCGGATTGGGCGCGCTTCGGGGGTATCTGCTGTGCAAACTCGTATGGGATCCCGATTGCGACCTCGAGTCGCATCGGCGGGATTTCATGACGCTGTACTACGGCGAGGCGGCGCCGTACCTCGAGCAATACATCGATGTGCTGACCCGAGGCGTGCTCGAATCCGGGAAACCCATGCCGTGTCTTGACCCGCCGAGATGGCTCGGCTACGACACGGTGGTGGCAGCGATGCGCGTCCTCGACGAGGCGCGTGCGGCGGCCAAATCAAAGGCGGTGCGCGCCCGTATCGAGGCGACGCAGGTCCAGATGCAGTACGCCGCCCTCGTTTGTGTGCCCAAGGTCACGCAGATGGCGGACAAGTTCGTCCTCGAACGACCTCCCAGCCCGACGCTCGACGAGTTTCTCGGCATCATCGCGCAATATCCGGGACACGCCATGCAGCACTGGAGCGTCCCCACGGAAATGATCAAAGCCGAGGCCGGCGGGCGCACGCCCCCGCGTTACGAGGAAGCCGACATTATCCGTCTTGAGAACGAGCACGCCGAGATCTGGGTGTGTCCGGGCATCGCGGGCGCCGTCTTGCGCTGGGTGGACAAGAAGACGGGCCGGGAACTTCTCGAGGGGCACGAGCGGTTTACGGAAGGCCGAAGCATGATCCATGAATGGGACATGACGCCTGTGCCCAAATCGTATCCCTATTTCCCGATTGCCCCCGAGTACGCAGTACTGGAACGGGATCGCGGCCGATTGGCGTTGCGCGCGCATATCGGCGGTTTCGACGTGACCCGGCGCATGGTTTTGGACGAGGACCCAGGCGGGCTCGCGATTGAGATCGACGTTCAGAACGCCACGGATGCGCCGCTCGATCCGCGAGTCAAGCTGCATACGGAGTTCTGGACGCAGGGGCCCAAGGCCGCTGAGTTCTGGATCCAGGACGAGGCCGGCTGGCGAATCGCCAAACTGGACGACGTGGTCGTGGAAGACATCGTGTGGCTCAAGGCATTCTCACCGAGCCGGATACGCCGTTGGGCTTATCACGCGCCGGGCCGCAGACTTACGCTGGTCAATTCGTTCGACCCGGGCGAACTCGGCAAGTTGATCGGCCTAGTCAATACACAGTACGAACACGTGATCATGGACCTCGAACCTCGCCCGGAACCCTTCGCGCCCGGCGAAACGCGCACAATCCACTCACGCTATGAGGTCACAACGAAACGGCCCAACAGGCTCTAGCGAGAGGGCGGGAATAGGGCCTGCGCATGGATGCCGCCGGGTGAACGCTCAGTTCGCGGCCGTCCCCGTCGTGGTCGGCTGTCGCTTTTTCTGGGTCTCGCGGATCCAGTCGGCCGGTTCGACGTGAACGAGGACATCGCGGACGCGGGAGTCTTCCGTTCGGATGGCGTCTTTGACGCGGTGAGCCAAGTCGTGACCTTCCCGCACCGTAATGTCGCCGTCGACGCCGACGTGCAAGTCGATGAAATAATCGAAGCCCATCTTGCGCACCCAACAGGCGTCGAGAATGGCGACGCCTTCCACGCGCATGGCGCTGGCGCGCACGGCCTGCTCGATTTCGGGGGGCGGCGCCGTGTCCATTACCTCGGCAATGGCCGGGATCAGCAACCGCGCCCCATTGTACGCGATGACCGCGCAGGCGAACAGGGCCGCCCAATCGTCCGCAGCCTCGTAACCGGTGACCACCGCCGCCAAGATGCCGATAAAGGCGGCCGCGGACGTGAGCGCGTCGCTGCGATTGTCCCAGGCGTTGGTCTTGACCGCCGTGCTCGATACCTCTTCGCCCACGCGGGCGACATAACGAAACATGATTTCTTTCGTCACGATCACGCCGACGAGCACGGCCAACGTGAACGGTTCCGGGCCGTATTGCGGCGAAAGAATCTCTCGTACGCTCTGTATCGCGAGTCCGACGGCCCCAGCAATCAACCCTACGGCGACGACAGCGGCCGCCAGCGGCTCGGCCTTGCCGTGACCGTAGGGGTGCTCGGCATCGGGCGGCGTTGTCGCAATCTTGATGCCGCCCAACACGACGAGCGACTTCATGATATCCATCACCGACTCCATGGCGTCGGCGATAAGGGCGTACGAGTGCCCCAGCACCCCGGCCAGGCCTTTGACGGCTGCGAGGCACGCATTTGCCAGAACGCTCACGACCGTTACGCGTATAGCCTTCCGCGCGGGCGCGTCGGGTGTTGTCTTCGGTTTCTTCTTCACGGCCTATCCAGACCCTCGCAGCACGTACTGCATTTCAGTTAAACGAATCGCCGACTCAGGACGGCAGAGACAACGGGCCGGTGAGATCCGGCCCGAAAACAAGCGCCTACTGGAGAGTATAACACAGTCCCAGAAACCGAACCGGCCAAGTCTGGAAGGTTTCCTTCGAAGAACTCGGCGCCGGACGAGCGGGTTTGTGCCGTCGGCGATGGGCCGCGCCGATTTTGCGTGCGGCCGGCGGCTCGCGACACGGGCACCATATCCAGCCGCGCACCCCCGTCGCTGGCAGGACGAGGCGATTAGGTCCTATTCTTCGTTCTTGGGTGCCTTGCTCAGGATCTGGTTGAAGAGGCGTTCCGCGTCCGCGTATTCCTTGTTGCGCATATGCGCGAGGGCTTCGCGTGCCTTGGGCTTAGTTTCGGCGATCCATTCGGGCAGCGGGTCGCCGTCGAAGACGCTTTTGACGTAGTAGGGGACAATCAATGGGCTGAGTTTCTCCATGACGGTGTGGGCTTCCTGGAAGCCTTTCGGCATGACGGGACGCCGTTCCTCGAGCGGCAACAGGGCGGGAAAGGGAGCGTGCGGCTCGATTTGGTACCAGTAGACCACGCTCGAGTAATCGTTTGAATAATCGTTTGCATGTCCGTGTTCGATGGTCATTTTGATTGCTTGGCGGAACCGGATGGGGTCGTTCACGTACCATCGGTACATGGCGTTCTTGCCCTTGAACCGTTCGCCGTCGAGGTCCTCGATAAGGTGAAAGCCTGAATGGACCCCGGCGTATTCCTTATCGGGACAGGCGCCGCCGCCAAACACTTCCTCTGTGCCCGTTCCATGGAGCGAAGGCGGCCAGGTGTCGCCGTCTATGAAGATCATATCATCGCCTTCGCCGTACCATCCTCCCTGTAAGTTATCGATGCCGAGCAAGAGGCCGGCGATATGGCCCTGGCCCGCGGCCTCGAGCATAACGTAATTATTCTCTCCGGTAAGATTAGGGACGAACGGCCCGCGATGGGTCCTCGGCTCGCCATTGACGCCGTCGGCGTATTTGGTGCGCCGCCACTGGGCGTGGAAACGCGCCGTATCCGGCGGCGGCGGGGCGTCGTGCACTTCGTAGTCGATGTGGTACCACAACCGGCCGAAATTCCCGCCGAAGTACCGGATGCTTTGGTTTTCGATCTCGATCCGAGCCCGGCTGGCGAAAGGCATGGGAAAGTAGCAATTGAGGCCGTTATTCTCGCTGTTGTCCCCGGAGCCGGGATTGACTGTCATCATCAGCGAGGAGAAGTGGCGAACGGTGCAGTTGCTGATGCAGAAGAAGTCGCCCAGGGGGACTTCCACGCTCGGGGTCTCTTCATCATCCCAGTACATGCGGATGATGGCGTCGCGATAATCCATCGGGTCGGGCCCGATCATAGTGAAGTAGATGTGCGTGATTACGCCTGGTCCCTGCACATCCGCCAAAATCAGCGTTTCTCCCGGAGGAATAGGGACACAGTCTTCGTTTCTGCCGGTCTGATCCCAACTCGAGCATCGTCTGGACCGCGCCGCCCGCACCTGTGTCAATTGGCCGAAGGGTGTTCCTAGCATCGACAGAAAGACCTCCTAGGTTGTGCCGCTAGCCTTGCCCCCCAGTACTTGGTGTGGTCGCTGCAAAGCAAACGTTTGCAGTTCGCCAGAAATCCCAACAGGAAATCCCCAACCACATGGTTCCAGGCCGAGAACACGAGTCATGTTACGCAGTTTGCACGGGGAATGTCAAGATATTTGTGGACGTCTTTTGGTTGTCTTGACAAACCGTGTAACAGGCTGGCATAGTAGTGAAAGCGATTGCTGCAAGCGATTTCTGCCTTCTGCCTGCTTGGACAGCGGATTCGGTTATAGGCATCCCGGTTCTTGAATGATCCAGCGTTACGCTTGTGCGAGTAGGAGCAAAGAGAGGGGCCAAGAGGTATGAGAAGGGACACGGCGCCAGGGTCCTTGTTTCGCTTGGTGGCACTGTCGATTTTGCTCTTCGGATATGTAGGTTGCGGCCAAAAAGCAGCGAAGGAAGACGTTGCCGACTTGCTTGCGGCGGGCTGGCACTGGTTTCGGATCAATGAGTACGCCTACTCGATCAAGGCCTTCGAGGAGGCGCTCGAGGCCGCGGGCCAGGATCCTGAAGCGCAGGCCGAAGCGTGCTACGGCCTCGGGAGCGCGTGGGACTTTCGGCGCCCCGGCGATTTCCGTGACAAGGCCCTCGAGTTCTACAACCGTGCGGTTGACGCGGCGCCGGCGAGCGACGCAGCGGCGTGGAGTCTGTTGGCCGTGGCCCGGATGAAGCATTTGGCCACGGTGGGTCTGGAGCGCGATCAGAAGAATACGCCGGAGGTGCGCGCTGCATACCAGGAGGTCATTGATCGCTTCCCGGACCATTTAACCGCCGAGGAGGCTTTTATCTATCTGCAGTCTTGCCGAGTTGTAACGCTGAAACCCGAGGAACTCGGGAAGGCGGCGGTGGCCCTGGAAGAGTTCGTCCGGACGCACCCGGATTCTTTGTTCAAAAGCACCGCATACCACTTGTTAGCGGAATGCTACATGATGTTCTACCGGCACGATGACCGTATCCGAGCCAAGCGCATGGCGCTCGAGTTGGCCGAAGAGGACAAGGTCACACCCATGGAGATGAACAAGGCCTTGTTCACGTGGTTAATCGCGGTGTATGCTGAGTTTGACGCGGGCGACTTCGAGATTGCCCGGGAATACTACCGCAGACTGATCGACGAGTATCCCACGGACAATAAAGTCTACATGGCCAAACTGGCACTGAAGCGCCTCGACGAGGTCGAGGCGCGCATACGCCGCGAGTTGCTCGACCAGGGACTCGAGGCCGACGCGGAGACGCCTCGTGATTAGCAACGCGCTGAGGAAACTGACCCCCTACCTGGCCATCGGACTGATTGTCTGCACGTATCTGTGGGCGACGGCAGTGGTCCTCGGGCGCAAGACGTCTGAGGCGCCGTCCGCGAAAACAGTCATTCGGTTTGCCCATCATCAACTCGAGACCGGCGTACGGGAGGCCATAGACGCCCTGGCGGATGACTATACCCGGCTGCACCCGAATGTCCAGATTGTGCAGGAAGCGGTTCCGGACGGCACTTACGGGCAGTGGCTCACTACACAACTGATCGGGGGGGACCCGCCCGACATCATGCAGCTCGAAGCGGTTGCTTTTCTTCCGTGGCACGTATGGATGTCCTTTATTGAACGCTACTTCGTGCACATCACGGCCCACGTAAACGAACCCAACCCGTACAATGTCGGTACAGTTCTTGAAGGCGTGCCGCTTCGCAAAACCTTCAAAGACGGCATGCGCGTGACGTTCAGCACGCACACTATCGAGTATTGGGGGATGGCCCTGACGCGCTTTTGCGGGCGCGTGTTCTACAACAAGACCCTCTTGGCGGAGTTAACGGGCCGTTCTGAACCGCCGAACAACTGGCGCGAATTCGCGGAAGTCTGCAGCCGTATTGCGGCCCAGGAGGATGAAAGCGGAAAGGCATACATCCCCATCGCCAACTCGAAAGCCCACATGCCGATGTGGGAAGCTGGCGTGGCCGATCCGTTGACGTACCCGCTTCTCAAGTTCGCCGATTTCAACCGCGATGGCGGCTTGCACCCGCAGGAAGTGTGGGTCGCAGTGAAATCCGGACGAATGAGCCTGAACCACCCCGCCTTGCGCGCGCGATTCCAGATCCTACGTGAAATCGCCAAATTCAGCCAACCGGGGTATACCGGCCTCAACCGCGACGAAGCCGTCTTCCTGTTCATCCAACAAAGGGCCGTGTTTATCACCGGCGGCACGTATGAGGCCTACAGCCTGCTCGATATGGCGGAAGGCCATTTCAAGATCGACGTGATGCCCTATCCCCGGGTGGACAAGGACGATCCCGACTACGGTCAATTCGTCTATGGGCCCGTATCGGAAGAATCGCTCGCGGCTACGCTGGCCGGGTTGCAGATGGGGATAACGACGGCTTCCGACCATCCAGATCAGGCCCTGGATTTCCTGATGTATCTTGCCAGCCAAAAAGGGAACGAGCGACTCACCCAACGCATCGGATGGCTGCCCATCATCAAGGGCGCGGAAACGGACGCGTTCCTCAAGAAGTTTGAACCCAATGTCGAGGGTATTACAGGATTTGTGGGGACGGGCAACCTCATCATGGGCGGCGACACGAATATCAAGTATATGCAGATGTATCCCCTGTATCAACTGGGCGAGATTTCGTTGGACGAGTTCCTTTCGGAGTACGAATCGTTTTATATCGAGCAAGGTGGGCTCGATTTCGAGGAACAACTGCTGCAGTTCACGGAGAACAGCAAACGCAGTCAGGAGTTTCTCGTGGCCATCCGATCTCGGGCCCGCGCCGCCGCCGACCCCGAAGAGGCCCAGTCCCAATGGGGTCGATACTGGCAACTGTTGTGGCAGTCGCAGATACTGGTCGAGATCGTATCGGAACAGCTTGAGGATATGATTCAAAAAGGGCCGATACTCGAAGCGAATCTGCCGTATGAATACACGGAAGGCGCCCTGGCTCGGGTGCGCCAGCGCATCCGGCAGGAATTGGAGCACAAGCAGGCCGGCGGCGGAACCCTGGTGGCCCAGCCGGCCGCAACAGGGACGGCAGGCGGATGATTCCCAGACGGATACCATGGCGCAAAGTCCGACACCATTGGGAGATCTATCTGTTTATTCTGCCGACGCTTGTCCTCATATTCACGTTTATGTACTATCCCGCGGC
>Ga0180437_10008041_pt1 | contig 13532 bp, 10 predicted proteins | sample SS_ome_4_FD_132410 | JGI IMG/M metagenome (GOLD analysis project Ga0180437, IMG submission 132410) | Hypersaline lake sediment archaeal communities from the Salton Sea, California, USA - SS_3_D_1 metaG | ecosystem: Environmental > Aquatic > Non-marine Saline and Alkaline > Hypersaline >...
ACCCATGAGGAACTTCTGGGAACGGGAGGGCTCTATGCCCGGCTGGCTGAAATCCAGAAGCTGAGTGACGATCTGGAGGCTGCCTGATGAGGGGGAACGGGCTCGACAGGACGATCGAGGAACACCCGCCTGCGGATCGTCGGCTGATCTCGATGATGGCTCGTTTTGCGCGACCCCACTGGCGGCTTCTCCTGTGGGCGGTACTCCTCCTGCCCCTGATCACAGCTGCGCAGCAGGTGCAACCCTACCTGTTCAAGGTGGCGATCGACGGCCCGATAAGCCGTCAGCTGGAACTCGGCTTTCCGATCGTCTCCGAAACGACCGTGGGTCTCTTGAAGCTGGCGGGTGTCTTCCTCGCGACCTTGATCTTTGTTTTCGTCATGGAGTATCTCCTCACCTATTTGATGGAGTCGGTCGGGCAGCGGGTCGTCTACGACATGCGCATGACCATGTTTCAGCATCTGCAGAGACTCGACCTCGCCTTTTACGAGCGAAACCCGGTCGGCCGATTGATGACGCGGGTGACGAATGACCTGGAGGGAATCAGCGAGTTCTTTTCCGCAGGCCTGGTCAGCCTGATCGCCGATCTGTTCAAGCTGGTCGGGATCTTGGTTGCGATGTGCCTGCTCTCGGTCAAGTTGACAGTGTGGACCTTTGCCGTGGCCCCGCCTCTGTTGCTCGTGGCCGGGTTCTTCAGGATACGCTTGCGGCGGGTCTTCCTGGCGATTCGGAAACGGATTGCCAGGATCAACACCTACCTCGCCGAGAGTCTGAGCGGCGTGGAAACGGTCAAGCTCTTCAACCGTGCGGGACGCAACGACGACGAGTTCGAGGCCCTGAACCGGGACTACATGAAGGCCAACCTGCGGTCGATCTTTTTCGATTCGAGCCTCTATGCGGTGATCGAGTTGATCAGCACGGTTGCGATAGCGGTGTTCATCTATGCCAGTGCGATGAGCATCGAAAAAGGGGCGATCACGCTGGGGACGGTCGTGGCGTTCGTCGAATACATCAAGCGCTTCTTCATACCGATCCGGGATATCGGCATGAAGTACTCGATCATCCAGAGCGCCTTTGCGAGTGCCGACCGAATCGATCAGCTGTTGTCTGAAGAGAGTTTCATCACCGAGGCGCCGGAACCGATCGTTGCCCACAAACTGCGGGGAGAGATCGAATTCCGCGATGTTACATTCGGCTACAAACCGGACGAGCCGGTCCTTAAAAACGTCTCATTTTGCCTGAAGCCCGGCGAAACGCTGGCCGTCGTCGGAGCCACGGGTGCGGGGAAGAGCACTATACTCAAGCTCCTAAACCGCTTCCACGACGTGCGGGAGGGCCGTATCCTGATCGATGGGGTGGACATCCGGGCGTATGACGTACGCAGCATCCGTCGCCGAATCGGTCAGGTCTTGCAGGACGTAGTGCTCTTCTCGGGGAACGTCGTGGATAACATCCGACTGGACCGGGACCTCCCGCAGGAGCGAATTGATGAGGTTTGTCGGCAAGCCCAGGTGCACCGGGTCGTTGAAAAGCTGGCCGACGGATACCAAACAGAGATCAAGGAACGTGGCGCGAACGTCAGCTATGGCGAGAGGCAGCTCATAGCGTTTGCCCGTGTTCTGGCCAAGGACCCGGAGATCTTCCTGTTCGATGAGGCCACGAGCAATATCGACTCCCAGACCGAGGTGCTCATCCAGGAGGCCCTCGAACAGGTTCTCAAGAACCGGACCAGCCTGATCATTGCCCACCGTCTTTCCACCGTTTCCATCGCAAACCGAATTTTGGTCCTCCACAAGGGCCGGGTGGCCGAGTCCGGGACCCACGAAACCCTGATGGCGGAACAAGGCCTGTACGCGCGACTGTATCGATTGCAGTTCAAGAACGCGACCAGCCGGCTGAGCGCTTGAGATTGCCCGGAAGGCAGATTGACCGGGCAAAACCCTTTGCAACCCTTGCCGCTTTGCTCGAGGTTCTCTCGAGCCCCACCCCGGCGGGCTCTGAAATCTTCTGGTCATCAGCCCGGTTTCTTGGTCTTTTTCCCCTCTCCAATGCTCAAGAAAAGAATCAAAGGAGCCGATCTTAAAAGAAAAATTTATTGTGAACTCCCAATTCTCGTTCTAAAAGGCCACGGTCCGGGGGGCGTTCGTCTTGGGCTCATCCCTCTACTACCCGAATCCGATTGCAGCGGGCAACTTCCTGGCAGTGCTGTGCCTCGCTGTATTCTCGGTTTGGGGCCTCACCCTGAATCCCCGTGCAAGAACGAACAAGTCCTTCTTCTTCATGTGCCTCCACGCCCTGGTTTGGCAACTGGGTATCGGATTCATGCTCTGCAGTCGGGATCCTGGACTGGCTGAAAGGTGGTACCGGGTCTCGTATCTCGGGGTTGTCTTCATATGTCCTGGGGTTCTGCTCTTCGTCTCTTCGATTGTCGTCCCCCAATCCAGGAACAAATCGCCCATCTTGATTGCTTATGTTCTGGCCTTCCTGTTCGCCGCGGAAGGGGTTCTGGGCAAGGCTACCATCACAGGCGTGTGGGAGTATTCCTGGGGCTTCTACCCTCGTTACGGTCTCTTGAGTGCCGTTTTCCTGAGCCTCTTCGCTCTTCTCATGCTCGTCATCTTCAGAACCCTCGTCCGGGGTCTCCGCACCGTGGAATCCGGTTTCGAGAGGAGACAGATCAAGGCACTGATCCTTGCCTTCTCGATAGCCTACCTGGCGGCCTTGGATTTCCTGCCCTGTTTCGGGGTTGCGGTCTATCCGCCCGGGTTTGCGGCGATCATCGTCTTCGTGACCCTGATGTTCTGGTCGATCTATCGGTACCGGCTCCTCGATCCCACGCCGGAATCCCTTGCGAAGAAGGTGCTGTCCACCATAGCGGATTCCATTATCGTCCTGGACTCCGACGGGGTCATTCGCATGGTGAACCCCAAGGCCGAGGAACTTCTCGGGTACACCCGAAAGCAGTTGCTCCAAAGGCACTTCGCAAGTTTCGTCGACCCCCGGAGTGTGGATGCTTCTCAGGCCCTTGTGCACGGCCTTGGTGTTCGGAAAAAGGATGTGGAATCCGGGGTGATCACCCTCAGAGACATAGATGGGAAATCGATTCCCACGGCATGCAACCTTTCGGCTATACGGGGCTGGAAGGGAACGGTCCTAGGGGTCGTTCTGGCCTGCCGGGATCTGCAGGAAATTGTCCGTTCCAAAGACATCATCCAGGAGCAGGAGGAGAAGATACGGGATACCCAGGAGAGGTACAGTGCACTGTACAACCGAAGCCTCTTCGGCGTATTTGTGCACAGCTTCGACGGGGAATTCCTGGATGCGAACGATGCGGCCCTGGAAATGCTCGGCTACACCAGGGAGGAAATCCCGTCGCTCAACTTTGCCACCTTGCTCGATGACGAGGATCAGTTGACAGAGGCGATAGAGAGCCTTGATCAGATCAAACGGACAGGAGGACAGAAGAAGCTCAGCAAGTGGAAGCTCAAGAGGAAGGACGGGAGTTTTGTGTGGGCCGAAACCGAGGCATTTCTGATCTACCGGGGCGGAAAGCCCTATGCCATCCAGGGGATCTCTCACGATATCACCGAACGCGTACGGACCGAACAGGCATTGCGGGAGAGCGAGGAGAAATACAGGACCGTTGTGGACTCATCCCCTGAGAGTATTGTGGTTGTCGATCCGGATGGAAGGATACGGTCCTGCAACCCGGCTATAGAAACCCTCACCGGGTACAAGCCTGAGGAACTGGAAGGGAAGTATATCCATGACCTGATGACCATAAGTTCGGAAGAGATGCCTCGTGTTGCAGAGTTCTTCGAAGATCTCATGCGCGGCAAGGAGGTCGAGTCCTTCGAACTGGAGAACATACGTAAGGACGGGACGAAACATTGGACAAGCGTCAAGCTTGGTATCCTCAAATCCGGGGAAGAAATCACAGGAATCTTGGTCGTCTCCAGGGATCTCACGGAACGCAAGCGCATGGAGGAAGATCTGCGGGAGAGTGAGGAGAGGTACCGCATGCTGTTCGAATCGTCCCCGGAGGCCGTTACGCTGATCGGTCTGGACGGAACGATATTGGACTGCAATCAGGCGACGACGAAACTGACGGGTCTGCCCATGGAGGAGATCAAGGGGAAATCGTTCGTCGGGCTGGGTACGCTCCATGAAGATAAAATGCCGGAATACATGGAGATCTTTTCGCAACTGGTGCGCGGTGAGTCCGTGAAGCCTCTTGAACACGAGACGATTGACGCGGACCAGAAAGCCCAGTGGACCGAGAATTACCTGTCCTTGTTGAAGCGAAAGAACGAGCCTTTCGCGATCCAAGTCATCAGCCGCGACATAACCGAGAGAAAGCGAGCGGAAGAGGAGTTGAACAGACATCACGAACACCTCAAGGATCTGGTCGAAGAGCGCACCGCAGCCTTGAAACAGACCAACCAGAAGCTCGAAAAGGAGATTTCGGAACGTATTCAGTTCGAGGAGCAACTCCGAAGGCTCAACGAGGAGCTGGATCGCCGGGTGACGGAGAGAACGACAGACCTCGAGAAGGCAAACGAAGAGCTCAAAGAGCTCGACAGAATGAAGGACTCCTTTCTCTCCTCTGTCTCTCATGAGCTGCGTACACCCCTTACCTCGATTCGTTCCTTCTCCGAGATTCTACTCAATTACGATGAGGAGGACCGGTATACCCAAAAGGAATTCCTGGGAATCATCAACTCCGAGAGCGAGCGTCTGACACGTCTCATCAACGACGTCCTGGACCTCTCGAGGATCGAGGCGGGTGGGATGGTCTGGAACGATGAGGTCCTGTCCGTGGAGGAGATCATTCGCGACATCCTGCCCGCACAGCAGAAGCTCATCGAAGCGAAGTCGCTCCGGTTGGTGCTGGACCTATCTCACGAACCGCTCTCTGTGTTTGCGGACCGTGACAGGATGCAGCAGGTGATCACGAACTTGTTGGCAAACGCCGTCAAGTTCTCCCACGAAGGTGGAGAAATCCGTGTCAAGACGGAGACGTTCCAGGGCAGGCGTTCGGAAGAGCCCCCTCAATGGATCAAGGTGAGCATATCCGACCAGGGGATCGGGATCGACGAGAAGGATTTTGATGTGATCTTTGACAAATTCCGTCAAGTCACGAGGGATACGCTCAAAGACAAGCCGGAGGGCACCGGACTCGGGCTACCGATTTGCAGGGATATCATCACCCACTATGGGGGAAACATCTGGGTTGAGAGCGAGCAGGGAAGGGGAAGCACCTTCTCCTTTGCCTTGCCCGCGGGCGCGGTCGACGGTGAGGCTGTCTGCGGCGACGACCAGCCGGTGAGCGAGCAATCCGCACCGGATCGGAATGGGAGAACCATCCTGGTTGTAGAAGAGAAACGGAGCACCCGACAAGTGCTACGTTCCCAACTCGAGCGGAAAGGTTTTGCGGTGATGGAGGCGTCGGATGCAGACGAGGCGCTTGCCCTGGCCCGGAAGGAGCCCATCGACTTGATATTGCTTGATCTGCTGATGCCCAGTTTGAGCGAGGACGACCTTATCGGGGTGTTCAAGGACGACCCGGCAACGGAGAATGTACCTGTGCTGATTATTTCCGTTGTAGAAAGCCCGGGGAACGGCATCCTGCCCGGCGCGCATGGATTTCTGAGAAAACCCTTCCGGGAAGAGGAATTGATACACAAGGTCCAAGCGCTCCTTGAAGAGAGAAATCGATCGATCCTGGTCGTGGACGATGATCCCGGCGTCCGGAACAGCCTTCGGATGCAATTGGAGGAGATGGGTTATCCTGTCTATCTTGCAGAGAATGGCGATCAGGCCATGGACATGTTGAAGATGAGCGTCCCGGATCTGGTGATCCTCGACGTCATCATGCCCCAGAAGAGCGGCCCTGAGGTATTGGCCTGGATACGTAACAACCTCGACACCCGCGATCTTCCCGTCATCATCCTGTCGGGCTATCCTCTTTTCGGTGAACTCGACAGGCTCCGCTCCCTCGGCATAGAGGCCTACGTGGAGAAGTCGGAGAATCTGTCCTCGCTGTTCACGAAGATTGATTCCATCCTAGAGGCCCCCGCCCACTAGAGGTCCTCTAGGAAGCATCGTTTTGTTTCAGGTGGGATTTGCCGTTCGGTTCTGCCCGGGAAACATGGCGATTCTTCCCTGTCGTCGCATTAGAGTCCTCCCCACGAGTTACCTCCCCTTCGCGGGGACAGGCTTCGCGCGCCTTGCATCTGGACCTTTTTGACCGGCCTGCGAAACAGGAGTTTTCTCACAGCCTGCTAGTCCTGCGCCCACAGGTCTCGTCAACGACGACTCGAAACGAAAGGGTCTGTTCCCCGGCAGGGATTTCCTTGCAAAGAATCGGCAATTGTTATTAGATGGGCGAGTTCCGGGGTGGAAGGTTCATGAGGGTCCTTCCGGCCGTGGTCCGATTGCCTGTGGAAAAAAAGGGACCATGTGTGAAAAGGATAAAGCTCCATTGGCAGATCCTGTTCGCTCTCCTCCTGGCCGTCGGTGTTGGAGCCGCCGCAGGGGAAAAGGCCCTGTTGTTCGAGCCGCTGGGGACCCTTTTCCTCAAGGCCCTGAACATGATCATCGTGCCCTTGATCGTCACTTCGATCGTCACCGGTGTTGCGAACATCGGTGGCGCAGAGAACATCGGTCGACTGGGACTCAAAACTTTCTTCTACTACGTCACGACCAGCCTGTTCGCTATTCTGGTAGGGCTGGCCTTCGTGAATCTGATCCAGCCGGGGGTGGGTGCCGACTTGGGCCTGAAGGAGCCGGCAGAGGATTTGGCCAAAGCGATAGGCGAGCACTACAGCGATTCTCCTTGGGAAACCATCCTGGGCATCTTGGTGCGCATGGTTCCGACGAATCCTCTGAGAGCCATGGTGGAAGGGGAGATGCTCCAGATCATCGCGTTTTGTATCCTCTTTGGGTATTTTACAGCCAAGGTGCCCGACCCATACCGGACCCAGATGACCGGCCTTTTCGAGGCCGGGTTCCAGATCATGATGAAACTAACCCATTTCGTTATCCTTTTCGCTCCGATGGGGGTCTTCGGCCTCGTCACCAAAATGGTGGCTACTGCCGGCGTGGGTGTCTTTCGGGATTTGGGTGTCTATGCACTCACCGTTGTGGCAGGCCTCCTCGTCCATGCGTGTATAACGCTTCCGGCCCTGTTGCTCATTGTCGGAAGAGGGGTGAGTCCCTTCCGGCACCTGAAGGCGATGGCTGCGGCCCTCCTCACCGCCTTTTCCACCAGCTCTTCATCTGCAACCCTTCCGTTGACCATGGAGTCGGTCGAGGCGAACGACGGGGTTTCGAACAAGATATCGAGTTTCGTGCTCCCTCTCGGGGCGACGATCAACATGGACGGGACAGCCCTGTATGAGTGTGTTGCAGCCATGTTCATCGCACAGGCTTACGGGATCGAACTCAGTCTTGGCCAGCAGTTCATCGTCGTGGTCACAGCGCTGCTCGTTTCGATCGGAGCCGCCGGCATTCCCATGTCCGGGCTGGTGATGATGGTCGTGATCCTGAAGGCCGTGGGCCTGCCCTTGGAGGGAGTGGGATTGATCCTTGCGGTGGACAGGATTCTGGATATGTGCCGCACAACGGTCAACGTCTGGAGTGATTCTTGCGGGGCTGTGATTATCGCAAGAACAGAAGGCGAAACCCTCAAAGTGTAGAGCGTAGCTATGGAAAAGGTAAGATTCGTTATTGGTCTGTTGGCTCTGGTGAACGTCTCTTTGCTGGGATCCTGCTACGGGCAGCCAGCCGTCCCGGAAGGAGCGTTGCCCTCTGACTCTGGTACGTCCGCCCCTGTAAGGGAGCAGATCGAAAGGCTGTCTTCCTTCGACCCAGTGGAGCGAGCCCATGCTGCCCAGGCGTTGGGCAGCATGGGTGAGGGTGCCGTTCCTGCGGTTCCCTTCCTGATCGGGGCGTTGAACGACAGTGCGCGTTTTGCTGTTCGAAGCCCGGAAGGAGAGGCGACACCTTCGTCCGTGGCAGAAGCCGCGATGATAGCACTGGTGAACATTGGTGGCCCAGCCGTCGATTCGCTCATCTCCTGCCTCGGGGATAGCAATCCAGGGGTCCGGCTGATGGTCACGGAGGCATTGGGAAGAATACAGGATCCCAGGACGATCGAACCCCTGATAAAGGTCCTGGCGAGCGACGGAGATTACCTGGTACAAGCGACAGCAGTAGACGCGCTCCGGAAGAAGAAAGACCCTCGGGCCCTGGAGGCCCTCTTTCTTGCCGAGGATCACGGGAACTGGATGGTCAGGAGCCTGGCGAGAAGCGCGGTCGAGGAGGCAAGAGCAGAGGCCGGTGATGAGGGTTCCTCGGCTCCGGGAGATGTGGCGCCGGACCGGCAGGATCCAACCACGGAGCCAGCGAGTGGTGACCGGGACGATGCCCGCGACGGGGATGAGCCAACGACCGAGGAGCCGAGCCCCGTACCAGAGAGCTCTGAGACGGGGATCAAGGAGGAGGAGCCGGGTCCACCGGACGAGGGAATCCCTCCGGCGGAAGAACCGACCCACGTGGTACAGAGAGGCGATACCCTTTACAGCCTCGAGCAGCGGTACGGTGTTCCCTGGCAAACCCTGATGACCTATAACAACCTGCACGACCCGACCAACCTAGACGTGGGCCAGATCCTGAGGATCCCGGCCCAAGCCGGAACAGCAGGTGGACCCGCCCGGGATGGTGAAACCCTGTACACGGTCCAGCAAGGGGACAATCTCTACGAGATAGGACTGCTCTTCGGAATGAGTTGGAAGCGGATTGCCGAGCGGAATGGTCTCACCGACCCAGGCCAAATCTTCGTCGGCCAGGTCCTGAGGATTCCCGGCAAGCGGGGTGTTCATTCACCTCCCTAGTCTTTTGTCCCAGAGATCGGTTCGCCCTGAAATTCCCTTGACAGGAATCAGGGGGCATCTATACTGAACGGACGTTGCCCGGCGGGATGGATCGCAGCAAAGACGCAACAAATTCAGCATCTTAACAACCACGGATCGTAGGTGCGGAGGGTAGATATGGCTGGCATTTGGGACAGAGTTGAACCACGGGTCTACGAGAGCCGGATCAAGGTGCCGTACGCCTGGCAGGCGGGAGAGACTGCCAGCCATTTTCTGCTCTCTTTGAAGAATGAAACGAAATTCGTGGGGAAGAAGTGCACGGAGTGCACGAAGGTGCTCGTTCCCCCGCGGAAGAGCTGTCCCTACTGCTTTGTAGAGACCGGTGAATGGGTGGACGTGTCCGACGAGGGAATCGTGGAGACCTATACCGTTGTGAGGCGAGACACGGGTATCCTGCCCGCGGAGCCCCCTTTCGTCTATGCGGTGATCAAGCTCGACGGCGCGGACACGGGCCTCGTGCACATCGTGGGCGAGGTGAAGCCCGAGTCGATGAAGGAAGGTATGCGGGTGAAGGCCGTGTTTGCGGAGGAGCGGACGGGAAAGATGCTCGACGTCAAATACTTCAAACCGGCCTGAAAGTTCGAGCAGGTCACTGCAACCGGTTTGACGACCGACCTATGAATGAACAGTGAGGTGCCAAATGGACAAAGCCGCCATCATCGGCATCGGTCAGACCAAGGCAGCAGGACAACGCAAGGAAGTGAACTACGCCGAGCTGGTTTACCCTGCAGTGGTTGCTGCCCTGGAAGATGCCGGAATCACGATTGAAGACATCGACAATATCATAACCACTTCGAACGATTTCTGGGACGGACGCACCATCTCTTCAATGGCGACGGGGGACGTGAGCGGCGCCTGGGACCGGAACATTTCCTGCGTGGAGGGCGACGGAACGTTCGGCGCCTTCTACGGGATGTGCCGCTCCCTGTCGGGTCACTACGACACGACCCTGGTCACGGCCTACTCGAAGGGCTCGGAGAGTGTCTCTCCCTACATCACGAATGCTGCCTTCGACCCGATCTACATGCGCAGCCTCGGGCTGGACATGGTCTCGGGTTGTGCCCTCCAGGCGCGGAGGTACATGAACCGGCACAATGTCTCGGAGGAGCAATGCGCGGTCGTAAGCGCGAAGAACCATCGAAATGCCCTGGACAATCCGAACGCGCATCTTCAGCTCGACCTGTCGGTAGAGGATGTGATGAACTCGCGCATGATCTGCGACCCACTGAAGCTCTACGATTGTTCCCCCGTTTCGGACGGTGCGGTAGCGGTCGTGATTGCCAACGAAGAGAAGACGAAGAAGCTCGGAAAGAAGCCGGTGTGGATCAAGGGCGTTTCATTCTGCATGGACAACTACCTGTTGGGCGATCGCGATCTGGCCGAGTGCGCGGCCTTGGAGAAAGCGGCAAAGAAGGCTTACGCGGCCGCGGGCATCTCGGACCCGCGCAAGGAGATCGATGTTGCCGAGATCTACGATGCCTTCTCGTATCAGGAGCTCATGTGGACCGAAGGCCTGGGCTTCTGTGAGAAGGGCGAGGGTGGGAAGCTTGCAGAGTCCGGGGCCACGGGAAAGGCGGGCGACATCCCGGTCAACCCTTCCGGGGGGCTCTTGGCGTCCCATCCGGTGATTGCGGCGGGTTTGATCCGGATCGTGGAGGCAGTGCGACAGATTCGCGGAGAGGCGGGAAAGATGCAGGTCGGGAAGGGCGTCCGAACGGCCCTGGCGCACGGGGTCAACGGTGTGGCAGGCCAGTCGCACTGCGTCTGGATTCTCGGGAAAGAATAGGGGGTAACGATATGGCAAGGAGAGCTGCAATCGTAGCAACGGGACAGACACACCACCGTTCGATTCGGCGGGACGTGAACGGCCAGGAGATCATCAACGAGGCGGTGACCCGCTGCCTTGAAGATGGGGAACTGACGATCGACGACATCGACGCTGTCGTGATCGGCAACATGGACCATTTCGAAGGTATCAACTATGTGGACTGCTGGAGCGTGGACGGATGCGGCGGGTTCATGAAGCCCACGATGAAGCTTACGACCGGCGGGACCACGGGCAGCACCCTGGCGATCGCAGGGTACCACATGGTCGCCTCGGGAGCCTTTGACAGGGTGCTCGTCATCGGGTGGGAGAAGAACTCGGAATCCGACACCACCGGTGCCATCAACACTGCTTTCGACCCGGTCTGGGACCGGCCCTTCTTTGCGGGGGCCATTGCCGGGCTTTCTGTGACGGCCCAGTCCTACGCGGACATGTACGGGGCCACGCCCAAGGATGCGGCTCGCGTCGCGGTGAGGGATCGCCGTCACGCCTGCCTGAACCCATACGCACATCTGCGTAAGGAAATCACGATCGAGGAAGTGCTGGCCTCACCGATGCTGTCAGACCCGGTCTGCCTGCTGGACATGTGTCCGAGGACGGACGGCGCCTGCGCCGTGGTCTATGCCGCCGAGGGGATCGCGGAGAAGATCTCTCCTCAGCCGGCCTGGGTACACGGTGTATCGAGCCGACACATGTTCAGCTACGTGAGTGATGCGGACTTCTCTGGAGGTTCGCTCTTTTCCCTGGAACGTGCCGCCCAGGAGCTCTACAAGAAGGTGGGCATCAAGGAACCCCTCAAAGAGATTGATGTGGTCGAGATGTACCAGCCCTTTTCCTGGGCAGGCCTGATCTGGATCGAGGACATGGGGTTGTGCAAGAAGGGAGAGGGGCCAAAGTTCGTGTGGGATGGTGTCACGGACCTGGGAGGGGCGCTTCCGATCAACCTTTCAGGAGGCGTGGTTTCGACGAATCCGATCGGTGCGACCGGTCTGATCCGGTGCGCCGAGGTTGCCCTTCAGATCCAGGGGAAGGCCGGGAAGAGGCAGGTGCCGGACGTGAACCTGGCGATTGCGACCGGGTTCGGGGGCTGCCTGTGGACGGATATGCTGGCATACGGAAAGAAGAAGCCCGAATAGAAGGGGGTGGACCATGAGCCCGACGGAAAAAAGCTCTAAGGAGCAAGAGCTACAGAAAGAGGATCTCCTCACGATTCATTCGGCAAAGGAGGCGGAACAGCCCTTCCACTACAGTGTTGGCCGTTACGGGAGCCGGTTTTTGGAGGAAATGCAGCAGAACAAGAGGTTTGTGGGGGTGCGCTGCCCGAAGTGCGGAAAGGTCTACGTCCCGCCCCGTGAGGTTTGTGGGCCGTGCTTCGTCAAGATGGAGGAAGAGGTAGAGGTGGGTCCCCGCGCAACCCTGGAAACCTACACCATTATCCGGTTCCCTTACATCGACCCGGAGACCGGGGATCTGAGGCCCGTTCCTTTCGGATACGGTTTTTTCAAGCCCGACGGAGCGGACACCCTGTTTCAGCACTATTTTCCGATCGACGATGAGTCCAAGATAGAGATCGGCCTCAAGTTCGAACCGGTCTGGAAGGAAGAGCGTACGGGTTCGGTCCGGGATATCGAGCAGTTCGTGCTGGTCGAGGATTGAGCATTTCTCGACTGCCTCCGGAAACGGTTTCTTTTCAGCATCCGAACGCCATCATATTCACAAATCGGACCATTTCAATGGGAGAGGGAAGGTTTGGCGCTTGTTCGATACTTGAGCCCTGAGAACATCTACATCCATTGTCCACTCGAGACCAAGGAAGCGGTTCTGGAACGGCTCTCCCTGGTTGCTGCGGAAAGTGGACTAGGCATCCCCCGGGAGACGCTACGGGAGATGCTCTTCGAGCGCGAACAAACGATGAGCACCGGGATCGGAAACGCCGTCGGGGTTCCTCACACCCTGGTGGAGGGGATCAGCGGCTTACACGCCTATGTGATCACCTTGAAGGAGCCGATTCCCTTCGACTCCGTCGACCGTAAACCGGTCAGCGTCGTCATCGGGTTGTTCGGGGATCCGGCCCGTCCCGGCCTTTCCCTCGGTGCGCTGGCCACCCTGGGGCGTATCCTCCGTGATGAACGTTTCGTTCACTCCCTCTGGAAAGCGAGGACAAAAGAAGAGGCCTATCGACTCCTTTCCGAAAGAGAACAGAAAAAGGAGTCGTAGAAAACATGTGGCTACTGGTGTACATCTTGCACGAGGACCGGTATCTGACAGAGGTGCTCGAGGAACTTCTGGAAATCGGTGTGACCGGAGCATCGATTCTGGACTCCGTGGGCATGTTGCATTTCATGAGCCAGGAGATTCCGATTTTTGCCGGCTTCCGCTCCATCTTGAAGGGATCGAAGCCTTATAACAAGATCCTTCTCTCCGTGATCAAAGAGAAGGAGATGCTCGAAGAGGCCCTGGCAACGATCGACCGGACCGTCGGGGGCATTGCGAAGGAAAACCGAGGGATTCTCTTCACCTTGCCCGTGGAGCACCTTATCGGTCCGGGGACAACGACTTCATCGGATTGAGCATCCCTCCTCTACACCGCGGTCTCTTGTAGAAACCTTAGAGGAAGGGCCGGCTTGAAGACCATCGTGGGCATTCTTCTCCTCGTCGTCCTTGCCCTTGCAGGCCATCGTAAGAGCTTCGCGAGGATCGCCCCCCCGAAGACCCGCCGCTTCCTCCTCCTCACCGGCACGAGCGTCCTGCTGGTCGCCTACCTTTTGAGC
>Ga0180437_10008042_pt1 | contig 13531 bp, 19 predicted proteins | sample SS_ome_4_FD_132410 | JGI IMG/M metagenome (GOLD analysis project Ga0180437, IMG submission 132410) | Hypersaline lake sediment archaeal communities from the Salton Sea, California, USA - SS_3_D_1 metaG | ecosystem: Environmental > Aquatic > Non-marine Saline and Alkaline > Hypersaline >...
GCAACAGGGCTGTCAGGTCCCCAATGGTACGATCCTCCTCCCAAAAGCCGTGTCGCACCATGTTCTGGTGGGCCATTTCCGCGAGGCGGTTCCAGGCGTTGACAAAATCGCTCACTGCTTTGTCCTCCCCTTCAGGAAAGCCATGGCCTTCGGGTAGCTCATGAACTCCGTGCCTATCTTGAAGATCGGCAGGCGCTGGTCAAGCATGAAATACGCCGCGCTGATCGCCGGAGACCCATCGTCCTTCCACCCGTCGTGCAGGTCCAGGTACTTGGCGATGTCCTCCTTGGAGTAGTCCAAACCCATCGCCTGCATCTTCTGCTCGGCCGCCGAGCAAATGCCACAGCCCGGCTTGCCGTACAGCGTGACCCTAGGCATGATCGGACTCCATCAGCTCCACGTACTTCTGCAGGCGCTCGTAGATCTCCGGCATCACCCGCTTGGCGCCGGCAGCCACATCCTCGTCATCACCGGCTATGCCCTGAATGGCCCGCAGGTGAACGATCTTCGCATGCAGGTGCCCGGCTATCGGCCCCACCATGTGAACGCCGCTGGACTTCATCGACTCCAGCAGCTCGTACAGGAAACCCACCTGCTCCCCCGTAAGGTGCAGAATGTAGGTCTCCTGGTGGCCCACAGGGGCTTGCAGCATCGACAGGTCAAACTCTGCGGTCACAGCTCCATCCTCCTCGGCTCGTTGGCCTCGTCTATCCGCGTCTTGGCAGCGGGCTTCTTCTTGCGCTTCCTGCGGCGCTTGCGCTTCTTGGGCTTATCCGCGTCCCTCTGGCTCTCGCGCTCGGGCCAAGAATGCCACCCGTCATCCGCGATGACATCTTGCACCTGAATGATATCAGCCTGCGCTCCGGGGGTGTTGTCCACCGCGAGGCATTCGCGGAAATGGAGCAACAGGTCCCCGTCCGCTAACTCATGGGCATAGCTGCTCACAGGTCCATCCTCCTGGGCTGCTCGCCCTCCTCGATGCGCGTAGGAGGCGGAGGCTGTTTCTTGCGGGGACGATGGCTCGCGGGCCGGTTCTGACTGCGCAAGACGTCCTCCCAAAACTCCGCGCTCTCATCCGGCGTCGGCCCCATGGCGTCATCCGTCTCCTCGTACTCGGCCTCAAACAGCTCATAGGGCTGCGGCGCTTGCCCATTGGCCGCCGCCTCCTGGACGTGCAGCATCCACAAGGAGTACACGCTGGGCGCCGCCATGAAGGGCTCCACCTGCACCGTCCACGGGCACCGAGTGACCCTGAACGACAACCACGACGGACCATCACTGCTGCCCTGCGGGAACAGGACGTTGTAGGTCGGCGGGATGGGCTCCATGCCCGAGCAGCCCATGATGTGTAGTTGGATGTCCACCTGGTTGTGCAACCTCGCCACCCGGTCACACGGCCCGTTGACCGGCTGGCCCCCGTCCACGAACTCCAACCGCACCGGACAGGGAAAGACATTACCAACATGACTCCGAGAGTACTGGTTCGGCGGCATGCTCACTACGCCGCCGGAACCCGAACTCCACTTGAGCCATTTCTCAGGCATGCACGATCTCCGCCAGGCGCTTGAACGACTCCACCCCCAAGGCCCACGATCCCGAATCCGGGGTGTTGGCACGCAGATCCTCGTCGTAACAGAAGTGCTTCTCCCAACAGGATATCGCGGGCTCCTTGTGTACGGAAAGCCAACTCTCGGCCAGCGGTATGAAGTCCGGGTGATACGCCGTGTGATCGCTAACCCCCACGCAGCAACCCGGCAGCTCGTTCTTCATGCGTATCAGGCGCTTCAGGTCGTAGGCCGACCTCGGCGCGGGATAACGCGGGATGCACAGCATCCAGGTTATCTTCAGGGGGCTGGAGTAATTGCCCACCACCAGCGGCGCGTCGGGAGGCATCGAAACTATCAGTGGGATGTCCAGCCTGTCCGACGCATCGCTCATGGTATCCGCCAGCGCCGCGTACTGGTACTCCTGCGTGGCGCTCTTGATGAAGGCCGGCAGGACGTTCCACACCGAGGACATGACCATGAGGTGCATGGCGTCGAAAACGCTGATGCCCACCAGGGAGCGGCCGTTGTCCCCGACGAAATCCGACAGGATCTCGTCCAGCCAGTTGATGGGAATAGCCCAGGGCTTCAGGTCGCTCACCGCACACCCCCGGCGCTTGGCAAGCAGGTCGGCCTTGAAAACCTGCAGCTTGACCAGGTCCGCACCGCACTCCAGCGCCTTGGCAACCGCAGCCTTCAGGCTGTACTTCTTGCCGGGATGCCAGTTGGTGCCTATCTCGGCTATCAGTTTAGTCGGCATCGCGACCCCCTTTCGTGATCCACTTGGTGATCAACACCAGCAGGCCCCAGCCTATGCCATAAGTCAACAGCAAGGCCGACGGGACGCAAAGGGCCAAGCCAAAGACTATCCCGGCCATGTGGGGACCCAGCAGCCACACGACGAGGTAGATCATGCCCGCAAAGACCGCAAGTGCCACAAGCCCAACGCCCATCGCCAGCACATGCTTCATTTCGACGCCTCCGCTACCATCCAGAAGGTGCGACCCGCGAGGGGATAGGGCGACAAACTGAATACATTGGGCCGCCCCCACCCAAGGTCCGCCCACAACACCTGCAGGTAGGCCCGCTTCTCCACCAGCAGGTTTTTGGCCGCCTGGTCCTCGCGATAGTCCTGCCCCTGGGCGATGAACAACTCTACCGGGTACGTGCTCTCGCAATGCACCATGCGTAAACCGGCCCGACACAAAAGGCCCTCCATGCTGCGCGGGGTGAAGTAGTTCAGGTGGTCGGGGCTGGATACCCACCACGCCGGATCGTCCTCGGGCCGCATGGACAACTGCAGGGGGTTGAAGTCGAACGGGACCTCCAGCAGGAGCTTCCCGCCCGTGGCCAAATGCGAGCGACAGCGATACAGGACCTCGACGGGGTCGTGAATATGCTCCAAGACGAAGGGCAGGGCTATCCAAGCGAACGGGATCATGCCGAGGTAGTCCCATTTCCGCACGATCTTGAAATTGAACCCAGCGCTGTTGAACCGATAGGGCACCACGCCGGGGTCCAGGCCGTAAAGCGTTGGCGCATCAGACCGTGGCAGGCGGTTCTCGGCCATGTAGTGCAGAAACGGAGCATCATGCCCACAGCCCACCTCCAGGACCGGCAAGTGCCACATGCTCTCGTTGTCCATGAGGCCTGTGGGCAGGTACCGAGCCTGCGCGGCGTACACCACCTCCTGGTAGTCCGCCACCCGGTCAATCTCGGCCTTGTAGTCGGGCTTGTCGCCACCGTAGTAGGTCTCCTGGTAGTACTTCTCCAAGGCCGCCTCGCTGGGTTTCGGGTGCAGGTGCGCGTAACCACAAGAGGCGCAGTCTATCACCCGCACGTCGTTGCCGCGCACGCACTTGCCATGGTAAAGTATGGGGCCAACGCAGGACATCAGAGGCTCTCCTCATCGGCGGGGACCGGGTGTCTGTAGGGGGGCGAAACGTCCAAGCCCATGCCCTTGGTGCTGTACTCCATCTGCAGGTAGCACCGCCGGCACACGAGGTACACGCGCGGCTCGAAAATCAACTCCCTGACCCCGTTCTTGTTCGCCCAAGCGCCACTGGGAAGGTGCTTCACTATCAGGCTCCACCGGGCCTCGTTGCACATGGGACAATGTGTCTCGCCCAGGTCGGGGTTGCGGCCCTTGAGGAACGCCAGCGCCTTGGCCCCCTCCTCGGACGTGTGCACGATGTAACTCATGGCTCGATCTCCATCTTGCGGTGCCCGTCCTCCTCGCGCACTACCGGGGTGCGCGTGAGCGGCAGCAAGTCTATAATCCCCCGAGCATGTTTCGGCTCGTAGGGGCGGCCCATGTGGACGTTGGGAGACATCGTCCAGACGTCCGTGATCGACAGGCTGCCGTTGAGGGCAGGGTCGAAATGCACCCGCGCCTCCACTTTGTGCTCCTCGGTCATCACCCGCCAGGTGGAACCAGAGGCGCTGTGGGCCTCGTTAAACATGGCGCCGTAGCGCAACAGCTTGCTGATCATGCATGGCCCGCGCGTTTCCAAGAGAAACCATGCCTCATCGGAAATTTCCAAGCCCTTGACTAACAGGAGGAGGCGCCAGCTTTCGTAATTATTCGGCAGGGTGACGGCGTTCTCCAGTCGCTCCTGCTCCAACAGCACGATCTCCTCGTGCTCGGGGTTGTGGATGATGGCGTAGTTTCCGGCGGGCGGCGCGAAGTTCTGCTCGTCCTCTAGCGCCGCCGCGACCTCCTCTTCTATTGCGCGCTGCACCTGCTCTGGTGCCGTGTGCGGCAAAGGCCACAACGGTACCGTGCCGTTACTCTCTGGCATGCTCCACCTCCGGGTTCGTGTACACGTAATCCGTGAAGGCGATGGCCTTGATGGGGTCCACCTGCACGACCGGGATCTCCCCGCCGGCAACCAGGCAGTACAGGTACCGGGGAAAATCCGCGCCGGCCGCAATGGTGAGCCCAATGCCCCCGCTGAAGCGGAGGTTCATGTCCGTGAGCCACATCTCGGCGCCCTCGATGAATTGGAAGTTTACCGGGCCGGCAAACCTCAGGCACTTCATCGCTACCAGCGCGTCTACGATGGCCTTCGGCGGCGACACCACCTCGCCGTACTCCATCTGGCCATCGAGCACCCGCAGGCGCTTGCGCACCACAAATTGGTGCAGGCGGTTGTCCCATGTGTAGAAGGCATCCACCGTGTACTCCTGCCCCGCGATGTAGGGCTGGGCAACCAGGTCGGGATGCCGAGCGCACATGTCCGCAAGGTCCTCCGGCGACACACACTTGCGGGCTACCACCGACCCGGCGCCATAGCGGTCCTTCGCAAAGACCGGGAAGAACATCGGGCGACCAACCATAGGCTGCCAACCAGCATCCGGTATCGTCACCGGGACGGGCACTACGGACGCCAAGCGGCGATAGGTCTCCATCTTGTCGTTGGCGACCTTAACCGAGTAGCGCGGGCTCATGACCAGCGTGGCCCCCACCTGCTTCAGGCGATGCCGGGCATCGTCCAAGGGCAGCATGTCCCCATCGCGCACCGGCAGGACCACCTCGATGCGCTGCCGGCGGCAGGTCTCCACGATCCACTCCTGCCAGCCCTTCTTGTCGAGATCGCGGGGCTGCTCGATGAAGTTGTCCCGGGCCGCCAGGCAAGCCGCCGCACTGTCCTGCGGGGCGTAACCACAGGGGAATACGTCGAAGAAGCGCCCAAGCTCCCGCAACAGGAGGACCTTGCGGCCGGCGGAAGGCATCAGCAGGCGGGGTTTGTCGCTCATTTGCTATCTCCTGTGTTCCCGATGTCCGGGCAGGCCTTGCATCGCGGGTCTTCCTTCCAGTGCTCCCGGAAGTGCCGCCACCACTCGTTGTCGTAGGCCTCCTGCAGCGTCTTGTCCCGTACGTTGCCGAGCGGGGTGGTGGCGGGCAGGTTGCAGCATGGGAGCAGGTCGAAACGCGCATTGATCATCACCCCGGTCTCGGGCCACTGACACGCATCCGTACGCCAAAGGGTGTCAGCCAAGGCAATGCGATCCCGTGCGATGCCCAAGGCGTGGATGAGCGTCTTTACGCGCGTCCAGTCCCGCCGATGATCGCGCGTGGCTTTGCGCACCGCTTCGCGGTGCTTGGGGTCCTGGCAGAGCGCCACCGGAGTGGCGATGCTGATCTTCTCCCATTCCTTTTCCCACGTCCACAGCGTCGGCAAGATCGTGTCGATGCGCTCGGCAGCCTCGCCGGCCAGCACGATGTGCGGGACCAACTTGGCGGGTAACGCCGGCCTGTCAGCCTGTACGACCGTCTCCACCAGCGTTCTGGCGTCAAAGACGCTGTCCACCGATACGTTGGCCCGGGGGATGGGCCACACCATCATCAGGTCCATCGGCCGACAGGTGATGGTCACGTTGAAATCGTGCATCAGCATGTCGCGGATGTCCTCGAAATCCGGGTGGTTCATCGGCTCGCCAAAGCCGGCCAGCGTGACGTTCTGTACGCCCATGTCCCGCATCTCGTCCACCAGGCGGGTAAGGCGCACAAGGTCCATGTGCTGGTTGGTCTTGAGATCCCGGGGCAGGCACAACGGGCACGCGTGATTGCGGACGCAGACCCCGGACAGCTCCAGCATCACGTAACGCAGGCTCACGCGCCACCCACCTTGGCGATGGCTACGAGCTTGTAGCCGTAGAGGTTGTCGCAAACCCACTCGGGGTTCATCTCGAAAAACGACTCCACCGAGGGGTCGTCGCTGGCAAAGGGCGAACGGAAGGTCAGCCAGTTCTTGACCTCCTTAACCCAACTGATGATCGAGTACATCTTGACCTCGGCCTCCGGCCACACCGCCAAGATGCTCTGCCGCAAGGTGCGTGGCGTGTACATCTGCAGGTGCCCCGTCCCGAACATCGGCGCTTTCTCGTGGAGGATGCGCGCCGCCAGGCTCGACATGTTGGGCACGCAAACGATCACCGTCCCCTCATCTATGATCTTGCTGGCCTCGTACAGGAGGCCCTTGGGGTCCAAGACGTGCTCCAAGACCTCCCAAAGCACCACAAAGTCGTGGGGCGCGCCGCGCTCGACCAGCGCCTTGATGTTCGTGCAGGCGAAATCGGGCGTCACCCGGTCGATGGCTATTTTCAGGGCGTCCTCGTTGGGCTCACATGCGGACAGGTTGGTGTTGGCCGCCGCCATCTCCTTGGCGACCTCCAGCAACGTCCCCGTCGAGCAGCCGATGTCCGCAAGGGACATGCGCGGCCCCCAGTCGGTGAGGCGCAAGGCCCAGCGGAACTTGCGGCGGTCGAGATCCAGCTCCACCCTGTGCCCCTGGATGTGCTCCACCCAGTCCTTCGGAGCACCGCCGTTCTGGTAGTAGTCATCAAGCGATGCCGGCGTCGGCGCATGCGCCGTGTACACCATGCGACAGGTGCGGCAGCGGCTGTAATCCCACTGGCCCTTGACGAACAACTCATCCGGGGCGCCCGTGGCTCCACACAGCGGACAAGGGCGGTGCCCGTCCATGACGTCCAAAACCGGCGGGACCCTCGACCATATGGCCGAACGGCCCGTGACCTCCGCGAAGGTCTTCGGCCCGTACAACCACCCGCCCTCGAAATCAGTGACCTTCATGCATCACTCCTCTCAAGCCACGCCTTTGCCATCTGAAAGCCGATCTCGTCATCCACCTCGATGGTCGGCCCCCTCTCCACGTAGGGCTCTATCTTGTCGCCCAACCAGGCGTGCGCGTCATCCTCCTGGCAGAGCATCAGCGTCTCGCGGCGCACTATACAGCAGGACCCCGTCGCTATGTACCGCTTGTCCAGGTCCTGCATGCGGTAGTTGCGGACCGATCCGCCGCCAAAGAGCGTCCGCCTTATGTACCGACCGCCCTTACGATGCATGTACTGCCACTCTATCGGGCAGCAGGCCTCCTTGACCGCTATCACCGCCGTCGCCTTGCTGTTGGCCTCCAGCTGGGCGATGCAGGCGTTGATGGTCTCTGTTGTGGTCGTCGGTACGTTCGCCAGGAGGCAAATAACGGCATCGAAATTGCAGCCCTGGGTCACTTCCCCCGACGCCGCAGCATGGATCAGCGCCCAATGGATGCTCGCCGTGTCCGTGGCCAGCTCCGCTGGCCGGCGAATAATGCCGCCTTTCAGCGGCGCGGCCGGAGTTGGAAATAGCCCGCGCTTGAATATCTTGGGGTCATCTGTGCTTACGACTACGGCTGTCGCCACCGAGTCTATCGCCGCCAAGTACGGATAGACGTACAACGGTATGTCGCCAATCTCCAGCGTGTTCTTGCCCGGCAGGCGTTTGGATCCCTTGCGGGCACAAACTACGGCGAGGGTCCTCATCCTTTCATCTCCCGCAGGTGGCGCTCTACGACGTCGCGGTACGGCGGATAATACTCCACCTGTGGCTCCTCGCCCTCGCCCCACCACTCGACCATGAGTGTGTCCTCATCGAAGTGAAACAGGTGCGGGACGTGCGCAGGAACTTGACAGAGATAACCGGCGAACAGTGGGAAGCGGTGGTTGCCGTCCGCTATCGGATACTGCACCCATGCCTTACCGCTTATGATAATGTCGTGTTGTATCACTGGGTGCTTGTCGCCCGAGCGATAGGTGCCTGCCTTGCTGAACAGGATGTTCACCCGCTTGCCGCGAAGGCGTACTGTCTGGATCACGCCCCGGGCGTCCTCGTACAAGTCGCTCATCCCTCCTCCTCTCGCGTCACCGTCTTGGCCCCCTTGCACCGCGAGCACGAGATAGGCGTCTCGCCCTCGCCCTCCTGCCAGCCCGCGCCACCACAGCGCGGGCAGACCCTCAAGCCCTGGGCCTTGAGGCCCTTGCGCCAACGCTCAAAGGCGCGGTCGGAGCGGTAGAAAAGACCGATCATCAGCAGGGCTATCAGCGCGTGGGCGACCGCGTAGCCCCAATGGTAGTAAAGGGCCAGGAACAACATCGCCGCGCCGGGCAGGAGCATGACCACGCCGAGCCCTAGGCACCCCATGGCGTTCTTCAGGCGGCTCATATCGCCCCCCCGTACGCCGCTGTCGCGGCCACGATCTTCTTCTTGGCGTTCCAGAGCCACTTGTCGCTCTGACCGCTGATGTTGCAGGCTATCTGGTCGCTGTTCTCCCCAAGCCCGCACAGGTAGCCCTGCTCGTTCTCGATCAGCCCCGTCTTCAAGGCGTACTCGTAGATGGCCGACCCCGGCATGGGCGTCGTGAAGAAAACCACCTCCGGCCGGCTGTGAGTCGCGTGGCACATGGCGATGGTCTCATCTATCGTGGTGTCGTCCTCGCCTATGCCGCCGACCATCAGGGAGTAGTTGGCCTTCCCGAAAACCACCTGGCAGTCGTTGATGGCGTTGACGTTGTCTTCCACCGTGGCCCGCTTGTTATAGGCGTCGAGCATTTTCTGCGACCCCGACTCCACGCCCATGCCCACGATGCGGCACCCGGCGGTGCGCATGTTGAGCAGCAGGTCGACGTTCACCGAGGTGGTGCGGCCGGCACAGCCCCACGTGAACGCGTGCAGGCGGTCGTCCGTGCGCAGGGCATCGCAGAACAGGTTGACCCAGGACTCCTTGGCGAGGGTGTTGTCGTCGGATAGGTGGACGTAGGCTACCCCGTACAGGTGGCGCAGCTCCGCTATCTCGTTCATGACGCTGCCGACCGACCGCTGCCGGTAGCGGGTGCCTAGAAAGTCGTGCGAGCAGAAGGTGCACTCGAACGGGCATCCCCGGGCCGCCAAGAGGTTCAGGGACATCGGCGTGCCCTCAGCCCCCTCTCCCCCTGCCCACTTGGCTTTGTTGATGGCACCCACGGGATTCTGAGCGTACTCCCACGTGTTTGCGAGGTGCCACGTGGGATGCGGCAGCGCATCCAGGTCCTTCACCACCTCCCCGTCCCACACCTTCGGGGGGGCATCGAAAGCGTCGGCGGCCACCAAGGCGGGAAAGGTTATCTCGCTCTCGCCCCGAAATACATGGACGCCGAGCCAGTCGACCAGTTTCTCGCCCAGGACGGCTATCGGGCCGCCTACCACTATCGGGTACTCGGGGTGGACGCTGCGCACCAGGCTCACCAGGGACTTGATGTAGCGGTACTGCGAGGCTATCCCGCTGATGCCTACCGTGCGGACCAAGGTGCTGCGCATGAAGTCCAGCAGGTAGTCCTCGGACCAGCCCGCGTTCATGTCCGCAACGGTCACGCTCAGGTCGGGATGGCGCTCCATGACCGCTGCGGCGGTGTAGAGGACGCCGAGCGGCAAGTTACACGGCTTGGCCCATTCGCGGATGGGCGGATGGATCAACAGTAGCGGTCCCATGCTGCCCTCCGGGTGGCGCGGCTCGACCGACTCCGACCGGGCCTGTCGAGCGGGGAAAGGAGTTTTTGGGGAGGGCCAGTCCCCAGGGACGTGATGTCAGCGCCCCAGCCGGAACCCGTCTGCCGCTACCGTCGCGGCAGCCTCGCGCCTAATCGCTCTCGGCCCACAACTTCAGCGTGCGCTTCTTCGCCAGCCTCCAAATCTCGTCCATCGCGTTGTGAAAGCAGTCCCGGTCGAGGCACAGGTCCATGCCCCGCTCCAGCGTGGCCACGATCACCCGGTCCTGGTAGTCAAAATCCGGGTTTGGGTAGGTGGCCATGTGATCGGGGCCGTTCTCGCACTTGATGGTCTTGGTCACGGTCGGCGGCCGGCGCGATGCCGAGACCACGATGGCCAGGGTCTGGTTTTGCGGCTTGCCGCGCTGGTTTACCAGCGCGGGGTAGAGGCGCAGGGCCGCCTCGGGCTTGTCGCACTGGCGGCAAACCGCCTCGATGTACTGCCTGCAGCCCTCTGGCAGATCCGGCATCTCGGGGAACATCACTGCCCCTCGTCCATCTTGTGGAACGGCGCCATCTTCTTGCAGTCCCCGCGCAGGACGTTGGCGAGCATCCAGGTCGGGTCGTAGCTGCTCTCGTTCTTGATCACCGTGTCGGTGTCCGTGTAGTCGATCTCGGGGACCTTGGTGATCTGCAGGAAGATCGGCGTGTCCACCACCGTGGCCATGGAGCGCTCGATGGTCTCGTACGGGGTCGTGACCATCTGTATCCGCTTCTCCAGTTTCACCTGCATCACGAACTCCCCGTTTGGCCCCACCACCGGCCGCCCGGTCCTGCTGTCCTTGGCGTGCTCCATGACCGGCTTGCCGTTGGCGTCCTTGACGGGGTCCCAGATGGGCCGGTTGAACTCGTCCAGGACCGGCTGGGGCACCTCGCGGTCGGCCACCGTCTTGCGCTCCACCTCTATCTGGCGCTGCACATCCTGCCCCTTCTGCAGGCAGATGGCCAGCTCCAGCCTCGGCAGCGGGGGATTCTGTATTCCGTCCACCTCCTTGCGGGCCTCCTCGATGAAGTACTCCGGGCGGTTGCCTCCCCTGACGAGCATGGCGCCGAAGATGCTGGCCACGTGCTTGGTGATCTTGTAGTACGCCGACAGCGAGCTGATCTCTATCGGCACGAAATTACCCTGGGTAACGCCGGGGATGTCCTTCATGTGCGGCCCCAGGACCTCCATCACCGTGCTCGGTTTGCCCTCGGCGTTGTGCATGGGCCACAGCGGGTTGAACAGGTCCACTAGGCGCATGTCCTGCGTGCCCGCCGGGCACTGGTCGGCGTAGACTTGCATGATGACCGCGTCGTCGGCTATGAGGCCCGACACCCAATACTCCGCGCCGCCGCGCTCCGGATCCCGGAAGTAGTTACCGAGGCGCATGGTGATGGCCTTGCCGCCGTTGAAGAAGTGGTTCGCGGTCAGCTCGGCCGCCGCCGTCACCACGTTGAGCAACTGCATGGTGCTCGCCTGTGGAAACGGTACATCGAACTTGAAGGTCATGACTGGTCTCCTACTTGAGAAAAAGAACGGCGGCCTCCCCCATCGCCGCCACTACGGGCGAGGCAGGAACGGCTACCACGGTCGGGTGGCACGTACCGCCACCGTATCGTGGGATCGGCAGGAGGCCGCCAAGAATGAAAGTCGGTGTGGTCACGTAGTCTCCTCGCCCGTACCCGATATGCTAGGCCCCGCAACAGGTCAAATCAAGAGGGTTCCCTGGCTCGCCGGCAGGGTACCGCCGCCCTGGTTGCCGTACCGTTTCCAGGCATCGTCCAGCGCCTTCTTCCAGGCCGCCCGGTCGTCCTTGTCGGTGAAGTCCCGGGGCTCAAGCCCAACCGGCGGCTCCCGGCCGGCAAGGCAGATCTTCTCGTGTAGGTACCGCGCGCTGGCTATATCCCCGGCCAACTCCTCCATCCAGGTCGCAAACTTCGCTATTTCAACGGGATCCTGATCCAACTCGAAACGCCCCCATGCGTATCCCGCCGCTTTACGTAACATGGCGGGGCACACCTCCAACAATCCCGGCCAGGCGGCGTTGACCCGGTCGAGCGCCGCCTGTAGCTCAGGGGATACCGCCGGTGGGCCGTCGTTGGCCGAGGCGGGGAGATCGCCTTCCCCGCCCTCTCCGTGGGGGGGGGAGGCCCAAAGCAGGTCACTGGCTCCCGTTTTGCCCATTTTGAGCGCCCTCCGTTTTCTGCGACTTAGTCTCAGCTGGGCCTCGCCCACAACCACCAGTCTCTGTGGGGTGGGTTGCCCGGTCAAGCCACACCCCATGGTGCAGCCCCCTGATACACTTCGAAATGTATCACGTATCACGTAAACCTTTGTGGCTCAGGCCTGATACACTGATACACGAGATTCAGGTATACCCCCATGAGAGAGGAGAAGAGTAGTCTCTATTAGCGCCTCATCAGTGCACTCGGTCAGTGTATCTTCGTGTATCAGTGTATCAGTAGAGAGATCATCATCTTCATCATCTACTACTACTACTACTTACGGCGCCAAACATGTGATACATTTGCTGATACGTTCCTCTTAACTGAGTATCAGTCGTGTATCACCGCTGAGCGACAAAGGTTTACGAAATCAGTCTGCACATAGTGAATCGCGCAAAGCGCTCGGCGGTCGCGATTTGTGGAATCGCGCCTCGCGTCAGGGCGCCTCTTGCCCGTCGTATAGCCCCGGCTCGGCATCCGCAAAGGAAATCAGCGGCTCCGGGGCGCCCTTCTTTGGGTCCAGCGAGAGTACCACGCACCGCTGGGCCTTACCCATGCCAGCGTTCGCGCTCATGCGGTGCATCTTGCTGTAGGACTCCAGGTAGGTCGTCTGCCGCAACCACTTGAGGGCGGTGTTTGCCTTGATGGTCTCGCGGTTGCCGGCCTTCGCCTGATAGGCCTGCCAGGCGTGCCAGCAGTTGCGGAGGTTCATGTACAAGGACTGGCCGAGCACTTGGTAGTCCTCGTTCTTCTTGATGAACTCGTCCCGCTCAAGCCGGGGAAGGTCCTGGAAGAACTGCTCTATAGGGCTGTCCCACACCTGCTCGACGTTGAGCACCTGGCACTTCTCCCGGACCCACGGCAGGAACTTGATCTCGTCGTCGCGGTCCACCAGCATGTAGTACGCACCGCAGACCACCGCGTAGTTCAGCGCAACGCGCGGGTCCCAGTGCTCCTTCATCGAGTCGTACAGCTCCTCGACGGACTCCAGGAAGTTATTCGCCGCCGGGCCGTGCAACAGGATCCACGGGAGGACCTTGCGAAATAGGCCGCGCGATTGCTGCGTCAGCCATTTGTATTCGCTACCCCACCCCGGCCGGTCCTTGGAGAACTCGCTGAAAACACACCGCGTGTTGAGCGCATGGTCCGTAGACGCCTGCTCGCCGCTTATCATGGCCGGCGCGCGGATAACCGTCATGCGCATCTCGTTGCCCTCGGAGCGCGTGCCGCGCAGCGAGGGCTGGCGGTCGTACACGCTGCGCAGGAGCGACTCCTTGCGCGTGCGGGAGATGTCCCGCTCGCGGCACTCATCCAGGAACGCGGGGATGGACGAGTAGTAGGACAGCAGGCGGCCGGCGCCTACCGTTGTGCCCTCCCCGACGTTGAAGCCCTGGTTGGTGATGCCGTACATGCGGCATA
>Ga0180437_10008043_pt1 | contig 13530 bp, 12 predicted proteins | sample SS_ome_4_FD_132410 | JGI IMG/M metagenome (GOLD analysis project Ga0180437, IMG submission 132410) | Hypersaline lake sediment archaeal communities from the Salton Sea, California, USA - SS_3_D_1 metaG | ecosystem: Environmental > Aquatic > Non-marine Saline and Alkaline > Hypersaline >...
ACATCTACTGGCTGGAAGAGCCGGTACCTCCCGATGATACCTACGGATTCGTACAGGTCCACAAGGTGGCCCGGGAGCTCGGCGTTTATATCGCCACCGGCGAACAGCACGGGACGCTGTATGATTTCCGTGAGCTTATCGAGGCGGATGCGGTGGACATCATCGAACCTGATGGCGCTTACTGCGGCGGCATCACCGAGTTCCTGCGCATCATAGACCTGGCCCGGTCCTTCTCGGTGATGATTTCGCCCCACGTACTCCAGCACGTACACATGCACCTCGCGGCCAGCTTCCTGGAAACAATGTGGGTCGAGTTCTTCATGATGGATAATGAGCTGATGAACTTCCTGCTCCGCCTGTTCCCAGAGCCCAGAGAGGCGCTCCAGCACCGGGACGGAATGCTGGACCTGCCTAAAGCACCTGGTTTCGGGCTGAAGATGGACCAGGAGCTGGCCGAGCGCTGTAAAGTAAAGCAAAGTTGAAGAAAGCCTGCTACAAGGTAAAACTTGAAATGTTAAAGGGGAGCCATTATCGCTCCCTTTTTTCTGGCTAGCAATGCTATGAAATATTATGACATATACTGTAATATGGTTCTGTCCGTGATTTATTTGCGATAGAGGAGGTGCCATGAAACAGAGCGATGTTGAAATGATTGCCTGGGAAACATTGCAGGAGTTCACCAGGAATGTACTTGTGCAGCTGGGCATGTCAGCCGAGGATGCTGCCACCGAGGCAGAGGTTATTGTCTGGGCTAACCTGCGCGGAGTGGACTCTCATGGCGTCCAGCTTCTGCCCTGGTATGTGGAAGCTGCGGACATCGGTCACATGAAAGTGAAACCGAATATACAGACCGTCAAGGAGACCCAGGCAGCACTTTTCATCGACGCCGACCACGCCTTCGGCGCGGTGGTCACCGTCCATGCCATGAAAAAAGTGATGGAAAAGGCCAGAGCAACAGGCATCGGCTGGGCGTTCATTCGCCAGACAAATCACCAGGGAGCCATGGGGTACTACCCGCTGATGGCAGCGCAGAACGATATGGCTGGCATCACCTGGGTATGCGGCAATACCAGTATGACGCCCTTTGGTTCCACATTTCCCGGCCTGGCTAATAATCCCATAGCCATTTCGGTGCCGGCAAAACGTCATCGTCCTCTGGTTCTGGATATGGCCACCAGCATCGCTGCCGGGGCCAAACTGCTTCTGGCCAAGGACAAGGGTATTTCCATACCTGAGGGCTGGGCACTGGACGAAGAGGGCAATCCCACCACCGATCCTTGGAAAGCCCGGATTCTGCTGCCTATCGGCGGGCCGAAAGGTTCCGGCCTGTCCATCATGCTGGAATGTCTGGGCAGCGTTATCGTTGACTTCCCCAAAGTTGAACCGGTGGTTTTGGGTAAACAGCCACCCTTTGGCATGGGGACCATGATAGGCAACCCGGACCGTATCCGCCAGCACATCCAAAACAGTGTGGTCGTTGCCATCGATATCGGCGCCTTCACCGAAGTGGACAGGTATAAAGAACACATCGATAACATGATTGACGGCCTGAAATCCCTGCCCAAAGACGAAGGCTTCGATGAAATATTTGTTCCCGGTGAACCGGAGTGGCGAACCTATGAGGAGCGCATTAGGAACGGTATCCCTATTCCGGCAAAGACGGCTGAGAATCTGCGCAAGGTCGGCGCACGCTTTGATATCAAATTGCCGACGACTTGAAAATTAATCCGGCAGACAATACACTGGTATGGGTCGGAGCGGCACCGCCGGTATCCTCGCCGCCCGCTTCCATAGATAAGTCTATATTTAGAAAAGGGAGGATTATATGGCACTGAATCTCACACTTAACCTGAAAAAGAAGATGCAGGAGGGTAAAATCGTCTTCGGGCTGACCATCGGCCCGGGGAATGACCCGGAAAAGACCGTCCAGGCACTGAAAGACTACGGTTTCGACTTCATCATGATAGAGAACGAGCACAGCCTGGTAAACAAGGAAACGGTATACGAGTACATCCGCCTTTCCCGGAAGATGGAGCTGCCCATCCTGATGCGCCCGGAAGAAAAAGACGCCAACTACCGGTGCTTTATGGATGCCGGCATCAACGGGCTTATGCTGCCCGGGATTAATACCGTGGAAGATGCCCTCTTCGCCGTGGAGCAGTGTTACTTCCCGCCCATGGGTCACCGGGGGACGGGGATTGGCCTGAGCCCTTACCTTATGGACGGCCAGAACGCGGCGGAGATGCTGCTCTCCGACATCTGTGAATACGTTAACGACAATGTGATGCTTTTCCCAATGACCGAGAATATACAGTGCATCAACAACCTGGAGCGCATACTGGGCCTGGAAGGGATAACCGGCACCATCGTGGGCACCAATGACCTGGTGCTTGATATCTACGGCGCGCCGCCCAAGATGCTGCGCTCCGAGACGGTGAGTGCGCCACCGGTTGAAGAGAGGCTGCGGCAGATTGGCCATACCAGCCAGAAGGCCGGGAAGGTAGCCGGCATCGGCGGCTTTGCCCCCAAAGGCCTGGCCAAGTGGGCCAAGGAAGGCTACCAGCTCTTCATGCTGGGCCACGTCATGGATAATAACTACGAAAATGCCAAGCCACGCATTGACGAGATGAAATCCCTGCTGGGACTGTAAAAAATCGAGGAGGCAAGGGCGTTCGATTATCCAGGTCTCCCTTGCCTCCTCTTTTCCAGACGCAAATTATCTAATGTGGTAAACGCGCTTGGCGTTTTCCGCCAGAACCTTTCGCTTTTCCTCATCAGTCAGAGGCAGGCGCATCATCTGCTCTAGCTGCGGCTGCGGGGCCAGTGCCGGGAAGTCGGTGCCGAACAGTATACGGTCCATGCCTATCTTGCGGAAGATTCTCGGTACGTCTGCCTCCGCCAGACCTCGATGCGTACTGTAAGGGATACGGTCCGGGGCAGCGAAACCCTGAGATGTATCAAAATAAACGTTGGGGTATTTCTGCGCCAGCTCCACCCTCTCATCCCACCAGGCGGAACCAAGGTGGGCGAGGACGATATTTAGCTTGGGGAACGCTTCCGCTACCTTGGCCCAGTTCTTGGGCTCGGCATAATCAACCACATTCTGTTGCGCTACCACAGCTACCGGTGACGGGTATTCAACCAGGACGTGCGGCGTTGGCCAGGTTCCCGAATCAGCCAAAATTGGCAGCCCCAGTTCCTGACATTTTTCATAGGCCGGGAACATCACCTCATCATCGGGGAAGAAAGAGAACATACCGGGATGTAGTTTGACTCCTTTTGCCCCCTGGCTGGCCCTTGCTTCCACCTCCTTTACCATGCCTTCGGCGCCGCCCAGCTCCGGTGCCAAACAGCTGAAAGAAACCAGCTGCGGGAACCGCTTGGCCACTCCGCAGCTCCATTCATTGACCTCGCGTATTTTGGGGCCGACTTGCTCTCCTATTTTTTTCTCTGCCTCCCGCCTCTCCTTCTCCGGCAGGGACGCCAGTTTCGCCTTCTCAGCCAGAGGGCCGCGGTACTGGCGCGGAATCAGGGTCATGATAACCATTTTGGAGATACTCTCTCGTTCCATATACTCAACGGCCTTTTCCGGAGTACCATACCGGTCACATGCCCTTCTTCCAGGAAATAACCAGTAATTGCTCTCCTCCTCCAGAGTCCTCGCCAGGTGAATGTGGGCGTCGATGATTTCGAATTCAGCCATTATTCCTCCCTTTATTGATAGTAATAAATATTCCGCAAACACTTTAGGCAGTCGGGCATTTTTTGTCAAGGATGCCTGTATAAGCACAATTTGCGTGCAGCCAGAAGCGATGCCTGTTTGTCATAGCAATTTATTTGTTATAAGATATTTGTTATCACCTCTTGCTATCCTGGAAAATCAGGTGAAGCTTGAGTTTAGCAACCGGAAAGGAGAAAAGTAAATGTCCCGCGAACAACTGCTGGCCGAGGTCACCAAAAAATATGAAGATACCTATCGCCGGAGAACGAAAAAGTCAGAGGAGACGCTGGAAAAAGCCAAGAAATATATGCCGGGCGGCGATACCCGCACCTCAATCTGGTTTGCCCCCTACCCGTTCTGGATAGATAAGGCGGGGGGCTGCCGGTTCACCGACGTTGACGGGAACGAATATATAGATTTCCACAATTGCTATACCACCATGATACTGGGGCACGCCAACCCCAAGGTGGTGGCAGCGGTGCGGGAACAGGCGGCCAGGGGCACCGCGCTGGGAGCGCTCGTTCCCACAGTGGTACGCTGGTCAGAACTCGTCTGCAACATGGTCGATTCTGTGGACAAGGTCAGGTTCGGCAATTCGGGGACAGAAGCAGTGATGATGGCCATACGCCTGGCCAGAGGCCTTTCCGGCAAGGACATGCTCCTGAAGACGGACGGCTGCTACCACGGCAGCTACGACCCGGTGGTCTTTCCTTCCGACTCCACCGGCATATCGAAAGGAAATCGGGGCGAGTCCATAATAGTTCCCTACAATGATAAGGAAGCCGCGGAGAAAGCCATCGTGGAGAGCAGAGATAAACTGGCGGCGGTCATCGTGGAAGGGGCGATGGGCGCGGCGGGCATGATTCCGCCCCGCGACGGCTATCTGGAGCTGCTGCGCAAGGTGACGCAGGAGAATAACATCATGTTCATCCTCGATGAGGTCATCAGCCTGAGGCTGGCCTGGGGAGGTACCCAGAGCATCTACAATATCAAACCCGACCTCACCACCATGGCCAAGATTATCGGCGGCGGCTACCCGGTGGGGGCCGTCGGTGGGCGCGAGGACCTGATGCAGATGTTCTCCCCGGAGATAAGAAAGGTCTACCATGCGGGGACGTTGAACGCCAATCCGATGACCGCCGTCGCCGGCGTGGCCACCATGGAGCAGCTCAACGCCGGCGTCATCGACTATATCAACAAGCTGGGCGAGTCTTTCGCCGATGGTGTCCGGAAGGTCTTCAAGCGCCTGAACGTCAAGGGGCAGGTGACCGGCCTGGGCTCTTTACAGAACATCCACTTCCATGACCAGCCGGTAATCAACGGCAAAGCGGCCAGGGAGGCCAACAAAGACCTGCTGCACCTGTTCTACCTGGCCATGCTGGAGAGAGGTTGTTTCTCGGCAGCCAGAGGTCTTTATGTTATGTCAACGCCTATGACCCAGAAGGAGATAGACGCTGCGGTCAAAGCGGTTGACGACGTCATGACCGAGCTCAAGCCAACGATTGAAGAGCTGTGGCCGGAACTGATAGGCCCGGCACCGGAAGCGTAAACAGCATCAGACCAGCGCTCATGATACGGGCGGATATTTGTCGGCCCAGGGCCGCGCCTCTTCAAAGGCAGCCGAGGCCTGCAGCACGGTAACCTCATCCCCCAATCGGCCGACTATCTGGAGGCCGATGGGTAGCCCTTCGGCAGAGAATCCACAGGGCACCGATGCCGCCGGGTTGCCGGTGAGATTGAAGACGCTGGTAAACGGGATGAAGTCCCAGTCGATAAATCCGCGGCCGCGCCCCCTTCCCCGTTTCCCTACCGGCTGCGCGGTTACCGCCGTGGCCGGCGTCATGAGCAGGTCATATTTCTCAAAGAAATCCCGCATCAGGCCGCGGGCTCGTTCTATCTGTGTCCAAGTGCGGACGACCTCCATACCACTCAGACCCCTGGCACACTCCAGAGCCAGCCGGGTATAGTCCATAAGCTCGTCACTGTGCTCGTCAAGGGCAGGGTCCAGGTATAAGTCATACTGGGCTGCGAGCAGCACGTCCCAGAGGTCAAAAGGCTCTCCGGTATCTGGCGCCGCCTCTTCCACCTCGTGCCCCATTTCGGCAAAGATGCCTACCGCCGCTTCTACGGCTGACTTTACCTCCGGGTCAACCTTTACGTTATAGCCCAGGTCCGGGCTCCAGGCGATTCTGAGCTTTCCGAGTCTGCCGTCCACGGCTCTGAGGAAATCGGGCGGGGCTGTCCTGATACAGGTGTAGTCAAGCCCGTCCGGCCCGGCCATCACGTTCAGCATCAGTGCCGTATCCCTCACATTCCGCGTCATCGGGTCGAGGCAGCTGACATGGGAGACGCCCCACGGCTGGACATCCTTGGGCACCCGACCGTAATTCGCCTTAAGCCCGTAGACCCCGCACCAGCTCGCCGGAATACGCGTTGAGCCGCCGCCATCGCTGCCCTGCGCCAGCGGTGATATGCCAGCTGCCACCCCTGCGGCCGCCCCGCCGCTGGAGCCGCCGGAGTTCCTCTCCGTGTTCCAGGGATTATAGCAGGCACCGGTCAGCTTGTTCTCCGTACAGCAGCACAGCCCGAATTCAGGCGTATTGGTCTTGCCCAGTATGATGGCCCCGGCCGACCTGAGGCGGTGCACCATCGTCCCTTCTTTGCCGGGGACGAAGTCTTTATAGATAAGCGAGCCCTGGGTGGTGCGAAGGCCGCGGGTCGAAACCAAATCCTTGATGGAGACCGGGATGCCATGAAGAGGGCCCAGAGTCGCACCGATATTCAGCGCCTTTTCCGCCTCCCGGGCCGCCTTCATGGCCTCGTCCTCAGCCAGAGCAAGATAAGCGTTCAGTTTGGGGTTTATCTCGCTTATCCTTTTCAGGACCGCTTCCAGCAGTTCCACCGGCGATAATTTCTTACTACGAATCATCTCCACTAGCTTATGAGCGGGGGTGAAGCATAATTGGCGTGCCTCGCTACCTGAAGCCATAACTACCTCCATTTTGAGACTTTGCTATTTGGGGACTAGCATACCATTCGGGGAATGCCAATGACAAGTATGGCACAGACGATTCACTTACGGCAACACCTGCAGTATGCGCATAATGACAGTTGGCAATATCTCTATCATATTCATTGACTATTGTGTATAACGAGTGTTATACTCTCACATACTACACAACGTGAATCATTCTATCAGGTCAATGATTGCTATGGGAAGGCTTTCCGAGAGACTGAAAGAACTGCTTAGAAAGAAAGGCTGGACACAGGAGGATATGGCATGTGAGATTTACGTCAGCCTTTCCACCGTACAGCGCTGGGAGAAAAAGGCGGCGAGCCAACCAGGCTGGCTCGCCGCGAACTACACCGGCTATTCCGTCGAGAAGGCATATATCCTAGTCAGCAAGTCCATTCTTGATTAAGAATGCTGTCCCCTCACAGACCGGGCGGCAATTTCACGCCTAATTTTTCGGAGACTGCCATCAGATTGCGGACGGTCCCTTCAGGCAAGGGAATCCCGTTTTTGGAACGCTCGAGAAAAGCCCTCTCCTCCGGTTCACCGGGGACAAATATCTCATCGAAACCTTCCGCCTTGGGCAGCGCCTTTATGCCATCAATCAGATTATCAATATGCTCTTTATAGCTTTCGAGGTCAGTAAAGGTACTGATGTCTATGGCCGCGACGGCGCTATTCTGGATGTGCTTGGGCAGATAGCTCAGGCGCCCTCCTGCAGCCTGCTCCTTCTCGCCTTCAGCCGCTTGGCCGACTTTACGTCCGGATAACACTGGCGCCACTACCGGGTTCCCTGCCATAACGCTGGCCAAGCACTCGAACATCATCGCCAAGCCCGAGCCCTTAGGTCCACCAAAGGGCAGAAGGACACTGGCTTTTCTGGGGTCGGTGGTCGGGTTGCCTTCCTTGTCCAGTGCCCAGCCCTCGGGTATGGGCATATTCTTATCCACCGCCAGCCAGAGCTTGCCCCCGGCGACCACGCTGGTGGCCATATCCAGATTTAGCGGGCGGTGGCGCTTCGCCGGCACGGAAATGGCGATCGGGCTGTTGTGTACGCCGGGAGCCTTGGCACCGAAAGGCGCCATGTTTGGCGGGTTGCTGACGAACACAATCCCCGCCATCCCTTTTTCTGCCATCATCTGGGAGTAATACCCCAGGGCGCCCTGATGGGTCAGATTGCGTATCAGCGCCCAGCAGATGCCCACCTCTTTTGCCTTTGCCACCACCATATTCACCGCTTTGATGGTGACCACCGGACCCAGAGCCCGGTCAGCATCGAGCAATATGGTGGCCGGGGTTTCTTTAAGAACCTGGATATTGGGCCTTGGATTCATCACGCCTTTCTCGATGTTATCCAGGTACCAGGGGATACGCAGCACCCCGTGCGAGTCAACAGCGCGCAGGTTGGCCCAGATAAGCGCCCCCGCCTCGGCGGTGGCATCTTCCGGCGGCATGCCAGCCCGGACGAACACCTCCGTGGCGAACTCCTTCAGCGGTCCCCAGGCAACGACCTTGACTTCATTTTCGGCCATACTTCCTCCTTTGCCTATCTTACCAATAACGATTGATTTTAGGGGGCAGGGCTTTTGAAGTCAAGCCACGGAGGCCATACCGATAGCCCCTCAAGGACAGGTAGTAAATAATGCGGAATTGGCCCTAAAAAAACATATATGGGTCGAGTATATTCCCAACCCATATATGTTTTTCAGTCTAAATCAATTTACCGGTTTGATCTTACTTTGCGGAAGCAATCACTGCAATATACCGGTCTATCTTCGCGTGGCTGGAATGGTACTTCAGTTTCTTTGCCGCATTCGGCGCATACCACCGGGAACATCTGACGGTTTGGCCTGTAGTCGTAGCCGCTGCTTCGGTTGCGTTCTTGCTTTCTGGCCTGACGACACTCGGGACAACGCTTGGGTTCGTTGGTATAGCCTTTGGACTGGAAAAATTCCTGCTCTTGAGCGCTGAAGGTGAACGTGGCGCCGCAGTCAGAACATTCCAGCGTCTTGTCCGTGAAGCTCATTAGATGACCTCCTCCTTTTTCTTATTTGGTTCGAGCTTTGGTCATCCAATACTTGGGTAAGGTAAATCTGAAGTATCCACCATAGTTTGCGATAACCAGTACTAAACCTGTTTAATATTATACGCTAAATGATTTTAAAAGTCATCAGTAAACTTAAAAGATTAAAAGTAACCCTGCATGACCCATAATAACACTTAACATAGCGCTGGAACCGTTGCTCTTTCTCACTGTTGTTCAGTATAATTGAACGTGAAAACGTGCCCCTGTAGCTCAGAGGATAGAGCAGCGGTTTCCTAATTCCGGGCTAAGGGTATCAAATGGTGGCTTTAGCTTAAAAACAGTGCCGTTCCATTTTCGGCCTCAAAGCTAAAATGCTAACTGGTAATTGTCAGTTATTGTCAGTTTAACGCCAAATTAACGCCAATTTTTAACTCTTATTTTGCGTAATAAATGCTTCTTCCTCGTACGGTATTCTATTTCTTCGCTAGCTGCTCTATCTAAAAAGGTTATGTCTTGTTGATGGCTAGAAACGGGTGTATATTTAGCTCACCAAAAAGACTTGGTTCCGGTGTGGTGCTACTTAATAACGACTTTTACATATTTAGAGCTTGCTGAGGTTAAAGGTAAACCTTAAATATATATTCCTATGTTAATTGCAGTCACATGAGGCATGGCACACAACTAATCCAGAGTATTAATAAAGCCAGCCATACAGCCATTCCGGCTTCATTTTTGGGCTGGTAGGTCCGGTGCCTATTTGTTTTTCTGTATATAAAAAGCGCAGCGTCTATTTATTCCCAAGTTATTTGACTTTGCTAAACATTTATCTTATGAATATTGATGACAACTGAATAACGAGTGCTCCTTCATGGCCAGATAGACCAAAAAGCAATGGGGCAATGTGCTGAGTCTAAAATTCGGTTATTATATTATATAGGGAGGTACCTGTATCCGATATGCAGAAAAAAATAGGTATTGCAGTCATCGGCCTGGGCAGAATTGGTGAGAGCCACCTTGACGGCATCGTGCAGAACTCCGACAAAGCACTATTAGCTGCCGTGGTTGATGTTGATGAATCGCGTGCCAAGGCTATCGCAGAGCGTTATCAGACCAAGTATTATCTCAGTGTGGAGGAAGCGTTAAAAAACCCCGATGTTCAGGCTGCTGTCATCTGCCTGCCTCACCACCTGCACCAGCCGGTAGCCAACCAGGTCATGGAGGCTGGGTGCCATGTCCTGGTAGAGAAGCCATGGGCGATCAACTTGGCAGAGGGAGAAGAGATGCTGACCAAAGCAAGGGAAAAGGGTGTTATTCTCATGGCTGGACAGTCCTTCCGCTTCATGTGGGCAATGTGGGAGGCCAAGCAGCGGGTGGTAAGAGGTGAGATAGGTGAACCTTTTAATCTGGTTTACATCTTCGCTGCCCCGTTTACGCGGGATACTGCTCCGCCTTGGTGGCGGGACGAAGAGAAGACGGGCGGAATGGCCTTCACGATGTACGGTGCCCATACTATTGACTACACACTGTGGATTTACGAAGACAGAAAACCTCTGCGCGTCTATGCCGAAGCTCGCTCCATAAACCCTGACTTCGAGGGCATGGACGAGATCGTTATCACCATGCGCTTCGACGATGACTCCATGGCGACCAATATCCTTTCCGTCAACACCCGGCCTACGAAACACGAATGTCTGATTGTAGGGCCAAAGGGCAGGATAGACGTTGTCCAGCGCGGCGGTCACATCCCGGGGCAGTTAGTAGGAGTTTTCAGCGGCGACCTGCTGGTTAACGAGGAAGTAGTGAAAAGCAGCGCTCCCTCTTTCCATCAGTTCGCCGCCCAGATGCAAGAATTTCTAAATGCCATCTCCCAGAAACGCGAGCCCATCGTCACCTATTCCCAGATTATGAACCAGCTGGCGGTTATCGGGGCTGCCAAACAATCAGCGGCCAGCTATCAGCCGGTAATGCTGAAGTTATAAATTGTGTCAAAGGAGGATGTATGAAAACGCGCTCCACCGTGCTGGAAGGTATAAAGAAGGTAAACCTGATTGAGAGGGATATTGAGCCGGCACCGAACCAGATTCTGGTCAAGACGCACTCAGCATCAATCTGTCTGGCCGACGTGCAACTGTATCGCAAGGGATACTACTTCCATGCCAAGCGCCATGACAAGCCCGAATACCCCATGTTTTTGGGGCATGAAGCCGGAGGCACTGTGGTCGCCGTAGGCTCAAGGGTTCATGAGTACAAAGAGGGGGACCGGGTTATCCTGATGCACAGCCCTCGCGTTTCCGGAAATATAACGCCGGGAGGCATGTCTGATTACTGGGTGTCACATCCTTTAGATGTGGTCCCGGTTCCCGAGGAAATGGACATGGACCTAGCATCGCTGGGGGAAACCGTCTGCCCATTCGTCTCCGTTGTTTTCCGTTCTGGTATCAAGCTTGGCGATACTGCAGCCGTCACTGGTGCCAATTTCATTGGCCAGATAATCGCCCAGGGCCTGAAGAAAAGCGGTGCCCTCTCTGTCACCGTTATCGACAATCGTGACTTTCGGCTCGATATGGCAAAGAGACTGGGTGCCGACAATATTATCAACTCTACCAAGACCGACGCCTATGAAGCGGCCATGAAACTGACCGGAGGTAAAGGGTTTGACCTTGTGGCGCAAACCGCCGCCTATATTGACCCCACCGTGGAAGAGTATATGAACCTGGCCACCAATATTGTCAAACCGATGGGCATTTTGGTCTTTCAGGGAGACTTCCTCCATGCGATAAACATAGACAATTTCCAGCGCTGGCACCACGAATCCCTTGACATACGCTCCGTTGCCTTCCGCCACTACACACCGCAACAAATCCAGATATGGACCCCTGATTGCCTGAAAGTCATGCATCATGGACTGATACAGATAAAACCGCTGATAACTTCAACCTTTCCCCTGGAAAAAGCAGCCGAAGCTTTCAGGCTGGTTGATGAAGACCCGGACCAGTTGAAGGTGGTGCTCAAACCGTAGCCATTCTCTTTTTTAAGGAGGGAGTATGAGGTTCAAAGACAAAATGGCCATCATCTCCGGCGGTGCCATCGGGCTGGGAAGGGCAATATCGCTGGGATTTGGTCAAGAGGGAGCCGCCGTCTATATCTGCGATATTGATGAAGGAAGGGCGACAGAGACAGCAAGTGAAATTACTGCTCAGGGGGGCAGGGCTACGGCGCTGAAAATAGACGTGTCCCATCGGTTGGAAATAGATAGTGCGGTCAAAGAGGTTATAAAACGGGAGCATAAAATTGATATCTTGGTAAACAATGTGGGCTGGGCCGATACCCTCCCCTTTCTGGAGACCGATGAAAAGGGCTGGCATCGCGTCATAGATATGAACCTCATTTGTACCATGAACTTCTGCCAGGCTGTGCTCCCCCATATGATGGAGAGGAAGTACGGGCGGATCGTCAATATTACCTCCATTGCCGGAAGGCAGGCCCGCCCACTGGCCGTCGCCTACGGCGCGGCTAAGGCAGGGATTATCTCAATAACTAAGTCTCTGGCTGTAGCCATGGCGCCATATAACATACGGATCAACTGTGTGGCTCCCGGAGTGATGGACACTCCCCTGCTTAAGAAGCTCAGCGCCGAGCACTGGCAGCCGATTCTGGAACAGGTGGCTTTAAGAAGGCCGGCGCAGCCGGAAGAGGTGGCGCGTGGGGTGCTTTTTCTGGCCTCGGACGATGTATCCTACATCGTCGGGCAAACGCTGACCGTGGACGGCGGCAACAGCATGCTCTGAATTTCAAAGAAATCAATGCTCTAGGTATTGACATCTCATCATTAGTGAGATAACATGAGAGCTAGCCATATTTTGGAGGTGGTGTCCACTATATGGACATTACTCGCAGGAAACCTTCCAATACCACCAGCCCGATGACATCGCTGCTAAAAGCGGTTTCCATTCTGCAATGTTTTTCTTACGACGAACCTGAGCTTTATATTTCCCATATAGTTAATAAGGTTGAACTTCCCAGGACTACCGTACACCGCATATTGTCTACTTTAGTCAGGGCTGGATTGCTGAGCAGAAAAAATAATACTGGTAAATACCGCATTGGTCCGACGCTATACACCCTAGGAAGCCTATATCTGGTTACCACCGATATCCTGGCCGCCGCCGAGCCGGTTATGCAGCTGCTCAACGAACTGACCGGCGAGGCTATCAAAGTCTCCGTCTTTGATAGAGGCAACGTTATCGTCATAAAGAAGGAAGAGTCCAAATATGAGTTCCGATACCAGCATGCTGTTGGCTCGATACTGCCCGCCTATGCTTCCGGTATGGGCAAAGCTTTTCTAAGCGAGCTATCCGAAATGGAAATAGAAAGCCTGTATCCTAACGAGATATTAAAACCATTGACCCGCAGGACAATTGCCACAAAGACAGAGCTGAAAGCGGAGCTAAAACAAGCAAGGAGCAACGGTTTCTCGGTTGACAGAGAGGGAAACACAGAAGGCCTGTGTGGAGTTGGCTGCGTCATCCGGGATGCCACGGGCAAGGTAGTTGCCGCCATGTCCATCGGCGTGCCCGCCCACACCTTTACCGAAGAAAGAATGCTTAAACTGGGAACATTAAATAGTATGGGGGCAAGCCTTATCAGCTACCAGCTTGGTTATCAAGATGCGGATAATAAAGTCCGCAGTCTTGAGGATATAGCTTACTGGTGGGAAAGCGTTCAGAATATTCAATCTGCTGAGATGATGCGAAGTATTGCTTAAAAACC
>Ga0180437_10008044_pt1 | contig 13528 bp, 7 predicted proteins | sample SS_ome_4_FD_132410 | JGI IMG/M metagenome (GOLD analysis project Ga0180437, IMG submission 132410) | Hypersaline lake sediment archaeal communities from the Salton Sea, California, USA - SS_3_D_1 metaG | ecosystem: Environmental > Aquatic > Non-marine Saline and Alkaline > Hypersaline > Sediment...
GAGATGAATATCTTTTTTTGGATCTTCCATTTTGAGGAAGAGGAGTTGGGCAACGACGATATTGGCGATTTGATCATTTACCTCAGTGCCAAGAAAGATGATTCTGTCTTTTAAAAGGCGTGAGTAAATGTCTAAAACACGCTCACCGCGAGGTGTTTCTTCAATGACATATGGTGTAAGTGACGAATATAAATCCATGGTTCTCTTTGCTTATGTTTGGGGTTTAGCTTTTTTAATCTTAGCATATTTTTCTTAGTCGGCAAGGATTTTTCTCTCTTTCAAACACTACTTGTTAACTATTCTCTTGTTGAGATTCAGCAGAGGGCGGGGTGGCGATTAGGGTTTCAGGAGATGATATGCCAACACTTTCTTTGAGGCAATAATCAAGACAGTGTTTGATCATCATATTCCCAATAAGTCTGTCGATAACTTCACGTTCAGAGAGGTTGGGATAGAGAACGGATTGTTCTACGGGTATGTTTTGAGTTTGGTGATAGAATTCATTCATGATCTCTTCTTTGGTGTAGGTAATATCGAGTCTTTTTGCGATTGGTTCTAAGAGGAAAAAACATGTAAAATATCTTTTTACTTCATCGAGAAAAGAGCGTCTGAGTTCTGCTTCGTCAACTTGTTCATTTTCTTTGTTTATTTTTTGCCAGAAGTGGCGGAATCGAGATTCAGTTTCATGCTCGACAAGTGATTGTGGAAGGTCAAAGGCATAATGTTTGATGAGTTCGTTTTTTACATGTTTGCGCATACGTTCGTGAGCTTCTATTTTTGCAGAACGTTCAAAAGTGGAGTGGATCTTTTCCTCGAGTTCTGATGCTGATGAGAGCCCCATTATTTTGGCAAGAGCATCTAAAGTTGGAAGCTCGCATTCTTGAATGCTTTGTACTGTCATATGTACTTCAGGGCTTTCTTTAGATCCTTCAGTCGGTACCTCTATTTTTTTCTTTTCATCAATTTTCATGTCGAGGATTTGATTGTAAAGCCAATTAGGGATGAGGTCTTTATCTACGGTAACTGTCTCTTTTCTTTCCTCATCTTCTTCAAACATAATAATTGTGACAAGATCATTTTTTTGTACAGGTCTATCTGTGACATCTTTTTTCTCGCTGGCTAAAAATTGATATCGCTTACACATGATTTGGCAATCTTTAGAATCAACAGGTTTTGGTTCGAGTATTTTTATGTTGAGTTCTTTAGGGTTTATTTCAGGGACTTTTGGAGCTGCTTCATAGGTGAAATTGAGTTCTGAGCCTTCTTCAGGTGAATATTTTTTTATCTCACTTTTGAGGATGCTATATTTTGAAAAGACCGGGCGACCATTAAGTTTAACAGCTTCATCAAAGGCAGTAGTGAGAAGGAGATTGCGTGATCGTTGGTCTATTTTTTCAGAGAAATGCTTGAGAACCATTTCTTTAGGCACTTTTCCTTGTCTAAAACCTGGAAGTGAGACCTCTTTTCTAATTTCTTTAACCGCCTTCTCATAGCAGGCTTGTGTAGCTGTATTGTCGATATGGACGTTCATGTCAAAAACACAACCAGGTTTTTGTGTAGAGTGCACGGTTATATGATCATTGGAAAATCTCTGTTGTGTGCTTTTATGTTCTTTTTTTTGTTCGTTCATTGAAAATAAGTCCGTAGAATGTTTTGGGAATATACCGACTCTTCAATCATGTCGGTATGTTATTCAAGCGGGCGATGGGATTTGAACCCACGACCCTCACGTTGGCAACGTGATGCTCTACCACTGAGCTACGCCCGCATGTATACCCATTCGAGTTGAAGAAGTAGCCTTACATTTGCCAACAGCTTCCACTTCGATCGTTTCTGCATCGCTCATAATACACTATGAGCTGCTTCGAAACACTCAAATTGCAAGCGTTGCCTGTCGTCAAGCCGATTCTTGAACTTGAATGAGTATGTTTAAGCGGAAGACGAGGTTCGAACTCGCGACACTCAGCTTGGGAAGCTGATGCTCTACCAACTGAGCTACTCCCGCTTAAAAAGTAGTAGTATTCTACTCTATGGGGCATAATTTTCGCAACGATGGTGATTGTGGCTTTTGAGAATTTTTGAGGAAAAAATCAAAAAAATGACGATTTTGCTTGCCAAAATCAAAGAATTTGATAATAACGCTGACATTACCCCGATTAGCCGGGGATGTGAAAATATATATTGATTATGATTGAAGAATTAGTTTTACAAAGAATCAACATCTTCCACTTTGATCGTTTCTGCATCGCCTATAATACATTATGGGCTGCTTCGAAACGTCCAAATTGAAAGTGTTGATTCTTTGTAAACTCTAATTCTTCAATCATAATCAGTATAAAGAAATAAGGATATGGGCGAAACGATGAGTATACAGGCTATTTCTGAGTCGATTTTGAATTTTCGTAAATTGCGACATGATTTTTCTCCAGCCATTTTAAAACAGGGGAAAGCACTTTTTGAAAAAGGTGGGTGTTTTGGGGCAAAAATTGCCTCATATACTGCTGAGGTTGTAGTTGTTGAAGCTAAAGTAATGGGCCATTTTAATGACATTCATGATTGCTCTGTTGAGATTGGACGCATGGAATCTGAGCTAGTCTATTCAACGTGTGATTGTTCACAAGAAGTTGATTGTCTCCACCTTGCCTGTTTGCTTTTTTATTTAGAAAAACATTTTCATGCCATGCTGCTCACCTTTTTGGGTGAGATGGAAGATGAAGGTTGTTCTCCAGTAAAGAAGGAGATCAAGCAAGTCAAACAAAAGCTTGAAGATAAGGCTGAGCGTGAGCGTGCACGTCAACTTGTTGCTGATTATTCTCATGCAGGTCAGTGGCTAGCGACTTCATCTTTATTTAGACCGGAAAAAGAGTGCACTGAAATTGCTGAATTGATGCTTCTCATCGGTCCACTGAATGGATTTAACGGAAAATATACGGAAATACAGCTGGCCGTTAAATTACTTAATCGTCCCAAACCTGTTTTAATTCAGCAGCCAAGAATTTTTCTCTTAGCCTTGCAGCAGCTTGAGCCTTTAGTGTTAGGAAGTCAGCGTGTTGTTCTTTCTGATGATTCTTTTGGTGACCTTTGCCGAACAATGATTACGTTTTTACGACGTGAATTTGAATATTTTGAAAAATCGGATCGAGTTACTCGTGGCGCATATTTGCAGTTATCGAGAGTCTTTATTCTCTTGAGCCTTGCTGCGCAATGTCGAGCGCTTGAAGGGGAGCGCTTAAGTGCCTTTATAGGGACTTTTGATACACCATTAGTCTTTTCAGATGTTAAGGTGAGACCTTCTTTTACAGTAGAGGTTCTGAAAGATCCCGACGAGAGATTGGTGATAAAGCCATATTTTGATTTGCCTGAAGGAAGAGCGGGACTGAACGATGTTAAACTCGTATTAGCATCGCCTCCAGGGCTTCTTTCTGGGAATACGTATTATTCTTTGGCTGAGCCGTTTACTCAGCGCCATGCTGTCGATTTAGATAATATTGATCATTATGTAGTTCCAAAAGAGCTTTTTTCAAGTTTTCTTACCTATGGTCTGCCTAATATACAGCGTTTTGGTGAGGTTAATTTACCCAAAAGCTTGGTAACTCCATCAGCGCAATACCTTGTTGATCCTAAAGCCGTGTGTCATGCAGATTTAAAAAATGGAGAACTGCGCGTTCGCCTTGCTTTTCAATATATGGGTGTGCAGATTCCTGAGGTCCGTTTGGAGCATACTCTTCGGCAAATCTCATCCTTATCTAAGGGTAAGCAGGCGATTCCCCGTAATTTTATGCGTGAAACACAACTCAGCCAGGAGCTTCTCTGGGGATTAACGCCCGGTGAAAAGGAGGGGGTCTACTGTACTCGTTCTGAAAAGCGAATTATCGATTTTGTCAGCGATACCATTACTTCGCTGGGAGATAGTGTTGATTGTCATTTAAGCCCATCGATGAAGCGATGTTTTACTTTCGACAAATCGAAAATTACTTTGACGATTTCCGAAACTGAAAATCAGGGAACCGTACGCTGCCAGCTCTCCTGCGAAGGTCCTTTAAGCGGCATTCCCGTTTCTAAAGTTGTAGAAGCTGCTCGTTTTAAACGTTCTTATATCGAAACAGGACGTTCTGAAGCTGGCGTCTTTCCAAAGCGCGTGATCGTCTCTACTCAAGAGGAGGTTGAGGCCTTATCGCATGTTATTGAAGATTTCTCCATCCCTGCGTTTAAAAAAGGCGCTTGGATGATTCCATTATGGTCTGTGATTGGTATTGAAGATGGCGCTACAATCAGTTCACAAGTGACTGTTGTTTGTAGCGAGGGAATCGCAAAGATGCGACAGGACCTTGCTAATCCTAAAGCTGATCTTCAATTTTCAACACCGCAAAGATGGCAGAAGATTTTGCATCCTTATCAAAAAGATGGTGTACAGTGGCTTCGTCGCCTTCGTGATTTTGGCTTAGCTGGTATTTTAGCTGATGATATGGGTATTGGAAAGACGGTTCAAGCTATCTGTCTACTAGCTGAAGCCCATCGGAGTGGGACAAAAACCGCCCCTTCGCTTATCGTATGTCCCACTTCACTCGTTGATAATTGGAAGGAGGAGCTCAATAGATTTGAGCCAGGACTTAAAGTCGTAACTTATGTAGGGGCGCCCACGGAAAGGCGAAAATTGCTGAAGCAACGTTCTAATGTTGATGTGTATGTGACATCTTATGGCTTAGTTCAGAGAGATTTAGAGCTTTTTGAGTCTTTTACCTTTACTTATGTGATTTTAGATGAAGCACAGGCAATTAAAAATCGTGAGACCCGTAATGCCCGTTCTGTTAAGCAGCTCAATGCTTTTTATCGACTGGTTCTTACAGGGACACCTGTAGAAAATTCCTTGGATGATTTGTGGAGTTTGTTTGACTTTTTGATGCCGGGCTTTTTAGGATCGCATGAGCGCTTCACTCAGATGTATATGCGCTCGAATGCTCATGAGAAGGCTCTTGATTTTTTAAAGAAGCGTATTGCTCCTTTTGTATTGAGAAGGATGAAGCAAGATGTGCTTGAGGATCTGCCACCGATCTCTCATGAAACATACCATTGCTATTTACATGATGAGCAGAGAATGATCTATCAAAGGGCAGCAAAGCAAGCAAAAGAAGAGTTGCAGAACTTGGTAGAGAGCAAAGGTTTTGATAAGGCTCGCCTTCATGTGTTGGCCACATTAACACGTTTAAAGCAGATTTGTTGTCATCCCTCCTTAATTTGTGAGGATAATGAAGCGGGTTCTGCTAAGTATGAAATGCTAAAAGATTTGCTTGGCAGTCTTCTAGAAACCGGCCATAAGACCGTATTGTTTAGCCAATACACAAAAATGCTCTCTATTATCCGAAATGATTTAGAAAAGGAAAAGATTCCTTACTATTATCTCGATGGGGCGACAAAAAATCGTCAGGCTCTTGTGAGGGCCTTTAATAAAGATGATACACCTATTTTCCTTATTTCCCTTCGTGCCGGTGGACAAGGTCTTAATCTTGTTGGTGCTGATAGCGTTATCCATTATGACATGTGGTGGAATCCAGCTGTTGAAGAGCAGGCTCGAGATCGTGTATGGCGCCTTGGTCAAAAGACTAAGGTAAGCTCATACAAGCTGGTGACAAAGGGCACAATCGAGGAAAAAATCGTTGAGATGCAAGAGCGTAAAAAGGATTTAATTTCTGATCTTGTTGAATGTGATGATGATGTGCTCTCAAAACTCACCTGGGATGATGTGCTGACGTTGTTGAGGACATGAGAAGGTATCATTCGTTATCAAATGAAGAAGAGAACATAATTGATCGTAAGGGCACTGAAAAACCATGGAGCGGGAATTTTTGTGCCTTTGCTAAGCCCGGAGTATATCTGTGTCGAAGGTGTGATGCTCCCCTTTTTCTCTCATCTGAAAAATTTGATTCGCCTTGCGGCTGGCCTAGTTTTGAGCACGCCCTAAAGGAGGCGGTGCTTTGTCGACCTGATGGTGATCGAACAGAAATCATGTGTGCACGTTGCTTGGCCCATCTTGGCCATGTTTTTGCGGAAACGAGAACACGGCACTGCGTCAACTCTCTCTCTCTGGCTTTTGCTCCCCTTTATACAGAGGATGGATATGAACGTGCGATTGTTGGTGCAGGCTGTTTTTGGGGCGTTCAAAAAGCCTATGATGGGCTTTCTGTTGTACTCAGAACTTGTACTGGCTATATAGGCGGTCATGTGGTTGAGCCATCATACAAAGAGGTTTGCACAGGTGAAACAGGTCATACTGAGTGTGTTGAAGTCGTTTTTGAGCGTGGCCTATACCCTAATATACTGGATCATTTTTTTGAGATTCATGATTCTTCTCACATATATCCTACGCAATACAAATCAGTTCTTTTCTATCTTTCCTCTCAACAAAAAGAGACTATTTTTGAGAAAATAGCCTACAAATTAGCCGAAGGATACAAGGTGGTAACAGAGGTGCTTCCATCAAGTCATTTCTATCTTGCCGAACCAGAGCATCAGCATCGTTGAAAGAAGTCACGAGTGAGGCATGTTTTCTACCATTAAGGTTAATCTTCAAATTGTTTGGGTCTATGCTGATTATGATTGAAGACTTGGCTTGACTGAGTCTTTTTGTGATAAAAAACGGTCGTAAACTAATATGGGTAACACGTATCCAATTCTACGTTCTTGATCGATATAAATTTAATGTGAAGAAATAGCAGGCAATAAGTATACTGTAGAGTTCTTTTTTTTTCGTAAGGGGGGTACATGGCAATATATCATAATATGGGAAGTGATTATAAGAGACTTCAAACCCAACTTGCCACCTATCGGCCTACTGAATCTTCGATAGTTAATCAATCTGGCTCAGATCGAGGTTCGCCAATGGAACAACTCTTGGCTTCATCTCGATCTGAGCCATCTCAATCACCTATCGAATCCCAGCAAACCGATAGGTGGCAAGTTGGGTTTCAAGAAAATGCATCATTGTTGGACGGTGTCCAAGAAAAATTCCCGCAATCCTTAGATCATGGCAATAGCCTTTTCAAAAGGGTTGCAGCACAGAAACGTTCTGATGAGACTTTATATGATACTGTTTGCAGACTGTATCCGGAAACCAAAAGACACGATATTGGAATTCTTTCATTCAAACAGTGTTACAAGCGAGTATCCGATATTTATCCTGAAAATCCAAGAGACATGCTCGAGGCTTTTGCAAAAGATCGATTATGGCAAAAAGACTTAAGTCAACAGGATATTACTTTGTTAATTCGTACGATTGCTCAAGAGAAAGGTGTGGTTCTTTCAAAAAATTTACTCAAAATTGCTAAAAAAAATGCTGCTCAAACAGATAGAAAAAGCGACAAAATGAGCAAATGGAACCAATTTATAAACCGAAAGTCTGCAAGTAGTTCTCTTTCCCCGTCCATTGCATCAATGAATTTGCCTTCAACATATTCTTTACAACAAATAGTCTATGCAAATCACGGAAAGAAAAATATTTTTTGGCTCTATTTTAAGGATGGTATCCAATTTCCTTTTCGCCAAATATTTAATGAGTTCTTCGTTGTTGGTGCTGCTCGAGAAAAAACAGTTGATGAAAAGCTTGAGATGTTCAAAAGGAATGCGGCAAAAGAGTTAGATAAATTTAACGAGGAAGATAAGGAAAGATTGATTAACGATGCTTTGGAGTATTTGTGCAAATGGCTATAGAAATATCGCGAATTGGTCTCTATTATATTGCAAAATGAACCCATAAGAAGGTAAAGTAAGATTCAACTCAACTTGCTACCTATTGGTTTGTTGGGTTTTTATTTGACCGTATGGTGTATTATTATGGGTGGTTTTTTTTCAGATATCTATCGCCGAACAGCACGTAAATTTGCTCGATTTAAGGGGGTCTTTGCTAGTGATGTTGGTATTGACCTTGGAACAGCGAATACCCTTGTTTATGTTCGAGGTCGAGGAGTAGTTTTGGCAGAGCCGAGTGTGGTTGCTGTTGATGCATTAACAGGAGAAGTTTTAGCCGTTGGTCACAAGGCCAAAGCCATGCTTGGTAAGACACCTCGCAAGGTGCTTGCTGTGCGCCCGATGAAAGATGGTGTTATTGCTGATTTTGAAATTGCCGAAGGCATGTTAAAAGCGCTTATTCGTCGTGTGAGTCCGGCTAGAAGTCTCTTTCGGCCAAGAATTTTGATTGCTGTTCCTTCAGGAATTACAGGTGTTGAAAAGAGAGCAGTTGAAGATTCAGCGATTCATGCTGGTGCCCAAGAGGTAATGCTTATTGAAGAGCCAATGGCAGCAGCTATCGGTGTTGATCTTCCTGTTCATGAGCCGTCTGCAAGTATGATTATCGATATCGGTGGTGGTACTACCGAGATTGCGATCATCTCTCTAGGCGGTATTGTTGAATCTCGGTCTTTACGTATTGCTGGTGATGAATTCGACGAATGTATTGTTAATTACATGCGTCGCACCTATAATTTGATGGTTGGTCCTCGAACAGCTGAGGATATTAAAATCGCTATAGGTTCAGCCTTCCCATTGGGTGAGCATGAACTTGAAATGGAGGTGAAAGGTCGCGATCAGGTCTCAGGGCTACCAATTACTCGAAGGATTAATTCGGTAGAGATTCGTGAATGCTTGGCTGAGCCAATTCAGCAGATTGTTGATGCTGTCAAACTTACTCTTGAAAAATGTCCTCCAGAACTTGCTGCAGACCTTGTTGAACGAGGTATGGTTATTGCAGGTGGTGGAGCCTTAATACGTGGTCTTGACAAAGCGTTAAATCAAGAGACGGGGCTTCCTGTTACTATTGCTCCTAACCCTTTGCTTGCTGTTTGCATGGGAACTGGAAAGGCTCTTGAGTTTATGGATAAATTCAAGCGCAAGAAAGGTTTGGTGGGTGCTATTTAAGTGTAAGTTGTGAAAAAGTCCTCTTTCAAACAAGGAATGCAAACATTAGGTTTGTTTTGCAACATTGCTTTTGTCATTTTTTTTGCTTTTCTTTGGTATGATGGTGTGCTTGATGTGCGCATTTTGCCTGAGCAAGAGCAAGAGGTGCAGAGCATACAAAATCCTTCCCTTGAAACCTATCTTAGCCAGTTCGATACGCATAGTGATGAGGAGCTGATCTCTCTTCTCGATGATACCGGTCATGCGCTTAATGGATATCGGGTTCAAGAGCTTGCTCTTGCTCTTCTTAAAGAGAGAGGGTATGTGGTTGCTGATCCCCTTCAGGCATATAATGGTTGGCCCCAACCGATGCAAACAATTGCCCTTTCAGACAAGAAAACCATTCACCTCTTTTCATCTTTGACGTCAGAGCAGATTGCTCAGGTGAAAACATATTATGAACAAGTTGTCGTCCCTTTTACAGCCGAGAGAATTGTTCAAGAGCTTGATCGAGATAATGAGCTTTACTCACAAGCGCTTATTCGTACTGATGAATGGGCACGATTTTCTGAGGTCTTTCCTCACCTTTCTTTAGAAGAACGTATCGCTCTTGCTCGAGAATTGGGTGGAGCTCTGTTTAGTGAAACTCCAAAAAAATCACCATTAGAGCTTTTTCAGGTCTCAGAGTCACCTCTATTGGCCTTGTATTTAGCTTCCTATGAGATGAACGCTCTTCTCACTCAGGCTGATGATCGGACCCTTTCTGCTATTTTTGCTCTTCTTCCCAAAGATCAACCGGCAGGAATTCGCTTGTCGTTGCGCACTCTGCACGCAGCTCGTAAACCTGAAATATGGAAGCGAGCGCAGGAATTTTTAGCATCTGCCCTCTCTGTTCCTGATATTGCCTATGTCTCAAGAGATGAGGTTGTCGCCCATCTGAAGCAATTGGTTGCCGCAAAAAAACCGATGCCAACACCGGTTGAGCCTGCAAAAAAATCTATCCAAGAAGAAATTGCTTTACGTGCCGCTCAGCGCCAGCTTTCTCCGTATAAGACTTATATTGTACAAAAAGGAGATACGCTCTGGTCTATAGCTAAGCGATTTCATGTCAATGTTGATAAGTTAAAATATTTGAATCATATTAAGGGAGCAAAACTCTCCCCAGGCACAGAACTTAAGATTCCTCACTAGGTGGAAAATCAACACCTCCTGGATGATATCCCGAACACTTTCCTAATCGTTTTACGATGAGCCAAAGAGCTTTATGTAATTTTTGTGTGCGGAGTACAGAAATGGCATAGTGCGAACATGTCGGCCAAAATCGACAGCATGGTCCTATAAGGGGGCTGATGCAGAGTTGATAGAGGCGAATAAAAGCAATGCATAGGCGGTTCATAAGTAAAAGTATGCCTTTTTTATAATTTTTTTTCATTTTTTTTGTTTTTTTGTTGTATATCGAAAAATACAGATGCGGAGGATTGTATGAGTGGAGTGAGTGGTAATCAGCAACCGATTCAGTTTCAGGTAGGAAAGGTTTCTTTTTCAGCTGAAGAACTTCAAAAATGTATTGAGGGAAAAAAATTCTCTATAGGGCGTTTATGGGCAAATATCAAACTTTCCTCGTTCTTGGGAAGAAATGTAAATGAGACTTTTGTCAAAAAACTTTTAGGTAGTCAAGATCTGGAGACTCTCCAAAATATTCAAAGAAATTTTGGATCAACAGAAAAAGGTATAGGTACACTGGCCAAAGAGACGATGAGAGAGAGGTGCATTGAGTTTGTAGAGAAGAACTTTCCAAAAAACTATGATATGTTGCAAGAGCCTTATCGAACTAATATTGCACAAGCATCCATAGGCAACCTTTCGGACAAATCACTTGAGGAGCGTGCGAAAACCGTTATTTTAGAAAAGCTTCAAACAGTGGACGATCCTATAGCTGAGCTTAAACACTATTTTGACAAAGATTCTATTGAACAAAAATTTCCAAAATCAGAAGCAATGAAACTCGGTCAGTTTTCATTATATCGGCTTAAAGAAGGGGCAAGGAGTGCTTTTGAAAAAGCCGCTGAAAAGGTCTCTCGAGTTAAAGAGAATATGTCGAAAGAGTCGATTCAAGAGAAAATGCAAGGGATTGGTAAAAAGACTCGCGAGCGAGTAAAAGAGATAAAAACAAAAGCCAAAGAGCTTGATCCTACTTCATGGGCAGCATTGAGCAAATCGATGGGCAAAGGGAATCTTGCAGCGATAATTTTTGCTTTACATAATGGACAAGGTGTTGAAGAGATCGAGGCGTTTCTTCGTGGGGAGGAGGTGCCAGGAAAACCAGCACCGGACCTGGAAGAAACTAGGTTTAATGACGCTACTACTGGTTTCATCCCTAATTCAGCTCAGTTGCGATTAAGTCAAGCATTAACAAATTTAGGTATGAGTCAAGATGTGCGAAATGAATTTGCCATATCAGGCAATTTGCGAACTTTTTTGCGAAAATTAGCACTTGCAAAGGCTAATTCTAAGAGTTCGGATCCACTTGTCTTTGAGATGCAACATCTCGCCGAGATGAGAAAGTTTTGTCAGGCATGGAATGCTCCTTTGCAAAAGATTTCGGAAAAGCATTTGGCGGGTTTGTTGCATGCTTTTTCACAGAGCGCTGATGAGGGCAATGAAGCTTTCCAAGTTTATATAAAAAGAGGAACGGTTTTTGGTAAACATCCATCATTTGCAAAGATGGCAACAAATCCTGAAGCAATAAAAACGGCAAAGCAAAACTTTTTTGTCGAAACAGGTCTCCCTCCTGTAAAAATTGATGAAATCTCTGACGACTTGTTTGCTCGATGTTTGGGAGGGGCGGTTTTGGCTAAAATCACTAATCCTGAGCTTTTCAGGGAGACAGCGTTGCATAAGCCTGAAGGATGTCAGCGGAGACTAGACGCGTTTCACAAAATTGATATACGGGCTGAACCGGCATTTGTGAAAAAGGGATTAATAGAAAAAAATATAATTGGAAGCCAAAATTTGAAATCGCGAACAAAAGAGGAGTTTGAAAGTGGTTTTCAGGCAGTTATTGATCAAGAAATAGAGGATCAAAAAAAAGTTATAGAGCAGGCTAAACAAAAAGTAGAGGATGCTTCTGAAGGCAATAAGGCAAAGGCTCAGTGGGAGCATGGCGCAGCTCAAGCGCAACTGCAAAAGTTAGAAGCTGATAAAGGGATAAAATACACTATTGATGTTAAAACCGAAGAGGTTGGAGGGCATAAAGTCGGTGTTGCTCATGTGATAGGTAGAGTGCGAAATCAAATACAAGAAGACACTGATGCTTCAGGAGAGGTTGAATTTTCCACAAGTTCAGAAGAAAAGCTAAAGGGCTCTTTTCATTCAATTTGTGATGGACATCAAGGGACAAATGCTTCTCGCTTTATCAAAAAACATATGAAAGACACTATTGAAGAAATGTTTCATGGAGTACCTATAGATAAATTAACACTTGAAGAAATGGAAGATCGGATGTCTTTAATTAGTGTGAAATTGGAGGAAAAATTGGCTGATGAGCGAAGCAAACTGAGGGAAAAGGAACAAGAAGTGAAAGATCAGGCTACGAAATTAGAGCCTTTGCTAGAAGAAACAGAGGTATTGCAGGATGAATCAGCTCTTAGCGAATGGTTAGAAACAAAGGAACAGAATTTAGGAATTAAAGTTAAGGTAGGGAGACCTCCTTTAGAACGCTTAGAAGAAATAAAGAAAAAACTAGAAACTGAAAGAGATAAGATAGTTAACAATATTAGCACAGAAAAGCTTCCTTTTAATCGTGAGTCTATGGTTTCTGACTATCAAGAAGGAGATGAAATTTTGGCATATGCTCGACAAATTAAACACCTGGATCAAGCTGTAACGAATCTTAAAGCCTTGTACCCTTTAGTTCCTGAATTACGTACACTGTTTTCTGGTTTAAATAGAAGTGAGCCGTTTACAACATTGTTACATGATTGTGCAAATTATGATGTTGAAAAATTAAAAGAGTTGTTTTTATCTGAATATAGTTTTGCTGAGGCAATAGATCTTGGAGAGGCGGTACCATCTGGAGCTACTATGACACTGTTTCTTCAACTTGAAAGAGGGGGAAAGAAAGAAATTTGGACAGCTAATGCAGGTGATAGTCGGATTGTATATGCTCATGGAGATACTGTGCGCCAACTTACTAAGGATGCTGAACCGGTTGAATGGAAAAAGCATGTAGAACGTCGGGGAGGTGAAGTGAAGGAGGAGGGAGGAAAGGCGAGTATATCGGAATTAAGTGTTGCTTCAGCAATAGGTGATCGGAAAGCGGCTCGAGGTGTTAGTCCAAAATCGGGGGTAGGACTGCTGCTCCTTGATCCTTCAGAAAAAGGTGTGCTTATATTGGGTTGTGATGGTTTATGGGATGTTGCAACTTCAGCAGAAGTTGGTCAGGTGGCGACAAATCAAAATTTAAAAAGTCCTGCAGATGTATCTACAGCACTTGTACAGTTAGCCTTGGAGAGAGGAACCCGAGATAATACCAGTGTTACTGCAGTGTATGTTTAAAAATAAGGTGATTGCGCACGGGAAATTGAATACACCCTAAAAAAAAGGGTTGCTCTAAAAACTCGGACTAAAGTGTCCTTGTAAA
>Ga0180437_10008047_pt1 | contig 13524 bp, 16 predicted proteins | sample SS_ome_4_FD_132410 | JGI IMG/M metagenome (GOLD analysis project Ga0180437, IMG submission 132410) | Hypersaline lake sediment archaeal communities from the Salton Sea, California, USA - SS_3_D_1 metaG | ecosystem: Environmental > Aquatic > Non-marine Saline and Alkaline > Hypersaline >...
ACCATTACCGGCAGCCTCAAGGGCGCGATCGAGATACAGGTCAAGTAGGAGGCTACCATCGAAGAAATCCTGCGCGGCTTGGCTGAGGCCATCCGCCTCATCTTTACACTCGACCCGGCCCTGTTCGAGATCATCATCCTCTCGCTACAGGTGTCGGGCACCGCCCTGTTGTTCAGCACGGTCATCGGCATCCCACTGGGCGCGATCATGGGGCTGAGCCGCTTTGCCGGGCGGAAGCTGGTCATCGCCCTGCTCTACACCGGCATGGGCTTTCCGCCGGTGGTCGTCGGCCTGTTCGTCTATCTCATGCTGTCGCGCAGTGGCCCGCTGGGGCAACTGAACTCGCCGCTCATCCCGGCCCTGTTCACCCCGGCGGCCATGGTGGTGGCCCAGACCATCATCTCTTTCCCGCTGGTCGCCGGGTTCACCATGGCCGCTGTCATGGGCGTGGACCCTGGCCTGCGCCAGCAGGTCCAGGCCCTGGGCGCTACCCGTTGGCAGACGACGACGGCGATCTTGACTGAGGCACGGGTAGGCGTGATCGTGTCAGTGATCGCCGGCTTTGGCAGCATCATCTCCGAGGTAGGCGCGGTGATGATGGTTGGCGGCAATATCGAACACAGCACCCGGGTGCTGACCACAGCCATCGTGCTGGAGACGCGCAAGGGCAACTTTGACCTGGCCATGGCCATCGGCGTGGTCCTGCTGGGCATCTCGTTCCTGACCAACGTGGCCATGCTGCGCCTGCAGGGGAGGACGTTCGACGAATGAGCGACTCGGGCCATCGAATGATGGATTTTGTCTACCGCCTGCTGAACGTCAGCAAAGAGTACGAGGGCCGGCGCGTGTTGCAGGTGGAGAACTTGAAGATCGGGCGTGGCGAGGTCTTTGCCCTGGTTGGTCCCAGCGGCGCGGGCAAGAGCACCCTCTTGCGACTGCTCAACTTCCTGGAGCCGCCGACCGCCGGTCGCATCCGCTTCCAGGATGTCGAGTTCACCGCAAACCAGCCCGTGCCCTTGCCCTATCGCCGCCGGGTGACGACGGTCTTTCAGCGGCCCATTCTGCTCAACCGCAGCGTGCAAGCCAACGTCGGCTATGGCCTGGGCCTGCGCGGGCTGCGCGGCGCGGATAGCGAGATCGAAAAGGCGCTGGAGCAGGTCGGGTTGCAGGCTCTGGCTCGCCAGCGAGCGCGAACCCTCTCGGGTGGCGAGGCGCAGCGCGTGGCCCTGGCACGGGCCATCGTCCTCCAACCGGACGTACTGCTGTTGGACGAGCCGACGGCCAACCTGGATCCCTACAACGTGGGGCTGATCGAGGAGATTGTGACCAATCTCAACCGCGAGTGCGGCACAACCCTGGTGCTGGTGACCCACAACGTCTTTCAGGCCAAGCGGCTGGCCCACCGCGTAGCCCTGATGCTGGACAGCCAGATCGTCGAGGTGGCCGGCGTTGAGGCCTTTTTCGAGTCGCCGCAGGACCCGCGCACCGCTGCGTTTGTACGCGGCGAAATGGTGTATTAGTGCGTAAATTATGTAAAATCAAAAGAATCGAGGGGGAAACAGTGTCAAAGAAAGTGTGGACCCTGTTGAGTATTCTCGTGCTGCTGGCGGGCATCCTGGCTGGCTGCGGCAGCACACCTGTGCCGACCGAGGCCCCGGAACCCACTGCCCCACCGCCGACCGAGGCAGCCGCGCCTGCAGAACCAACCAAGTTGATCCTGGCCACCACCACCAGCACCCAAGACTCGGGATTGTTGGACGATATCCTGCCCGGCTTTCAGGACGAGTACGGTGTACAGGTCGAGGTCATCGCCGTGGGCACCGGGCAGGCCATCGCCCTGGGTGAAGACGGCAACGCCGACGTGCTGCTGGTCCACGCCCGCTCGAGGGAAGATGCCTTCATGGACGCCGGTCACGGGGTACGCCGCGAAGACGTGATGTACAATGACTTTGTCATCGTCGGCCCGCCGGACGATCCAGCCGGTATCCAGGGCATGAACAAGGCCAGCAGGGCCTTTGAAGAGATTGCCAAGGCTGAGGCGCCCTTTGTCTCGCGCGGCGACGACTCGGGCACGCACACCAAGGAGAAAGCGATCTGGGCTGAAGCGGGCATCGAGCCTGCCGGCGACTGGTACATCTCGGCCGGGCAGGGGATGGGTGCGGTGCTGACTATGGCCGACGAGCAGCAGGCCTACACCCTCAGCGACCGGGCCACCTATCTGGCCCGCACGCTGGAAGGCACCGAGTTGGTCATCCTGGTCGAGGGCGACCCCATCCTGTTCAATCCCTACGGTGTCATCGCCGTGAACCCGGACAAAAACCCGCAGATCAACAACGAACTGGCCAACGAGTTCATCGACTGGCTGATCTCACTGCCCACCCAGGAGACGATCGCCGAGTTCGGTGTGGCTGAGTTCGGCGCGCCGCTCTTTACGCCCGATTCGACCGCCTGGCGCGAAGCGCACGGCAGTGCGGAGGAGCCGGCTGGCGACTTTGCGCTCAGGATCACGGGTCCTGCCCAAGAGATGGCTTGGACCGAGGATGAGCTGAAGGCAATGGACACGCTGGACGTCGACTATACCGGCAAGGATGGCGCGGTCACCACCTACACCGGCGTGCCCATGAACACCCTGCTGGGGCTCGTCGGCGCTGGGGAGGGTGCCACGCTGGTGCTGGTTGCCAGGGACGGCTACACGGCGGAAATCGCCCTGGCTGACGTCCAGAGCTGCGACAACTGCATCATCGCTTTTGACCCTGAGGGCGGGCTGCGCTCAGTCCTGCCGGACCAGTCCGGCAAACTCCAGGTCAAGGGCGTGGTCGAGATTCAAGTCAAGTAGAGGATGAGACCTGGCAGGTGTTCTGACATTCTGACACCTGCCAGGTCTACTTGTTTGACGGGCTGGTCGATTCCCGCTATACTGTGCCGACGCCGGAAAGGCGTGCCACATACAAGCGAGGAAAGTGAAAGCACTATGAGCCTGAGAAGAGACGAAAGCGGCCGGCTGCACATCGAAACGCCACTGATGGCCGAGTCGCTGATGGACAAGACGCTGCTGCGCGGAACCGAGGCAGAGACGGTTTTTCGCCCACTGCCCGACCTGAACGTGGTCAAGCTAGGCGGCCAGAGCATTATCGACCGGGGGCGAAGTGTGGTGTTGCCCCTGCTGGACGAGATCGTGGCCGCCAGGGCGGAGCATCCGCTGTTGGTCATGACCGGTGGGGGCACCCGCAGCCGCCATGCCTATGCCATCGCCCTGGACCTGGACATGCCCACTGGTGTGCTGGCCAAGCTGGGTGCCAGCATCAGCGAGCAGAATGCATTGATGATCTCCCTCCTGTTGGCGCCCCATGGCGGGGTCAAGATCGGCCACGACGATGTGGTCAAACTGCCGGCCTACCTGGCCTTGGGCGCCATCCCGGTGATGCACGCCATGCCGCCCTACAGCCTGTGGGAGGAGCCAGCCGCGCAGGGGCGCATCCCACCCCACCGCACTGACACCGGCGCCTTTCTCACGGCCGAGGTGGTCGGTGCCCGGCGCTGCATCCTGGTCAAAGACGAGCGTGGCCTGTTCACGGCCGATCCCAAAAAGGACCCAGCAGCCGATTTCATCCCCGAGATCGAGGTCAACGAGTTGTTGGCCCTCGACCTGGAGGACCTGGCCGTGGAGCGAGCCATGCTCCAGGCGCTGGCCCGCGCACGCAGCGTCTGCGAGGTGCTGTTGGTCAATGGCCGGGAGCCGGGCAACTTGAACCGGGCGCTGACCGGCGAGAATCCGGGGACGCGGATCTGGCGCAATTCGTAGTGGGTGACGGGGGACCGCTAACCCCGGCGGCGAGGGCCGCGCGGACGGGGCGGGCGGACTTGGAAGGTGCCGCCTTCGATCTGGAGGGCGTGGCCCCCGGTCAGAGCCAGGGCAACCTGGCGACGGGCTTGGGCGACGATGCGCTGAAAGGTGGAGCGGGAGACGTCCATGCGCCCGGCCGCCTCCTGTTGCGTCAGGCCTTCCAGGTCGGCCAGGCGCAGGGCTTCCAGCTCCTCTTGAAGGAGCGTGATCCGGCGCAGCCCTTCCAGCGGCACGCCGGCTGGCTTGTAGATGGCTGCCTGAGGTGCGCGGTCGAGGAGGCGTCGCTTACGGGGTCGGGGCACGCTACGCTTCGTCCCTCTCCCGGCGCCGTTTCCGTCGACCGCGGCCGCCTTCGGCCTGCGGCTCTTCGCCCTGTTCTCCACGCGGCAGGTAGACGACTTGGACGCCGGTTTCGGCAGCGATCGTCTCCAACTCTTCCCGGCGGACGCGAGACCTGAATACCTTCAGGTCGGTGCCCTCGACGGCGACGATGGCAAAACGAGGGCGGCCCGTGCCGCGCCCGGCGTGGCGTCGCTCGCGTACGAACATCTTGCTCATGGGTAACTCCTTTCCGGCACGCCTTGGCGTGCCGTCGTAGCAAAGGTTTATTTTGGGCAAATGCCCAAAACTAGTATACAACAAGTGAAGGGGACTGTCAAGTCATGCTTTTCATCGGTCTGGACGACACTGACAATCTGGAATCACGCGGCACCGGCCACCTGGCGCGTGAGATCGCGGCGGCGCTGGCCACCGATTACCCGGTGCTGGGTGTGACACGCCATCAACTGCTGGTGGACTCCCGCGTACCCTGCACGAGGAACAACAGTTGCGTCGCTATCGCGCTGGATGTGGATGGCGATGTGGACCCTGCCACTTTGCTGGCGAGGGTGCGCGCCCTGATGCTCGCCGATTTCCAACCTGGCAGTGACCCGGGCCTGTGCATCGCCCGCCTCGTGCCCGCTGCCGTAAGCGAATTCGGACAGCGCGCCCAGCGGGAACTGGTCTCTCAGAACGACGCCCGAGTGCTGGCCGCCGAGCATGGTCTCCTACTACAGGGGCTGGGCGGTGACGAGGACGGCGTCATCGGGGCGCTGGCCGCCGTAGGCCTGGCCGCCACCGGCGAGGATGGCCGCTATGTGCTGGTCGGCCGCTCGCGGGAGTTGAGTGGCCTGCAGCCGGTCCCGGCGCTGCTGGCGGCGGGTGTCCTCGCTGTACAGACCCCGGACGGCCAGCCCGTGACCGAGGGCCTGGTCCAGACCGACAAGCTGCGCCCCGCCCGGCGCAGGGGCCAGCCGGTCGCCGTCGTCGAATGGGCCGGCGGTCACTGGATGCCGCTCAAGCTCGACTGATGGCCCCCATCATCCGGGCCAAGCAGGCCGCCTACCGCTACCCGCAAAATAACTACGGGCTGGCGCCCGTCTCCCTGACCATCGAGCCGGGTGAGCGGCTGCTGGTGACCGGGCCATCGGGCTGCGGCAAGAGCACGCTGGCGCGCTGCCTGACCTCGGGCATCATCGCCGCCTTCCTGGGCATGGGCGACTTTGGTGCGCTGAACACTTTCCTGTCTTATACGATGGTGGGCGTTTGCACCGACCTGGCCCTACTGTTGCTGGGACGGAACCCTGAGAACGTGGTTGTCGCTGTGCTGGCCGCCACCTTTGGTCACATGGGCAAGTTCCTGGTCAAGTGGGGCCTGGGCGTCTTGACCGGCGCCCCGGTGGGTTTCGTGGCCCTTGGCCTGCTACGGGCCCTCGTGGGGTATGTGGTCTTTGGCGCCCTGGGTGGTCTGCTCGGTGCGTTGACCTTGAAGGCGCTGCGGCGGGCTGGTTTCTTTGGCTATCTGGCGGAGAAGAGGTGAGCAGGCGTACCCCACGTCTGGCACATTCACCCAGGGAGCCGCTGGGCCAGAGACGCCAGGGGCATGAAAAAGGGCACACTTCGAACGATGATGCTCGACCCCGGGATCTGACAGGCTTCCGTGCCAGAAAATCAAAGATAGCTTTCACTGTCTCGTCCTATTTTGCGATAAGCATGCGGTGAGACGGTCCTGCCCCGTCTGAGACGGGGGGAGGTGAGAACCGCAGCCGAGCGGATCGATTTGCAGTGCCTTGCCTTTTCAAGTACACTACAGGACGGAAGTAACACGACCGGGCAACAGGTGCCCAAGCTGGAGAGGAGCGAACCAGATATGAAGATTGGGTTCATTGGGCTGGGGATCATGGGGAGGCGCATGGCGGCCAACTTGCAGCGGTCTGGTCATGACTTGATCATCCACAACCGGACCAAAGTCAAAGCGGACGCGCTCGTTGCCCAGGGGGCAACGTGGGCTGACAACCCGGCAGAGGTAGCTTCCCAAGTCGGGCTCCTGGTAACCATGCTGGCCAACCCGGAAGCCGTCTTTGAGGTGGCATTGGGCGACCATGGGTTCCTGGATCAGCTAAGGACCGGGTCGCTGTGGATGGACTGCAGCACCGTCAATTCCTCCTTCTCCCGGCAGATGGCTGACGAAGCAGCAGGGAGGGGAATCCGGTTCGTGGATGCCCCCGTGTCGGGCACTGCGGGTCCCGCCGAGCAAGCGCAACTGATCTTCCTGGTTGGTGGTGAGGAGGGCGATGTCGAGGCCTGTCAACCTCTTTTCGAAGCAATGGGCCGACAGACGATCCATGTCGGAGGGCATGGCATGGGAAGCGCTCTCAAGATGGTGAACAACCTGCTGCTGGGTACAGCCATGGCGACCTTTGCCGAAGGGGTGGCCTTGGGCCATTCGCTGGGCATCCCCTTTCAGCTTCTGATGGATGTGCTGCCTGGATCGCCGGTGGTCGCCCCCTTTGTGACAGGGAAGCAGCCCAAGATTGAAGCAGGTCAGTACGAGCCCGACTTTCCCCTGAAGTGGATGCGCAAAGACCTGCAACTGGCGGCCATCACCGCCTATGAAGCGAACGTCCCGCTGCCTACGGTGAATGCAGCCAAAGAGCTCTTTGCCCTCGCAGCCGCCGATGGATTCGGCGAGCAGGATTTCTCGTCCATCTGCCAGTACCTTGTGGACAAGACAGGTCCCTCGGCCGATTCTGGATAGGACCCAATTCCCGGCCGGGTGGGAGGGCAATGGGGCAGATGCCGTCGTACTCCCTAGAGGATCTCCCGCTCAGCGCATCAGCTCCAGCAGCAGGATGGCCAGATAACCCACCACGTACACCGAGGTCAGGCCGTAAAGGACAGCCCGCGGCGTGTCGCGCACGCTGAAATCGTGGGCCTTGAGGAAAGCCAGCTTGACCAGGTCGCCGAGGAGCATCAGCCCGGCAAAGGCGACCAACAGCCAACCAGGCCCCGGCCGTGTGGCCAGGGCCACCACCATGCCCCAATGGCCCAGGTTGTTCAGGAGCACAAAGACCATGGCCACGATCTCGCGCTCGGCGAGCCGGTCAAAGATGGCCACGAGAAGCCCCAGGGAGAGGAAGGCCAGGACCAGGAACTGGGCCAGGCGCGGGCCGCTGGGCAGTGCAAAGGCGCCGCCCGAGATGGCCTGGACAAAGGCCACGATGCCGAAAATGATAGCGACCAGCTTGAGGACGGTCTCCGCCCAGGCCAGGGGCGGCCAGTCGCCGACATACCATTTCTTGGTGGATGAAGGGGTGCCCTCGTCGCTCATGCTTCTGCGCCCTCCGCACTCGCGAGCTGCCACCGCTTGAAGCGGCCGGCCAGCCACAGGCCAACCCCAAAGATCCCGGCCAGCAGCAGGACCGCCAGATACTCGATGATTGGGATCCAGGTGATCTGGTGGATCATGGTGATGTCATTGGCGCCATAGACAGCCAGGGCAGCGGCCACATAGAGGCCCAGGATCAGCCATCTGACCCAGCGGGACAGCCCCAGGCCGTGCATCTGGGTGATGACAAAGATGCCGCCAAAGCCAAAGGCGAACATGGGCCACAGCGCGTTGCCCTGCATGACGGCCACCAGCGCACCGTGGGCCAGCACGGTCACCTCCAGGGTCACAGTCCACCAGCGATTGGTGTGTACGCGTGTGTAGAACAGGCTGCCCTGCAACAGGAGCAGGAACATGTAGAAGAAGCCGATCAGGTGGCCGCTGGTGGGCTCCATGGGATGGTACCAGAAGGTATAGATCGTCGCCCAGGCGAAAAAGTAGCCGTGATACTTGCGCGCAAAGCGGATGATCTGCTGGCGGATGGGCAGCTTTTTGCCGAAGAACATGCCCCGTCGGCTGTTCTCCATCAGCAGGATCCAGACCAGCAGCACGATCACCGAACCCTGGGAGCTCCAGATGGAGACATCCTGGGCGATGCCGTCGTACCAGATCTGGGTCTGGACCAGGTGCAGTACGATGAAGAAAGCATTGCCCGCCAGGGCAACCCCATTGAACCAGTGCAGGCCGGCAATGTGACGTGGCCGCTGCTTCTGGACAACGTAGATCAGCCCCCAGGCAGCGAGCTGGTGCGCCAGGTAGAAGCCCCATGATGTGGCCCGGCTCCAGAAGGTGGCCTCGGGCAGTTTCCAGTAGTACCAGGATGGCCCCGTGTCGGGCAGGTGGGGCACGCTGGCCAGCCGCTGGCCCGTCCACCAGATCAGGGCGCTGAAGGCCAGGCTGAAGAGGATGCCCCCCCACAGCACCAGCAGATCAGAGCGGGCCAAGAGGCCGGTGCGGCGAGATTTTTGGCTTCTGGTTTCAACGGACTCTGTAGTTGTTGTCATGTGAGGCGATCTCCCCTGCTGTCATTCGAATTGCTCTGGCTGTGGCAGGAGTGAAGTAGTCCGTGCCCTACAGCCGGTCAGCCATCGATTCTACTACAATGCCCAGGCTTTGGCAAGGTCGTTGGGTGTAAATGCTGGATGCTTGCTCAAGGCGCTTCCCCAGATAGGGATTCCAGTTGGGGGCCGTCCGGTGTGTCGGATATGTGCCAGCCCGCTGCTGCGATGCGCGCCCGCAGGGCGTCGGCGGTAGCCCACTCGCTCCGACTGCGCGCGGTCTCGCGCTTCTCTACGAGCGCCAGGACCTCCGGCGGCGGGTCGGATGCTACAGCCTCCTGTGCCTGGGTCTGGAGAGCCCGCACCTGCGCTGCCACCTCGGGCGGCAGCGAGATCTCGTCCTCGGGCATCTGGAAAGGCCCAAGGGCCTGAGCGGAGAAGGTTTGGTCCTGCTCAAAGCGCAGTGCCTCTCCCCTGCTCATGATGGTGACCCCTCCCCTGCCCATCACCCGGCAAGTCCCGGTAGCCAGATCGAGGATCAAGGCCGTGTGCTCGTCGATGCCGACCACCGTCGGGCCCGGGGGCAGCATCTCTAGCAAGGGGTCAAAGCGGGTGCGGCCCATGTAGCACCTGCTGGTGTCCAGCTCCTCGCCACCGTCCTGATTGTTCCAATGGGGCACCAGAACCAGCGACAGGCCATAGAGGCTGAAGAAATCCAATCCGGGTTTCCAGTGTGGGTCCTCGCCGACCTTGTAGATCTCATACACCGGTAGGGCATAGGCACTTGCGGCAATGGCGGCCGCACTGGCCATGACCAACGCTGTGCCCTGTAGGTGGCTGGCCACGATTGCCCGCCAGGCCAGGCTATCCCGCAACTGGCGGACGGCGTAGGTGGGGCTTCCCGGCCCCAGAAAAAGGGCGTCTTTTCCAGGGATCATGGCCGAAATCTCCGCAGCGTCGGGGCTGAAGGGGGTTCCCCGCCTGCGGGCAGGCACCACGGTGACCAAGGGGCGGTAGTTCTGCAGCTTATGAGCCAAGAAATCGGCGATCCGTCCCGCCACCTGAGGTGAATTCAACTCGAAGCCGGCCGGCGTTTCCAGGATAGCCACCTGTACTGGCACCGGCAGTCGGCGCAGCAGCCAGTCAAATACTTTTTTCCCGCTCGGCGACGTCTCACCCGAGCCGAACAGCACAATGAGACCTGGTTTCGTTGTCACTTTGTGTCCTGCACCACCAGGGCGTGGGCGGCCGTCGAACCGGCCATGCCGGTGCCCACCATTTCCAAGTTCATGCCAGCCCCGAAAACAGCCAGGCTCGGATCCAGAGCAGGCTCCGCTATTTCGCCGGCGCTATCATATCACACCGCCACACGCCCGTCAAGGATCTGGTAAGGTTCAGGGGTTAAATCTGCGTTAGAATCTTGGGACAAGCCTGCAAGAAATCGCAAGCTTGGGGTACGTCTACTCGCCGCAGCCGGGTGAAAATCGGAATATTGACTTGACCGCAGGTTGAGCCCGTGATATACTTTCCCTCGGTGTCGGATCCTGGGCGTTATGCGCCCGGACACCATTCCCAAGTGGTGCTTCTTGGCATCGTTGCATTTGCCGTCGATAAGCTCAGCCGCCAGGAAGCCTGGTAGAGTAGACTGGTATCCGGTGCGAAATTTGCTCGAGCCCCCGTCCCCGGGGGTGGATCCGGCCCCGAGGACGGGCCCGGGAGCAATTTCGCACCAGTAACTGGACTAGGAGTAGGTACATGAGCTCCCCCACTATTGAGCAGATCTATAAACACGCATCGGTTCGGGCCTACAAATCCGACCCTGTATCAGCGGACCTGGTCGAGATCATCGTCGCTGCTGCCCAACGCAGCTCGACCTCTTCGAACCTGCAAACCTATAGCGTCGTGGCCGTGACCGGCGCGGACGAGCGGGCCCGCCTGGCCACGCTGTGCGGCAACCAGAAGCACATCCCCCAGGCGCCGGTCTTTTTGGCTTGGTGTGCGGACCTCAGCCGCCTGGACCGGGTGTGCGAGATGCGCAGCTACCGGCAGGTGACCGGATACGTCGAGAATTTCCTGGTGGCGGCCATGGATGCGGCCATTGCCGCGCAGACGGCCGCCCTGGCCGCCGAGTCGCTGGGGCTGGGCATCTGCTACATCGGCGCCATTCGCAACCATCCGGACGAGGTGATCGAGCTGCTGGGGCTGCCGCGGCTGGTGTTTCCTGTCACGGGCATGACCGTCGGCTGGCCTGCTGTCGAGCCCTTTATCCGGCCCCGCTTGCCGCTGCGGGCCATTCTCCACTGGGGGGGCTATGATGCAGAAGCAGAAGCGGATGCCCTGGCCGAGTACGACCGGGCCATGGTCGAGACGGGCATCTACAAGGGGCGCCAGGTTCCGGTGCCGGGGGGTAGCGGTGAGGTAGAGGAGTATGGATGGCTGGAGCACTCGGCCCGGCGGGTCTCCCAGCCGGCGCGCACCGAGCTTGGCCAGACGATCAGGCAACAGGGCTTTGATCTCCGATAGGGGGTACCGTGATTATTCGTGAACTGGAACGTGATGAGGTCCAGGACGTATGGACCATCGACCGCAGTGAGGTGATCGACTACATCTACTATCTGCGCGGAGGCGAGTTGGTCCTGGAGCCGGAGCACTATGTCATGACTGGCTGGCCGTCTGGTGAAGCGGAGGCGTACACCCCCCTGCTGTTGGACTGCTTCGACCGGGGAGGCACTTTCTGGGGTGCCTTCGATGGCGACAAGCTGGTCGGCGCAGCCATCCTGGAGAGCAAGTTCATCGGCCGGACCGGGGACCAGCTCCAGCTCAAGTTCCTGCACGTGAGCAACACCTACCGGAAACAGGGCCTGGGCCGGATCCTTTTTCAGAAGGCCGCCGACAAGGCCAGGGAGCTGGGGGCCACACGGCTGTACGTCTCGGCCACACCCTCCGAGAACACGGTCAACTTTTACCTGCGCTTGGGCTGCACAGTCACGGACGAGCTCGATCCCGAGCTGTTCGCGTTGGAGCCCGAGGACATCCACCTGGAATGCACCATCGCCTGACCTGCAGTGCCCTGCCGTTCACAGCCTACTGACAGGGTAGCACCTCGATATGAAGACCAATCTCAGGAACTCGCCGGATCAAGACCTGGTGCAGGTGTTGCTGGACAGGCTGCCCGAATTGGCCGTTCTGGTCATGGAAGACCGGCCGGAAAACGCCAACTTTCGGCGCAACCCGGACGATCCCCGCGAGCATTTCACCAATTGGCACCAGTTTGGCATTGTCACGCACACCCACAGAGTCGTCGACGTCTATGAGAACGAGGTTTGGGATTGCCTGGGGTCGTGGGGGATCGCAGCAGCGGTCGAGCGTATCCTGTCGAACACGATCGACGGCGTCTCCAAGAAGGAACTCCTGGCGATCAGCTTGCCCCTCCACGACCTGGGCAAGTTCGCCCGCGACATCAGGTACGTAGGCAGCGGTTGGATACCCGACTTTGACGATCACGAGGCCAAGTCGGAACGGCTGATCCTGGCCGAGGGCCCGGTCCGCAACCTGCTCAGGGCTCATGGGCTGGCGGAGGACCAGGTTCGCTACGTTGCTCGCTGTGCGGGACTCCACTTCGAGTTGGGGCAGATGCGCTACGAGGCCCGGCACTCGGCAGCAGGCTACACGCTGGCCTTTGTCAGCAGCGAACGGTGCCGGCTGGAATGCCGCCGCATCGCGCGCAGGTTCCCCGAGTTTGCGCCCGAGATCGGAGTCCTCTTCCTGTGTGACAGCCTGGCCAAAACCGATATCGCCATTGAGGTCCAGACCGATGAGGAGATCGAAATGCACACGGGATGGATCATAGCCGAGATCCAGGAACGAGGGCTCGATCCCAGGCTCATCGCCGCAGTGAAGCAGCGACCGGTGAATATAGCTGTGGCGCGTACCTATCTGGAGATGGTGTTCCCTGGGCAGTAGGTGGATTGCACTGTGAGCTATCGGATGCCCAAAGCACGGATACGAAAGAGACGTGATCTATGTCCCAGGATGCGTACGAAGGATTTGCCGAGCGCTATGACCGGTTTCATGGCCGCTTCGACGAGCATGACCCAGAGGAAGCGACCTTTTTTCACCAGCTCTTCGCCGGCCACGAGGTACAGAGCGTGTTGGACTGCGCCTGTGGCACAGGGCGGCACCTGCACATGTTCCATAGCCTGGGCTATCAGGTGACTGGCTCCGACATCTCGAGGGCGATGCTGGCCCGGGTGGAGGTGAACCTCGCCTCGCGAGGGCTACAGGTGCCGTTGCACCGGGCAGACTACCGCGAGCTGCCCCAGCACTTTCACCAGCCGTTCGATGCCGTGGTGTGCCTGTCGAGCTCGTTGCTCCACATGCCCACCGAGACGGAAGCGGTCCGTGCCCTGCGCAGCATGGGCGGCGTGCTGTGTGACGGCGGGCTGTTGGTCCTGACCCAGGGGACGAGCGACCGGCAGTGGCGGGAGAAACCCCGATTTCTCCTGGCTGTCGACGAACCGGACCTTACCCGGCTGTTCGTGATCGACTATGAGGGCAGCGGCGCCGGCTATCACATCGTGGACCTTGAACGCTCCGAGCCCGGTGCCGGGCGCGAGCTGAAGGTCTGGAGCGTGGACTACCCCCGTGTCTACCTGCAGGATGACCAGGAACGCCTGTTGGGGGAGGCCGGGTTCAACTCGGTCGAGTTCTATGGGTCCTACCGTTTCGAAGCGTACGACAAGGAGGAGAGCAGGCGGTTGATCGCTGTGGCCCCAAAGCCGTTATTGTGAAAATCCTCGAGATGCTGCGCGCAGCATGGTACCTCCTTGCTATCCCTTCATGCCGGGCTACCTCAGTTATCGCTGCCAGCCCTCGTCTCGAGGGCGGTCTTGGTAGTCGTGGGCAATAGTCGAGTTGTCCTGCAATACGCCCGCGAGACGGTGGCTCGGAGCGATGTTGTAGGAAGGCCCTCGAAG
>Ga0180437_10008048_pt1 | contig 13524 bp, 1 predicted proteins | sample SS_ome_4_FD_132410 | JGI IMG/M metagenome (GOLD analysis project Ga0180437, IMG submission 132410) | Hypersaline lake sediment archaeal communities from the Salton Sea, California, USA - SS_3_D_1 metaG | ecosystem: Environmental > Aquatic > Non-marine Saline and Alkaline > Hypersaline > Sediment...
CGGACCCACCACGTCGATCAACTGCGGCTGCACCAACTCCATCAACACCGAATCGGTCGAGGCAATCCAGCTGTTGCCCCCGTCCACCGAAAGCTCCGTGAACACGTCGAAGAAACTCTCCACCGCGAACTGACCCTCGCCGTCTTTTTGCAGCCCGATGTCGAAGACCCCGGTCTGACCACCCGAAACCAACGTCGGGCTCTCCCGCAACAAGATCGGAATGACTGTCCCGTCCGGCAACTCCACGTCGCCAATGAGGGTCATCTCCACGATCTCCGCCTGGAACTGCCCGGTCGTCTGGTCCGCCTTTTCGTAAACCACCGTCTCCACCGGGCCGGTCAATTCCATTTGGACCAGCTCACCTTCCAATCCCATGGCCGCAGAAGTGATCACCGCCGCGCCCGTCACCCCCGAATCGAACACCTCCAACTCGTTGCCGCCCACGTTGCTCACCACCGCCCCGGCGAACGGTTGGTGGCGGATGTCCTGCAGGACAATCTCCAGATCCGCACCCTGGTAGACCGCGTGGATCTCCTGCGGCGAGCGATACACCCCGTCGATCGGCGGCAAGTCCGGCTTGTCCGTGACGATCGGCCCCGGCACCTCCACCACGATCTGGCCCACCGTCTCCGGGAACACGTCCACCTCCACCACCGGATGCGGCACGTGATTCGCGCCCGTGAGGATCGCCACCAGGTTGCCGGCCTCGTCGTACAGCTCGATCCGCTCGGCCGGCTTGATGTACTCGTCGCCCGGACCCGGCGGCTTGTGCGTGATCGTGCTGACCATCCGGGCTGCGCCTTCGTTGTGCAACAACAGGCCTTGACTGGGGACCTCGATCTCGAAGTACACGTCGAAGAAGCTCGACGCCGTCGTGCCCTCCGGACCGAACGGTGCCAGATCCAAATTCCCCCGCACCAAGTTGCTGTTCTCCTCGATCTGACCCAGCGTGTCGTAGGCCGGGTTCAGACGCACGTAGACGTGGCCCAAATCGGGGTGAGCACCCGAAAGCTCCAGAGACTTCATCTGCGTGACCACCTCGTCCAGGCCGTCCAGGTCGTCGTCCTCCGCGTCCCCGTCCTGCGGACCCTCAAAGTAGACGTCCACCTCGCTGGGACCCGCCAAACGAACGCTGAGCGGCTCCATGCCCGGCTGACCCACCAGTTCCAGCCCGATCAACGCGCGGGTCCGCGGAAACACGTCGTGCTCGATCGTCGGCGCCGGCTGATGCACCTCCCGGACCACGAAGATCCCCGTCCCTTGACCGGTGACCGGGTCGATCAGCTCCACCGGCGTCAGGAACGGATTCACGTAACGCTCGCCGTCTTGCGGCGGTTTGTGGTAGATCTCCGTGGCGATGCGCAGCGGGCGATTTGTGACCAGCACCTGGCCGCCGACGGTGATCTCCGGCCAGACGTCGAAGAAGCTGTCGGCCACCGCACCGGCCGTGAACGGGTCGACGTCCAAGCGGCCCGCGACGATCTGCTGTTGCTCCTCGATCTGACCAACCGAGCGCCGATCGGCACGCAGCCCCACCTCGACCGGCCCTTGCGGGGTCATTCCAGTGAGGTCGAGGCTGACCAGCTCGGTCTTCACCTCGTCCAAATTGTCGCCATCGTCGTCCTGAGCCTGCCCCAATGCCCGCTCGAAGAAGACATGGGCTTCGGCCGGCCCGACCAGGGGGACCAACTGCGGAGCTGGCGAGAGTTCCACGTGCACGCTGTCGGTCGAGGCGATCCAAGTGTTGCCCCCGTCGACCGACATTTCCACGAATACGTCGAAGAAGCTCTCCACCGGGAACTCGCCGTTGCCCCGATCGTTGATGGTCGTCCGTCCCAGGGAATCCTGCGTTTGACTCTCGCGAATCATCAGGGGCAGGATCTCACCGCCGGGCGCGACCACTTCGCCCGAGAGCGTCATGGAGACGATTTCCGCCTGGAAGTCGCCGGTCGTGTTTCCCACCTTGCCTTCCACCCTCGTCTGGACCGGACCGGTTAGCTCCACGGCCAGCGGCGTGCCAGACAATCCCATGGCATCGGAAGTCACGATCGCGGTGCCGGTGAGCAGCGACGGGAACGTTTCGATCTCGTCCGCCCCCATCTCGATTCGCTGGATGCGATCGGCAACCGGCCGATGGCGGATGTCTTGCAGCACGATCTGCAGATCGGCGCCATGGAATTCCGCGTGCACGTCCGCCGCCGTGCGGTAGACGCCGTCGGTCGGCGGCAAGTCCGGATCGGACGCCACGATCCCCGGGTGTGTCAGCACCACCCGCGTGCTCTCGGTCGCGGCGATCCACGTCTCGCCGCCGTCGACCGACAGCTCGGTGAACACGTCGAAGAAGCTGTCGATGTGGTACAGCCCGCCGCCGAGGTCGGTGATCGTCGTCTGGCCTTGCGACTCCTGGGTGGGGGCTTCGCGAATGATAATCTGCGGACCTCCGGGGAGCATCCCTTCCAGGGTCATCTCGACGATTTCCGCCATGAAGCTGCCGACCGTGCTGTCGGCCTTGCCAAGCACGATCGTCTGCACCGGCCCGGCCAGCTCCATCTGCACCAACTCGCCTTCCAGGCCGGTTATCGGGTCGATGAGCACGGCGGTGCCCAGCAGCGACGACTCGAAATCCTCCACCTCGTCGGAGCCCACGGCGCTAATCACCGGCGGCGGATCGGCAAACGGGCGGTGGCGGATATCTTGCAGCACGATGTGCAGGTCGGGCCCTTGGTATTCGGCATGGATCTCACCCGGCGTGCGATATACCCCGTCGGTCGGCGGCAGGTCCGGATTCGTGGTGACGATCCCCGGCGCGACCGGCACCTCCAAGAGCAGTTGCCCCACCGTCACCGGGAACACGTCCTTTTCAATCTCACCCGTTTCATGAACCGCACTGACGATGTACACCCCCGAGGGGTCGTTGTTCTCGGTGTACAGCTCCAGCCCGCCGGCCGACGGCAATACGTGGACGTAGCGCGCGTACGGCGGCTTTTCGGAAATCTCCGCCTTCAGCCGTAGCGGCTGTTCGTTGTGGAGAATCGTCCCGCCGGGGACCTCCAACTCGAAGAACACGTCGAAGAAGCTTGTCGCGTCGCCCGAATGGAACGGGTCCAGATCCAGCCGGCCGGGCGTGTTGTTCGCTTTCTCCTCGATTTGCCCCAGCGAGGGGCTGAATGGGCTTTGTGTCACATCCCGCACCCGCAACGTCACGTTGCCGTCAGTCAGATCCATCGACACCAATTGGGTGACCACCTCGTCCAGCCCGTCGCCGTCGTCGTCGACGGCGTCCCCTTCGCTGGGTCCCTCGAAGAACACGTGCACCTCCGCCGGGCCCGCCAAGATAAAGGGGACCGGGGCAGGCCCTATCGGGCCGCCCACCAACTGCACCAAGGCTTTGGTCGGATCCATCAGATCGACCTCGATCGTGGGAGCCGGCTGATGGACCTCGCGGACCACGAAGATCCCCGTCCCCTGCCCGGTGATCGGGTCGATCAGTTCCACCGGCTCCAGGTACGGATTCACGTAACGCTCACCGTCCTGCGGCGGCTTGTGTCGGATCAACGTCTCGATAGACATCGGCGAATCGGTTACCATCACCTGGCCGCCGATACGGATCTCAGGCCACACGTCGAAGGAACTGTGCGCGGCCACGTTCAAGCCCGTGGTCGCAAACGGCGCCACCTCCAGAGTGCCCAGCTGTTGGTTGATCCGCTCGGTGATCTGGCCCAGCGACGGCCTGTCGCTGCGCACGCCCACCTGCACTGGCCCCAGCGCACTGGTGCCTCGCAGGTCCATGCTCACCAACTGGGTGTTCACTTCGTCGCGGCCGTCCCCGTCGTCGTCATAAGCCACACCCTCACGATTTCCCTCGAACTTCACGTGCACCTCCGCCGGACCCACCACGCCGATCAACTGCGGCTGCACTAACTCCATCCGCACCGAATCGGTCGACGCCATCCAGTTATTGCCCCCGTCCACCGAAAGCTCCGTGAACACGTCGAAGAAGCTGTCTACAAAGAATGAGTCCTCGCCGCCGGCGCCGCCCGTAGAGACCGCCGTCTGACCACCCGAGGCCAACGTCGAACTCTCCCGCAACTGGATCATCCCAACGCCCGGAACGTCCCCGCTGAGGCTCATCGACACGATCTCCGCGTCCCACAAGCCGGTCGTTTGATCCATCTTCTCGTAGACGATGGTCTCCACCGGGCCGGTCAGCTCCACCGGCACCTTCAACATCTCGTTGCCTATCGTGACTACCGCCGTCCCGGTGACCGCAGAATCGAATCTCTCTACCTCGTTGCCGCCCACGTTGGCCACCACCGCCCCGGCAAACGGGCGGTGGCGGATGTCCTGCAGCACGATCTCCAGATCCGCACCTTGGTAGATGGCGTGGATCTCCTGCGGCGAGCGATACACCCCGTCAACCGGCGGCAGGTCCGGTTTGTCCGTGATGATCGGACCCGGTATCTCCACCACGATCTGGCCCACCGTCTCCGGGAACTCATCGATCTCGACCACGAAGTCGTCGTCGGTGATCGTGACCCTGTGCGTGTCCAGAAGTGGTCCGTGCCCGCCGGGCTTCGTACTGGGGAATTCGTAGAGTTGCAGGTCGACCGTCTCGTTGCCCTCGGGATCCGTATCCGCCAGGACGGGTAGGTTTACGATTGCAGTCGCACTATCACCGGCTCCTTCCGGGAACACGACCGGTTCATCGACCAGCTTCACGTAGTCTTCATCTTCGGTCGCCGTACCCTCTTGCGTGTCGATGTAGAACGTCACGTCGGTCCCCAAGGTCACTCCCCCATCTAGCGAGAGCACCACCGTGACCGGGTGGTCCGCCGCGCTCTCGTCCACGGTCTGACTGGCCGGTGTTGCGAAGACGGCCGACGGTCGGTCTTCATTGTCAATGATCAGGAAGCTGTGCCGTTGCGGATCGACCAACTGGACATTGTCGAGCAGGTGCGAAGCCACATTGCGAAGTCCCAAGACAACGGACTCACCGGGATCGTAGAGCATATCGTCATGAATGGCCACCGAGACGATGCCGGTCACGGTGCCCGTCGAGCCGGCAGGAAACATCAGGGTCTCGCCGGCGTAGGTGTAGTCGACGCCGCCGCCATCTGCTGTTCCCTCCAATCGGTCGAACACCTCGACGGTGACGTCTCCGGTCAACGCTCCGTCCAGGACATCAAGGTCGACCTGGATATCCCAGGAACCACCGTCCTCCGGGGCGCCGGCCGGGATCGACTCGTAACGGAAGGAGACTTGGGCCTTGACCGGTTCCGGCACGTGCCGGGCTTCGGTCATAACGATCTCCGTCAATTCGCCCATCTCGTTGTACAACTGGATGGGACCTTCCACCTTGAGGTACTCATCGCCCGGTCCCGGCGGCTTGTGGGTAATGGTGCTGGTCATCCGCGCCGGCTGGGCATTGTGAAGCTTCATTTGCAGCGCGGGCACTTCGATCTCGAACGACACGTCGAAGAAGCTCTCCGCGGTGGTGTCGTCCGCGCCGAATGGCGCGAGGTCCAAGGTGCCCCGCTGCGCGTTCGAGTCTTCCTCGATCTGTCCCAACGTCAGGCGGTCGGGATTGAGTCGCAGGAACACATCGCCCAGCGCCGGATGGTAACCCTGCAAATCGAGCGTCTTCATCTGCGTCACAACTTCATCGCGGCCGTTGAGGTCGTCATCATAGGCATCCCCATCCTGCGGACCCTCGAAGTAGACGTCCACCGCGCTGGGGCCGCGCATCACCAGGCTCACCAACCCCAAACCCGGAACCGCGAGGCCGACCAACGCTCTCGTCTCCGGGAAGACGTCGTGCTCGATGGTCGGATCGGGCTGATGCACCTCGCGGACCACGAACACACCCGTCCCCTCGCCGGTTGCCGCATCGATTAGCTCCACCGGCTGCAGGTACGGATTCACGTAACGCTCGCCGTCCTGGGGCGGCTTGTGATGGATCAACGTCTCAATGGGCAACGGAGCTACCGTGTACAACACCTGGTCGCCGAGCCGGATCTCCGGCCACACGTCGAAGGAGCTGTCCGCCGCCACGTTCAAACCGCTGCTGGCAAACGGCGCCACCGCCAGAGTGCCTGGCTCCTGGTTGATCCGTTCCCGGATCTGGCCGGTCGACGGCATGTCGCTGCGCACCCCCACCTGCACCGGCCCCAACACACTGGTGCCCCGCACGTCCATGCTCACCAACTCAGTGTTCACCTCGTCGAGCAAGTCTCCGTCGTCGTCGTGGGCCATGCCCTCTTCCGGACCCTCGAACTGCACGTGCACCACCGCCGGCCCTACCGCGCTGACTAACTGCGGCTGCACCAGTTCCATGGTGACCGGGTCAGTCGACGGGATCCAGTTCTCTCCGCCGTCTACCGAGAGTTCGGTAAACACGTCGAAGAAACTGTCGACATAGTACATACCGCCGCCTGCGGGGCCGATTGCCGCCGGATCGACCACGACGATGCCGGCGGAATCCATCTCCGGGCTTTCCTGGATCTGGATCGGCAGGGACTGCCCGTCCGGCAGTTTCACGCTGCCGCTGAGGTCCATCGAGACGATTTCGGTATCGAACTGCCCCGTGTTCTGCTCGCCCTTGCCGTAGACCCGGGTCTCGACCATGCCCCGCAATTCCACCGGCGCAACAATCGGCTCCATATCGGGCAGCATCACGATCGCCGTCCCGGTGAGCAGCGAATCAAAGATCTCGATCTCGTCAGGCCCTTCCACCAGGCGAGTTGGCGGCGGATCGGCAAAGGGGCGGTGCCGGATGTCCTGCAGGATGATCTGCAGGTTTGGTCCCATGTACTCCGCGTGAATCTGGTCCGGCGAACGATAAACTCCGTCGGTCGGCGGCAAGTCCGGCTTGTCTGTGACGATCGGACCGGGGAATTCCAGCAACATCTGGGCGACGGTCTCCGGGAAGGAGTCGATCTCGACCGCAAGTGGCTCGTTGACCGACAGGTCCAGCCGGTAGCCGCCCGTCTCGCCGCGAATTCCGCTGCCGGCCCGAGCAGGATCGTACTGACCATTGTCGAAGCCGGAGACGCCGAGGAAATAGGTTCCCGCTTCTGAGAACTTGTAGTCGATGCGGGAACAACCCGGTTGGGCGCCGCCGTTGTCGTCTTGCGCAACCTGGACGCCGGCCTGGTCAAAAAGCCTCAAGATCGTGTCTGTGGGATAGAACTGGCCCGCTGGGGCGGAGGTTTCCGCCCTCATCGAATTGCCGGCCGCCGCGTCGATCTTGTAAATGTCGACGTCCTGGTCCTGGTACTCTCCGTCGCCAAGCAGCGTCTCGACCTCGTAGCTGCCGACTCCCAACCCGGTATTCTCCGCCGTGTCCATCGTATCGCCGGCGTCGCCATACCGAAAATCGATCCAGAAATCGATCTGGCCGATTTCTCCGTCGTCACCCGCCACCTTGTCTCCCACGTACCAATACCACTCCTGATTCACGGTCTCGCCGTTGAAGGCGGTCGTGGTGCGATCGATCAGGTCGATGTCGTAATCGTCTTCCGGGTCGTCGTCCAGGTTCAGGTCGGTCTGGCCGCCTTCTTGATTCCAGGCCTGGTAGTAAGTCCAGTCCTCGCCGTGCACGCCCGAAGACATGGCGATCAGGTAGTCACTGCAATAGAAGTCGGTTTCACCGGGGTCCTCCTCGCCGACCGAAACCTGGTATCTGACCGAAGTAACCATGGCGTCGGCGGGAAGCGCGCCCGTAGCGTCCCAGGTTATGGTCAATTCCTCCATGTCGGGGAGAAAGTAGTCGGGATAGGTACCGTGGAGCGTACCCGTATCCTTGGTCGAAAAAGACTCCAACGCCAACTCCACCCCCACGCTGCCGATCTTCAATTCGGACGCGTGGTCGAAATCGTCGCTGGGATCGAAGAGGTCACTCGCCAACAGCAAGCGAGGCTCAAGTTGTTCGACGCGGGGAACCTTGCGAAACACGCTTCGGCTTCGTTTTCGCAGGCCGGTGCGACTGTAGTTCATCTTCATGGCACTCTCTCCACGGAAAAGAGACAGAGGTATGTGGCTCGAGTAAATCCGCGCGACTCGCGATACGACGAGACGCCGGGAGTATTCAGGCTAATCCGCAAGACCCCACCCCCTCGCGAGGGTTCATTTATACCGCAACCTCAAAGGAGCAACAATCACTGTACGCGTGTACACATCTCGAGGGACCGGGCGCAGTACTGGCAACGGAGACATGGCACTCCGTGTTGTCGCCGGCCGAGAAGACTCTTGTGGTGCGGAGAAGCCCGCGATTGACGGAAATCGTCTGTCGAGAGACAGGCATCTAGGTCACCGGAACATAAGTGCTACGAGTTAGGCCTTCGCGAGATTCCGTTCTATCGCGCAGACTCCGGGAAAGGTGTGCTTTGACGTCCAACTTACCCTGCCAAAGGCACTTAGGTATGAGCCTATTCGTGCGGTTTTTGAAAGTCAAGCAGTTTGGCGCAGTTTTACCGGAAATCTCAAAAATAGTGGCGCGGCGGGCTTATTCATGCCACCCGAAAGACTGGATTCCGCCAGGTCAGCGGCAACGGTTCAGTCGCTGCTCACCGCGCATCAAGCTTGCCCACCGTCACTGCGGCTTGGCGGGTGTTGTACGTGCGGCGATATCGATCCAGATCCGCCGTACGCGGGCAGCGCTCCCCCTCGCCCAGAGGGTATCCCGACATCCCGTGAAACGGCAACGGCCCAACGCGCCCGGAGAGCGTTGTGTTCAGATCGCCGTCCTTGACCCAGCCGTTGGCATAGAAGATGAAATCGCGGACCCATCCGGCGGGAAGCTTCGGCAGGCGGCCACCGTCGAAGCGCAACGCCAGTTCGTCGCCGGGGCCGAATATGACGAACCTGTCGTCGGCGTCCCACAGCAACTCCGTCACTTCCCCGTAGCGCGTGAATCGCCCCTCGGGCGGGTTCCACGGTCCGATCGGACTGACGTCGCCAAAATCGAAACGCTCGAAGCCGAATTCGTCGCGGGACATGCGGGAAAACCCACGATAACTCAGATCGGCCCGAGCCACGGGCAACTCCATGACGCGGCACCGTCGGGCTTCATCGCTGGTGGAAACGAAAATGCGGTCGAAGTAGACGCACAGATTCGTCGAGAGGCGGACGTGGTAATCGTCGCAGAGGAACCGCCCGCTCAAGTCGACCGGCACCACGATCCCCTTGCTGGTCGGCAGGCCGACCGACTCGATCACCGCCCGCCATCGGCCTTGTCGGTCGCGGACTTCGAGCGAAAGGGGCAGGAACTCGAATCGCGGGTCTTGGGCTACGGCCATTACCGTGCTCGATTCCGACCAGTAGATCCACCCGTCCAGGTAAAGCATGATCTGCTTGGCGCTCGCGAGGTCGCCCAGGTCGAGCGTGATGGAGTGGCGCCGGGCCAGCCCGTCGTACGGCGTCATCGGGAACTTGGGAAAACGGCCGTCTCGCTTCAGCACCATCGGCAGCACGTCCGTACCCCGATCATCGACCGCCGACCGCGGTGCGCGATGTTCTTTGACGGCAAAAAACTTGTCCTCAGGAAAAGGCGGGGCCTTGAACATCTCGTTGGGAATGACCTCCAAGCCGGCCGGATGGTCCACCACACGCAAAGTCAATTGATCGGCAAAGGTAATTTCTCTCAACTCTTCGATCAGACGCAACTCGTACACTCCGTCTTTGGAGACGAGTTGGCCGGCTTCGATTTTGGTCAGTTCGGTGCAGTCGGGCTGGTGGTAGACGCCCGGCGCCATCGGAACGCCCAACGGCCCCACGCCGAGGATCTCGTTGATCAACTCGAATCGGGTTCCGTTGTAGGCAAAGAGCATGGCGCAGGAGGCCGACACCCGGACTTTCTCTTTGATGGTCATGCCGCGATCGAGCGGCGGTCGGATCACATTCTGCGCCACCCCATTGGGCCAGGTCACCCGGATCACGTCGATGGCCGCCAGGTCGCCCAGCCCGAAGTGGATCGGCCCGTCGTGCACCGTCTGCCTCTGGTAATGCCCGCCGACAGCAATTTCAACGGTCGCTCCGTAGCCGCTGCGATTGACCTTCTCACCGGCCAGTTGCACGTTGATCCAGTGACGACTCGTGCCGCCGTTGCGCAACAACCTGAGGCCGCGGTCCCGGGTTTGAAGGAGGATATCCTGGTTTCCGTCGCCGTCCAGGTCGCCGATAGCCACGTCGGCGATCTGTCCGAAGAACCGACTTAAACCGGTCGCGGTTGAAACGTCGCGAAACTGGTCGGCCCCGGCGCCTTCCAACAGTCCGAGCGAACGGCCCTCGGCGTCGACCAGCAAGACGTCGGACCAGCCGTCGTTGTTGTAGTCGAAGATGCCGATTCGCCCCACGCCCGCGATACCCAGGCTTTGCGGCAGCGACATTTCGGCGCCCTGGAAGGCGGCCTTACCGTCATTGGTGTACCGATAGAGTGCCTTGCCGAACGCAACCAACAGATCGGGGTCGCCGTCACGATCGAAGTCGCCTTCGGCGACCGCCCGAGCGTCTTGCTCGATCTTCGGCGCAAACGTGCCGCCCTCCAGGAACTTTCCCAGCCGCGCGTTGGCAAAAAACAGGCTGGGTGCATCGGCGTTGCAGATAAACAGGTCGGTATCGTAGTCCCCGTCGAAATCGGCAAACACCACGGCCCGGCTCTGCGAGAAATCGACCAGCAACCCGGCCTCGTCCGTTTGATCGAGGAACGTACCATTGCCGTTGTTGCGCAGCAAGGTGTTGACCTGGCCGGGGAAGTCGTCGGGGATCGAGAACTTCGCGCTTTCGGGAGGCTCGGCCAGTTCGGCGTCGTTGGCGATCAACAGATCCAGATCGTTGTCGTGGTCGTAGTCGACGAAAACGGCCTGCCGCCCAAACTGGGGCTCGTCCGTGCGGGCCTGCTCTGATACGTCCTCGAACGTCCCGTCACCATGGTTTCGGTAGAGCACGTTTGGGCCGCAATTGACCACGTAGAGGTCGGTGTGCCCATCGTTGTCGAAGTCGCCGAAGACGGCGTCCATCCCCATCCGGGCGTCGCCCACGCCGGCCGCGGCGGTCACGTCGGTAAACCGTCCGTTGCCTTGATTGCGATAAAGCCGGTTGCCCGAGGCCTTCTCATCGGAGGCGCAGCAGGCCACATAGACGTCCAGATCGCCGTCGCCGTCGCAGTCTCCCAAGGCGACCGCTCCTCCCACGCGAGACACGTAACGGTTGCGCGCCTCGGTTTCGCTGTAGCTCGCTGAGTCCAGCGGGTTCGGCAGCGCGTCGGCCGGCGCAGGCGGAGGTGTCGACGACTGCAAACCGGCCGCGGCTGTGACGTCGGAGAAACGTATCTGGTCGATCGCTGCGGCGGCGGGATCTCCCGTCATCCGCGGCGACTGCATGATGTTCGAGTATTTGCTGCGTTCCAGCGCCTCGGGCGTCTTCTGCGATTGGTCGATCGTGTCCTTGACCCGATCGAAGATCTCCGCCTGGCGTTTGGCCTTTTCCACGTCGCCGACCAGCCGGGCCAGGGTGATCAACTGGTAGTGGGCGCTGGGATGGTTGGGGTCGATCCGGACCGCGGCCTCGAATGCCGAGGTGGCGTTCTCGTAATCACGCAGATTCTTGTAGCAAACGCCCAGATTGTAGCGCGTTCCCCAGCAGTGCGCATCACCCGACGCGACGCGCTGCAGGTTTTCGATCGCCGCCTGGTAATTGCCCTGTCGTTTGTAGACGATGCCGCGGAGATACGACGCGCCAATCAAGTCCGGATCGCACTGCCGGGCCTCTTCGAGCAGTCGCAGCGCATCGTCGTACTGGGTAGCTCGCGTCTGCACCAGCGCCAGATTGAACCGATCCACTGCCGAATCCGGGGCCAGCTCGATGCAGCGGCGAAACTCCTCCGCCGCCAACTTGAAATCACCGTTCTCGTAATGGGCCTCGCCGATCAGACGTCGGGCATCCAGCTCCTGTGCCACCTCCGGCGATGCACCAAGGCTGACCGCAGCCCAAGACAACAGAACGACTGCCGTTACAGCCGGCAAGGAAAAACAATCTGCATACTTCATGTCCGGTCCTCCACGTCCACCCAAACTCGAGAGAGATCGGTGTCCACTGGATCCTCCAACCCGCGCAGCTTCTGGATAAACTCAATCAGGGCGTCGGTCGACTTGTCGATGAGTTCCAACCGCTCTTGCAGGTCGGTGGAAGCGGGGTATTCCTGAATTCCTTCCTTCCACACTTCACGGGCCTTGGCCAGATTCTCCTCCAAACCCATCTCGCGATTCTTCACGTACGCGTCGCCCAGGGCCACATAAGCCAAGGCGAAGTAGTCTCGTTGCTGCTCCGGCGGGAAGGTCTGCTGCATGGCAATCAGTTCGGTGAAGTCGATAATCGCCTGCGGGGCGTGCCCCAGCTTGCGTGGCCAGTGAAGGTGATTCATCCCTCGAATGAACTTGGCGGTCCAGCAATCCGGATTGCTCTTGAGGATGTCGTCGAGCACGAGCAACGACTTGTTGGAGAGGATGCCTTGGTGAACGATTCCCAGCTTCGGATAGGGCATCTTGTCGACGTAGGCCAACGCTCGATTCAACCGCGGCATCACGGCCTCCGGATGCCTCTCGGCAAGTGTTTCAAAGAAGCGAATCGAGCGATCGAAGTACATGTGCCCGTACCGACGCACCAGCATGCGGTACGTATTCGAATAAAGGAGCCGATTGGGATCCAGCTGCACGGCTTTTTCCAGCTCGGCCAGCGATGCGCTGCGCCGCCCTTGTTTGTCCAGCAACATCGCAAAGTCGTATCGCACCTGCGGATCCTCGGGTGCCTTCTGGACCGCCGACTTGAATTTTAGGTATTCCCGCTTGTATTTGGCCACCTGGCTCCATTCGACCGGCTCATCATCGGCCGATTCGGGCTCGGCTTGCGCCAACCGTTCGAGCCGCTTCTGCTCCAGCTTCCACGCCTCGAGTTCTGCCTCTTTCCAGCGTTTGCGTTCGTCCAAGTATTCCGGCGGCGTCTTCTCGGTAATCTGCAACAATCGGTTCGGTTCGACGTCGGTCAACGTCTGCACGTAGCCGTTGGACCAGCGAACTTCGACTCGATCGATCGTCTTGCGCTCGCCCAGGCCGAAGTGCAGTTGGAATGGACACTGGCTGTGGTCGCCGTTGCCGCCGTTGACCTCGCGGATTTGCGACAGTCCTTCGGAAACGACAGTCACACGGGCGCCGATCGCGTTGCGATTGCAGGTCGTCGTGGTCAGATCCACTTTCAGCCAGTTATTGCGGCTGCCGATCTCGTTGCGATAGAGCACACCGTCCTGACCCTGGTTCGAGATGTATACGTCCAGATCGCCGTCGTTGTCGAAGTCGGCAATGGCCAGCCCCCGGCCGTCGCGCTGATCGGCCAGCCCCAGCTGGGCCGCCACTTCGGTGAACACTTCGTTGCCGTCGTTCCGCCAGACCCGCGAGGGTTCGTAGCCGGAGAAGGTCGAATTGCCCATCATGGGCCAGTTCTGCGCATCGACCGGATCGAATCCCGGCTTGGTGA
>Ga0180437_10008049_pt1 | contig 13524 bp, 10 predicted proteins | sample SS_ome_4_FD_132410 | JGI IMG/M metagenome (GOLD analysis project Ga0180437, IMG submission 132410) | Hypersaline lake sediment archaeal communities from the Salton Sea, California, USA - SS_3_D_1 metaG | ecosystem: Environmental > Aquatic > Non-marine Saline and Alkaline > Hypersaline >...
AGGTGTGGGGGCAAATCAAGCTCGAGGTGGGCATAGTTGCGGAAGTTGACCAGGCTCAGGTGTTCAATATAGATGCTGCACCTCCGCCCATCTTGCTATCCCGCGCCGATTATAGCACAAATCTTTTGATGAGGCCTTGGTTGACCTTGGGGCTAATCAAATCTATAATTGTCAAGAACGCAACAACAAGTGAGAGGTGAAAACATGAGGTTCAGATTTACCGAGGAGCAAGAGAAGCTGCGCCAGGAGATCGACGATTACTTTCGACAGGAGATAAGCGGGGAACTTCTGGAGTGGATGGAGCAGCAGCACGATCGGGTCATATCAGTTCCCGAGTCCCCCGAATTCACCGAGAAGCTTGTGGAGAAGGGGTGGCTGGGGCTTCAGTATTCCCACGGCGTTCAGGAGGGCTCCATTTTCGAGGAGGAATCGGGTTACTGGAAGGCCCCTGTTGCCTATCACAACGAGCGCATAGTGGGCGCCATAATCCAGAGGGCGGGCACCGATGAGCAGAAGGCATATTTTCTTCCCCGGCTTGCCAATGGCGAGATCACGATAGCCTTGGGCTATAGTGAGCCAGGGTGCGGCTCAGACCTGGCGGCGCTCACCACCAGGGCAGTTCCCGACGGCGATGAATACGTTATCAATGGTCAGAAGACGTACTCCAGCCGTGGGGTGAGCGCCAATCACGCCATCGTTGCTGCAAGAACCAATACTGAGGTCCCCAAGCACAAGGGGATCAGCCTTATCCTCGTCCCCCTGGATACCTCCGGGGTAACCATCAGGCACCTACCTATGATGGGCTGGGGCATTGAAACTGCCGAGTTCTTCTTCGACGATGTCCGGGTTCCTGCCCTCAATCTCATCGGTGAGCGGGATCGAGGCTGGTATTACCTGGCAGCGTCCTTGGATTTTCAGCGGGTTAGGATTGGCGAAGTCGGAATACAGCGGCGCATGATGGAGACGCTGGTTGAGTTCGTCAAAGAGACAAAGGTCGATGGCGAGCCTCTCTCGAAAGACCCCTTTGTCCGCGACATGCTGGCGCAGCGGGCTATAGAGGTTGAGGTGGCAAGGCTGTTTAATTATCGCTCCGTTTGGGCAGCGACACGGGGCCCCGTCCCTCCCCACTATACTTCCATGGGCACCATGTACTTGCGGGAAACATCGCAGCGCATAACGCAAACGGCAACGGAGATCCTGGGGCTCTATGCACCGCTAAAGTGGGACTCCAAGTGGGCTCAGCTCAAGGGATCCGCTGAGGCTATGTATCGGGCAGCACCCGGCTACACCCTTGCCGGCGGCACTTCAGAGATTCAGAGAAATGTCATCGCCCAGAGGGGACTGGGGCTACCCAGGTAAGATTATGAGCCCGTCATTTGACAGTATTGGTACCATAAGACGTTAGGGAGGCAATTATGGATCTTGATTTCAGCCAAGAACAGGTAATGTTTAGAACCACATGTCGCGATTTCTTGAGCAAGGAGTGTCCTGGCACCCTGGTACGGGAACTGGAGAGCAGTGAGGGGGGCTACTCCCCGGAGCTATGGCGCAAGATCGCTGATCTGGGATGGCTCGGCTTGACCTTCCCTGAAAAATATGGTGGGCTTGGAGGCGATTTTATAGATTTGGCCATCCTCTACGATGAAATGGGGAGGGCAAACTTCCCCAGCCCCCACTTGGCTACCGTGGTTCTTGGCGGTCATACCATACTTGAGTGTGGCAGCGAGAAGCAGAAGCAAGAATTGCTGCCCAAGATAGCCGGGGGGGAGTTGCTCCTTTCTTTGGCTTTCACCGAGACCGGCTTCAGGTATGAGCCAATGGCAATTGCCACCAAAGCCACTGCTCAGGGGGAGGAGTTCGTGCTCAATGGCATCAAGCTCTTCGTTCCCAATGCTAATGTAGCCGATTACCTGATATGCGTGGCTAGGACAGGCGATGGAGGCAAGCCCGAGGAGGGCATAACTCTATTTCTGGTGGATGCCCATGCTCCGGGGATCACCTGCACGACGCTGAAGTCGCTCAGTGAGATTGGTTATGACAAGCAATGCGAGGTCATTTTTCAGGATGTGAGGGTGCCCAAAGAGAATATCCTCGGCGAGTTGGGCCGGGGATGGGCTCACTTGGTTAAGATTTTAAATCTTGCTACGGTGGCTGTGTGCGCCGATATGGTTGGCGGTGCCCAGGCGGTGCTGGAAATGTCTGTGGAGTACTCCAAGGAGAGGGTAGCCTTCGGCCGCCCCATTGGCAGCTTTCAAGCCCTCCAGCATAAGATGGCCGATATGCTCATCGAGGTCGATGGGGCCTGGCTTCTGACCTACCAGGCGGCATGTATGATCAGCGAACAAATACCTTGTGCCAGGCAGGTGGCGATGGCTAAGGCTTGGACCTCAAATGCCTATCGGCGGGTCACAGCCGAGGCCGTTCAGATCCACGGTGCCTATGGCTTTTGCAATGAGGTGGATACCACCCTCTACTACCGGAGGGCAAAGGCAGGGGAGTTCGCTTTAGGCGATCCCCGATTCCATCGCAAGCTTGTTGCTTCAGAAATGGGGCTCTAGTTTGAGGGACTAAAAGATGGCGAAAGGCCTTTGAGCCTGGCAGCGCTGGGACAGGCTGCCAGAAAAAACCCTTGACACGGTCTGTTTTTGCCTGTATTATATTCGCAGCAAGTAAGCGGGTGGGTTGGTAAGGGAGGTTCTGGTTTCAATCGTGAGCGGATAGAAAGTATGGCCTTTCTCGAAGTTCGAAATCTGACCAAACATTTCGGTGGCCTAGTCGCTGTTAATGACCTGAGTTTTGATGTCGAGAAGGGGGAGATCCTCGGGCTCATCGGGCCCAATGGTGCTGGCAAGACCACGGTGTTTAACCTCATCAGTGGCGTTCTGCGACCAACTTCGGGTCGCGTATTCTTTGACGGAGAAGAGATAACAGGCTTACTGCCACATAGAATAGCTCAAAAAGGCATCACCCGCACCTTCCAGTTGACCTCACTGTTTAATGAGTTCCCCAGCGTGATAAATGTACTCACAGGATTCCACATGCAGTCCAAGGCCGGGTTTTTGCGCACATTATTTCATACCTCCTATACCCGGCAGGAAGAGGCTGGCTTCATGCAAAAGTCTATGGAAATACTGAAGGCGTTGGGGATAGAAGATATCGCGCTTCAAGGTGCAGCTAACCTTCCTCATGGTTATCAGAAAGCTCTGGGCATGGCCATGGCTTTGGCTACTGAACCAGAATTACTGATGCTGGACGAGCCGGTTACCGGCATGAACCCGGAGGAAGTCCGACTTCAATTGGATAGGGTTAGAAAAATACGCAGTGATATGGGATTGAGCGTTATACTGGTGGAGCATAATATGAGGGCGGTCATGGGCGTTTGTGATCGCATCATAGCTGTAAATTTTGGTCGCAAGATTGCAGAAGGTACACCTGCCGAAATAAGGGAGAACCAGGAGGTTATCGAAGCCTATCTGGGGGCAAAGGATATTTACAGTGCTTGAAATTAAAGACTTGTGGGTCCACTATGGAACTGCCGAAGCGATAAGGGGTGCATCGCTTAAGGTGGGCGAGGGTAACATTGTGGCTCTCATCGGTGCCAATGGCGCTGGTAAAACCACTATCCTGAGGGCTATCTCCGGGCTGCATCGCTCCACCTCAGGGGAGATCTGGTTCCTGGGGGAGAGGATCGATAGGAGGGCGCCTGCAGAAATCGTCAAGAGGGGCATCGGGCACTGCCCTGAAAACAGGAGATTGTTTCCTTACATGACAGTAAAAGAGAATCTGATATTGGGCGCTTATCTGCGGAAGGATAAGGCTGGGATAGATGAAGACTTGGAAATGATTTATCAAAGCTTCGCCATCCTGAAAGAGAGGTCGGGCCAGCAGGCCGTCACTTTAAGTGGCGGCGAGCAGCAAATGCTGGCTATGGCCCGAGCCCTGATGAGCCGACCAAAGCTAATGTTGCTGGATGAGCCATCGTTGGGCCTATCACCGATTCTGGTGCGAGAGGTGTCTCGCATCATTACCGATATCCACAAGTCAGGAGTCAGTGTTCTTCTCGTGGAGCAGAATTCGGTAATGGCGCTCAGCATAGCTGACCGGGGATACGTTGTGGAGACCGGCAAGATCGAGCTGGAGGGTGAAGCGAAAGAGCTTTTGGATAACGAGCATGTAAAAAGGGCTTTCTTGGGCGGATGAGAACAGCAGATAGGAAGTTTGATGAAGCGATGGTAGCCCAGAAAGTTAAGGGCTCACGTGGTGAGGAGGTGGTTCCCAGTAATAATTGTTATATTTTTTTGCCTGGTGCTGGTCATCGGCGTTGCTTGTGGTTGAGAGGAGGAAGAAGCAGAAGCGTTGGCGACGGCGATGCAGCCGGGGCGGCCCAGACTATCTGCGAAGAGGCAGGGGTGATAATGGACATAGCAGCACCTGAAAGAAGCTCGGTTAGATGGTGGGAGTATCAGGTTGGGAGCATTGACAAGCGGGCGGGTTGGTGAAATAATTGCCGCTAAGGAAGCAAGGCGGATTATCACATGAAAAAAGGGGAAATTCCAGGGGCTAAAAAGTGGATGTAGCGTTATTTTTCCAGGCGATGTTGAATGGAGTGCTGCTGGGGGCACTCATATCGCTGGTGGTTGTGGGATTGGTCCTGATCTTGGGCGTGGCCCGCGTCTTGAACATGGCTCACGGCCACATCCTAGTGCTGGGCGCCTTTGCAGTCTGGTTCTTTTTCGTAGACATCGGCATTGATGTCGGGAGTAAGGCCGTTAACTTCCTGCTGGCGCTGATCCTAGGCATGTTCATCGTCGGCTCGCTTGGCATAGTGCTGGAAAGGGTTCCCTTCCGCCGATTCCAGGGCAATCTAATTGCTGGTCTGGTGGCCGCCGTGGCGATAATGATGTTGATTGAGAGCGGTACCACACAGCTCTGGGGAACAGAGACCAAAATCGTGGGCGCTGTTTGGGCGGGATCGACCGACTTCTTCGGCGTAGTCATGTCCAACTGGAGATGGGTGATAATGGCGGTAGGCTTGGCTCTGATGGGAGGGGTCGCGCTTTACATGCAGCGGACCAAGATGGGCCGGGCAATGCGTGCCGCGTCCTTAGATCCAGAGGCAGCCTCCTTACAGGGAATAAGCCCAGTCACTGTCTCCAGGTTAGCCATGGTTATTGGATGTTCCCTAGCAGCAATAGGCGGCGGGGTTATGGCTCCGATATATGGTGTCGACCTCGCTGTGGCGATGCCCTGGATACTCAAAGGGATACTGGCGATAGTCATTGGCGGCACGGGAAGCCTCGGTGGTTGCATGGCTGCCGCCCTCGTTCTGGGGATGACTGAGAGCTACTTCACCACATTCGTCAACCCCCAAGCGGGTTACATCGCTATGTTCGGGTTGCTGATTGCAGTAATATTAGTGAAACCTTGGGGACTTTTCGGCCGTCCAGTGGCCGGGATGTAAATATAATTCTGAGACTAACTCGCTAGGCAGGAGCAGATGGATCGAGCGATGGGACTGCCCTTTACCCGAAGGCAATTGACAATTGGCTTTCTTGCTATTTTGGCAGTAGCGCTCCTTACACTGCCACAGCTCCTCTCTCAGTACTGGGTGATGGTGATGACAATGACGGCCATCGCCGCCGCCCTTGGCTATGGGTTTCGCTTTATCATGATTGCCGGGCGATTCACCATGGGCCATGCCGCCTTCGCCGGCATTGGGGGCTACGCCGCGGCCTTATTTACCACAAAGGTAGTGGAGAACTTCTGGCTCGGGCTCTTTATGGGTGGCATAGTGGCGGGTCTCGTTGGCCTGTTCATCGGCGCTGCTATTCTCAGGGTTCCCGGCTTGATGTTTGCCATTATTACCATGGCTATATCCGAAATCTTCCGCTACCTAGTGATAATGTGGAGGTCACTAACAGGGGGTATTACCGGAGTTCTCAATATCCCATCCCCGTCAATAGCAGGATTGGACTTCGGAATCGATCAGGTTCCATACTTTTATTTGATATTTGGTATATTGGTGGTGTCAGTACTGGTTATGTATCGGATGGAGCGGTCTCGAATAGGTTTGACCTTCCATGCTATACGCCAGAACGATCCATTGGCTCAACACTTGGGCGTAAACATATGGAGGTATAGAATCCTGTGCTTCAGCGTAGCTTGCTTTTTTGCCGGGCTTGTTGGTGCCTTCCAGTCTCACTACTGGCATTATGTGTCCCCAGCTACCTATACCGTGATGGATTCGTTTACTATATTCATCTATGCTTACGTTGGCGGCCTGATGTACCCTGCTGGCCCTATAGTGGGTGCCGCTTTCATGGTTGGTCTCAGCGAGGGCCTGCGCTTCTCCAAGGAGATCGCACCCCTCTTCTACGGCGGCGCCTTGGTATTGATAATCTTCTTCCTGCCTGGTGGTATACTGAGTTTGCCCCAAGAGAGTAGAACACTGCTGAGGCAGGGGAGAGCACGGTGGAGGAGCATGCGAGACAGGTTTGCCCGTGCCCCTGGCTCTTGAAGTTCTTTTGCTTCATAATAAGAAGACCTCCTGAACTTGCCCCTCTGGGAAAGCCGCCTCAAGGATACGAACAAAGACTAGACTTCAATCCTGTTACCAGCCATAACTGCATTCTCGGTTTCAACCCCTAGTTTATCCCGGGACGCTCTATACTGATGCCGATACACCACTCCAACAACCGCTTTTCAAAGTTTTCTTTCCTTACTCAGGAAGCGGTGGCAGATGTTGTCCAGCCTCTAACCATCCAGCCCACTCTGGATTCCTTTGAGGAAGTGCTCAGTAAGCGAGCAATGAAATCAAGAAAGGAGGAAGAATGGCTGAGGAAGAATCTAAAGCGAGGACCGATTTTGCCAAAGTATTCGAAGAAAAAACAAGAGAGATATTCAGTAGCCAGCTTTAGTTTCCATTGATGGTCCTTCTATGATACTCTTGAAAAGTATGCTAGCATGGAGTCATAATGGGTGCGCTATCCGCCGTCAGGCGGGCAAGTGCATCATGCCCCAGGAAGGGGTGTATTCGCCAGGGTGATTAGCGGAGGAGCGATAAGGATCGAAGACCCAATAAAGGTACAGAGGTAAATGATGACGGACGAGGTAAAAGAGTTCACTATACTGCGGGTTACTGAACATGGGATGAGTGAGGTCGAGGATGTGGTCGTCAGGGAATTTCCTCTTACCATTATCTTTAACCATCAAGAGCTGGCAACCCTGCTCTGCACCCCAAAAGACCTGAAGCATCTGGCTATTGGGTTTCTTTCCTCTGAGGGCTTGATAGAAAATAAGAAGGAGATCAGGAAGATAACCCTCGACAACCGCAGAGGCGTGGTGCGAGTGGAAACCGAGGGGGATAAAGGGGTCGCCACCGAGCCTTTATTCAAGCGGATTATAACATCAGGCGGTGGAAGAAGGGCTGCTTTTTATAGCGCTGCTGATATCACAAACCAGGCAAGGGTGGAGTCCCAGATAAAAATATCAACCGGTGAGGTTTTTGCCCTTGCAAAAGAGTTTCAGCACCGCTCCCATGTTTATAGAGCAACGGGCGGGGTTCATAGCGCTGCCCTGTGTGACACAAAGGGCATCCTCTTATTTGCCGAGGATATAGGCAGACACAACGCCATCGACAAAATCTTTGGCGAGTGCATGCTGAAAGATATACCCACAGATGAGCGGATAATAATAACCAGTGGCAGGGTATCATCGGAGATACTGCTCAAGATTGTAAAAAGGAATATACCAATGCTCATCTCCCTAGCTGCTCCTACCGATATAGCAGTGGATCTAGCTGCCAGTCTGGGGATAACCCTTATTGGCTTTGTCAGGGGTAGAAAGATGAATGTTTACACTGAGGGCTGGAGGTGCACGGCGTAGTCTGTATGTACTCATCAAAAGTGGGACAGTTCGACCTTGAGAATTAAGGCAAACTAACAAGTGGTATAATTACTGGGGGCAGGTCATGGAATGGAATATGGAAATATGGAAATATTATAGCGTGACTCACAAATACCATGTAGTCTGCAATCCCATGAGTATAGTGAAACTCGACGAACTGGTTGAACTCCTGAAATTGGACCCCGAAGCTTATGTGCTGGACATCGCTTGCGGTATGGCGGAGTTACTCACAAGGTTAGCTGAGCGATTCGGGGTGTCCGGAGTTGGAATCGACATTTCCCCATACTGTGTAGCAGACGCGAAACTGAAGCTTCAAGAACGAGTGCTTAACGCTCGAATTGAAGTTCTCAACATGGACGGGGCGAACTACAAGCCTGAACGGTTATTCGACTTGACAATGTGTATCGGTGCTTCATGGGTATACCAGGGTCATCGAGGGACTTTGCATGCTTTGAAGTCTATGACGAAACCGGGTGGTCAGGTTCTCGTCGGTGAACCTTTTTGGTTAAAAGAGCCAGATGAAGCGTATCTGGCTGCAGAGAATCACACGCGTGATATTTTTGGCACACACTACGAAAACGTACTCGCTGGCGAAGATGAGGGCCTTGTCCCAATATACACAATGGTCAGCAATCAGGACGATTGGGACCGGTATGAGACACTTCAATGGTATGCAGCAGAGAAGTATGCTGGAGATAACCCAGACGACCCTGACGTACCAGAGATACTAACTCGTGTCGCTCATGGGCAGAAGAATTATCTGCGTTGGGGTCGTGATACGCTTGGTTGGGCGATGTATCTATTTCGAAAGCCGTCTCATATAGATTAATAGCTATACTCAAATGAGTAACGGAAGTAGATGCTGTTCTTAGTTTCCAGTACTGTAATATAAACAAACTGAAACACTTTGTGCATGTCAATATGTGTTTGGCACAAGATAAACAGCCTCTTCCCCACTCGGCCAATCGTACGTACAAAGAAACCACAACTGTATGTGGTCAGCGAAGATGGGACAATTGAACCATCGGACACAGTGGAATAGAACTCTTCTGGCGAATCATATAGTGAAGTCTACGTTTATAGTAAAAAAGGCGTCCAGTTCCTCACCAGACGCCCTTTTCTTTACACTGCTTTAGCTTCAGAATTTATTACCATTGAACAAACATCGGCATGACCACATGGACGTAGTTCTCCACGCCCAGAGGGCGAATCACCCCGGGGCTGGAGGGGCTAGTGATCTCCAGGGCTACCCTGTCCTGATGAAGAACGCCTAAAACATCGGCCAGATACTTGCTATTGAAGGCGATCTTCGCCCCTTCACCCTCGACAGTAGCATCGACCTCGCCCACATTGTCCCCCACCTCCTCTGCCCGAGCTGCGAGCATGATCTTGCCCGGGGCTGACTCACCGCCGGGGGTTATCTCGATGCGGACAATGGCGCTCCCCTCGCGGGCGAAAATGGAGGCCGTTCTGGTTGCCTTGGAAAACTCGGAGAGGCTCACCTCGGCACGGGTGGTATGGCTCTCGGGGATGAGCTGGTTGTAATTGGGGAACGCTCCCTGGATTAGCTGGGTGACCATCTCCACATCCTTGAGCCGAAATAGCACCTGGCTTCTGGCGGGATTTATGGTTACCTCCACTGGCTCTTCCTGGTCGGTAAGAAGACGGTGAAGCTCGGTAAGGGCACGAGCGGGGATGATGACCTCCGTTTTCTCCGTTACTGATGCAGCAAGGGGTGCCTTATGCACAGCAAGCCTGAAGCCATCAGCAGCAGCCAGTGTCAGTCCATCGGCCTCAAACTCGCAGTGAACCCCGGTGAGCACTGGGCGCGTCTCCTCAGTAGCGGCGGCAAAAGCCACCTGGGTGATGGCCAAACGAAGGGCCTCGGGATCTATCTTGGTGGTAACACCATCTCCTATGGTAGGGATGGGCGGGAATTCCTCTGCCTCTACTCCATTAATGCGCCCTTCAAAACGGGCACACTTGAGCTCCAGGGTGCGGGTTTGAGGGGAAAGGTTCATATCGACCCTCTCCGAGGGCAAAGAGTTGACGAAGTCGGTGAGCAGTCGGGCGGGTATGGTGATTGAGCCCTCTTCCTCCACCTTGGCCCCAAGCCAGCAGCTAATGGCGATCTCCAGATTGGTGGCAGCAAGCTTGAGCCGTGACTGGTCGGTAGCTAAGAGGACATTGTTGGTGATGGGCAAGGTAGTTCTGGTAGCCACCGCCCGGCCGACAATGCCCAGCCCTCTAGTTAGATTCTCCTGAAGACATGACAACTTCATGACGCACCCCCGAATGTGGCAGTAGTATACACTAATCCGCGGTTTAGCTCAAGAGCCCGGCTTCACCACGATATTTACCAGCCTCCGTGGCACATAGATTATCCTGGCTACCTCGCTGCCCTCAAGGTAGTTCTTTAGCCGCTCTCTGCTCAGCGCCAGCTCACGTGCCTGCTCCTCGGTGATGGAGACCGGCACATTAACTCGGTCGCGAAGCTTGCCGTTAACCTGGATCACCAGTGTAAACTCCTCTTCAGCGACAAGCGCCTCATCCCAGGTGGGGAAGGCTTGATTATGGATGCTATAGGGGTGATCGGTTCTGGTCCAGAGTTCCTCTGCCACATGGGGAGCGGTGGGGGCAAGGAGCAGAACTAAGGCATCAATAGCCTCCTGCCAAGCGGCGGATGAGACCAGATTTTCCTCCACATTGCCCAAATAGTTGGTGAACTCCATCAGGGCGGCGAGCATGGTGTTGAAGCGGAACCTTTCCAGATCCTCGGTGACCCGCTTGATGGTCTTATGAGTTATGTGGCGTAGTTCTTTTTCCGCCTTACTGCTCTCTTCTTTCGAGGATTCAGTGGCGGTTTTCGGTTTCTCTTGGGCATAGGCACCCAGTATCAGATTCCAAACCCGATTTAGCCAGCGGGCTATCCCCTTGATCCCCCGGTCGTCCCACTCTCCTCCCTGATCCCAGGGGCCGATAAACATGAGATAGGCACGCACGGCATCGGCGCCGAGCTCCTCGACGTATTCGTCGGGGGTGATAACCCTGCCCCGCGACTTGCTCATCTTCTGCCTCTCGATGACGATAACCCCCTGGTTATAAAGCCTGGTGAAGGGCTCATCGAAGTCCACAATCCCTATATCTTGAAGCGCCTTGATGAAAAAGCGGGCATAGAGGAGATGCATGGTGGCATGTTCTGCCCCGCCGGTGTACTGGTCCACGGGTAGCCAGCGCTTCATCCTCTCGGGATCGAAGGGGCCTTTATCATAATCGGGGCTGGCGTAGCGCAGGAAGTACCAGGAGGAGCACATGAAGGTGTCCATAGTATCGGTTTCCCGCTTCGCCGCAGACCCACATCTGGGGCAGGCGGTGTTGACAAAGGAGGCGCAGTATTTGAGCGGGGATTCCCCCGTCGGTTTAAACTCGGCATCCTCGGGAAGCAGCACCGGCAATTCTTCCTCGGGCACCGGCACCGCCCCGCAATTATCGCAGTAGACGATGGGAATAGGCGCGCCCCAGTAGCGTTGTCTGGAGATGAGCCAGTCGCGCAACCGGTAGGTGGTCTTCCTTGCCCCGTAGTCCTTCTCCTCCATGAAGTCGGCTATTGCTCCCCCCCCCTGATCGCTGGGCAGGCCATCAAACTGTCCCGAATTAACCATGGTCCCGGGCTCGATATATGCCTCCTCCAATTCATCGCCACACCAGCCATCAGGGGCGATCACCACCTTTATTGGCAAGCCAAATATCTTGGCGAATTCAAAATCTCTTGTGTCGTGGGCGGGGACTGCCATCACCGCCCCGGTACCATAGCTCATCAGCACGTAGTCGGCAGTCCAGATGGGCACCAGCTCCCCATTGAGCTTATTTGTAGCGTAGGCGCCGATGAAAACACCGCTCTTCTCCCTCTCTGTGGACACCCGCTCCATCTCCGATTGGCGCCGCGCCCACTCTACATAGCGCTCTACCTCCTCCTTGCGCTCGGGCGAGGTGAGCTTGGCAACCAAGGGGTGCTCCGGGGCGAGGACAACAAAGGTAACACCGTAAATGGTATCGGGGCGGGTAGTGAAGACTCGGATCTCCTTTTCCTCGAGGCCTTTCTTTTCCAGACCAAAGGAAATCCCCACCCCCTCGCTCTTGCCGATCCAGTTCTTCTGCATTATCTTCACCCGCTCCGGCCACTCGATGTGATCATGGTCTAGGAGCTCATCGGCATAGTCGGTGGTTCTGAAGAACCACTGCTCCAGGTCTTTTCTTGTTACTGCCGTCTTGCAGCGCTCACAGAGCCCCTCGCTTACCACCTGCTCGTTGGCCAGCACCGTCTGGCAATTGGGGCACCAGTTGACCGGCGCTTTGGCTCGATAAGCAAGGCCTGCCTGATAAAGCTTGAGGAAGAGCCACTGGGTCCACTTATAGTACTCGGGGAGGCAGGTGATCACCTCGCGGCTCCAATCGTAGATAGCGCCCAGGCTCTTGAGCTGCCGCCTCATCCTCTCGATGTTCTGCATCGTCCAGGTATAGGGATGAATGCCGCGGCTGATGGCGGCGTTCTCCGCTGGAAGCCCGAAGGCATCGAAGCCCATGGGGTGGAGTACATTGTAGCCCTGCATCCTTTTGAAGCGGGCGTGGACATCGGAGGGGGCCATGGCATACCAGTGACCAATGTGGAGGTCGCCCGAGGTATAGGGGAACATGGTGAGATGATAATACTTGGGGCGGGGGTCATCCTCATGAACCTCATAGAGGCGGTCAGCAGCCCACCTCTGCTGCCATTTTTGCTCTATCTGCTGCGGATTGTATTTTTCTACCGTCTTCTTGCTCATAGCGCTGTCAAAATTAGTTCTTGTTTTCACAGATTATAAGCTAATAGAGCCAAAAAACAAAGCCCTTCGCTGAGATTGCCTCCTTTCTGGTGAAAGCGTATCAAGGTCGGCATTTGCTGTCAATGTAGGTTTCGACGTAGATTGTCGGGATTGCTGGGTGAGGTACTACACAGCTATTGCAATTGGTGTTATAATATTTTAACTTTGTGCAATGAAGTACTTTCTAGGTCTAGATATTGGCTCGGTTAACGCCAAACTGGTTCTCATCAATGAGGACTGCAGCTTGGCTAAGCTTGATACCGAGAAAATAACCTCCAGTCCCAAGGCTGCGGTCGCTTCACTTATTTCAAGACTGAGCGAAAAATTCAATCTTGAAGAAATTGCCAGTGCCGGTGTCTCCGGCTCGGGTAGGAGTGTGATACCCAAAGAGCTGAACTGGTCAGAATACAGCAGCTCACTGGCGATTGCTTCAGGGCTTCTTCATTTTCATCCAGACGCAAAAACCATCATCCAAATTGGCGGTCAGAGTTCCTTCGTCATAGAGCTGGAGGACGGGCTGAGCAAGCCGTGGAAGGTGGCATCAAACCCTCTTTGCGCCGCAGGCACGGGAAGGTTTGTGGAGCAACAGGCATACCGGCTTGGGATCAATCTGAAAGATTTTGCCCGCCTTGCGCTGGAGTCTGAAGATACCCCGCCACGGATAGCCGCCAGGTGTAGCGTTTTCGCCAAGACCGACCTTATCCATCTCCAGCAAAAGGGTGTATCGCTGGGTCCAATGCTTTATGCGCTTTGTGAG
>Ga0180437_10008050_pt1 | contig 13522 bp, 13 predicted proteins | sample SS_ome_4_FD_132410 | JGI IMG/M metagenome (GOLD analysis project Ga0180437, IMG submission 132410) | Hypersaline lake sediment archaeal communities from the Salton Sea, California, USA - SS_3_D_1 metaG | ecosystem: Environmental > Aquatic > Non-marine Saline and Alkaline > Hypersaline >...
CGTCGGCCGCGTTGTCCGGATCGAGATTGCCCGTCGGCTCGTCGGCCAGGATCAACTGCGGCCGGTTGACCAGCGCCCGGGCGATCGCCACCCGCTGTCGCTCGCCGGCGCTCAACTCGGCCGGGCGGTGCCTGAGCCGGTCGGCCAGATGGAACCGCTCCAGGAGCTGCTTTGCCCGATCGCAGGTTGCCGAGTGTTGGCCCGGCAAAGCGGCCGCCGCCACGTTGTCCAGCACGGTCAGGTAAGGCAGCAAGTGAAACATCTGGAAGACGAACCCGACCTGCCTGGCACGAAACCGTGCCCGGGCGGCGGTCGACACGGCCGGCAAATTCCGGCCGGCCACCACCACGCGTCCGGAGGTTGGCATTCCCAACCCGCCCGCGATCGTCAACAGCGTCGACTTGCCACATCCGCTGGGCCCGCGCACCGCCACAAACTCGCCCTGCTTAACGTTCATGCTCACGTTCGAGAGTGCATGAATCGGCCCGTTGGCCGTCGCGTAGGTCTTGCTAACGTCTTCCAGATGAATCATGGCAATCGATGAGGGTGCTCAGTGGTCGGTTTTCAGTTGTCAGTGATCAGTCTTCGGTTTCCAGTTGTCGGCCTCATCCCGGGCAGCGCAGTGCCCGGGCGTTTCGACAATGCCAACCGCAATCCCTAGCCCCATAATCCCAACCCCTACCGGCCGCAAACTCTCACCTGCCGCGCGTCTAAGCGCTAAGCACTAAGATCTAAGATCTTCACTCCACAACGTTCCTGGCCACAACGCCGTGCAACTTCCTTCTTCCGGCAGCCCGTTCTGCGGCACTAACTCGGCCCCCGGCGACCGACCATCAGCACACCCGCAACGAGGACAATCACAATCCCCGCGCCCAGCACGACGCCGAACATCAGAAGCCCTCGCGTGGCAAAGGAAGCGCCCCCCCGCGCGCGGGGTGGTTGGCTCTGGGGCAAAGGCGCCGTCACCCCAGGGGCCGGTTGGCCGCCAGCTTCGTCGCCCAATGCTTCGTCGGATGGCGGCGCCGGGTCAGGGCGCTGCTGGGCCACGTCGTCCGCCCCCTCGACGGCACGGTCCCGGTGAGCCGCTTGCTCGCCGTCTTCTGTCGGTGGGTCTTCTGTCGGGGCCGGATCGACCGTCCCCGCTTCGGGCTCGGCCATGGCCACGGCGTCCGACGTCGAATTGTCTTCGGCGGGCGACTCCGACTCGCTGTTCCCGTCGGCAGGCTCTTCGGTTTCCGGCTCGAACTCCTGGTATTCCCACGGGTCGCTGGCGAATTGCGGGTCGTCCTCCGCCATCTTTTCCGCCGTGGCGTCCCAATCCCATTGCATCAGCAGGTCCATGCCCGGATTCTGGTCCTTGACCGTGCACGAACACGCGCCGGCCAGAAACGCCATGCAGTCGGCCAGATTCTCCTTGGTGATTCCTTTGCCGATGTACGGCGGCATCGCCCGGGCGCGGCCGTAGACGACGAAAACCATCGCCTCGTCGGGGAACTCGTTCAGGTCCGCCTCGACCGCCAACAGCATCCGCACCAGCCACTGCTCTTTGGCGTCGGCACGGGCGAGCTTCAACTTGGCCACCTTCAGCTTCGGCTCGGCGTCCTCTTTCTCTTTTTCTTCGTCCGTGGCGGTAGCTTCCCCTTCGGCCGCTGCGTCTTCCGAACCCTCGGCCGCTTCGCCTTCGGCCGGGGGCGGAAGGAACTGCTCGGGCGCGAAGTAGTCGTCGGCCGTCGGAATCTCGCCGCCGGCCGCCATGGCCACCGCCTCGTCGACCACCTTCTCGGCCTTCCGGTTCGCTTCTTCCTTGGGCCCGGTGAGGATCAACATCACCATCGCGTTGCCTTCGTCGAACAGCTTGCCGATCTGTTGGCGAACCGGCGAATCGACCATGGCCTTCAGCCGCTCGGCGTCGAGGCGGCCGGTAAACTGCTTGATGCCCCAGGGCGAAAAGACCGCGTGCAACGCGCCGACGTCCTCGGCCTTCGACTCCCAAACGTCGCGAACCTCCTTCGGCATACGGTCGAACTGCTCTTGCTTGGAGGCGTCGACCGTTTCGAGCACGATGTTGATGGGCGTCTTGGCGTCGTAGGCCTCTTCGACGGCCTTGTTGATCGCCTCGTCCTCCTTGGCCGGCTCGCCCCCGTGCAGATAGAAGACGTAGTACGGGGCCGCTGGCCAGCGATACATGGCGTAGCGAAACACGGGCGTGGAGCACGCCCGGGCCGTCGGCAATCCGCTTGAGAGCAAAAACGTCACTGTCAAAGCGCACCAGCCGACCGCAGCCGCCACTCGAATCCGACGTGCGTGGTTCATCCGTTCTTCCTGCTTGCAGATGGTTTCGGGGTTCAGGACCCGTATCAATACTCAATATACGGGGGGCCGTCGCCGAAGGCAAACGATCCCCAAGACGGCCGTGATACCCCCGAGTGTGCGGGGGCTCTCAGCCTTTGCGGATCGCGGTAGCCGGATTTGCCCGAATTTGGCTTGTTGCGGATCGTGGTAGCCGAATTCGCCCGAATTTGGCTTGTTGCGGATCCTGGTAGCCGAATTCGCCAAAACTCGGCCTCTTGCGTTGCGCCGCCAAAGTCTGGCGACTTCGGCTACGACACCATTGCCGGTTGTGGAGCCGCCGGCTGCTACGGGTCGTCGAACGTTACCGGCTGCGCCAGTGCGACGGCCAGGCGGGACAGGTATTCCGTGCGGGAAATCTCGACGGCGCCGAACTGCACCGTATGCGGCGTGAGTTGTTGGATATCCAGCAACGTGTAGCCTCGCGCCCGGAGGTGCTCGACCAGGTGCACCAGCGCCACCTTGGAAGCGTCGCGAACTCCGTAGAACTTCGACTCGGCCGCGAACAGCCCGGCGATCGCCACCCCGTACGTGCCGCCGGCCAGCCGGCCTTGGTGCCAGACCTCGACGCTGTGGGCATGCCCCAACTCGTAAAGCCGAACGTAGGCCTCGATCATCTCCTCGGTCAACCACGTCTCGCCCGTACGATCCTCGGCCGTGGCACAGCCCAGGATCACGCCGGCGAAATCGCGGTCGCGAGTCACCTCGAACCGGCCGCTGCGGCGCGTCCGCCTCAGCCGCCGCGACACGTGGAACCGGTCCAAATCGATGATCGCCCTGGGATCGGGCGACCACCAGGGGATCGGGGCGCCCGAGTCGCCCATCGGCCAGGGGAAGATGCCATGCCGATAGGCGTCCAACAGCCACTCCGGCGTCAGTTGGCCCCCGAATCCGATCAAACCCTCGACGTCGGACTCTTCGGCCGGCGGGAAGAATCGCGATGGGGGAAGGATAGGCATGGAGGGGTTGGGGGCTGGCGGTTAGCGGTTGGGGATTAGGGATTGGGGATCTGCGTTGCTAGTTTTGTGCGACGTGCGCGCGTCTTCATGGGCCCGTCTTCGATACAGGTTTAGGCTCCATCGCTCCACCTTCAACCGTTAACCCGGAGTCCTGAACCCAGAACCCCGAACCCTCCATTGACCGCGACTCCGCGGCGTCACGGGTCCCCTTGATTATATGCCGATCTTCGCCGGATCGCAGCGGGGCCCGTCCCGATCGGCGCGAGGAACGTGCAAACCAACAACGATGTGCTAGAATGGGAGCACTATGCCATACCAGACCGTCAAGCTTGCAATGGGGCAAATGCGGGTCGAGGGAGGAAAGGCCCGGGAGAACTTACAGCGGGCGGGCGAGATGATCCGGCAGGCCGCCGCGCAGGACTGCCGGATCGTCGTGCTGCCCGAATGCCTCGACCTCGGCTGGACCCATCCCGGCGCCCGCAAATCGGCCCAGCCCATTCCCGGCGTGTTCAGCGATCGGCTGGCCCGCGCGGCCGTGATAGCCGGCATCTACGTCGTGGCCGGCCTGACCGAACGGGCCGGCCCACGGATCCACAACGCCGCCGTGTTGATCGATCCGGCCGGCCGGATCCTCCTGAAGCATCGCAAGATCAACATCCTCGACATCGCCCAGGATCTGTATACAACCGGCGACCGGTTGGGGGTGGTCGAGACGCCGCTGGGCACGATCGGCGTGAACGTCTGTGCCGACAACTTTCCCGACTCGCTCTGCTTCGGTCACACCATCGCACGCATGGGGGCACAGGCCCTGCTCTCTCCCTCGGCCTGGGCCGTGCCGGCCGATTACGATCATCGGGCCGAGCCGTACGGCGGGCTGTGGAAAGACGCTTACACCACGCTGGCCAGGCTCTACGAGATGCCGGTGGTCGGCGTGAGCAACGTCGGCCCGATCACCGCCGGACCCTGGCAAGGCCGCAAGTGCATCGGCTGCTCGCTGGCGGTCGGCGGCGACGGAGGAATCCTCGCCCAGGCCCCATACGGCGAAGACGCCGAATACCTGATGCCGATCGAACTGGAACTGACGCCGCGCCGCGTGACCGGAACCGACATCGCCGAGATGCTGCGGCGGAAAGGGCATGATCGGCCGTAAAAGGGGAACTTTCCGATCGCTTGGCCTGAAGTTTCGGAATAGTCGCCCCGAGTGAAACACTTCAAGAGCAGATCAGAAGCAGAACCTGTTTTGCACAGTCCTGATGGCGAGCTAGCCGACAAGAAGCAGGTGGGTTGACAAGCTGCTTCAGAGGAGTAGGATTAGGTGTCTTGCTTCAGACTGCTTGGCTCTTCTCCCCTTACAGTTGGCAAGGCACTCTTCCCGTCCTTGAGGGTTGCGGAGAGCGACATGATTGATGCCACCACACAGCAAGAGGTTCGGGTCTCGACGGACGGCAACGCAGGTCCCTATATCATGGTTCCGGCAGAACAACTCGAGCAGGTGACCGTGCTGCTCGCCCAGAACGAGGTTCGCTGCTGGGCTGACGAAGAGGCCATTTCTGTCAACGGGGAACCCGAAATCGCGGTCATTAACCTCGACCGTGATTGCGATCCGGCAAAGGTGCAACAGCTTCTAGACAGCGTTCCGTAGATTGCCCAAGGCGCATGGCATGGCACTCTCGAACGACATCCGGGACTTGGCCGATCGCAGCCTGGCGGAACTCGATGATTGCCACAACTACTTCACGGATACGAAAGCAGTTTGGCGCTTGTTACAGCAGCAAGTCAAGAAGAAGGATCTGAGATTCAGGATTCGGAACATCACGACGGGAAAGACTATTGATCAGGAAGACCTTCCCGGGTTGGCGCAACACTATGTGACTGACTATCTCCTGGGCTCGACGTTCCAACATTTCGTCTCGCTGTTCGAGAGTTTCTTTTTCGATCTTCTCCAACTTTGGCTCACCTACTACCCGAGGAGTTTGTCCAATCGACAAGTTCCCTTCGGGGAGATTCTCGACGCCCCCGATAAAGATGCCGTCACGGTGGCAATTGTGGAGAGGAAGCTAAACGAACTCCGCTATGAACGAGTGGCGGACTGGTTCGCATACCTGGACGAAATCATGCGACTTGCCTGCCCGGCTTCGGGCACGATTGAAGCACTGGCCGAGATCAAGGCCTCGCGCGACATACTGGTTCACAACAAGGGAATTGTGAACACGGTCTATCTCTCGAAGGCGGGAAGCCATGCCCGATACGCAGATGGCGAGAGATTGGAAATCCCGCCGGCGTACCACGAGGAAAGCTGGAGGACCATTCGGTCGGTGATCCGAGAGCTTTCGGATGCGGCGATTATGAAGGCGACGAACGCGAGTCTATCGCCTTGATATTGCGTCACGGCAGCGACACGGCGATGCGATTGCCCCGTTGGGTCACGCGCACCTTCTCGAGCGTGATCAGTCCGTGCTCGTCGGCGGTGGCCTGGCCGGTTTGCGTGGCCCGGCTCGCACCCGGTGGCGTGTTGGTCCACGACACCGTCTGGCCCGGCCGGAGCCGAGACTGCTGAAGCCGCCGCGGAGTGACGTCGACGATGCACTCGTCGCGCGGGGCCTTGTCGATCAGGCGGACGGTCATCTCCCAGCGGTCGGCCCGGTCGACGATCTGCTCGGTGTCCCAGGCCAGGTAGAGGTTCACCTGTCCTTTGGCGTCGCCCTGCTGAGGATCGCCGTCGCCCGGATCGTCGTCCAGGCTGCAGCCGGTGAAGGCGGGCAGGCTCTGGTCGGTGCGGACGTCCAGCGGCATCAGCCGATCGCTCAGCGAGACGGGCAGCGAGGCCCGTTGCCCGTGGCCGCTTTGGCCCCAAACAAAAATGTGCGGTCGCCGGGTCTCCTGCAGGGCCCGATAGAACTCGACCGCCTGGGGCCACCCGATGCCGCCGTCGTTCTTGCCGTTGGAGAAGCTGATCAGTCCGACTTCCTTCTGCGGATGTTGCTTCAGGTACCAGGCGTCGCAGAAATGGTCCCAGACGGAGTTGCCGTCCTCGAACTTCACGCCCCACGCCTGCTTGCCGTAGACCCGTTCGTAGGAACCTTTGAAGTGGGGCGTACGGGCCGGGTTGTGGACGCCCACCCAGGACACCCCCCAGGCGATTCGTTCGGGAAAACGGACCACGAACATCGGGGCGCCGGAGCCGCCCATCGAGTTTCCGGCCACGTGCGTACGGGCAAGGTCGACGTCCCACTGCGTCGCCACCCAGTCGAGGAAGGAGAACATCCGCGTCTGCGAGTACGGCCGCACGACGCCCTGCTTCCACGCGTCCTCTTCCGCCGGCCCGTCGAAGAAGCGTTCGTGGTAGCCGGTCCACCAGTCGTACGGGATCTGGTTCGAGGCGATCAGCAGATGGCCGTTTTCGGCGCCGTACCACCAGCCGTAGCCCCCGTTGAGGCTTCCGCCCCAGCAGTGCAGATGGATCCCGACCGGGGCCGGCTTGGCCAGATTCGGCGGAACCGCCACCACGTAGTCGTACGGCTTGCCCGAGATGGCGCAATTCGGCGGCGACTCCCAGCGGACGTAGTAGTGCAGCGTGGGCTTCTCGACGTATTGCCAGCGGTCGGGCTTCTCGATCCGCTGCAACACGGGAATGCCTTGCCCGACTGTCTCGCTCAGCGGACTTCGCAGCGTGTTTTCCGAGCCAATCGACGAGTTCTCCTTGCCGTCGACGACGGCCGTGACCGCGTAGTACGCGTCGCCGGCCCGTTTCGGATGGTGGGCGTAGATCCCGGTGCCCGGCGGCACCGGACCCTTTCCCTCGTCTACCACGTAACGAAGTGCCGGCTGCCCGGGTTTCGGGTAGATGCCGTGGTAGTCGGCGTTCCAACCGGTCAGCGGCGGCACCTCGGCGATCGGCTTCAGGCCTTCGAGCGAAGTAATCGGGCGCTCGGAACGGTAGACCCGATAGCGGACCTTCTTCTCTTGGTCGAGACTGCGGCGGAGGTCGATCAACTCCTTGGCCGTGATCGCATCTGCCGTCACCGGCGGATCGACCTCGCGAAAGGTCAGCCAGGTTTGTCCGGCCCGATGACGAGCCGTGACCCCGGTGACCTGCTGCTCGACGGCGACCGCTTCGATGCCCGACAGCAAGATGGCCAATAGACACAACCGCATGGGGACGCGCGAGCCGTAGACGTTCATGAGAAACCCTCTCTTGCCGGCCGGATGGTGATGGAGCGTGGCGTCGTACCGTTTCGGTTGGAGCCTATATCCTGTCGCCCGACGTGTCAAGCAAATCGGCCCCTTCGCTTCAACGGCGAGATGCTCTAAAATGGCGAGCCGTCGGTCCGCCGCGGACCGCGGACTGCCAGACCACAATCGAACCACGGTACGACATGTTCTTCTCCATCGACGGCGGCGACGGCACCGGCAAATCGACCCAGGGAAAGTTGTTCTGCGAGTGGCTCCGCGGGCTGGGCCATGAAGTTGTCGCCTGCCGGGATCCGGGCAGCACCCGATTGGGGGAGGCCGTACGCGAGCTGCTGCTCGATCGGCACGATCTGCGAATCGATCGCCGCAGCGAAATGCTGCTCTACATGGCCGCCCGGGCCCAAATGGTCGAGGAGGTGATTCGGCCCGCGATGGAGCAGGGTAAGACCGTCGTGGCCGATCGCTACCTGCTGGCCAACGTCGTCTACCAGGGCTACGGCGGCGGGTTGGACGTGGAGATGCTTTGGGAAGTGGGCCGCGTCGCGACCGACGGAGTGTTGCCCGACTTGACCGTCGTCCTGGACATGCCGGCTGAGGCCGCCGCCGAACGGCTCGACCGGCAGCTCGACCGCATGGAGCAGCAAGGCGACGCCTTCCACGCCAGGGTCCGCGAGGGCTTCCTCACCGAGGCCGCCGGACGCCCCGACGGAATCGTGGTCATCGACGCCGCCCGGCCCATCGACCAGGTCCAAGCCGACATCCGCGCCGCCGCCCAACAAGTGCTCGACAACCCATCGACCCCTTGATTGTTCGATCCGGCACTACCCACTATCCACTATCCACTACTCCCCCCATGACCTGGCAAGGCATCCACGGACACGACCACGTCGTCGAGCAATTCCGCCGGGCGATTCAGCGCCGACGGTTGGCCAGCAGCTTCCTGTTCGTCGGTCCGGCGGGCATCGGCAAGTGTTCGTTCGCGTTGAGATTGGCCCAGGCGTTGTTGTGCTCCGAGCGTCCGGAGGCGGCGTTGGATCCGTGTGGCCAGTGTCCCGCTTGTGCCCAGGTGATGGCCGGGACCCATCCGGACGTTCGTACGGTCGCCAAGCCCGACGATCGGGCGTTCATTCCACTGGACTTGCTCATCGGCGACAAGGAACATCGCGGCCGCGTGGGGCTTTGCCACGACCTTTCGCGGAAGCCGCAGCCGGGCGGGCGGAAGATCGCGGTGATCGACGACGCCGACCACCTGAATCCCGAGGGGGCCAACTGCCTGTTGAAGACCCTCGAGGAGCCGCCGCCCCGCTCGGTGCTGATCCTGATCGGCACCAGCCCCGCCAAGCAACTGCCCACCATCCGCTCCCGGTGCCAGCTGGTGCGATTTTATCCGCTTTCGTCCGACGTGGTCGCGGAGCTGCTCATATCGCAGGAAGTGGTCTCGAGCGAGGAAGACGCCCGGCGGTTGGCCGACCATTGCGAGGGGAGTCTGCAGCGGGCACTGGAACTGGCCGACCCGGAGCTGTGGTCGTTTCGCAGTCAGCTCTTCGGGCGGCTGGCCGAACCGGTGCTGGACAGCGTGGGGGTTGCCAAAACGGTCTTGGCGTTCGTCGATGCGGCGGGCAAGCAGGCGGCGGCCCGGCGCGGGCGGTTGCGACAGGTGATCGGACTGGCCACCGAGTTCTACCGGCATTTGCTGCACGCCCAGAACGGCGCAGCCCTGGCCGACGACGCGGAGTTGCAGCGGGTCATCGACCGGGCACTTCAGCACGGCCCCGCAGACCAAGAGACGACCGCCGACCGGCTCGATCGTTGCCTGGAAGCCGCCGGCCAGATCGACCGCAACGCCAACCAGACGACGCTGATCGAAACTTGGTTGGACGATTTGGCCCGGGGATGACGTCCTGGGTGGAGCCCGTAGCCGAAGTCGCCAGACTCTGGCGCTCTTCACGCCGTGTGCCAAAGTCTGGCGACGTCGGCTACGCTTGGCAAGAAATGCAGGCTACCGGCTCAACTCGCCTTGGACCGTAAGGACCAGCCGGCGGCGCGAGGCCCGCTGGCGATGCTCGCAAAGGCAAATGCCCTGCCAGGTACCCAGCCGCAATTGGCCGTCGCGAATCGGAACGGTCAGCGAACTGCCCAACAGCGAGGACTTGGCGTGCGCCGGCATGTCGTCCGGGCCTTCGCAGGTGTGCTGATAGGGAAAACTTTCCGGGGCCAGGGCGTCGAGCACGCGGTCCAGGTCGACCAGGACGTCCGGATCGGCATTCTCGTTGATCGACAGCGAGGCGGAGGTGTGCTGGAGGAAGACGTGCAGCAGCCCCACTTTCACGTCGACCAGCTCCGGCAGGGCTTCCACGACGCGTCGGGTGATTGGGTGGCACCCCCTAGGAAAGGCGGGCAACTGAAGGTCGCGCTGAAGCCAACTCACGGCAATACCTCGGAGGACCAGGCGGGGTGGAAGACATCGCAGTTTACCCGATCGCCTGGGCTTGGCAAGGTACGGCTTCGGCCCGCATGACGGCGGAATGACTTGGCGGTCGAAAGTGCGATTCCCATTAAACTCCCCCCGAGTTACCCCGGCGCACTACACGGCAGAGTTGCGTGTCGTCGAAGTGCACTTTTTTGGTGAATTATCATGAAAAGCATGAATGTGGGCGAGATTTCTGCCCTGCCCCCTTGACCGCGGCGTAATTTCGGCAATAATAGGGGAAACGTCATCGGTAGCGTCATCCTACCTGTTCGGATTTGTTTACTTCCCGCCGCATCCGATTACTGTGGCGCTACGACGATTTGTTTCCGACCGCCTTTTCAGGCCCTGCCTTTTGGCAATCTTTCTGTCGGTTGGATGGTGTGTTTTGTTGACTGGACGGAGTAGTTCCTGATGCGGAATGTGTTTGAAGCGATTTTGGAGTGTGGCCACGACGAGGATTTCGTCCCCGCGGAGACGGACCAGTTCCAGGGAACGGATGCACCTGCCGGTTCGCAGGCGAAACTTGACGTTTTGGCCCAGCGGGTGCTGCGGGGAGAGCCCTTGTGGCATTCCGACGATCGGTCGGACTACAGTGGCTTGACCGGCGCCGTTCGCCCCCGCGGCTGACGCACGCACCGCCCGACGACCCACCTGGGCGTCGGACATTTCTGCTGCTGCGCAGTGGCTGCTGCGCACTTGAAACCACGGAACATTCTTCTTCTTTCGTTCGCGCTCCCCGCGCGCAGGGCGCGAGAGGCGCGACGAAAAAAGGAGGATGTTTTCTATTTCTTGCCGCCGGTTCAGGCCGCGGCGGATTCCAGTTGCGGTGTTTCCAGGCTGGGTGCTTCGATCAGTTGCGTCCGCTGAAATCGCTCGCCGCGCGGGCCGTAAAACAGAATCTGATTGCGATCCGTTTCCCAGATCGCGGAAAACCTCAGCAATCGGGGCCCGTGCAGACAGAAGTAGATCCCGCAAGGCTTCCCGCCTCGCACCAAGATCCGCTCGTTCATCTGGAAGGCTCCAAGCTGAAGTTGAAAATGGTCACATAGCGTTACGCTGACATATTCCCGAAGTTCGTGTACGCTGTCAATCTGCTGAAGAATGGTCAACATTTCTGAGAGCGATCTCCTGACTAAGCGCGAAGATTGCGCAGAACGCAATGCTTCGAACAGGTGAGAGAAAATGGGGTGAGTGCCGATAAAAAATCGTATCGGCAAAATAGGGCGACCGACTTCGCACCAGAATTCGTTATTCTAGGAAGGCTGCGTGCTGCGGGAAAAATTCTCGCGCGACGCTAGTCCAACCCCGACAAGCAGATGGCGACCGCAACGGCCGCCCGCGGCTACCGAAAACCTTTTTTTCTTAAAGTTCCCCGGCGGGCACAAAACCGCTCATTACTCCGCCCGTTGCCTACTTGGACTGCTTGGCATAAGCGGCAAAAGCCTCGGCGATTTTCCCAGTTTTCGCATCGCCAAGATGGAACAAGATCCGGTAGCGAAAGGTCATCGTCTCGTCCGGCGCCAGCGTGTGCGAGCCGTCCACGTCCCGGTTGCCGCGGAAGTCGTGCAAGCCGAATGGGTTGGCCGCAAACAGACCGTAGGTCCGCACGTGCCAATAGGTGGGGAATCGAAAGCTGCTGGGGTGATTCAGGATGGCGATGCCGACGGTCTGGCCATCGACCGGGCCGTGATAATCGACCCAGGCGGCCGGCTTTCCCCAGGTAGCGCCGTCGGTCTGGCCTTCGCTGTTGACGATCCCGCCCCCCATCTCGGCGGTGAGCTTCATCGTGCCCGGCACGCGAACGCCCATCGTGCCTTCCTTCGTGTCGCCGAACTTCACCTCGCCATGGGTCGCTTTCAGCGTGATATCGAAGTCGATCCGCCGAGTGTCGCCGTCGACGCCGAACTTGAACGTCCGCTCGTCTGAGCAGACCGGCTTCCCGTCGGGGCGGACCCAGTCGTTGCAGGCGACGATCACCGCTTCCTTGCCGCTTTGAATCTTCACGAACTCGCGGTGCTTGATCGTCTCCCGGTGCCAGAAACTCAGACCGTTGACGTCGCCGTGGGTGAACCACAGTGAGCGATGGTGGGGATGGTCCTTACGCTCGTTCGGAGCTTCCCCCATCGGATACGCTCGCGTCATGGGCTTTCCGGTCGGACCGATGATCGGCCAGAGCGCCGGGGTCCCGTTGACGTCGACCAGGTATTCGGTGAAGAGCTTTCCATCGATCTTGACCACAACGCCCTTGTCGGAGGGTTCGGCGGTGATTTCCGCGGCGGCAGTTTGCACGGTCGGCAGCTCGGAAAAGGCGAAGATCATCACGGCGGTCGCAAGCATCAGGCGGGAGAGTCGACAGGCCATCTCAGTGACTCCTGGGGGTGAGTTTTTGGTAAGCCGGACAGAACGCACGCCGCGACCGGTCCGGGGCAGGCAGAACGTTCCCCAACATCATAGGCCGCGAACCGGCGGCGTGCAAGAATTCGGCGGCGTCCGCCGTGACGACCCAAAGCAACACCCGGCTCAGCGGCCGACCATTTCCCGGTACTGTTGGAAGCTGACCGGCTGGAAAATGTCCATAAACTGTCGGGTTTGGCCCACGCGGACCATGTCCGACTCCGCCACTTGGGGCACCAGCTGGTGCTCGCTACGGATTTCTACCCGCTTGGGGGGGAAGCCGCGCTTCGGTGTCAGCGTCAGACGGACTTCACTGGCCGTGGCCTTGCGTTTGGCCAAGGCCTCGTTGACGGCCAGCCGGGCGGCCGGCGGCTTGGAGCCCGGGCTGAGGATCGTATTGAGCCGGGCGTACCAGTCGGAAAACTCGCGGTACTGCTGGGAAACGGCCCGGCTGACCGCGTCGGCCAGCACCAGACGATAGGTCAACCAGGGGCTGCTCAGCGTCAGTTCGCGGGTGTCGCGGTCATACCGCTCCGTGAACTTCGGGGCCGCCAGGAATCTCACAAACGGGTCGGCCTGCGAGCCGGCCAACTGCTGCAACCGCTCGGTCAGTGCGACGACTTCCTTGGTGGTGACCTCGGCCCGGACCTTGCGGGCCATGTCCAACAGGACGAAACGTCCGTCGGCCTTGTCGTAGACGATCACTTCGTCCGGCTCATCGAGGTAGTCGTACACCACGCCGTCGAGGAAGATCGTGGTGCTCTGGCTGAGCGGTTTCTTCTGGCTGCCGGAAAAAACCTTGTTGCTGACGCGAAAATCCTCGGCCGCGGCCGATTCGGCGTCCGCCGCCACACCACAGAGGACGTTGAGGCAGATGGTCGTGGTCAGGGCCGTCAGGGCGGATGAAAACATGGGAGAAGTCTCCTCGGAGGCCAAGCAGTGTCTAGCTGGGTTTTCTACTACAACTGGAGCCGCAGAGGATACCGTAAGAAGTGGTTTCGTGTAAAGCGGAGAATGCCCTCATTGACACCCGGCCGCCGGCGCGATACTTTAGAGTGTTACCATCAACCGCGGGGCATCGCGGCAAGATGGCCCAACTCGGGGGATTAGCTCAGTTGGGAGAGCGTCTGAATGGCATTCAGAAGGTCAGGGGTTCGAG
>Ga0180437_10008052_pt1 | contig 13518 bp, 12 predicted proteins | sample SS_ome_4_FD_132410 | JGI IMG/M metagenome (GOLD analysis project Ga0180437, IMG submission 132410) | Hypersaline lake sediment archaeal communities from the Salton Sea, California, USA - SS_3_D_1 metaG | ecosystem: Environmental > Aquatic > Non-marine Saline and Alkaline > Hypersaline >...
CTTTGCACCTCGCTGCCAGAAAAGGCGCGGCCCGAATCGTCGAGATGTTGATGGCGCCAGGTGCGGATATTAACGCTATCAGCGACTCGAACGAGACGCCAGTTGTATGCGCATTACGTTCCGGAGATGAAGAGACTGCGAGGATTCTCTTCAGCAGGAAGCCCGAGGTCTTTGCCGGCAACAGTCAAGTGTGGCTTCGGACAGTGCACGCCTTGCTGAAATGGCAAGGCGATCTTGGCGCCTCACGACCTCAGATTGACCTCAGCGAATTAGCGGACATGCGAGACGAATCCGGATCAACGGTGCTGCATGCTGCCGCACGGGCGGGACAAGATGACGTCGTAAAGCTCTTGTTGTCGGTGAGCACGGATGTGAACGCCAGGGACAAATCTGGGATGACCCCGTTGCATTGGGCAATGCGGCAAAGAAGAATGTCGACAGCGGCGCTGTTGCTGAAATCCGGCGCGGACACCCTCGCGAAGAATAGCGCTGGGGTCAGTCCCATGGAGATCGCCCAGTCAGCAGGTCTGAGTGTGAATGACCTCGGGACGCGCCTGGTCGGACTTGGCAACTACGCCGCGGGAATGGGCAATGCTCTTGCTGCGCGCATGGCCTACCGCGCCTCCTTGAAGCTTGAGCCACAGGACTCCCTGCCGGGAATCGCCGCCAAGTACTTCATCTATACCTTCGGGCGTGGAAACGAAGCGGGCTGGAAATCGTGTTTGGCGTGGATGTCAGAGCAGAAGTTCTCACAGGAAGAAACGGCGCGGATTCGCTTGGCATATGCCGGCCTGTGTCTGGACCGTGGAAAGCTGGACCAGGCTACCGACCTTCTCACGGCCCTGACGGAAGAAGAAACAGGGTTTCAGATTCAAGCCCGGTTTGTCCGCGCATTCTGTTTTGCCGCCAGGAATGACGATGCAGCGACATTGAGGGATCTTGAAGCCGTGACGAGGACTCCCGGCTGCGGGAAGTGGGGAAAACTGGCGGAGTACTGCATGGGGCGCGACAGTGGTGGCGTGCTTCGTTGTCGTGATCTTATCGCTACGGACATGCTCCGGCACCGCGATTTCTTCGCTATGCTCAAAGACCTTGAAACAACAAAGGATTACACGCACTGATCCCCACGACGCGGGACAGACTAGCGGAATTCCTGGCACTGGCACGTCATTTCCAAGACTTCACGCCGACCTGCAATGGCGAGACGCACAGAAGACGGCGGGAAAAACTTGGCCTCCAGATTGTCCTCTCGGGAGCGTAGAACTGCCGATAGGTGCAATGAACTACGACGGACACGTTGCCAGAAGGCACAGGGGCAAAGCGGGCACAACGGCGCAGAAACATTGGAGAATGCAAGCGTTGGAGCGTCGGGAGAGTGGTGGCGGCGCAGGGACTCGAACCCCGGACTTGCGTCGCTCCATAGGGGCTCCGCCCCTCTGGCGTTCGCTTCGCTCACTGTCACCCCGTCGTCGCGGGGGAATCCTTCCCCCGCACCCCCTGGAGTCCGGGAAACCTGCTCCTGAATTCGGGGGAAATGCCCAATCGACAGGTGCAAAATGGTGGCGGCGCAGGGACTCGAACCCCGGACTCGCGGATTATGATTCCGCTGCTCTAACCAACTGAGCTACGCCGCCCGATTTCGCCCGGAAAGACCCCAAACATATCAGCACGTCAGCGCCTCTGTCAAGCCACGGGTCGCACGATGAATCGGCGCGTGGCAACCAGCGGCTGCAGCGGTGCGTCAGCTCTCCCCGAACACGGTCTCGAGGAAGCCGGTGTCCACGCCGCCTTCGACGAACCGGGTGTTTCCGAAGATGGTGCGGAAGAGCGGGATGGTGGTCGCCACGCCGTCAATGACGAACTCGTCCAGGGCGCGGCGCATGATGTTGATGGCCTCGGGCCGTTTCTTGCCGTGAACGATCAGCTTACCGATGAGCGGATCGTAGTAGGGGCTGACTTCATAGCCGCAGTAGACGTGGGTGTCCAGACGAATGGCGGGTCCGCCGGGCGGGTTGTAGAACTTGATTTTGCCCGGCGAGGGCTTGAAGCCATTCTCGGGGTCCTCGGCGTTGATGCGGCACTCGATCGAGACCCCCTCGATATCAATGCGGCTCTGTTTAAGTTTTAATCGGTCGCCGGCGGCGATGCGCAACTGCTGCTCGACGATGTCCACGCCGGTGACCATTTCCGAGACGGGATGCTCCACCTGCAGCCGCGCGTTCATTTCCATGAAGTAGAAGCGTCCGCGCTTGTCCACAAGGAACTCGACCGTTCCGGCATTCACGTACTTGACCGCCTGGGCCAGTTTGAGCGCGGCCTTGCAGATGGCGTCGCTGATTCGCCGGGGCAGGCCGGGAGGCGGGCTCTCCTCGATCAATTTCTGATGCCGCCGCTGGAGGCTGCAATCGCGCAGGCCCAAGTGAACGGACGAACCGTCGTCGTCGCGAAGGATTTGCACCTCGATGTGCCGCGCCCCCTCGATATATTTCTCGATGTAGATGGACGAGTCCTTGAATGCGGCCTCCGCCTCGCGCTGGCCGAGATGGAAGGCGTTCCGGAGGCTCATGTCGTTATGAACCACGCGCATGCCCTTTCCGCCGCCCCCGGCCGCCGCCTTAATGATGACCGGATAGCCGATGCGCTTCGCTGCGGTGACCGCCTCTTCCGGCGTGGCGACCACGCCATCGCTGCCCGGCACGGTGGGTATCTTGCAGGCCTTGGCCGACTCGATCGCCTGCGCCTTGTCGCCGCAGAGCTTGATGACCTTGGACGGCGGCCCGATGAAGCGGATGTTGCTGCTCTCGCAGACCTCGGCGAAATGGGCGTTCTCGGCCAGGAACCCGCACCCCGGATGGATGGCCTGCACGTCCGTGATTTCGGCGGCCGAAATGATGCGCGGGATATTCAGGTAACTCTCCGCGCTGGGCGCCGGACCGATGCACACCGCATAGTCGGCCAAGCGAAGATACATGGCGTTCCGGTCGGCCTCGGAATAGACGGCCACCGTTTCGATGCCCAAGTCCTTGCAGGCGCGGATGACGCGCAACGCGATTTCGCCTCGGTTGGCGACGAGAATTCTGGAGAACATAGACCGAACCTATGAAGCCGCGCCGGAGGGTTTGACGGTCATGATCGGCTGGCCGTACTCGACCGACTCCCCGTTCTCGACCAGGATGCTCACGATCTCGCCTTCCACCTCAGCCTTGATTTCGTTCATGACCTTCATCGCCTCGATGATGCAGATCACGGTGTCCGGGCCGACGTTGTCGCCCACGTTGACGAACGAATCGGCGTCCGGCGTCGGGGACCGATAGAACGTTCCGACCATGGGGCTGGGGATTTCCACGGTATCGTCTTTCGGCTCGGGAGCCGGCGGCGGAACGGGCGCCGCACCGTTGGCCGCGCCGTTGACCGGACCGTTCGCCGGCGCGGCCGGAGCCGGAACGATGACGGGCGCTGCCACGGCGGGCGGGGCATCGCGCGCGCCGCCCTTCTTCAGGCGAATATGAAGCTCCCCCTCCTCGACTTCCACCTCGTCAAGGCCGTGGGTCTCCATCAGTTTGAGGAGCTTGACGACGATCTTCGTATCCATAAAGGTTCGCCACCTCTTCTAAGCACATACGTCAAGCGCGGCTGACATAAGTCCCGGTCCGCGTGTCGACCTTCAGCACCTGGCCGACTTCGATGAAGAGCGGCACCTGGATGACGGCGCCGCTTTCGAGTTTGGCGGGCTTCGTGCTGCCGGTCACCGTATCGCCCCGAACGCCCGGGTCGGTTTCCGCCACAGCCAGCTCAACGAACGCCGGCGCGGCGATCTTGAGGGGGGCGTTCTTGAAGAAGGTGATATCCACCTCCATCCCGTCTTTCAGGTACTCGGCCACGCCAGCCAGCCGGTCGGCGGGCAGGCTCATCTGGTCGTACGTCTCCATGTCCATGAAGTGATAGGTGTCCCCCTGGCGGTACAGATACTGGTGCTTGCGCGTTCGCAGGTCGGCCAGTTCCACCTTCTGCTCCCCCCGCCACGTGTGGTCGAGCACCTGGCCGGTCACCAGGTCCTTCAGCTTCACCTTTACGAACGTCGGCCCCTTGCCGGGCTTGACGCGCTGGTATTCGGCAATCGCGCAGATTCGCCCGTTATGAACGATGGATTGACCGGCGCGCATGTCGTTTGTCGAAATCATGTCGTCCTATCTTATTGCTTGCGATACGGTTACAGCGCCTCGGCCAGAACCGACTCGATCCCTTTGGGCTGAGAGGTCAGGACGGAGTGGCCGGAAGGAGTTATCAGCGCGAGGTCCTCAATCCGCACGCCGTACCGGCCCGGAAGGTAAACGCCGGGCTCCACCGAAAACACCATGCCGCTGCGCAACACCGTATCCTGGCCGGGACGGATTCCGGGGGCCTCATGGACTTCGAGACCGATCCCGTGTCCCAGCCCGTGGCCGAAATGCCGACCATGCCGATGCGCCTTCAGGTAAGCCCGGGCAATATGATCTATCTGGCCCGCCGGCCGGCCGGGTCGCAACGCCGCGATAGCCCGCCTTTGGGCGTCCAATACGAGCTTATAATGCCGTCCGAATGCGACGGGGATTCTATCCCAGCACACCATGCGTGTCAAGTCCGAATGGACCATGTTGAGCCGGGCGCCCCAGTCGAACAAAACCGGCTCGCGGGGGCGGATTCGGCGGTTCGTGGGCATCGCGTGAGGCAGGGACGCGCGCGGACCGGCCGCACAGATGGTGGGGAATGCCGGTGCGTCCGCCCCAAGGTCCTGCATACGCCGCTCCAGGGCGATCACCGCCTCCCGCTCGGTCATTCCGGGGCCGATTTCGGCCACGGTCAGGCGGAATCCCTCCTCCGCCACGGCGATCGCCCGGCGGATCGCGGCGATCTCCGAGGCGTCCTTGCGGACGCGCAGGTCCTCCACCAGCTCCTTTGTGGGGATTATCGCCATCCGGCCCCGCCACTCGTCGAGTTCCCCCCGCTGGGCCAGCGTCATCGTGGCGGCCTCCACGCCCAGCCGCTCCACACCGGCCTTGCGGGCCGTCCGGGTCGCGGCCATCATCATGGACCCTTTCCGCGTCACCAGGCCCACCCCCTTCAGCACCCCCTCGGCCTCTTCCGTGTATCGGGAGTCGGTGAGCAGCCAGGCGCCCTCCATGCCGACCAGCAGCGCGCTGTCGTCGCCCCGGAAGCCCGTCAGGTAATAGACATTCGGCCGCGTCGTCACCAGCAGCGCGTCCAGCTTCCGTCCGGCGACTTTCTTGGCCAGTTTCCCCCGCCGCGCGGCGAATCGGTCGCGTCGTGCCATCGGTGTCGTCCCTCAGCCGATCCAAATATCCCCATCATTCTGCCCGTCGCCCTGTGGGAATGTCAAGGCAAGTGAAGACAACGCCAGCTGGTTGCAGCCGAAAATGCAAGGCACTAGACTATACTCGGTTAGGAGGAATTGTTTTTGATCGCGATCGTGGACTACCGTGCGGGGAACCTGACGAGCGTGCTGCGCGCCGTGCGGCATCTCGGCCATGAAGCCGAGATTACCGACGATGCCGAGAAGATCCGCGCCGCGGAGCGCGTCATCTTCCCCGGCGTCGGCGCCGCGGGCGAGACAATGAACAACCTGAACAAGCTCGGGCTTGCCGACGTTCTTCGACGCGACGTGTTCGCCGCGGGCAAGCCGCTGCTCGGCATCTGCATCGGCATCCAGGTAATTTTCGAGCATTCGGAAGAGAACGACACGCGATGCCTCGGGCTTCTGCCGGGCCGCGTGAAGCGCTTCCCCGCGGACGGTTCGCTCAAGATCCCTCAGATCGGGTGGAACCGCGTTCGTCGGACCCGGCCGCATCCGCTTTTCGAGGGCGTGCCGGACGACGCGGAATTCTACTTCGTCAATTCCTATCGCCCCGTTCCGGCCGATAAGTCGCTCGTCCATGCGGTGACCGAATACGGCGTCGCGTTCGCCAGCGTGGTCGCCCTCGCCAATCTGGCGGCGACGCAATTCCATCTCGAAAAGAGCGGAGAGGTCGGCTTGAAGATGCTCGACAACTTCTGCCGTTGGGAAGGGAGGATGCCATGCTGACCAAGCGCATCATCCCGTGTCTCGATGTGCGCGCCGGCAAGGTGACCAAGGGCGTCAAGTTCAAGGGAAACGTGGAAGTCGGCGACCCGGTGGAGTTCGCCAGCCTCTATTACGAGCAGGGCGCCGACGAACTGGTCTTTTACGACATCACCGCCAGCAACGAACGGCGCGACATTATGATTGACGTCGTGCGCAACGTGGCCGAGGCGATCTACATTCCCTTCTCCGTCGGCGGCGGGCTACGCACCCTGGACGACATGCGGCGCGTGCTTCTGGCCGGCGCGGAGAAGGTGAGCCTGGACTCGGGCGCCGTGCGCAATCCTTCCCTGATCGCCGAAGGCGCCAAGGCGTTCGGCAGTCAGTGCGTGGTGTTGAGCATGCAGGTCAAGCGTTGCACGCCGACGGAAGGCATTCCCTCCGGTTTCGAGATCGTCATTGATGGGGCGCGCCGGCACACGGGCATGGACGCCGTCGAATGGGCGAAGCGAGGCGAGGCGCTGGGCGCGGGCGAAATCTGCGCCAACAGCGTGGACGCCGACGGCACGCGTACGGGGTATGATGTAGTCATGACCCGCGCCATCGCCGAGGCGGTCGGCATACCGGTCATCGCCTCGGGCGGCGGCGGCAGCGCGGAGCATATCCGCGACGTATGCCTGGACGGCAAGGCCGACGCCGCCATCCTGGCTTCCATCATCCATCGGCGCGAGGCGGCCATTCCCGAACTGAAGAAGCAACTGGCCGCCATGGACGTGCCCGTGCGAATGCGTTGGTAGGCTGAAACGCCTCTCGCTCGCACCGCGACCGGTTGCTTGACAAAAGCGGTCAGGAATGGTACAAAAACAAAGGATAGAAAAAACATCGCGGGGTGGAGCAGCCTGGTAGCTCGTTGGGCTCATAACCCAAAGGTCGCAGGTTCAAATCCTGCCCCCGCTACCATATGAAAACGGGAAATTCGCCGAAGCGCGGATTCCCCGTTTTTCATTCCGTTCATTCAGGTATGGAGGATTTGAAGCGAGCGAGCCGGGCCGCAGCCGAGCCGCACGATGCGGCGAGGTGGCGGCCAAATCCTGCCCCCGCTACCATTTCACACCGGGAGTCCGTCACACAATGGGCTCCCGGTTCTTATTTGGCTTGATCGCAGTGGAACGGGCTTAGCCTCTCGCTGCATCCTGCTGCTGGATCGGAGAGGTTAGGCTCTCAACCGCGCGGGAAAGCATCTCATCGCCACCACGTTGGCGACCGTTCTTTTGGGAAATGCTCTTCCCTGCCATTCTCTTACCACACGGTCACCAATGTCGAACAGCGAGGAGCAGAAAGATCCCGGTTTCTTCAGATTCTTCAGGCCGAAATACGATCGGACGAACGCCTCCTGTGCCGCTTCCTTCGCCCGCACCTCGTCGCGGAGTCGCGTTTTCAGATACAACAACAGTGGCGCATGATAACGGTCCACAAGTTTTTGGAAGGCTTCAGGATGGCCGTCCAGACAAAGCTTTACGCACTTCTTGTCAGTCCGAAACATAGCAGTTTACTCCGCAAAAAACGCCTTTGGCGATTTCGCCAGTTCAAGAGTCGAGCAGTCCGAAGGCCGGAGTCCGGTCATTGCCCTGTTCTTCACAATCCCGCACCTCCGCCCCCAACTTCTTTTGGTGCTTTACCTCCTCTCAAGAATACCAGGGCGCAGAAGAGAGGCAGCAAGGCGCGCCCAACTTTCGCGAGCGTTCTTTTATTCATCCGAACCGACTCCCATCGCAAGGACGGCGTACGCCTTCTGTCGCGCTGCACTCAGATACAGGAGCCCGTGTCCACTCCAGCGTCAGATGATCTGGTGACTTCATCACGAACAAGCTTAGCGCAACACCCCAGCGGATGTCATGTCGGGAGTTCTTGTCACTTGCCGTGGCGAAATCTTTACACAACGGGTAGGCAAATGAGGATGCCGAGATACACCAGGCGGTACCCAGCTCCGGTAAACGGGTGGGAAACAGGTGGGGGAAACGGCGCCGCCAGGTCTAGGGGATGATGCCGTGCGCAACGGCGAAGCGGACCAGCGCCGGCAAGTCGCGGACGTCGAGCTTGTGCATCAATCGGCTGCGGTAGGTATCCACCGTAGCGCTAGAGATGTGAATGATTCCGGCGATTTCCTTGCTGGACTTCCCTTCAACGACGAGTTGCAGCACTTCGCGCTCGCGGGGACTGAGCATGTCTAGCGGCCCTTCGATCGAGGTGCTGGCACGATGCCGGATATATTCGTCGAGCACCGTCTGCTCGATGCTGTTGCTCAGGTAGCGCCGGCCGGCCGTGACCTCGCGGACCGCGTGCACCACCTCGCTGCCGGCGCTCTCCTTCAGAAGATAGGCTCTCGCCCCCGCCTGCAGAGCGCGGAAGATGTGCTCAGAGGTGCCATGCACCGAGAGCACGACCACGTGAGTGCGTGGGCTGACCAGGCGGATCTGGTACGCGGCTTCGATGCCGTTCAGGTGCGGCATCGCGATGTCCAGGATGGCAACGTGCGGTCGATGTTCCCGCGCCAGAGCCACGGCCTTCCGCCCTTCGGACGCCTCGGCCACGACGCGGATATCCTTCTGCGTCTCGAGGATGAGTCGCAACCCATCGCGTAGAACGGCATGGTCGTCAGCTAAGAGAACATTGGTCGGCATGGATCAGCACCCGATTTCCGCGATAACACGCGTTCCCTTTCCCGGTTGAGATTCAATTCGACACGTCCCGCCCACTGCGATGGCCCGCTCCCGCATGGAGAGCAAACCCATTCCGTGCGGCCTCCCCTTCGATGCAACGGCGGTCAGATCAAACCCGACGCCATCATCAATGATAGTCATTCGCATTCTGTCCCCGCCAGTCTCAAGCTCAATTCTGGCCTCGTCAGCTTGCGCGTGTCTACCAATATTGGTCAAGGCCTCCTGTGCGATCCGAAAAAGGGCTATTTCCCTCTCAGGGCTGCTTCGTGACCCCATGTTGTCGCAGAAGACTTCGACGCGAATTCCGCCGCGCCGCCTGAACTGCTCCGCGAGCCCCTGCAGCCCGGACGTCAGGCCGTAATCGTCCAGCACCAGTGGGCGTAACTCCGACATAATCTCCCGAATTCTGCGCGCCGCCTCCTCCAATTGCTGCATCGCCTCATCCAGCCGAACGACGGTTTCAGCCGGCGCATCCCGAGACAGGGTTGCCTTGACAAAGCTCAGGTTCATCCCGATGACCGCCAGCGTCTGAACGACTTGGTCGTGAAGCTCCCGCGCCATCCTCTTTCGTTCCTCCTCCTCGGCGAGTGACAGGCGCCCCGCGAGAGACCGTACCTCATCGCGCGACTGGCGCAGCACTGCCTCCACCTGCTTGCGCTCCGCTATCTCTCGAACGAGACTTGCCGTCCTTTCTTCCACCTTGCGTTCCAAATCCTGCAAGGCCCGCCCGAGTGCAGAGACCATGCCTGCCGTAGCGAGAAAAATGAACAGCCGCGTGGTTGCGTTCCAGTAAGGGATCATAGGGCTTGAGTGGGGCAGCGGCCAGAGCGCCTCGGCCAGGTACCAAGCCCCAGTGCTGACCACCGCAACCCCGAAACCCGACCATCCGCCTGCGTACCATGCGGCCAGAGCAACCGGAACCATGTAGAAGACGGCAAACCCGATCTCCGGGCCTGTGACATAGTCTACGTAGCCCAACACCGCGACAAGGACAAAGCACGCCGCAAGAACAACGAGTGCTCTGTATCTGCTGCGATTCTGTAGAAAAGAAGGAAAGCGCATGCTGATCCAAGTTCCTTTCAAGCTGTGCCCAAGGCTCGCGCAAACACGGAGGCTCATGCTCATGGAGACAGATTTCAGACTCCCGGCACAAGGCATGATGATACCCGCCAGGCTCTGCAACGACAAGCGTGTTCCTCCCTTTAATTCTTCGGTGGGCGCTGAGCGCAGCCTCCCAGCGTATCAGAGGAGCACAGCGCGAATCTCGTCTTTCAGCCCCAAGTCCGAGTTCAGGCGACCCGTCCGCGTATCTGCACGTAGTCGTAATATGTCTGCGTGCCTGGGAGTTGCGTTGTCGCGTGTTGAGGACAGAAAAGGCCCTCAAGAGTACTTCAATGAGGAAGTTCCAGAAGGTTTAATGGCGAAAAAAGCCATCCCCCGCTACCATGTGAAGACGGGAAACTTGCCGAAGCGCGGATTCCCCGTTTCTCATTCCGTTCATTCAGGTATGGAGGATTTGAAGCGAGCGAGCCGGGCCGCAGCCGAGCCGCACGATGCGGCGAGGTGGAGGCCAAATCCTGCCCCGCTGCCATCTTTTGTAAGAAGCCCTTCGGCAACCATGTCAAAGGGATTTCTCATTGTGGGGATTAAACTTGTGCCCTCCAACGAGAAGTTCAAACAGACAATCTCAAGGAGTCGGCGCTTCTCCGGAATATCTGCCTCAACCCACTTCTCAGACAAGGCTTGCGAAAGTTCAAACACTTTCGCCGCCAACTCGCCATTTTCGTCGCCCTGCCGGTTCGACGCATCGATCTGAAGCGATAACTCAGCTTTGCGCACGATGGTATTGCTTACGTCTTCGGCGCTTCCGCTTATTCTTGCACTCGGGCGGGGACCAAGCTGCGTTGGCTTCTTCTTTCGCGGCAGCCGGCGCGCGGTTCGCTCACGTGCTGTTGCGAGATTAATACTCTGCCAGGACGCTTATGGATGTCCGCCAAATTTCTGGCAGTGTTGTCGGAACATACTTCAGTTCCCGATGATACCCCCTGCCAGATCCTCACTGCTTATCCCGGCCAAGGCCATGGCGACGTGCTCTGGATTTGACGCCAGGCGAAGACCTTCCCGGTTCTGGATACGTCTGCTCTTCACAAGTTCTACCAAGTGCTGGTCAAAAAGCTGCATACCCATTTCTCGCGACGCCAGCGCTTCTGACAACTCAGTGAAACGTCGTTCGAGAATGATCTTCCGGATTATGGGCGTACTACGCATGATCTCAACAACGGGGATACGGGTCTTCTCGCCCGTAGCGGTTGCCAGGCGCAATGATATAGCGCCCAGAAGGTTTGAGGCCAACTGCATCGTCAGAAGATCGCGCTCTTCAGGAGGAAACATGGCAGAGATGCGCTGGAGCGTCTGTGTCGCGTTCGTGGTGTGGACGGTGCTGAAGACGAGATGACCGGTGTCAGCCGCTCGTGTCGCCGTAGCCATGGTCTCGTAATCGCGCAACTCTCCGACAAAGATGACATTCGGGTCCTGCCGCAGCACACGGCGCAAGGCCTCAGCGAAACCGGGCGTGTCCGTGCCTACTTCACGTTGCGAGACCATGGACTTCTTGTCATGATGTACAAACTCGATCGGGTCTTCAATTGTGACAATTGTCCGACGGCGTGTGGCATTGATGTAATCAATGAGGGCCGCAACGGTCGTGGACTTCCCACTGCTCGTCGTGCCCGTCACCAGCACCAGACCCCGCTCTTCTTCTGCAAAACTACGGACAGCCGATGGCAGGTTCAGACTGTCAAAGGACGGGACCGTTGTTGGCAGAGTTCGGAACGCCGCTCGGACGCTCCCCCGTTGAAAAAAAAGGCTCACACGAAACCGTGCCTTATCACTCGGTTGATAGGCAAAATCCACACTGCGCTGGGAACGCAGCAACTGTGAACGCTCTTCTCCGGCAAGGTGAAGCAGAAATTCAGTGAGCTGCTTCTCCTCCAGTGGCGCTGACTCAACGGAGCGAAGCTGCCCCCCGATGCGCAACAGGATGTGGGATCCTGCCTGCATATGCACGTCACTGGCATTATACTGCACAGCCTTATCCAAGATCTGATTCAGGTCCACATTAACTCCTTTCACTCTTGTCGCCCTCGGCCCATTCTATCCGCGGCCGATCTCGTCAGGCGCTGAAGCGCATCGTCTGTTGTCTCGCAAAAGTCGAAGACCCGATGCAGTTGACATGCCTGCAGCAACTCGACGATGAAGGGCGTGCAATTCGTGATGAGGAATGCACCTCCGTCCTGCACAACGACCCGTCTGAATGCGACCAAGGCGCCAACCAGACAGCTTTGCATGCTTTCGATACGGGCCATGTCGAGGACTACGTTTTTTGAGGCGGTCTCTTTGTTGCGCTGGCATAGTTCCTCAAGAACCTTACAAACGCACTCCTGTGCGTCCGAATCGGGGAGCGTTCGGAAACGAATGATCGTCGCCCACCCGGAGTCCTCATGTTCACAGTAGATTTCGTTCTCGGTCATCCCGTCTCCTTTCCACGACCTTTCGTATTCTACCACGGGCCGGGGCAGCGGACTTGCCCGGTCGGGCAGCTCGGCTTGATCTCATCGACGCGCGCACCTCCTCCTATATACCTAGACGCGGCCGAAGGGCGATTTGCTCGCAAAAAACCGCGCTTTTTCGGTTGCCTCCGTGTCACCCATCCCCCTTATCCCGCTCGACCTCCTCCGCCTCAGTATGAACGGCGAGGATTCGCCCGATGATGCGGTCATTTTCCCCCAGCATACCGGTTGTGTCAAGGGCCGTTGTTGCAGGGAAGGTCCAAAGACGCCGTCTGTCAGACCCGTCCGTATACTTACTAGAAACAGGCGGTAGACTGGAGACTGCCGTTCGAGTGCCTCACGGCCCTGAGCAGCGTCGAAGGGGAGACCGGAGTCGGGAGGAATTCATTTTGTTCTACAGCTTGCAGTCTACGGTCTACAGTCTTTTCGTCACTTTCGCGGTCTGAGGTTCGTATGGGGAGATCATGTCGTGATACGTGCCGTTGCCAGGTCACTCCGTTGCCGCTCTCTGCGTACTCGGCCTGCCATGAGCAACGTCGAATGGCGGCTCTGCGGTGCCACTCTTTTCGGTGGGATCAGGTTGCTTGGACGTTGCTTGGGAGGTTGCTTGGACATTGCTTGGAGGTTGCTTGGACATTGCTAAGCAACCAAATGACAAATCGGTCGGAAGGCGCTCGGAGATCATGGGTTGCGACAGAAAATCGCGGCGGGGGACATTACTAAGTAATGTATTTTCTTTCGGCCTTACTTCGGGAGCAAAAACGGCGAGAGGGTTCACCGCGGAGACGCCCTTCGACACGGCCTAAGGCCGGCTCAGGGCAGGCCGAGACCGCAGAGAACGGCGCTACCCTGTAAACGGCAACGGCAAACGACTTCACCACAGAGGCAACCACGAAGAATACAAGATACTCGAAAAGCGGCGCTATTCGTCCCTCAGCCCCAGAATTCGCCCGATCAGGGTGTGAATCCATCGCAGTTCAACGTAGGACAGATTGCGTCCGAACTCGACGGAGCGGTCCGCGGATTGGACGATGATGCCGCGCTGCTCGCGCAGAGCACGGAGCGGGAATCCCATCAGCGTCTGCGGATCGCCGCGCACGGGGTTCCTGGGAAACGGCGGCAAGAAGAGGCCTGTGATTTCATGGCGTTCGAATGTTTCGCGACGGCGGCGCAA
>Ga0180437_10008054_pt1 | contig 13517 bp, 25 predicted proteins | sample SS_ome_4_FD_132410 | JGI IMG/M metagenome (GOLD analysis project Ga0180437, IMG submission 132410) | Hypersaline lake sediment archaeal communities from the Salton Sea, California, USA - SS_3_D_1 metaG | ecosystem: Environmental > Aquatic > Non-marine Saline and Alkaline > Hypersaline >...
CGACACTGGGTAACATCGCGCGAGGCGACTTCCCCGACTCATCCACGCTGACTGAAAGGAGACTGAGATGGTCGAGCGCTTCGAGTACAGCGCCATCCCCCACTACACCCGGAAGGCTCTGAGGGACTGGGTGTTCGAGGGGAGGCCCCCGGGCGGGTTCCTGACGGCGGTCCTGCGGAACGAACTCTCGCAGGCGGTCGCGGCGGCCGACAACGAGAACCTCCGCGCCCTGGTACCGATCTGCATGTTCCTCTACAACCGGATGCCGAGCCCCTCGTGGGGCAGCCGGGAGAAGGTGGAGGCATGGCCGGAGAAGCTCCACCAGATGACCGAAGACGGGGTGGGCTTCACCTTCGGGCCGTTCGATGAGGACGAGGCCCCGGAGCACTTCCCGGCAGACTGAAAACGACGGGAGAATACCCTTGACTCGTGGCGAGGCGGGGGTATACTCCTTTCGGTTGGGAAAGAGGGGACTGTCCCCAAGGGTGGCCAATTGCAGCGCCACGGGGAGCCGAGTCCTGACGGCGGGAGCCCGATCCACTCCCCTCTATCCCTGTCTCTCGAAAGGAGAAACGGCATGAACGACGTACAGCGGCGCGCCCGCGAGCTACGGGCGATCCACGCCCAGTACGGGCAGTACACCCCGATGAGGCGAGCCATCGAGCACGCCCGGCAGGAGCTACGCCGGGAGCCCGAGCCCGACCTCGACTGGGACACGCAGGTGGGACACCCCATCATCGCCCGGGCGAAGGTTCGCCAGGAGCCCTACGACGTGTGCGTAGACATCCTCTGGGAGGAGTACCCGGACGACTCGTGGATCGGGGAATTCTCCGACCACCCGGCGGAGGGGGCCATCGACATGGAACTGGCGGACGGTGGGCGGTACTACCGACCCCACCACTCCTACCGCTACTTCAACCCGGCGACGGAGTACCGGAACCTCGACTGGCGGTTCATGAAGAAGATCCTCGATGATGAAATCTGCCACGCTTGGGTCCGGGTGACCGTCTCCAAGGCTGGCGTCCCCCTCGGCACCGCGAATATCGGCGGATGCTACTACGAGTACGGGAAGGAAGACGAGGTGGCCTCCGACTACATCGGAGACCTCATCTTCGAGGCGACTGAGGAGGCCGAGCAGACCATCGCCGACCTCTGCCCGATGGCGTGAGAGAAATCCCCGGAAAGCCCTTGACTCTTGGGCTGACCGGGGTATTCTCTGTGTGAAAGGAGAAACGCCATGTCAGACGAGTACAGAGAGATGCTCCGGCGCGTCGAAGACGACGTAGAGGACCAGCTTGGGAGCATGGACGACTCCGACCTCGGGATGGCCTTCCGGGACGGAGACATCGACTTCCATGAGATCGCCGACAGCGCGGTCCCGATCCACTACGGCAGCATCTTCGAGGCCCTGCTGGAGGCTGGCCTCTCGTCCGCCGAGCCCGAGATCGACGGTGCGACCAACCCCGCGCAGATGGCCCAGTACGTTCTGTACGACGAGGCCGAGCGCGAGGCGCACGAGGCGTTCGAGCGCTTCAAGGAGAACGAGGAGGACCAGGAGCGCCGGTTCCGCGAGTTCCTGAGCGAGCACGAGACGGAAGCCCGCCAGTGGGACGCGGAGGAGGCGTACTGGCAGTGGGACGACGACCCCCGCCGGAACGTGTCCGAGTGGCACGACGACTCCGAATGGTACGAAGACATCTTCGCGGACTGGAGGAGCGCGAACGGTTTCTGAGAAATCCCCTTGACTCGTGACCGGGTTGAGGTAGAATGACGGTACACAAGAGAAGGGGGCAAGCCTTCATGCCCCGGTGCTGATCCTCTCCGGCCTGCAATAGGACCGACCACTTCTGACCAGATCCCCGAGCCAATGTGTCTCGGCCTGCGAGAACGTAACGGTGAGCGCGTGATGATCCAACAGACCCGCCACCTGGACCACTGCCCCCCTCTCGACTCACCCGAAGGGAGAACGACATGCTGCGAGGGATGACCGACAGCAACAGCGCCGAGCTTGCGCCCCTGGTGACCGCCCTGAAGCGCTTCGAGAGTGCACAGAGCCACTACGCCGACTTCGGAGCCTCGGACACCGAGCCCGACGCGGAGTGGCACGTGGTCCTCAGGGACGCGGTTCTCGGACACCCCTACCCGGGGACGCGGACCGAAGACGACTGGCAGCTATTCACCCGGATGACCGGGGTGAAGAGGGCCGCCGCCCGGCTGACCCGGGAGGCGAAGGCAGCGCACAAGGCGATCCTGGGGTGGCGCGACAACGCCCCGGCCAAGCAGTGGAGGCTGATGGAGACCTTCCTCCGCGACTACTGCTGGCGCGTCTCCTTCTGCACCTGCGAGGACTGAGACGGGCGCAAACGGACTGCCGGGGTCGCTCCCGGTCCCGAAAAGGGGCACCGTCAGTCGGCTACTGGTACTGCCGCTGTGCCCCCGGAGGTGGGCTGACCACCTACCTCCCGCCCGTCTCCTTTCTCAGACCGGGGGTCGAGCCACGCTCCCCCCGGTCGCCTCCCTTTCTTCGGAATTCCCTTGACCCATCAACTGGGTGGGGTATTCTATGGGTGAAAGGAGAGACGCTCATGTGCTTCAACGAACACTGCCGCCCCACCACGCGGTTCCCCTGCCCCCAGACGGACGCGGAGAACGACATCCGACGCCCGAACGACGGGAGCTACGGGGACGACGGACCCTCCACCCTAGCCTACATGGTCCATTTCGAGGACGAGGACTGGTACGGCTACCCCTACTGCCCCGGCTGCGTCCTCGGGATCGAGGCCGTCGAGAAGTGCCGGTGCGACCCCAACGACCGTGACGAGTTCTGCGTCTGCATCATCGACTGCGTCCCGGAGATCAAGATCCGCGACATGCTGATGGTGACGAAGGACGATGTCTGCGTCGGCTGCGGAACTCACTTCATGCGGACAGGGTTCGCGCTGTGAGCTTCTGCACGTTCTGCTGCGAGGCCGAGTGCGACGACGGGCTCTGCCTCTGCGATGACTGCGAGGAGATCATCAGGGAGGCGATCTGGGAGCGTACCCGGACCGACCTCCCGGGGCTGGTCGAGGACGTTCTCTGGAGCCTCGACTCCGACGACTGGAGCGAGCCTTGGCTCGCGGAGGTGAGACCGTGAGATGGTATGTCATTACCGGACGCCTCGACGGAGAGTGGGAGGACCGGATCGAACTGGTCCAAGCTCACTCCCAGAAGGAGGCGGAGGACATCTTCCTCCTCAACCTGTGGAGCGCCACCGCCGAGTTCTCCGAGATGGCGGACGCAGCCTACGATCACGACGAAGACCTCCACCCGACGCTCGCCCAGCTTCGGGCGCACGAGGACGAGCACGGCGGACTGATCCACCTGATCCACACCGTGGACTGCGGGCAGCCGAAGCCGAAGATCCTCAGGGAAACCGCTTGACCGATCACCTGACTGGGGTAGAATGTAGGTGAGAAGGGAAGCGAGAGGAGGTGCCATCGAGATCCTTGGGAAGTTCTTCCTATTCACTCTGATCGTGTCGGGGCTCATTTGTCTACCACTGGGCTGGGAGGCGTGGCGGAAGGACGCCGAAGCCTTCCGAGACCTGTGGCGGTGAGCCCCGCCACCACACCGCGAGGAGACATGGAGAACACGAACTGCCTCCAGGGGCTACGCTGTCCGAGATGCGGGCACGCCGACCGCCTCTACATCACCGCCACCACGACGTTCGAGGTGACGGACGACGGGACGGGGGATCACGACGACGTGCTCTGGGACAGCACGAGTCCGACGCAGTGCTCCGAGTGCGACTGGTTCGGTGACCTGGGCGACTTCGAGTTTGAGGAGCCCTGCGAGGCGATGCAGGCGGAAGCGTCCTGGCACGAGGATGACCCGGACAGCCCGTTCGAGGAGTAGCCGGGCAACTGGAATTGAAAAAGCGCGCACCCGTAATGGGTAGCGCGCTTTTTTTCGTTGACCGACTGAAATTGAAGACTTGCGGGCGCACATACCCGGACGCCTCGACCGAGCCGACCGACTGAAATTGAAGACTCGCACGCCCGCAATTGAAAAAGCACCCGGGGGTCCGGGGTGACCGGTTAGGTGGGGGGCTACGCGGTAGGAGGGAAAAAGGGGGGAGGCGTGGGGTGGATCACGCGGTCCCACCCCAGGTCTCGACCTCGTAGTAGCCTCGCTCGAACGCGCCGTTCGCGACGCGGTCCCGGGCTGCCTTGCACGTGAACGCGAGCGTCTTCCTGAGCCCGCCTATGTCCTTCCTGAAGCTAACGATCCAGAGCTTCATTAGTACCCCTTCCCGGCGCGACGCGCCTTCTTGTTGGCAACCCTCTTCCCGTACTTCCGAAGGTGCTTCCAGTAGGAGCAGAAACCCTTCGCCTTGCCGATCCGCTTTGCCTCGTTCCCGGTCATGGCTCCCTCGCTTTCGTGCCTGTAATGTACCCCGGTCAGCCGACGACGCAAGGACAATCCCGGAAAAACTTTCTTTCCGGAATTCCTTGACCGGTGAACTGACCACCGTATACTACTGCCGACTCGAACGAAAGGAGCAAGACGATGAGCAGAAAGCAAGACTCGCTCGACCGCAAGCGCAAGGCGATGACGGAGGCTTTCGTCACTGCGGTTGAGACCGCCGGGAAATGGCTTCCCGACTGGATCTGCCAGCGTCCGCGCAACTTCATCACGGGCAAGGCTTACCGGGGCATCAACTGTGTCATGCTCCCGGTCGCCCAGATGCTGAACGGGTGGGAGAGCCCCCTGTTCGCGGGCAAAGGGCAGATCAAGGAGGCGGGCGGGCGCATCAAGGACGATGAGTTCCGCAACGCGACATGGGTTTTCTTCTGGGGCTCTTACGAGAAGAAGAAGACCGACCCGGTGACCGGAGAGGAGACGACGCGCCGTTTCTGGTTCCCGAAAGCCTATCAGGTCTGGAACCTTGAGCAGACCGAAGGGGTCCGCGAGGGGAGGATCAAGGGGCTCACGACGGGGACGGTGGACGGGGCCGAGCTTCAGGAAAGCGCCGAGGCGCTACTCCGGGGATACATCGACGCCGAGAAGATCAAGACGGCGCACGGAGACCCGGCATTCTGGCCGAGCCTCGACACGATCACCATGCCCAACCCCGATGAATTCGCCGACACGGAAGGGTATTACAACGCCCTTTCGCACGAGGCGGTTCACTCAACGGGAGTCGAGGCGCGCACCGGGCGGACCGACTTCTCCGGATGGCGGGGAGGACACGAGTACAGCCGGGAGGAGCTTGTAGCCCAGATGGGCGCGGCATTCATCCGGGCCGAGCTTGGCCTCTCGACCGAGACCGGGGAAGCCCGGGACGCGGCATACCTGAAAAACTGGCTCGACGCGATGAGCGCCGACCCGTCGATGCTCTTCGACGCGGCGCAGGACGCGGAGAAAGCCCTCCAGTACATCAGGAAGGCCGCCGGAGTCGCGGACCCGAGCGAGGAGCCCGCGAGGGAGCCCGAGACCGTAGAGGCGTCCTAGAGAGCCTCTGAGGGGAAGGGGAGAAATTCGGAAACAATCTGGATTTCTCCCTTGACCCGTCGGCTGACGAGGGTACTATTACCCCGACAAGAGTGAGACTGACAGACCGGAAAGGAGACGCACGGATGGACACTCTCACCCGAGCCGCAATCGAGAAGGCCGCGACCGAGAAGGTGGTCAAGGGCGCGACCGCCGAACTGGAGCCCGGCACCTACGAGGTACACGAGACCTTCGAGGTACACGGGACGATCACCAAGGGCGAGGACTACGAGCAGAAGTTCTGGAACTCGCTCCCCCTCATGGGGATGCTTCTCCGGGCGATGAACGAGGCCGGGGTGGTTCTGGGGAAGGGCAGGGTAAAGCGCATGGTCGAGGACGTTCTCGCCCGCGACATGACCTCCGAGGAGCTTCTCGCGGAGAAGGAACTCAAGAAGTGGGTTTCCGCCGCGCAGAAGGAGCTTTCCGAGAAGGCGACGAAGCCCGCCACCGGGAAGACGACCTCAAGCCTTTCGGTCACCTGCCTGACCGAGGCGAAGCCCTACGCGGTCGAGACCGAGAAGGAGACCGCCCGCGCATGAGGCCGGACGGGAAAGGGGAGGCCGGAAAGAAACTCCGGTTTCCCCTTGACCGATGATCTGTCGGGGGTACAATACAGGCAGAAAGGAGAGAGAGACCGATGGAACTCACGAAGAGGCAGGAAGCCTACTGCGAGGCGGTGGAGCGGAACCTCAAGGGGCTCGAAGGAGTCTCGACGGGGGACTGCCCCGGCTGCGAGCAGTGCGCCGAGAACGCCGACATGACCCCGGAGGAGCACGAGGAGGCGTGGGGCTCGATGGACGGGGCCGAGGCGTCCTTCTCCTGGCGCTCCTGCGGGATCTGCGGCTGCCACCTTGGGGGCGACCGCCACGTCTGGCACTTCATCATCCCGAAGGACGGTAGCTGCGTCGGCCAGCCGATCTATCACGAGGACGACGCCTGCACCGACTGCGTTATGTTCCTCGCGAACGGCGACGTGCCCGAGGACGAATACCTCGACTGGATCGACTGAGAAAAATCCGGGAAGGGCCTTGCGCCGTGACGAGGCCGGGGTATACTACAGTCACTTGAAGAGAGGAGGCCAGATGCGGATCTGAGAGGGGCAAGCCGGGGAGCAGCGCGGCGGGGTGGCCGCGCCGAGACCTCCCGAAAGGCCCAAACGAGAAACCTCTCCCGTCCCGACCTGAGAGCCCTACCTTGACCCCGAGAGACGCGCCCGGCACCCGATCCGGGAGAGGCGGACTCGACGGCGACTGATAGCACGGTAGGCAGGCGGGGAAGCGCGGGGAGGGGGGCGGCAAGGGGCTGGCATCCTGCGCTGCCACAGACAAGGAGTTCGCGCTACGACGTTGGCCAAAGGAGCCCTGTTAGCTCAGATCGGTAGAGCGCCGACGCCGAGAGAGGGGGGCAACCCTGGGAGGCATCCCGGGCAAGCCCCTGAAGGTCTGGCCGACCTGAAACCCTCTCCGAACTGCCCGAGGCCACGGGCGGGGGATGGCATTCCCCGAAAGGGGCGGAGGTCACGGGTTCAAATCCCGTACAGGGTAGCCTCCTCACCGAGAGAGCTTGCATGGTGATCGGGTTAGGTGACGCATCCGGGGACGCCTCTAAACCCGCCAGCGCTTCCCCGCGCTAGGTGGTAGCAGGCGGGGTGCGTTGGGCCGGTTCGACTCCGGCCCCGCCATTCAATCTTTCTCGGAATTCCCTTGCGCCGTGACTTGACGAGGGTACAATTACGGTGAAAGGAGACGAGAGAGATGAAGACCAAAGGCCCTTACGACTTCGCCGCGAAGCGCAAGCAGTACCGAGGCTACACGATGGAGCAGCTTCGCTTCGCAGCCCAGGATTGCCTCGACACGATCAACGCATGGCGTCCGGGGCATCACCCGAACGAGGGGTGGTACCTTGATGACTACCACACGATCAAGGACGAAATCCGCCGCCGCCTCACTTCCGACGTGTGCGAGACCTGCGGAAAGTAAATCCGGATTGCACTTGACCGGTGGTCTGGCGGGGGTATAATAGTACCGAGTCGAGAGAAGAGAGACCCGAAGGGAGAGAGACATGCTGACCCGAAAGCACTTCGAGGCCATCGCCGCGACGCTGAAGCAGGCCCGGGCGGACGCGGACGAGGGGAACCGGTTCACGGTGGACGACGTGTCCATCGCCCTGGCCGGTGTCCTCAAGGCGGAGAACCCGCGCTTCGATGAGGAGCGCTTCCTTGAGGCGTGCGACGCGCACAGCCTGAAGGCGTAGAGAGAGGCGGGAAGCGAGGCCGGATACGCTGGGGCCGACGGGTCCAAAGAAGTAGGGATGCTAATACAGCTACGCACCCGAACCGTGGACGACCTCGCTTCTCTCTCTCTCAGTGGAGCACGTGCGGGAAAGCCCGTACCCCGGTGATACGTGCCGAGGCCCAGTAGGGCAGGCGGCTGACCGAGGGGAAGCGGGTTATAGCAGATCCCCGGTCCGGCGGGATAGCCCGGACCACTGACCCCGCCGCACCCCTCCACAACTCTCGGAGCCCCCTCAGGGGGTAGCGCTACAAAGGCCGTTCGCGACGGCTGGCGAAGCCCGTGCGTCACAACGCATACCGGTAACGGGTGAGGGTAGGAGCAAGCCGGGGATACTCGGCTGCCCACTGCCTCCTGAAGCGGTTCCGAGAAAACTTCGGAATGACCTTGCCCCATGAACTGGCTGGGGTATAATACTGTCAGTCGAGGGGAGAAGAGAACCGAAACCCGAAGGGAGAGAGACGATGGACGAGGACTACGGATACGACGACTGCGGCTGGGAGCGCGACGACGACTACAACGTGTTCGAGGAGAACTGTCTCGACGCGGACCGCGCCGCCGGGGAGTTCGAGGAGCCGGGGCCGGACGACGGCGCGGGCTACTGCCGCTCCTGCGATGAGTGGCACGACGACCTCGAAGCCGGGCTGTGCTTCGAGTGCGGCAGCCTGAGCGAGTGCGAGCGCTGCGGGGGGCCGGAAGACGACTCCTGCATGGGCTGCCCGGAGTACGCTCGCAAGGCGAGCAAGATGGACCCGGGCGGGGTCTACAACGCCGCCGGGGAGTGCATCGGCCGCACCGACGAGCCGATCCTCTACTGAGGCCCAGGGAACGAGCCCCCCTCCGGGAAACCGGGCGGGGGCTTTTTTCGTGGAATACCCTTGACCCGTGAACTGACGGGGGTATAATTACAGTGACAAGAGGGGAGAGAGACCCCGGAAAGGAGACGAAGAGATGAGCGGAGACATGCTCTACGCGGACAGCGGGGCGAACCACCGGCTACACCCGGACAGCGACCCCCCGCCGAAGGAATTCGAGGTCGAGGTCCGGGTAACCGCCCGGTACTTCATCATCTGCGATGAAGAGGTCGCGAGCAGCGCGGAGGAGGCGAGGAGCTACGCGGAGGGCCTGAACGACTCCGACTTCCTCGACGCTCCGAACTACGAGGTTGACCGCGTCGAGGTGCTCGACGCCAACGAACTCTGAGGTGAACGATGGAGCGCGTGACCCGAAACAGGATTGGCTCGATGCCCTTCCGGGTCGAGATGGCGATGGCTCACGCGCTCCTCGCTCGCAGGATGCGCCACGTCGCCCGCTGTAACTGCGGGAAGGGGGAGGCCGGGCCGGACTGCACGACGGTCCACCCCTACCCCTCCGAGCAGACGGAGAGGGCCGAGGAAGCCGCTGAGCGGTCCCGGGCCAGGATGAACGAGTACCGGGCCAACAGGGTCTGGAGGTACGACGGCGGACAGCAGAAGGGCTGAGACCGGCTTTCAGCCCTTCCCCTGCCGATAGGTAGGGCATGGAGGCTGACATGACCAAGCGACACCTGAGCCGCTACTGCACCGGGCCGGACTGCCTCTGCACGAGGAAGTTCTACGACGTGGGCAACCATCTCATCTGCGAGTATTGCCGGAAGTTGCTCTACAAGCGCGAGCCGCGCCGCTGAAATTGAAAATGCACCCGGGCCATCGAAATTGAAAACGCACCCGGGCTTTCGACCGATCAAAGGGGCACCTACCGACCGACCGGCATAGGGGAGCCCCGCCCCGCCGGGGGACGCCCCGCCCGCCCGCCACGCCCCGCCCTGGGGAAAATCCCCCACCTGCCATCCTGTCAGTGGGGAAAATCCCGCACTGGGGAAAATCCCGCACTGGAAGAAAAATCCGGGATTGCCTTGCCTCGTGACTTGACCGGGGTACAATACTGGCAATCCCGAACCGAAAGGAACCGAGAAATGGACGACCGAGGCGACGGCTGGTATTGCGCGTGCGATGAGGGTCCGTGGGCGAGCGCGGGGTATGCGGCTGACTGCCGCAAGTGTCGGCGCTACCTGAGCCCGGCTGACTACCGCGACCGCAAGGTCTACTACGTGGAGGCCGGGGTGGTCACCGACGAGGCGCGGGCTTGGCCGGTCGCCGCTTCCGGAAAATAAATCCGGAATTCGGTTGACCGGTGACCTGACCGGGGTACAATACTTCCGAGTCGAGAGGGGGCGGGAAAAGCCCCGCGAGCCCCGCACGGAGTCCTGCGGATAGCCCGGGCTGCGCCGGACCCCCCTCTCCTCTCACCCCCCTGACCCCGAAAGGAAACCGCGCTATGGACCCTGACACCGCCCTCGAATTCATCATCTCCGCCCTCTCGACTCTTTCCTGCGATGAGCTTTCGCAGCGGGAAACCGTCGATACCGCTGCCGACATTGTCGAGCGCGTAGAGGCGCTCCGGGACTGGCTTCTCCGGGGAGGCTACCAGCCTAGCCTCATCGACGCGCTTGAGCGGAACTTCGGAACCGAGTGCCACGCGCTTTTCCGGAAATAATCCGGAATTGCGCTTGACCGGTCAACTGGCCGGGGTACTATTACTGCGAACCGGGGAGGACGCGACGCGCCGGACGCGAGCCCGCGAAAGAGGCTGCGCCGGACGCGCCGCTCCCCGGTGACCGAAAGGAACCGAGAAATGGACGACTGGGCCGAGGCGCACGCGATTTTCGACCCCTGCGAGGAAGGTTACTGCCGGATTTGCGGGATGCTCGCCGATCTGGACTCCGGGACCTGCGAGGACTGCCACGAGGCGCTTTCCGAGGACATGGACGAATTCGACCTCGCCCAAGGCGCTTACTGGGCATGGGCGGACTGCCACGGAGGGCAGGCGAGCCCGGAGTACGAGGCGCTCTCCCAGAGTCCCTACAAGCCCGGAGCCTGCGAGAACGGCCCGGAGCCCGGCAGCGACGCGGAAGTCTACTACGCTCGCCTCCTGCGAGCACGGGGCTGCGAGCCCGTAGCCTCCGGCGAAACGCACCCCGATGAGGGTCTGTCGAGGCGCTGCTAGGGCGCGCCTCCTCGGAATTCGAGATAATTCCGGAATAGGCTTGACCGGTGACCTGAACGGGGTATATTACCTGTGAGTCGAGGGGAAGCGACTCGAAACCCGAAAGGAACCGGATCATGATGCGCTACGCAACGATACTCGTTCTCTCGACGGTCGCCGGACTGCTCATCGCGATGTCGGTGGCGCTGTGAGTCGCCGGAGCGTATTCGGCTGGCACTATCCCGCCGGAGCCGAGAACGACCCTAACGCCCCTTGGAACCAGCCGGACGAGTCCGAAATGGACGAGTGCGAGTGCGGGAACATGAAACACGAGGAGGCGTCCTACTGTGACGAGTGCCACGAGGCGGACGCGGGAGAGGCCGCTTACGAGGCGATGATGGACGCGAGGATGGAGGCGGACTGGTACTAGCCCGCCTACGTCCTTTCGGTAGAGAGAGCCCGCCCGGGTGGTCCGGCGCGGGCTTTCTCGCGTGACGGGAGAAAAACTTCGGAAACCGCTTGCGCCGTGACTTGACCGGGGTACTATTACGGCGAGAAGGGAAGAAACGACCGAAAGGAACACGGACATGGCAAGCTGGCACGGAAACGAGGACGCGGGCGACCTGAGCATGATGGGCGCTGCGGACGCGAGCGCGGAGCGCGACTTCAACGATACGGAGCGCGCGAAAATCGCGACTCTGGACGAATTCATCCGCGACCAGGAGGACGTGGACTTCCACGGCTTCGGGGAGGGAACGGCCTGCCTTGAGGCTTTCTTCGAGTCGCGGAGAATGGACTGGCGCGACGAGGCGCTGTGGGATGAGTGGATCGACGCGGCGGACGAGGCGGTGGACGCCTACTGGCGCGCGAACCGCTACTGAGGAAACGAGAACGGCCCGCACCCGGGGAAACCGGACGCGGGCCGTTTCGCCTCGCCGAAATTGAATTGAATAAGGGGAATTGAATATACACCCGAAAATGCACCCGGTGCTAGGCGGTAGGGGGATGCGCGTACTTAACGCGCGGCGCGGGGTGCGCGGGGGTGCGCCGGGCGGCGCGGGGGTGGGCGCGCCCGGAGGCGCGGGTGGCGTGCGGTCGGGGCGGAGAGCCCCGGAGCCCGGGAGAGCCCCGGGCGAATTCGGGAGAGAGTCTAGCCTCGCCTCCTCATCGGTCAAGCGCTTTCCCCCGGAGCCCCGGGAGAGCCTCCCCGGAGAGAGCCTCCGCCTCCTCTCCCGGAGCCCGGAGAGAGAGCCTCCGGAGAGAGCCCCGGAGAGCCCCGGAAAAGAAATCCGCTCAAAATCCGGATTTAGCGCTTGACGGTTTCCGGATCGGAGGATACCTTTCCCCCGGTTAGCAATGGCGCTAACCGCCACCGAAAGGAAACGCACAATGAAAACTCGCAAGGGAAAAGCGCTTTGGCAAATCCGGGCGGAGAAGGAATTCGAGGCAGACTTCGGAGAGGCTCCGGCGGATTGCATCCGTTGGGACGAGGCGGAAACTCACGAGAACGTAGCCTCCGCGTTCGGGGGCTGGGATGCCGGAACCTACGTTCGGGAGAATGACAACGGAACCACCCGTATCATGCGGAGCCCGGAGCGCTACGAGGCGGACCCGAGAACGGAACTCGGGATAACCGCTTTCCTTCTCGAAACCGATGAGGGGAGAGCCTCGGCCATCGACTCCGGAGCCTCCTTCTCCGGGGTAGACTTCAACCCGGGTTACGGTGCGGTCTACTCCGAGCCTACGGAAAGCGAGAATGACACAAACCCGGACGACCAAGCCTCGCAGCGGGAATTCACCGCAAACGAGCTTAACCGGGAAGAGGCTAACCGGGTTTCCCGGGAGCGGTTCATTTCCCGGAGTATCGCCCGGGCGGAGAGCCTCGGGGTAGCGCTTTCGGCGGAGGCTCTCCGGGAGCTTGAGAGAGCCTGCGAAACCGCCCAAGGATAGGAGGCGGAGGCGGAGAGAGAGCCCCGGGAAACCGGGGCTTTTCTCGTTTCCCCGGAGAGCCCCGGAAACGGGGCTTTCGCGCCTCCCGGAGAGAGCCCCGGGCGGAGAGCCTACCCCGGAGCCCGGAGCCCCGGAGCCTACCCCGGAGAGCCCCGGAGAGAGCCCGGAGCCCGGAGCCCGGAGAGCCCCGGAGCCCGGGCGGAAACCCGGAGCCCCGGAGAGCCCCGAGAGAGAGAGCCCCGGAGCCCCGGGAAGCCCCGGGAGAGCCCCGGGAGAGCCCCGGAGCCCGGTACCCTATGCGGAGAGCCCCGGGAGAGCCCGGAGCCCGGGAAGGGCCGTTTCCGGGCTTCCCAGAGGCATGGGGAAAATCCCCCGGTCTCCCGGAGCCCGGAGAGAGCCCCGGGAAATCCGCCCGGATTGTGGGGAATATCCCCCACCCCACCCCCCTTTCTCATCCTGAGAGGCGCACAGTTCGGGGACAGTCTACCAACCCCCCATTTTTGTTGGAAATGAGCGAAGCGTACCAGGGGAGAGAAGTGGATAAAATTGCGTGGAAAAAATCGTCGCGGAACAGAGGGGTGCAGACACCGACCGGTGGGCCTGTTTCCATCGAAAAAATTCGCGCCGACCGCTTCGCGGTGATGACGTGTACCTTCTGCCCAGCGGTGGGATGGATGATTGCGCCGACAGACGAAGAAGGGAGGGGGCCGGGCGGCG
>Ga0180437_10008056_pt1 | contig 13512 bp, 9 predicted proteins | sample SS_ome_4_FD_132410 | JGI IMG/M metagenome (GOLD analysis project Ga0180437, IMG submission 132410) | Hypersaline lake sediment archaeal communities from the Salton Sea, California, USA - SS_3_D_1 metaG | ecosystem: Environmental > Aquatic > Non-marine Saline and Alkaline > Hypersaline > Sediment...
CCCCCCGCACCTGGAGCGCTGCTGTGGCCCAGGCAGAGGCTGAGGCCACCCGCCGCGCCACCGCCGGGCCGCCCACCCCCTTCCCGCCCGGCGTCGTCACCGCCACCCCCAACCGCATCCTGGTCACCCCCACGCCCCGGCCCCAGAACGGGGCCACCGCCGCCGCGGTGCGCGCCCGGGCCACCATCGACGCTCTCACCACCGGCACCGCCACCCCGACACCCCGGAGCTGGGTGACGCCCACCTCGTTGCCCCTGCTCGTCCCTCTCCGGCAACTGTCGCCCACCCCTGCACCCACCGGCACCCCCAACACCATCCCGCGCTCCCTGCGCGGCAAGATCGCCTTTGTTTCCAACCGGCTGAGCGAGCCCCAGATCTTTGTCATGGACCCCGACGGCCGCAACGTGGCCTGGCTGACCCAGCGCTATCCCTACGACGCCGCCCTGGCCCGCGAGCCGGTTGCCCCCACCGGGCTGCGGCGCGCCATCGTGCAGCCCGACGGCCGGGGCTCCCCGCAGATCTACCTGTACGACCACGGCCGGGGCACCACCACCGCCATCACCCACCTCGACGGCATGGCCTACGACCCGGCCTGGTCGCCCAGGGGCGAGCCAGTCGCCTTTGTCTCGACCCACCAGGGCAACGACGAGATCTATACCGCCAACAGCGACGGATCGGACCTGCAACGTCTGACCTCCAACACCTGGGAGTGGGACAAGCACCCCTCCTGGTCACCGGACGGCGCCCAGATCGCCTTTTACTCCAACCGTTACACCGGCCGGCGCCAGATCTGGATCATGGACGCCGGCGGCAGCAACCCGCGCAACATCAGCGACAACGAGTACGAGGACTGGGATCCCGTCTGGATCAAATAATACCATGGAACTATTGGAATACTGGAGGACGATCAAGAAACGCCTGTGGCTCATCGTCCTGCTCACCGTGCTGGCCGTGGCCAGCGCCATCTACTGGGGACAGCGGCAGGTGCCCCTTTACACCACCACCACCACCCTCTTCCTCAACCCCGCCGCCTCCAGCCCGCTGCTGCCCTACGAGGCCAGCGGCTCCACCCAATCGCTGGCCAACACCTACATGGCCTACATGCGCACCAGCGCCTTCGCCAACCTCGTGGCCGGGGTGCTGGACGCCCCCCTACCCGCGGACGAGATCCTCGAGGCCCTCGCCACCCGCCTGGTGCCCGACACCCAGTTCTTCCAGATCAGCGCCACCCACCCCGACCCCTCCCTCGCCCAGGACCTGGCCAACAGCGCCGCCCGGGCTCTGATCGCCGAGAATGCCGCCCGCCAGCAGGCCCAGCGCCAGCAGATCGAGGCCCAGCGCGACCCCGCCGCCACCCTGGAGCGCCAGCAACTGGTCCAGCTCCAAACCGCCCTCCAGGAGGAGCTGGCGGTCAACAGCGACCAGATCGCCGGCCTGCGGGCCCAGATCGCCGAGCTCGGGGACCAGCTCCCCTCCGAGGACCTCGACCGCCAGCGCCTGGACCTGCGCCAGGAACTGGCCAACCACCAAACCCTGCGCGTCGAGCTCTACGCCAGCCTGGCCCAGACCCAGGCCGCCCTGACCACCGGCAGCGAGGACCCCGCTGGCCTCCTGGTCGACACCGCCGTCGTCGTCGACCCCGCTCCTCTGCCGCAGGAGGCCCAACCCCGCCACCTGCTGCGCTACGCCCTATTGGCTGCGGTCGCCGCCGTGGGCCTGGGCGTGGCCCTGGCCTTCCTCCTGGAGTACCTCGACTGGACCGTCAACACCCCGGAGGCGCTCGAAGCCCTCTACGGCCTGCCCACCCTGGGCGTCATCGGCGCCTACCGCACCCGGGGGGGCGGCAGGGACGGCGCCGAGCCGGTCATCGCCCTGGCCGAGCCCCGCTCCCCTGTCGCTGAAGCCTTTCGCGCCCTGCGCACCAACCTCCAGTTCGCCAGCCCCGGCAGCCCCCCGCGCAGCCTGCTGGTCACCAGCGCCGGCCCCGTCGAGGGCAAGACCGTGACCGCCGCCAACCTGGCTGTCAGCCTGGCCCAGGCCGGCCAGCGCGTCATCCTCGTCGACGCCGACCTGCGCCGCCCGCGCCTGCACCGCCTCTTTGACGTCGACCGCCAGCCGGGCCTCACCGACCTGGTCGCCGGCCCCCGCACCGGTCTCCAGGCCTGCCTGCACCCCGGCGGCCTGCCCAACCTGTGGATCATGCCCTGCGGGCCCCTGCCGCCCAACCCCGCCGAGCTCCTGGGCGCCCCCCGCACCGCCATGGCCATGGCCCAGCTCGCGGCAGTGGCCGACGTCGTCGTCTACGACGCGCCCCCCGTCGCCACCGTCGCCGACGCCCTGGTCCTCAGCCCCCGCGTCGACGGTGTCCTGCACGTCGTCCAGGCCGGCGGCCCCCGCCGCGACGTCGTGCAACGGGCCCGGGATACCCTGCGCAGGGCCGGCGCCCCCCTCCTGGGCACCGTCCTCAACCGGGTCCGCGCCGGCGACCTGGGCTACTACCGCTACTGCTACGATGGCAATTATCACGGCGAGAACGGCAAGGATCCGGAGGGCAGGGCCTGGTGGCGCCGCACCCTGGTGCAGGCTGCCGAATGGGCCGAGGGGCGCCTGTCCAAGGAGGAGGGGGATGCCGGTGCCTGAGCCGCTGTATCTCGTCACCGGCGGGGCTGGCTTTATCGGCTCCAACCTCGTTGAGCGCCTGATGGGTTGGGGTGCCCGCGTGCGCATCCTGGACAATCTGAGCACCGGCAAGCGCGAGAACTTGGCCCCCTGGCTTGACCGTCTCGAGTTGATCGAGGGTGATCTCCGCAACCCCGGCGCGCTTGGGCGCGCCGTGGCTGGCGCCACCTACGTCCTTCACCAGGCCGCCCTGCCCTCCGTCCCCCGCTCAATCGCCGACCCTCTCACCACCCACCAGGTTAACGCCACTGGCACCCTCAACCTGCTCCTCGCCGCCCGCGACGCCGGCGTGCAGCGCCTGGTGTATGCCTCCTCCTCCTCCGTCTATGGCGACAGTCCTGGCCTGCCAAAGCATGAGGGGATGCCCACCCGTCCCCTCTCGCCCTACGCTGTCTCCAAGCTGGCCGGTGAGCACTACTGCCTGGCCTTCCATCAGGTCTACGGCCTGGAGACCGTATGCCTGCGCTATTTCAACGTCTTTGGCCCCCGTCAGGACCCTGGCTCCCAGTACGCGGCCGTCGTGCCCAAATTCATCTCCATCATGCTCGACGGCCGGCAACCGCTCATTTATGGTGACGGCACCCAGTCTCGCGATTTCACCTACGTGGCCAACGTCGTCGAGGCCAACCTGCTCGCCTGCCACGCGCCGGGCGCACCCGGACAGGTACTCAACGTAGCCTGTGGCGAGCGCCACACCGTCCTCGAGCTTGTCACCGGCCTGGAGCAGATCCTGGGTTGTTGCGCTCACCTCCAGTTCGCCCCGCCCCGCCCCGGCGAGATCCGGCACTCCCAGGCCGCCATCGACCGCGCTCGAGCCCTGCTGGGCTACGAGCCCCAGGTATGCTTTGCGGAAGGGCTCGAACGAACAGTTACCCTTTTTGGAGCTGACGAGGGCGCCGCAGCGTGGCCGTCCCCGAAAAAGCGGATAGGCAGATGTGACCCCGACTGAGATGCCGCTCTGGGGAGACGTGCGAGTGTTTTTTAAACAACTTGCCAAGAGCTGCCTGAAAAGAACGCCGCTGCAGCCCTATATAGAGGCGCGTTTGCTGCCCAAGCTGTGGGGGCTCTTTCTCATAAACGCGTTTTGCCAACGTGTTCTGGGCATCAACCGACGTATGCCACGCCTGGTACACTTTACGTCTCAGACTGTGCAGGCGGGCAAGATCCATCTGGGAGAAGGCACCTGGCCTTCTCTCTTTGCCAGCAGTCACCTCTACCTCCAAGCAGGCAACGGCATCTTTGTCGGCGACAACTGCCTGATTGGTCCCGGGGTCAAGATCGTCTCGGCGAATCACGATCCCGACGATCCGAAACGTCGTTGGCTCAAGACGCAGCCTGTCCGCATAGGCTCGGATTGCTGGATCGGTGCGAATGCAGTCATCTTGCCTGGGGTGGCCATCGGGGATCGTGCCGTGGTAGGTGCTGGCGCCGTCGTGACTCGTAATGTGCCTCCTGGCGCGGTGGTGGCCGGCAACCCTGCACAGGTCATCCGCTACCTCGGGGAGAGAAGCTGAGTGTTCAAAGAGAGCGCTTGGCGACTGGCCACCCAGTTTGCGGTTACCATCATGGCCGTGCTTACGAGTGTCATCGTCAACCGGCTACTGGGTCCCACCAACAAGGGCATGTACGTGATCGTCACGCTGGCTACTGGCACCATCCTGCGTTTTGGTGGCTTGGGGCTTTCTTCCGCCATTGCCTACCATGTTGCCAAAAAGACCTTTGCACGCGAACAAGTTTGGACCTTTGTGATCGTCTTCAGTGTGCTATGGGGACTCATACTGGGCCTAGTCGGCGCCGTCATTTTTGCTCTGTTGCCAGGGGAAGCGCTAAAGCTGGATAGCGTCGGGACAGTGTTTCTGTATGCCGGGGCATTGTCACTTTTTTCTAACCTGGCCGTCGTCTACCTGCGCTACTATATCCTGGGCGGCCAGCAGTTTGGCCTGTTTAACCGCATGGACATCCTGCGCAATGCGCTAGGTTTTGTGTTCCCAGTCGTTCTGCTCGTTGCCCTGCGCGACAAATTGGTAGCGATGTACCTTGCCTGGCTTTGCACACCCATCCTGATGATGATCATTCTGGGCTGGGTCAGCTGGGCGCCGTGCCCCTTACGCGACGTGCCATGGAAGGCGATGGTAAGGACGCATCTGGCGTATGGCTTGAAGAACTATGTCGCCCAACTTCTACAGTTCTTCAACTACCGGCTGGATAGGTTCGTACTCAACTTTTTCATGGGCGCAACCCAGGTTGGACTCTATTCGGTTGCTGTCAGTCTTGGGGAATATGTCTGGCAACTCTCCAATGCCGTTCAAACGGTGCTGTTCCCCAAGGTGGCGGCAGCAGATGAGGAGCGTGCGACCATCATGACCGCTCGCGCCAACCGTAATACGGTCTTCCTCTCAGCCATCGCTGCCCTGGGCTTGGGGCTTTTTGGCTACTGGATCATCGATTTGCTCTATGGCGAGGAGTTCCTTCCCGCCTACCAGGGCCTGTTGTGGTTGCTACCCGGTGTAGTTGCCTTTAGTGCGGTCAAGATTCTCTACTCCGATCTGGCCGCTCGGGGGCGACCGGAGATCGGCTCCTATTTCACCGGGGGAGCCATCGTTGCCACTCTGCTTTTTGACTTTCTGCTGATTCCCAGGAGCGGATTGGTTGGAGCCGCACAGGCTTCGACCCTTGCCTACTCCTCCGCGGCGGTCATCTGCACCGTCCTCTATGTCAAAATTACGGGCGTGCATGTCCGGTTGCTCTTTCTCCCCCAACGCGAGGACTTTCGAGCTTACGCTCGACTGGTTAGTCGTGCCGGTCACATCACAGCCGGCAAATTGATGAAGGCAAAGTGATCGGGTCGCAGGATTTCATAAAGCGAGCGAAATTTCTGGATACTGATTGTGTCCAAATTTCTCGTGCCAGCTAATTGGCCTTTTCGTCAAGTGGGTGCGACTCCAGCACTGCCGTAAACAGGCAGTGCTAGGCAGATTTCTGTCGATTTCAGTGCCTAGCACCGGCTCTTCCAGGCCGGTGCGACATGACGAGATTATTGGGAACCTGGAGAGAGAACCACTAATGACCTTTCACAGAACACTGCCAAGTTCTTTCCCTGCTCAAGCCGAACCCGTGACTAGCCGGTTTCTGACGATTCCACCCATTTCTAGCGCCTGTCACGGACTTGCGCCCAGCGCCAAAGTCCGCATCAGTGGTGTGAAGCAGCACTGAGTGGGGCAGGCCTGAATGAGAATGCTGTGCGTTGCCCCCCTGTTCTCTGGCATTCGGGACTTTGTACTTGGCAGAGGTGAGCCCCAGGGTATGCCTGGCTTCTACCGGTTTCTGCACGGTATGGAGGCCAAGGGGCATGAGCTTCACGTGATCTTTCGCACCGAGGAGCAGGTCATGCCCAAGATATCAGACCAGGTGTTCCTCTACGCTGGAAACACTCCGGCGCGCTGGCGGCACCGGCTCCGTGGCAAGTTCTGCCTGGATGTCCTGAGCGCTACTTCTGTCGGCCTGCGCCTGAGCCGGCGTCTGAGTTTCGACGTGGTGTACGGTCATCTGGCGTATGGCGCAGCAGCAGGATTCCTGTTGGGCCGGTTGTTGGGCATTCGGAATGCTACTAGGCAGTATGGCAGCCTACTCTATGGACAGTATGGACCGAGCCGTTGGCGCATACTGCGAGGGAATACCAAGGCTGCGTTGCCGTTCTTGTTGCCTGCTGACCACTGGATCATAACTCAGGATGGCACACGAGCTGATCGGGTGGCAAGGCTTTTCGGCACAGAAGAGACAAAACTGCACATATGGTTAAACGGTTTCGACCAGGAATCTGGCGACTGTGATGGCGAGGCTCCGATCCGTTGGCCGCTGCCAGATGGCGCGAAAAGTCTTCTATGGCTTGGCCGGTTGCAGGGGTGGAAAAGACCCGATCGCGCCATCAACCTACTGCAGGGTGTGCTGCAAACGCGCCCAGATACGCACCTCGTCTTTGTCGGGTCTGGCGATTGGGTGCCCAAGCTCGAATCGGCAGCCAGGGAACTGGGCCTGTCCGGGCATATTCATTTCATGGGTGCAGTCCCTCACAAGCACGTCTGGTCTTACTACAGGAGGTGTGACCTCTTTCTGTCACTGCTCGACTATTCGAATCTGAGCAACACGGTGATCGAGGCGATGGCCTCTGGATGCTGTGTCGTTGCACTGAATGAGGGGGATACCGGCCTGCTCGTACGAGACGGACAAACGGGATTTCTCCTTGACAAAAAGTCTCTGGAGACCGCGCCGGCCTTGGTGAGCCGGCTGCTGGACGACGACAGACTGCGCACGAATGTCGGCTCTCAGGCGCAAACGTTTGTACAGCGGCACTTGCCTTCCTGGGACGAGAGGATAGCCAAGGAGATTACGCTGCTGGAGAACCTGGCTGCATCACGGAAAGGGCTTTCAGGGTGAACCAGGCAATACCAGAAAAGACCGCAGGCTCCCAGATAAGCGTATTCGCCATCCTGCGCCGCTACCATCCAGACTTCTCAGGCGCGGGGAGACAAGCGCGCCAGGTCTCTGCGCGGCTGGCAAAGGAAGGCTTTCGTGTTGTCGTGCTCACCCAGTGGGAGGGACGAGCCCGGGAGGTCTCAAGAGAACAGTTCCTGGATGGCACCCGCGTCCGGCGCCTATCTGTAGTCAGGCAGGTACCTCGCAACCAGCTGCCGTTCCCGGACAGGCTGTCCAGTGCCTTTGCGCTGGTCAGCGCCCTTTTGAACAGGGCTTCTTTTGTCCTCAGTTGCCTCTGGACGATGTTGCGTACGGCTGCTCAGCCGGGGATCATGCAGCTCTACAGTTGTAACGAGTTCACCTTTTTCCTGGTTCTTGTGTCCCGTCTCCTGGGGCTGCATCCCGTCATCAGGATGACTCTGATGGGTTCCGACGATCCTGTCTCTCTGGCCAGGCGTCCGCTGGGCAGGCTTGCCTTCCGTGCCTTTGCCGCGGCTGACGCCGTGGTCAGCCTGTCGACGCCGCTGACCGACAGTTACCTGGCTGCCGGCTTGGATCCCCGAAAGTTGGCACAAATCCCCAATGGTGTAGACTGTGATCAATTTCATCCAGTGTCACATAGTGAGAAGCGGAGGCTGCGCGGGCATCTTGGCCTGGATAGCTGCGCCTGCTACATCGCATTCGTGGGCACCGCCTATGCGCGCAAAGGGGTAGACATCCTTGTCGAGGCTTTTGTGCGGGTAGCCGAGCGGCACGATGAGGTGTCGCTTGTCATTGTGGGTCCAAGTGATTTCAGCGACACCCGGAGATACCGGCCTGAGCGTAGCCAACAAGTTGCCGCCTGGCGGGAGCAAATATCCAAGGCAAGGCTGGCAGCCCGGGTGGTGTGGACCGGCGAGGTACAAGATGTCGCTGCATATCTGCAGGCTGCCGATATCTTTTGTTTTCCTTCCCGCCGGGAGGGAATGCCGTCGGCGGTGCTGGAGGCCATGGCGGTTGGCCTTCCGGTGGTTGTGTCCAGCATGGATGGCATCGCGGCTGATTTTGTCGATTCGGGACAGGACGGATACATCGTCGCTGGCGAGGACCCGGGGCTCTATGCCGAGCGGATCATGCGCTTTCTAAGCAATCCCGAAGAGATGGAAAACATGGGACGGAACGCCCGGCAGCGCGTTGAGCGGGAGTTCTCTATGGGTCGGGTGTCATCGGAATATGCGAATCTGTACCGGCGATTGGTGCAGTCATGAAAGTGCGCAGGCTGAATGGGGTGCTGATAGCTCTGGCAGTGCTGGCGGTACTCGTCATAGGGAGGTTGATTCCGCAACAGGGCGAAACCATCCTGCTTTGGCTGTTATCGGCGGGAGTGGGAATCGCAGTATTACTCAGACCTGTACTCGGCCTCTACATGATGGTCGGACTGATCCCACTGACAAACGAGATAGTCCTCGTTGAGGGTGTATCGACCTCCCGGATTGTGGGCATGGTCACCATCGGGGCCTGGCTGGTGGGCAAGCTTGCCCGCCGCGAACCGCTGTCGGCATTGACCAGCGGTTCTATGACCTGGCCGATCATCTCGTACACTTCTCTGGTGGTACTATCAGGGCTGTGGGCAGAGAGCTCTAGCCTCTGGACTGCGGCAATGCCTACCGTCGTGCGCCTGGTTCTCATGTTTTTCATGGTGTCCGATATCGTCACTTCATGGTCTCGCCTGCGCAACCTCATCCTGATCCTGCTATGTTCGGGCCTGCTTGCCACGACCATAGGAGCCTATGTGTTCTTTTTCCAGGGCACGCTCCGGGCCAGTTGGGGGTACGGCACGGCCAATGGCTTCTCATCCCTCGTCCTGGTTCTCCTGCCCTTTGCTTTCTACTTTTTCGTGCACGGCAGAAAGCTTGAACGGTCAATCGGGCTGCTCTCAGTGGCGGTTGGCGTCGTCGCCCTGGGTGCATCCGTGACGCGTACCAGCTTGGTGATTGGACTGTTCTTGCTCCTGTATCAGTTCTGGGAGTGGCGGCAGGTCGGCCAGCGCCGGCTGATTGTCGTTGTGGCTATTGTACTGGTGGTCGCTTCGCTCTTTGTACCTTGGGATGCTATTGCCGATCGAATGGCTGGGCTGGTTGCCGGAGACGAGATCACGACCATCGAAGGTAGAGGCTTTCGCTGGCGCGTTGCGGTCCTGCAAATCCTGGACCATCCAGTTCTGGGCGTCGGCTATGCTAACTATGGTGCAGCATATTATACCTATGCTGGTAAGCTGGATCCCAGGGTTCTGTTCCTTGGCGGCAGCGCACGCAAGGTTGTTCACAGTCTCTACTTCGGTATTCTTGCAGAACTGGGGGTAGCCGGCCTGGTCCTGTTCGCCTGGCTGATAGGCACATCATTGAAGGTCCTTCGCTCGGCGATCAGCAGGGAACGCGAACTTGACCGGCAGGACACCCGGTGGCTTCTCGTGGCGCTGCGTATCAGTTTTCTTTGCTACCTACTCTACAGCGTGGCACTCAGCACCGAGGATTCCAAGTTGCTCTGGCTGTTGTTCGCTCTGGTAGAAGTGGCTGGCCGTCTGGCCCCCGCACCGCTCGCAGACGTGGCCCTCACACCCGAACACTCCAGCGAGAGCCCGTATCTGGCTGGCTCTGCGACCTGATGCACGACCAATCAAGTCACGTCTGGCAGGGCGGCAGCACGGCATGGATCGCAGGAGAGGGGAGGGTTAGGCTTGCCTGATCGATGGAAAGCCATTGTGCTCGCCGCTGGGCGGGGACGTCGTCTTGGAGATTCTACAAACCACTGCCCAAAACCCTTGATACAAGTTGGGGGCGTTTCTATCCTGGAACGTGCCCTCTGCAACTTGGCACGACAGGGGTGTGAAGAGGCAGTCCTCATCGTCGGCTATCGGGCAGCAGATGTCAGGCGGCAGGTGGGCACCAGCTTCGGCCCAATGCAGATAACCTACGTGGAGAATCCTTGTTTCGACGAAACCAACACCGCCTATTCTCTGTGGCTGGCCAGGGGATTTCTGCAGGACAACTGCTTGTTGCTGGAAGGTGATCTCGTATTCGAAGAGGCCGCGTTGCAGCGGATCTTGAGGCTGGATGGCAATTCGGTCTGGGCTGGTGTATCGGTAGGGCCCGGCCGGGATGAGGGGGTCTTGTTGGAAACGGATGGCGGGGGACGGGTTGTGCGATGTCAGCTTGTACGCCTTGCGGCCGGTAGGCAACCGTCCTTGCGATACAAGTGTGCTGGGATCCAGAAACTGAGCACCGGTCTCGCCGAGAGATTCCGCGCAGAACTGAACGGGATCATGCAAGCTGGCGAGCGGCGCATCTACGCCGACCTGGTGCTGGGCAGGCTCTTGTACCGGGACCACGTGCATCTGTGCCTGCTCGACGATCTCAAGTGGGCGGAAGTGGATGACGCCCACGATCTGCACAGTGCCCGGTCGATTTTCAGAGACCCCGTTGTCGAACACAGTTCACCAATTCTACAGGAGCGAGAAGCATGGCTGTAATGGACCGGCCCAATATCGTGTGGTTGCTGGTGGACAGCGTGCGGCGCTATCCAACCGTTCAGGACTACCGTGGCAGGTTGCCGATGATGGAACGTTTCGGAAAACACAGTATCGAATTCCTCAACGTCGTCACCTCAGCACCCAGCACGATCATGTCTATCAGCGCGATGATGACCGGCTTGCCCTCCTATTTCCTGGCCCGCAACTATGATGACTTTCGCTTCGACAACCGGTACTTTGTCTGCTTGAATGACATACTCAAGCGGCATGGATATGTTTCGTACGCCTTCCTGCGCGGTCAGGAGACCCGGGAGAAATTTCGCAGTCTTGTTGATCCAATCCCGCGCAAGTATTGGGCTCCTCACTTGCGCCACGGCTACAAATGGACCAACCAGGATCTAAACCTCGTCCTGAAAAGAATGCTTGAAGCAGGCATCCCGCGTCCTGCATTCTTGTTTTTCCACTACAATCCGCATACACCCCGGATAGATCCAGAGACTTCGGATAGGGTGGAAACAGCAGTGCATATGTTGCTCGAGGCAGGCTTAACGTATGAGAACACCATCTATGTACTCTGTTCTGATCATGGTTTTCCCGACCCGAGTACGGGCATCACTACCGAATGGGAAATCCAGAATCGCCTCAGCCACGATCTGGTGCTCACCGACGACAACATCATGATTCCGCTCTACATTCGTTATCCTGCTTGCCAGCCCCGGCGGATCGAGACCACCATAAGCTCGCTCGATATCATGCCCACGCTACTGGACCTCGCTGGGATTGGCCTGGATCCAAAGCTGCGCCACGTCATGGTCGGCCGGAGCCTGCTTCCCTTGATTCGAGGCCAAGATGTGGAGGATGGCAACAACCGTTTCTTCCGTTGCGATGCTCGCCTGCTCTACCAGACGGGGCGTGTCACTGCAATCCGCAACGAGACGTACAAGTATGTCCGATTTCACGATCGATTTGCCATCGCCCAGCAGAGGCGCAAGGGCGATATTCCAGAGGCGTTCTACGATCTGACCGTCGATCCGTTGGAGCAGAACAACCTGGTAAGCAGCACCCGTGAGGCCGTCCGGGAAAAGATGGTGGAGTTCCGAAAGGCATTTCGCGAGACCGAACGCAGGGCCTTCCGCCTCCAAGTCGATTATCTGCTGTCTCTGCTTGAACAACGTGCCAGCCGGAGGCACTTCAAGCCTCGGGTCAGACACAATGGATCCAGACTTCTGCTGGCCCTGGAACCCCGTACCGGATCCTACGGAGCGATTGCCCTCGAAGTGGTGGCGCGGGCATACCCGCAAGCCCAGGTTGACGTATTGTTTCATAAGGACCATCAAGACGAACTGGATTGGCTCGGCAGACGGACCGTTCATCTCTATCAGTTGGATCAAGTTGGTGACGCATACCGTCCGGTTGATGTCGCTGGCATGCCCAGCTATGATCTGATCCTGGTGATTGTCATGAATCCTGCCGATCCAGCCCAGCAAAAGCTGATCCACCTATCGAGGCAGTTGGATTCAGCACATGTCCTAGTTCTGGACTGCAACATGAATGTCTACAGCCGGCGACGCTACTGGTACTACCGTCTTCGCGCCCTATGGCGCCGTACCCACTACTTCTGGCAAGAGCCATCGCTGCTATGGCACGAACTTCAAACCGATTTGCGTTTTGTTCGCAAGCGGATCGCGCTCAGGCTCGGCCGACACGAACGCTGGACAGCCTGACGGATCCTCTCTGCACTGGATGCAATCCCGGAGGCGATATGCCCAACAATGCAGCAACTGATCTGCATGTGTGTCACATCATCTCCAGCTTTCGGCCACTCGTCGGCGGCGCAGAAAGGGCCACTGAAACCCTCTGCAGCCGGCTGGTAGAGCAGGGCGTGGACGTCGTGGTCCTGACGAGGCATCACACCGGCCTGCCACGCTTTGAGTACATCGCCCGGATACCGGTCCATAGACTGGGGGTTGGCGGCCCCCGTTGGTTCCGCTCATTGACCTTCGTTGCCCACATTCTGCTCTGGCTTTGTTTGCGACTGCGCCGCTACCCGATTGTGCACGTGCAGAATATCGACGCACCGCTGGTCGCTGGCTTGCTGGCCCGCACCCTCCTTCGACGAAAACTGGTCGTCACCCTGCAGGGCGAGCAGCAGATCATCATGCGCCAGGCAATGCCCCTGGGAGGGTTCCGGGTGCGCCTGATGGTCAGGCTCGCCGGCCGCTTTGTCGCCATCACCGGGGAGAGCCATCGCCAGTACCTGAAAGAGGGGGTGGATCCCCGCAGGATCTGCGACATCCCCAATGGGATCGACAGCGAGCGCTTCTCTCCCCCCACACCGCAGGAGAAACAGGCATTGAGAGGACAGCTCGGTCTGCCACATCGAGTTCCGATTGTGGTCTTTGCCGGGCGACTCATCCCCCTGAAACGGGTGGATGCCCTCCTCGAGGCGTGCAACGCCTCCAGGGCAGTCACCCCCTTTCTGTGCCTCATTGTGGGGGATGGCCCGGAGCGAACCAGGTTGGAAAGGCTTGCCCACCAACCTGGCCTGCCTGAGGCGGTCCGGTTTGTGGGGCAGGCCCCTGACGTGCGCCCCTACTACCAGGCGGCCGACCTGTTTGTGCTGCCTTCCACGCGCGAGGGCTTGTCGGTCGCCCTGCTGGAGGCCATGGCCTGTGGCCTGTGTCCCCTGGTATCGGGCCTGCCGGGAAACCAGGAACTGGTGCAGCACGGCGTGAACGGCCTCGCCTTCCCACCGCATCAACCCGGTTTGTTGTCAACCAGGCTGGCCGAGGTGCTCGGCGATCCGGATCTGCGTAGGCAACTCGGTCAGGCGGCCAGGGACACCATCGAGA
>Ga0180437_10008057_pt1 | contig 13511 bp, 15 predicted proteins | sample SS_ome_4_FD_132410 | JGI IMG/M metagenome (GOLD analysis project Ga0180437, IMG submission 132410) | Hypersaline lake sediment archaeal communities from the Salton Sea, California, USA - SS_3_D_1 metaG | ecosystem: Environmental > Aquatic > Non-marine Saline and Alkaline > Hypersaline >...
TATAGCTACGCTTAAAACAAATTAAAGGGATAAAAAAGGTATGTAAAAGAACATTAGCAGTTATGGATACCCTATTATTTTGCGGTTAAGAGGAGGTAAAAGTATCGAAAACATTTTTGAAGGAGTATTGCAAACTTGATAACTCCCTTAATTACGTACAACAATCAAGTTAGTTCAAAGCTAATTAACTTGAATAACTGCTTTTTTTCTTGATTTCAACGTCTCTGCTCGCCAGTGTAAGCCTTACTATATTTCTAATCCCCTCAATTAACATAAAGATTATTTCGGATTTTGGGATTGGTGTTACGTGGAGCACGGATTCTTACAGTTTAATAGGTGAATATCAGTTTGATTGTTGGCTTTAAAATGTATGAAGAACCAGATACAATCACAGCTTTATGAACATCAAAGTCCGCGGTAACCACCACAGTCTCATTAGCAATCACTTCGAAGTAGCCTATTGCTTTATATCCTGTTTTTTCTCCGCTTGGGGCGAAGAGAGGTTGGGTGGAGTTATCTGCAAATTCCACATAACAGCCTGAATTAGCTGGGGATGAGCCTCTTTCTAGGATATCCAGCATAAAGCGAATTTGAGTATAATACCCGGCAGGTAATGTCAACTCACCTAATAAAACGGAATTCCCCTCGGTTAATTCCAACAAGTTATATGTTTGAGAGCTTTCAAATTCTTCGCACGTTATCCATTTGCCATCTAGATGGTACTGAATTTCAGTAACAGTGATATAAACACCCGTAACATTTTCAGCGTCCAGCGGCGCATCGGAAAGATAGAGCTTCAAGGTTCCTGTTCCTAGTGCTTGTTCTGGAAGTGCTTGTTCTGGAAGTGCTGGTTTCAGAGTCATATATAAAAGTGCTCCAAATACAGCCAGCATCCCTAGAATAATCAATACTGAAAAGAATGGTTTGGTTTGCATGTTCTTTTTTAGAATTCAAAACTATCTAGCCTAGTGGATTTTGGTAGTAAGATATTATTAGTAACCCCAGATATTGGTATTTGAACTTCCCCCCCAGATTACAGTATAGCGTGCTTTTCTTTGCTGTCAATCACCCATTAGTAATGATATCATCTAGTCATTTACCCCACCTGCCTTCGTCCGTTATAGGTTGTTAATTTTAATTTTTCGTTCAATTTTAGGTATTTTGGAAACCCTTCATCATTTTCGGGTTGTCGCTGGGAGAACAACTTTTGTCCTTATCAGTCATTGCTGTTTTTATTGCTATGATTTTATCGTTATTGTCCGTTAGCTTCAGGCCTTTATCTTTAACGTTGAAATGCAGATAGCACCAATGTCTCTAGAGTATACCCCCTTGCCTTGTGAACATTTAGCTATGGCTTGAGGTTAACGAATATGACTACTAATCATATTTCAAAGCTAAAACTGGTTAACTTTTAGTGACCTCTTCGTATAGCTCCAAGCAATCATCAAAGGTAATGCTGCGAGCGTATCTTGTCACCATATCTAGACTAGCCCATCTTCCCAAGTTCATTATAGATAGTGTTGATAAACCTCTCTTGAGGAAGTGACAGGCAAAACCTCTTCTAAAGCTACGAGCATTACAAGGGAACCCTACCTACTGAGATAATCTTGTGAGCATATCCTGGATGCCTCTTGGCTTCATACCAAACAAGGTATCATAACAATTAGTAAGTAAGTGCTCTTGTAAGAGTGTAGCAGTTCTGGCAATAAAGGCAGCCTTAGCTTCTCGGTTACCTTTAACCACTACCCTGATAGTGCTATTGCTCCAGTCTATATCACTAGGATTGATAGCACATAGCTCACTAAGCCTAAGACCACTATCAAAGAAGAGGCTTACAATATGCTCATCTCGTTTACTCTCAGCAGCTTTGAGAAGTATATTCAGTTGCTCCTCCGTAACACTTGGTAACATCTTCCTAGCTATACTTGGGCTGTCCACTAACCTGATGAGATTACCTTCAAGGTGCCCTTGCCGATGAAACCAGTTACACAATGCTCTGATATCTCTATAGTAGGCAAATTTGCCATTCTTGCAGCTTAAAGTAGATAGAAACGTGTTTATAGCCAGCGGTGTCAAATACAACCCGATAGCTTTGCCAAGGCATGTTTGATAAAATGAAAGCGTGTTATTCGATAGGCCTTGCCTTCTTGATTTTAGGAAAGATTCGAGTACATCGTTGGTTAACTTTTTGGTTAACTTTTGGTTAATTTTTTCTGGTGCATAGTCTATATTTAAATTAGCTTCATGGGGGAGTGTCGGAATTGGCAGACGAGCATGACTTAGGATCATGTGCCGAAAGGCGTGGGGGTTCGAGTCCCCCCTTCCCCACTTTTTCGGCTCGCGGTGCTCAGACATAGAACTCACGGCAGCCTTCTTCAAAATGCGATATTCTATCGCGCGATTGGTCTTCACAATACCTTGTTTAAAAGAGCTATAATAAGGTGCAATTGATTCATATAGTTCATACCCAACTCGCGTCTTTAAGGTCATATGATTATCAAGGATCAGATAGGGAGTCGATATTAATGTATAGAATTGAAATGAACCGGGGTTAATAGTGCGTGCACTGAGGTATTCCGTTCGACCTCGGCCGGTACTGAAGTATTTCGGCCAGCTCTGCGTCGTTCTGGCTCTGCTCACGCTGGTACCGTTAGTTGTATCCATTATATTTGGCGATTACCGTATTACACTCCGGTATGCCATTGTTGTGGTGGGTGTATTTACTATGGGTTTTTTCCTACAAAGGCTACAGCCCCCCAAACGCATCCAGACAAACGAAGCCATGGTCGTCACCGCTCTGGCGTTTCTATTTGCGCCGCTGGTGATGACCTGGCCTACCATGGCCTCTGGCTTAAGCTTTACAGATGCGCTATTCGAGACCATCTCCGGCGTAACAACAACTGGCTTGAGCGTTACGGCTTCAGTGGCAGATAAACCAGTTATTTTTCTATTTTCCCGTGCCTGGATGCAATGGGTCGGCGGTTTGGGCATCGTCATTCTCGCGGTAGCAATTATGACCCGGCCGGGTCTGGCAGCCAAGCGTATTGGCGATTTGGAAGACTATGAAGATGACCTGATCGGTAGTACCAGGACACATGCCCGCCGTGTGATTATCGTGTACTCAATTCTGACCGGTTTCGGCATTATCGTATTAGGGATGCTGGGCGCCGGATGGTTCAACGGCGTAATGTACACTCTTTCTGCAGTATCTACCGGAGGATTTTCACCTCATGATGCCAGCCTGGCGGGACTTAGTAGTTCGTGGCTGCAGGGGCTGGTGATATTGCTGTCAGTGGCAGGTGCTATTCCTCTGGTTTTATATTTTCGTTCATTTAAAGAAGGTGGAAGAATGTTAATACGGGACCGTCAGGTTCAATGGCTACTCATAGCCGGCTTGGTGGTATCATTAATTACAGCATTATTTCTCACCCGGGATGGTTTCGGCTGGGCACAAGCCCTGCACCATGGATTACTAAATGCCTTTTCCGCTCAGTCAACGGCGGGGTTTTCTACATTGGATATTTCCCAACTCGATGCCGGTGCAAAACTTACGCTTATTTTTTCCATGTTTCTGGGCGGTGGCATCGGTTCTACTGCCGGTGGTATCAAGATCCTGCGCTTATTGATTCTGGGACAGCTACTCTACATTTTCCTACAGCGCCCAGGTATGCCCAAGCAAGCTGTTGCCGAAGCCAGCCTTGGCAGGCGGCGGTTGGAAACGGACGAGATACAGACCGCTCTCAGTATCGTTATTCTTTTTCTGGCGTTCGCTGGGATTTCATGGCTAATATTTGTGGGCATGGGACATAACCCGCTTGATTCGTTGTTCGAGGTCGTCTCGGCTATTGGCACAGTCGGGTTATCGTCCGGTATAAGTGCTCCGGATCTGCATCCTGTTCTTAAAGGAGTGCTATGTGCGGACATGCTTCTCGGGAGATTGGAAATTGTTGCCTGGTTAGTGCTATTCTATCCTCGAACCTGGATTGGAAGAAGACTGGAGGAATAATATGAGGATTGTATTTTCAGGAGCCAGCCCGCTAACGATTATCACAGCTCAGACATTGATAAAACAGGGACACGAAGTAATTATTATAGAAGTAAATAAGGAAAAAATCGATCAGATTTCAGATGAACTGGATTGCAGTTTCCTGAATGGCGATTCGGCCAGGCCGGCAGTACTCAGCCAGGTTGACCCCAAAAATAGCGATATTTTATTTTGCCTGACCAATAGCGACCAGATTAACATCATCACATCCCTGCTGGGACGCTCGATGGGCTTTAAGCGCGTTATAACCAGTATCGAAGATACGGATTTGGTTCAATTGTGCCGTGAACTCGGGCTCGAAGATACTATTGTCCCGGTATGGGCGATGAGCCGGCACCTGGACAATATGATACGCGGACTTGATAATATCAATTTATCTACGTTATTAAAGGAAGACGCCAGGTTTTTTACTTTTACGGCTGGTGAGTGTGACGCAGTAAGTGTCGGTGAACTGGGGCTTCCCAAAGATGCGAAGGTCATTTTTTACTATCGTGACAATAAATTTAACTTTGCTGAGGACGACACAAAACTCCGTAAAGGCGACGAGATTGTCATCTTAACCCATTGCAAGAACCTACCTGATTTCAATGAACGCTGGTATCCAAAGTAAACCAGTAATAAGAAGCCCAAGAAATAACTCTACGCTGTAAATCACAAATCCACGAATGCTTGGGGGGCTATCTCCTTCACTATTTTCAGTATTTCCTCCGCCACAGCCCTGAACTCGGGAAGTGCTCGCTTAGATGTGCGCATCTTGATGATATGGCGAATTTCACGGAAATTCCAGGTGCAGATTATCTGGGTCTCACAGGCGTTGGGAAGGACATAGCGAGCAATCTCGGCTTTTATCCCCTTGGCCAGTAAGTCACTATAGGCTTGCCAGCAGCTCGCCATCACCTTCTCGAATTGCTTGTGGGCAGCTTCGTTGTCTTTAATTGGAGGCGGCTCGATGTATCTTGGCTCGGTTTCCTTCACATATCGCTGGCTTCTCTGGCTGTAACTTGCTAATCTATGCCTGACAAGCTCATGTGTCAGGACGCGGCTGGCACGAATATAGAAAGTAGCGCAAGCATGTTCAATCATTGACTCATGCCCGACCTCCAGCCACTTCTGAATTCGGTCGGAGGCCGTGCCTGTCTTATCTTGCGTGTCCCAACACAGCCTGCCTGCCGTCTCTATCAATTTTTCAGCATCAGGGGTGACGGCAAGTAACTTCACTTCTACGTCATATTTATTGGTCATTGCCTATTTACTAAAGTGTAACCTTTTTATGGCGTCCCTGGAGGGATTCGAACCCACGACCCGCTGCTTAGAAGGCTCTATACAAGCTTGTAAGTTCACGCTTTTGTGAACCACCTGGGATTGACTGTAACCTCCCCATCAGGTCCGCTGGACATTTTTTCTGTCCTGATAATATCATGTTTAAATATGATTTACTAATACCAAGTTGTTGAGCTAATTCTGCTTGTTTCATTTCTCATTCTCTCCTTTTTGTTTGCTAATGTAGTCCATATAGTAATTTGAAATTGCCTCTAGCGACGCAACTATAGGTGGCCTAGAATTCTTCTCTTCCTGCTCATTTTGTATTTCTTTCAGCGAATTCTCTATTCGTGAGAGTGTTTCACTCATTTTCTTCATATTGGTGCGGGTTTGTAATTCTAGTTGGAAGCTGTTTATTCCTAAGCAGTAACTCCAATGTTTATGGGTATTCCCCTAGGAGAAGGCTCCAAGTATGGTATTGCGGGTAGTACTAATTTTAAAAAGCATTTCTTTGATAATCGCCAATGATAAAGTACCATGAGACCATAGAACAAGGCAAAAAATAACCATATTATTAATATATTTGTCTGTAATGCCATCTGAACCCTCCCCGTATGAATCCTAGTTAGATATCAACGAACAGTCAATGTCAAATGGTAAGGCCTATCGGTTCTAGTTTAACGTGATGCATTGCATCCCTTTCCCTTTGTTCTATTTGTTCATTATATTCTTGCTAAGATTGGCTGGTGATATAATCGGATTAATAGAGAGTATCTAAATGGCTAATGTTCTAATGGTGATTGAACCATATTGGTATCAAGATACATGGGTGTTTGACGATGCATCTGTGGGATTAGATAAAGAGCCCTTTGTGCAAGGTATTCCAGAGATGATTGACCGCCTTGTTCAAGATATACCCAATGCTCGTAGTGGATTCGTGTTACTGTTCTCATCACAGCCATTTGTTGGCTATCAAGTAGAGCTTACAAGGGTAAGAGAGGAGTACGGTGGATGGTGGTACAAAGCAAAGGATTACGGTGCAGAAGGTTGGTTGTGTCCCGCACTATTTAGGTACTTTGACAATGCCCCAGAATCCCTCTATATTAAGGCAGAACCAGGTCGTGGTAGATATGAACCAAGCGAAGTAGAAGCTCTCAAGGAGAGGATAGAAAAACTAATTAAGATGGTAGGCAAGCTAACTTTAGAGAATGAAGCTTTGAGGCAATGCAAGCAATTCCTCGGCAAGTGCAATAATTACGATTACAATGTATACTGTGACTGATGAGTAGTCTAGTCAAGCTTCAGGCTTCTAAGAAAGAGGGTATCCACGGCATAAAAGGTAGTTAAACTACTAGCTTTGCTGTATGCCAAAGTATATGAAAGAAAGGGGGATAACTATTGAAGATTACTGGTATAAAGACTTACTTTGTAGATCCTGGTTACACCTTAGATCTTGGCGTTACCAAGAATTGGGCATTTATCAGGATAGAGACTGATGAGGGGATACGTGGTTGGGGAGAGTGTTATACTTTACTGGATCGTGAGAGAAGCATTGCTGCCTATGTGGATCATATTAAACATTACCTTGTTGGTCGAAATCCCCTCAACATCAAGCACTTCACAACGGTTATGTACGAAGATTTTGCTGACAAACAGGGGGCCATAGATTATTTTTGTGCTATCAGTGGTATAGAGCAGGCTCTCTGGGACATCGTCGGCAAATGGCTTAACACCCCAGTTTATAGTCTGCTTGGTGGGTCCTGTCGAGATAAAATAAAAGTCTATGCAAATGGATGGTGGGATGATGCCCGAACGCCAGAGGAGTATGCTCATAAGGCTTCTCAAGTAGTAAAAAGCGGGTTTAAAGCGCTAAAGTTTTACCCGTTCGACGGTTTGAAAGAAACCTATATCAACAAGCAGAAAGAGCAATTGGGCATTGCGAAAGTCAAGGCAGTGAGAGAGGCGATTGGACCAGATATTGATCTGCTGATTGATATCTATCGCATACTATCCCCGTTGTATGCTATCAGGGTTGCTCGGATGCTGGAAGAGTTCAAACCTTTCTGGTACGAAGAACCCATTGCACCTGATAGCATAGATGATTTGGCAGAAGTAAGGAGAAACATAAATATTCCCGTAGTAACTGGAGAGGCACTTTATACAAAGTCAGCCTTTCGGCAAGTTTTTGAAAAGAGAGCCGCAGATATTATTAATCCTGATGTGTGCAGCTGTGGAGGTATCTTAGAAATGAAGGAAATTGCGGCTATGGCTGAGCCATATCAAATTATCGTATCACCCCATAATTATAACAGCAACACTATCGGGCTGGCGGCTTCTCTGCATGTCTCGACATGCATACCAAACTTCCTTATTCTGGAATACTATGTTAATTTCAAGGCCAGAAGTGATGAAATCTCAGTAAGTCCCTTTAATGTTGAGGATGGCTACATAAGTATACCGCAGAGTCCTGGCTTAGGAGTGGAGATTAATGAGGATTCTCTATCTAGATACCCTTATCGGGACTTTGTTAATCCTGCTGTTCGGTAGTGCTGTGATGAAAGTTCATGAAGCCACACTACAACGTAGATTATGTTTGTTTCCATCTAGCACCTCAATCTATTCTATTACTAAGCATTAAAGCAAACCATATCGTTGCTTAACCGATTTCAACGCTAACTGGGTTTTTCTAAGAGCAGATATGAACTCAGTGAGCGTAGGAGATAAGCAGAGACTGGAGAGGTAGAGGGTAGCACATACAGCTAACTCATAGCTGTAGTCTCAGAGATGAGGAGACCTATCCTCTCAGCTTGTGAACATTTTACTATAGTCTACTGCTGCTTAGTCACTTGATCTTTCTCCTCATGGTCTATAGGTAGTGCCTTAAAAACAGTGGGATGGGCAAGGGATTGTCACTTTTTCAGCGACTAATAATAGTACAAAGGTACTGGGTCATTAGTACTAAGTAATAGGAGGCACTGAACTGCTACCCTTATATGGTCACTTGGGTGGTAGGGAGCCAATAGTGAAACCGACCTAAAATGGTCGGTCTTTGTTTTGAAAGGGGGTAAACACTTCAACAAATGAAAGCATTGAAAGTTCCGAAATATCTTCATATTGAAGACAGAACAGTTAGGTATACTCTCTATACTCTATTTGGCGTAATAGTCGCAGATGGTCTAATAAGTCAGTTTCTGGTCACAACTGGATACGGGTCAGAAGGAAACCCCTTGCTGATGTCTATGGTAGGTAGTGGGGCGTTTCTAGATATAAAGATATCAGGCGCGTTTCTGGTTACGCTGTTTCTATGGATTAAGTATAATACTAAGCCCAGATTTGTCAGTACGGTAGCGGTGACAGCCCTAGTAATCTATACAGCTATCCTTTTTTGGAACTTGCTAGCATTTGTTCTTGCTGCTTAGCTAATCTCAAACTTTGCGACCATTAATGCGCTTGTAGAGTTGAAGGGCATCGTCAAAGGTTAAGCTTGCTGCATAGTGACTCACCATATTAGGTGTTTCCCAACCACCAAGAGCCTGAATAACCTTGTTGGATAATCCCGATTTTACCTGATGGACAGCAAAGCCTCTCCTGAAGCTATGAGGATTGCACTTAATACCTGTGGTCTTGCCTAGCCTCTTCAGCATGGTGGATATACCGTCTGCTGTTATCTCTAGGCTATCATGCTTCGTGAACCAATCCCTTACAGAACCATTACCAGCTAGTGCCTTCCTGTAGCGATTGCCTTTACCGAGGACAATGACAGTCCCCTCTTCCCAGTTGAAATCGCTAGCCTTGACATTGGCAGCCTCGGATAGCCTCATGCCTGAATACCAAAGAAGGTTAAGGACAACTTTATCCCTCTCTGTAGGGGCATGGCTGACCAGGATGTTAAGTTGGTCTTTACTTATAGCTGGCAAAAGCCTCTTTTGTCTCCGTGGTGGTAATACCTTCTCAATCGGATTGGTGGAAAGCTGGTCAGTATGATATAGCCATCTACACAGTGTCTTGATGACTCTATAGTAGTTGTGCTTAGCATTTCCACAGGTCAGTGAGTTCAGATAAGCATTGATACCTACAGGGGTGATGGGATAACCAATGAAATCGTCTAGTACTAGGCGATATACATTGATGGTTTTTGGACTTGTTCCTGATGCTCTTGACTTGATGAAGTTATCTAGGGTTTCCCTTGTGAATTTTTGTGAACAATTTGTAGCTAAGGAAGTAGCGTCCCTGTAGGGATTCGAACCCACGACCCGCTGCTTAGAAGTTTGATGATATCCTAAAGAAAGGCTCCACCCTGGACAAACAGTTGGCAGATATACTGCAGAATTGAAATCATCTTATTGGAGTCTTATCTTCGAGAGCAGATTCGCGAACAGATTTTCACTTTTTCTTATGCTTGGATTTGGTTTTATATCCAGACGGAAGAACATTCTTCACTAGCCGCTCATATAAATCAGGCTGGTTTGTAAAACTGTTATTAATAATTTCCGCCTTATCCATTTCGGGATTGAGGTAATTATCTAACTCGCACTTTACTGTCTCAAGCAAACTGGCAAGGACAGACTGTTCATTGTATGATAGCGGCGACAGGACCTCATGGATAAACTCCCAGCCCTCTATAACTGCCGGTACAACGGCTATCTCACTCTTACTGGTCATAGACACATATACTACTCTACGGTCCTTCCTATCCCTTTTCCTTCTGACCAGACCCGCTTTGACCATACGGTCTATCAGCATACTTATGCTGTTTTGGCTGCGTTCCAGGATCGAGGCTAGGTCTGTTACTCTCAAAGGTCCCCGGGATTTAATACACGTAAGTATTCCCCACTGTTCCGTACTAAGATCGTATTTATTAAATATCGAATCTTGGCAAAGCACAAGTTTATCGCCTACTCGACGCAACAGAAGCCATAATCTCAAGATCGTTTTTTCCGATTCAGAATTAACAACCATATTTAGACCCTCCTCATTACTTAATCTGTGTATCTTATATTATAGCAACCGCAATTCGTTGACAATAAGTTAAACTTAGATTAGTGTCATTTAATAAAATGACCTATATCACGACTCAATATAGGGTTTATTTTAGCTTTAAAAATTGGCGTCCCTGGAGGGATTCGAACCCACGACCCGCTGCTTAGAAGGCAGCCGCTCTATCCAGCTGAGCTACAGGGACATCAAATTAAGTATAACATGATGGGGCGTGGATGATAAGAATATGAGGGAGCTAGTCTTTATGAGCCTGAGCTACGTGTTTCTGCCAGCATTTCTTATGCATATAAATGGCACATCTGGCGCAGTAGTAAACATAGGCACTGGCTTTCTAGCCATATATGGAGCACTTCATGATTCACTTCCTCCACTATCTTTTCCTTTTTGCCCTAATCCATAAGAACTGGGTCTTTTTCCTCTTTCATCCCTGGAGTCGGTTACATAGAAGCCTGGCCCGTTAAATATGATGGGGACCGGACAGAAAATGCGGCGAGCAACTCCGTGGCAAGTAGGACAATCTGCGATCGGTTTATCGTTAAAGCTCTGCTTAAGCTCAAATTGCAGGTTGCAGTTTAAGCAACGATATTGATAAGTGGGCATTTATTTGGTTACTCCTTTATTCTAGAAGAGGAGTTGTTCGTTCTTCCTGGTTTTGTTCCTCTAACATCTGCTCCTCTGAGATTTGTACCTCCGAAATCTGCTCCTTCATTTGGCTTTCTCTTGCCCTGAACTCGCCATCTAAATTGACGGCGCCTATCTCAAATGATGGTTGATGGGCTTGCAATACGTGCTCATCCCAACAATAGGCGTGCACAAAGACACCACAAGCACAATGGAAAACAACTCTGTCATAGAGCAATGGATTTCCACATACAATACAATTCATTAACTTCCCTCCTGCAATTAGCACTCTTTATATCAAAGTGCTAATTATAGCGCTTTTATACAGTTTACGCAAGCTCGCTGTTGTAGATTTAGTTGACAACCTGTCTTCTAAGTCGTTAATATGGGATTACTCCTATGAGCACAAAACGTGTATTGCCTGAATCTTGTACATTTTATCAGGACGCAGTACAAGTTGAGTTGCATAAGATCATCGAGAACTGTCCTTCTGTTATTCGTAGATTACTGCGATACCACATGGGCTGGCAGGATGAGTATGGGCATTCTTGCAGAAGAGAATCGGGCAAATTTATCCGCTCTACCCTTTGTCTTCTTAGTTGTAAGGCGTTGGGTGGTGACGTATCACAGGTAATGCCTGCAGCAGCAGCCGTCGAACTCATCCACAATTTTTCTTTAATTCATGACGATGTAGAAGATGCTAGTGATGAACGCCACCACCAGCCAACTGTATGGAAATTATGGGGTCAGTCTCAGGCGATAAATGCCGGCGATGCCATGTTCGCGCTGGCCTACTTAGCGTTACCTAGACTAAAAGATATGGGAATAGCCAATGAAAAGATCGCCAGTGCCACCAAAATGTTAAGCCTGGCTTGTTTGAAGCTTTGCGAGGGACAATACTTAGATGTCGAATATGAGAACCGTCTCGACACCACCATCGAGTATTACCTTGACATGGCAGCAAAAAAAACGGCAGGCCTGATTGCCTTGTCAACTTCTTTGGGCGCATATTTGAGCAGTGAAGATAGTAAGTTAGTGAACTTCTTTCACCTGTTCGGCGAAGAATTAGGCATAGCCTATCAGATTTGCGATGACATACTGGGAATTTGGGGAACGGAAGAAAGCATTGGGAAATCTGTTAACGATATCTCTCAGAGGAAAAAAACTTTGCCAGTAGTCTATGGATTGCAAAATAGTGAGGGTGATGAAAAAGAAAAACTAGTGAAGCTATATTCTAAAAAATGTATCGAGGACGAAGATATAGCCGAGATTAAGAGGATTCTAGAGCAATTAGGTGCCAGGGATTATGCTGAAGATTTAGCTGAACAATATTATTATAAAGCTTTGGCACAGCTCGAGGCTACCCGGCTTGATACATCCAGGCAAGCTCTACTTAAAGAGACAGCCTTTTTCCTACTGAGGCGCGACTTCTAGGAGGGAAAATGCCGAAAAAGACCATTGAAGATGTAGATGTTAAAAGTAAGAGAGTTCTACTCAGGGTTGATTTCAATGTTCCGCTAGACTTAAACACTGGCACTATTAACGACGATAGTCGCATCCAAGCTTCGCTACCTACTATCAAATATCTCGTTGACCATAAAGCCAAAGTAATCCTCTGTTCTCATTTAGGACGCCCCGGAGGCAAAGTAGTTGAAAATTTGCGGATGGTGCCAATAGCGCGGCGGTTGTCCAAACTTATGGACTTGCCTGTCAGTATGGCATCCGACTGTATAGGCCAGGAAGTAGAAAACAGAGTAGCTGCACTCAAAGAGGGAGATATTTTGGTTTTGGAAAATCTGCGCTTTCACCCCGAGGAGGAAGCAAATGATGACGACTTTGCCCGTAAGCTAACCAATCTAGCTGATATTTATGTTAATGATGCCTTCGGTACTGCTCACCGGACTCATGCTTCTACTGTGGGTGTGGCTAAATATTTGCCCGCAGTGGCTGGCTTTTTAATGAAAAAAGAGTTAACCGTTATGGGGAAACTCTTGCATGATCCGGAGCGGCCCTCGGCTTGCCTTATAGGCGGTGCCAAGGTGAGCGATAAGATAGAGCTATTGCAAAATATGCTAAGAAAGGTTGACATGTTGCTGGTTGGTGGTGGCATGGCTGCTACTTTCTTAAAGACACAAGGATACGAGATAGGGCGTTCTTTAATAGAGAATGATAAGTTGGGCCTGGCCAGGAAATTGCTGCAAGAAGCCCAGGAGTGGAAGGTGCCATTTTTGCTCCCCATTGATTTAATTGTGGCGGAAGAAATCAAAGCCGGAGTCCCCGCCAAGATAGTACCAACAACCGATATACCATCGGGCAGCCATATCGTAGATATTGGCCCTCAATCCATTGAGCTTTTCTATAGTGAACTCAAAAAATGTCGTACCATTATATGGAATGGTCCTATGGGGATTTATGAAATGCCTCAATTTGCTCAAGGTACCAGGTCTATAGCCAGTTTTCTATCCACTCTCAATGCCACTACTATTATTGGCGGTGGCTCTTCTGCTGAAATAGTTCAAGAAATGGGATTAACTGATAAGATGACCCATGTTTCCACAGGAGGTGGTGCCAGCCTGAGGTTTTTGGA